>Ga0136617_10000625_pt1 | contig 30117 bp, 30 predicted proteins | sample AntDrymUQ3222106_2_FD_129672 | JGI IMG/M metagenome (GOLD analysis project Ga0136617, IMG submission 129672) | Polar desert sand microbial communities from Dry Valleys, Antarctica - metaG UQ322 (21.06) | ecosystem: Environmental > Terrestrial > Soil > Desert | place: Antarctica: Dry Valley... | reverse complement strand
CGCGGGATGCCGACGCGCTCGAGCAGCGCGACGACCTGGTCGCGTGCCTCTGCGGCGGACACGCTGCGGTGCGCCTGGATCTGCTCGACGATCTGGCGCCCGACGCGGTGCACCGGGTTCAGCGACGTCATCGGGTCCTGGAAGATCATCGCGATCTCCTCCGCCCGGACGGCGCGCAGCTCGTCGCCGGTCGCGGTGACGAGGTCGAGGTCGCGCAGGCGCGCCGATCCCGCAAAGCGCGCGTTGGGCGAGCGCGTCAGCCCCATCAGCGTCATCGCGGTGACCGACTTGCCCGAGCCCGACTCGCCGACGACGGCGAGCACCTCGCCCGCGTGTAGCATGAAGGACACCTCGTCGACGGCCTGGACGATCCCCTCCTCCGTGGCGAAGGAGACGTTGAGGTTCTGCACGTCGAGCAGCAGCTCGGAGTGGGCGGCCACTACGACCGCGCGCCGTGGCTCGTCATGGGCATGGTGTGTCCTTCATCTCGTGTCCTCGCTACGACAACCGGATCCGCGGGTCGAGCGCCGCGTAGACGATGTCGACGAGCGTGTTGAGCAGCACGATGAAGAACGCCCCGAACAGCGTGACGGCGAGCACCGGCGGCACGTCGAGCGTGTCGATCGACTCGGCGAAGTACTGACCCACGCCCTGCAGGTCGAAGACCGTCTCGGTGAGGATCGCGCCGCCGCCGAGGACGGCGCCGAAGTCCAGGCCCCACAGTGTCACGATCGGGATCAGCGAGTTGCGCAGGACGTGGTGGATCATCACGCGCCGCTCGCTGAGCCCCTTGGCGCGCGCCGTGCGCACGTAGTCGTCGTTGATCGTGTCCAGGACGTTTGATCGCAGCACGCGCGAGTAGACGCCGATGAACAGCGTCGCCAGCACGCACCACGGCAGGATCATGTGCTTGACCCACTCCCACAGGCCGTCGCGCCCGATCTCCGAATAGCCGCCGTTGGGAAACAGGCCGAGCTTGAAGCCCAGGTAGTAGCTCGCCAGCGCGCCGAGCCAGAACACCGGCATCGACACGCCGATCAGCGCGAGCACGGTCACGAGCGTGTCGCTCCAGCGGCCCGAGCGGATCGCGGTGTAGAGCCCGAGCGCGGTGCCCATCGCAAACCACAGCAGCGCGGCGCCGATCGCCAGCGCGAACGTGCGCGGGACCCCGCGAATGATCTCCTCGACGACGTCGGTCTGGGTGTAGTAGGAGACGAGGTCGCCCGTGAAGACCTTCTCCATCGTCGTGACGTACTGGACGGGCAGCGACTTGTCGAAGCCCCACTCCTTCTCGATCGCCGCGATCTGCACGGGCGTCGAGTTCTTGCCCGCCATACGGTCGGCCGGATTGCCGTTGGGGATGACGTTGAAGATCAGGAACGTCAGCACCGAGACGGCGAACATCACGACGAGCATGCCGACGACGCGGCGGATGATGAAGCGCCCCATCAGTGCTCCAGGCGGACCTTCGCGCGCGGGTCCCGGGCGTCACGCACGCCGTCGCCGAAAACGTTGAGCGCGAGCACGGTGAGGACGAGCATGAGGCCGGGGACGATCGTGAGGTGCGGCGCGGTCGACAGCAGCTCGACGCCGTTGGCGAGCATCGTGCCCCACGAGGGCTCGGGCGGCTGCACGCCGGCGCCGAGGAACGACAACGCCGCCTCGAGCAGGATCGCGTTGGCGACGAGCAGCGGGAAGAAGACGAGGATCGTCGACGCCAGATTGGGCAGCAGCTCGGTGAACATGATCTTCAGCGGGCCGGCCCCGTGCGCGCGCGCGGCCTCGATGAACTCCTTCTCGCGCAACGACAGCACCTGCCCGCGGATCGGCCGCGCGAGGTAGACGACGCTGACGACGCCGATGATCAGCGTTGGGATCCACTTGGAGTTGCCGCTGATGCTCAGCGGGCCGATCTGCAGGCCGCCGAGCGCGAGCGACACGCCGAGCGCGACGCCGAGCAGCAGCACGGGGAACGCCCACATGACGTCCAGGCTGCGGGAGATGATCGCGTCGGTCCAGCCGCGGAAGTAGCCCGCGAGCGTGCCGAGCAGCACGGCCAGGAACGCGGTGATGATCCCGGCGGTGATGCCGATGAAGAGGGAGTTGCGCGCGCCGTAGAGCAGGCGCACGGCGACGTCACGGCCGTTGGAGTCGGCGCCGAGGAAGAACTTCTTCTGGAACGTCGGGCCGATCGGCACGCCGTCGAAGGTCACGACCTGCTCGGACTTGCCGTTGACCACGATCGTGTCGGAGAGATGGTTCTTGGCCGGCGTCGTGTCGGCGACCTGCGCCCACAGCGGCGCGGCCAGCGCCAGTGCGCCGAGCAGGAAGAACAGGGCGCCGAAGATCAGCGCCGGCTTGTTGCGCTTGAGCCTGCGTACTGCGAGCTCCCACGGGCTGATGCCCGGTGCGGGAGCGGCCTCGGCCTGTCCCCCGTCGTCGAGGACGGGGGACAGGTCGGGCTGCACCGACGAGTCAGCGATCGACATCGTTGCGATGAGACCTAGCTATCCATGCCGTCGTCGATCGCCGTGGTCCACGTCTCTACTTCAAGCAGAGGTTCGTGAAGTCGAGGTTGTACACGGGGTGCCACACGGTGCAGTTCTCGAAGTCCATCCGGTCCGAGTAGAACACCGTGAGCTTGCGATGGCCGTAGGGCACGACGTGCGCGCCCTCGACGAGGAGCCGGTCGGCTCGCGCGTAGTCGTCGGCGACGGCGTCGATATCGGGGTTCTGATTGGCCTCGTTGAAGATCTCTTGGATCTCGGGGACGTTCACGCTGCCGTAGTTCTGGCTGTTCGTCGGCTGGATCGACTTCGCGTCCACGAGGAAGAAGAAGTTCCCCGGGTGTGGGAAGTCCTGGAACCAGTTGGCGAAACCGGTCTGCGCCTTGGTCTTCTGGTTGCCGATCGTCGCGATCCAGACCGACGCCTCGATGATCCGCGGCTTGGCCTTGAAGCCGATGTCGTTGAGGACGTCGGACAGGTACTCGGTGATCGGTTTGGACTCCGGCTCGTCGTTGCCGAACACCGTCACCGACTGGCCCTTGACGCCGGCCTGTTTGACGAGCTGCTTGGCCTTCGCGACGTCGGGCGCCGCGGTCGGGTCGCCCCACGGGCAGGGGTCGATCTTCTGGTAGCCCTGCATGCCGGGCGGCAGGAAGTTGCAGCCGGGCTCGAGCAGGCCGCCGAACAGGCGCGCGAGCGATCGCTTGTCGACCGCGTAGTTGACGGCCTGGCGTGCCTCGGGCTTGTTGAACGGCGCGATGTCGTGGTTGAGGTAGAAGTAATAGGTCGAGTTGGTGACGAACTCCTTGTAGCGCTTGTCCGTGTACTGCGCGCGGACGTCACGCAGCTGGTCGGGCGCCGGCGGGTCGTTCATGTAGTCGATCTTGTTCTGGATCGTGTCCTGCGTTTGCCGGCGGCGGTTCTTGATGATCTCGATCTCGATCTTGTCGAGCTTGCCGACCTGCTGGTCGGCGACGTTGAAGTCGGGCATCTTGACGAGGTCGTAGCCGCGGTTGATGCGGACGTTCTCGAACTTGTAGGGCCCCACGCCGGGCGGCGGGTCCTTCGTCATGTTCTGGAACGGCGTGTCGCCGGGCACGAGCGAGGCGAACACCATCGTGAGGATGTAGGGGAAGCGGCCGTCAGCCTCGACGAGGTTGATCGTGATGTCGCCCGTAGCGTCGTCGGTCACGATGCCGGGGATGTCGGCGCGCGCCTTGCCGTCCTTGACGTACTTTTCGGCGCCGACGATCCCGAGGTAGAACGACGATCCCCCCGACTCGAGGTTTAACACGCGCTTGATCGAGTGCTCGAAGTCCGAGGCCTTGACGGCCTTGCCGTCGGAGTACTTCAGGCCGCGGCGCAGCTTGAGCTTGTAGGTCTTGCCGTCCGCGGAGATGTCGGGCATGTCCTCTGCGAGGCCCGGAACCACGGTGGCCCCCTCGGCGCCTTCGGAGTGCTTGTAGGTCAGCAGCGGCGTGTAGACGGTCCACAGCGACTGCCATCCCTCCTGCGAGTACGAGAGCGCTGGATCGAGGTGGTCCGGAAACGACGTATACGCCGTCTTGATCGTGCCGCCGGACGTGCCGCCGCCATCGGAGGCGGCCGTGCCGCCGCCCGTCGTCGTTCCGGCGCCTTCGGGGTCATCTCCGCCGCATGCGGCCAGCCCGAACATGGCTGCGCACGCGAATGAGAGGCACAACACGCCTCTGAGGGACCTTGGCATCTAGAGCTTCCTCCTGGACAGGCCCCCGCGTCCTACGCGGAGGCGGTTTGGGCTGCTGCCTCTACCCGAAACCGGCGCGCTAAGCGTACTCCTCATGCCCCGGCGGGTGCGTGAAATGCACACTAACGTTCAGTTGGTCGTTGCTGCGCCGCCTGGACGAAGGGCGCGTACTATCGTCCGATCGCCGCGACGCGAGGGACGTAGTGGCGCCGAAACAGGGGCTCCGCTTGGGAACCGCCGATCTCACCCGCGCTGATGACGGTCTGCTCGATGCGACCGCGGGAGACGACGCGATCGCCACCCGAACCCCGTGGGAGCTGTTCTGGCGCAGGGTGCGCGACGACAAGCTCGCGCTGACCGCGCTCGTCTTCATCGCGCTGATGCTCGTGATCGCGATCCTCGCCCCGCTCGTGGTCAAGCTGCTCGGCGCCCCGCCGCCCGACCAGGCGTCGACCGATGCCCTGTCGAGCGACTTCGGCCTGCCCACCGGTCCCAGCGCCGAGCACTACTTCGGCGTCGACAAGGTCGGCCAGGATGTCTTCAGCCGCACGATCTACGGCGCGCGCGTGTCGCTGGAGGTCGCGATCATCGCCACCGGCCTGGCGGTCGTCGGCGGGACCGTGCTGGGGATGCTCGCCGGCTACTACCGCGGCTGGGTCGACACCGTCATCTCGCGCTCGCTCGACGTCCTGCTCGCGTTTCCGATCCTGCTGCTGGGCATCGGCCTCGCGTCCGCCTGCTCGACGGGCGAGGGCTGTGTCCGCGGCCTCATCCAGCCCGGCCTGACCGTCGTCATCTTCGTCATCGCGCTGGCGACGCTGCCCTACGTCGCGCGGATCATCCGCGGCCAGGTGCTCTCGCTGCGCGAGCGCGAGTTCGTCGAGTCGGCGCGGTGCAACGGCGCGTCGGACCGGCGCATCATCGTGCGCGAGATCCTGCCCAACCTCGTCGCGCCGATCATCGTCTACACGACGCTCGCGCTGCCGCAGAACATCCTCCTCGAGGCGGCGCTGTCGTTCCTCGGCGTCGGCGTGCAGCCTCCCACCGCGAGCTGGGGGCAGATGATCGCCGACGCGTCCACCGACTTCGACGAGATATGGTGGTACATGTTCTTTCCCGGCGTCGCGCTCGTGCTCACCGTCCTGGCGTTCAACCTGGTCGGCGACGGCCTGCAGGACGCGCTCAACCCGCGGCGGCGCAAGTGAGCCTGCGCCGCCGCGACCCCATCACGACCCCACACGTCCACCTGGCTGGAGGTGCCACATGACGGACAGCAGCCCGACAACCGATCGCCGGCGGCGGGGGACACGCGTCGCCGCGCTGGCCTGCGCGGGCGCGCTGGCGCTGGCGCTGGCCGCCTGCGGCAGCGGCGACAACGACGACGACAACGGCGGTGACGGCGCGGGCACGCCGGTCGGCTCGCCGACCACGAGCGAGGGCTACAGCGCCGGCCTGCCGTCGGACGCGCAGAAGAAGGGCGGCACGCTGAAGCTGCTCTCCGCGGAGGCGTTCCAGCATCTCGATCCGGGCCAGGCCTACTTCCAGCTGGACTACATGTTCGTCTTCGCGGTGCACCGCGCGCTCTACTACTACGAGCCGTCGGACTCCGAGGAGCCGATCCCGGACCTCGCCGCGGGCGAGCCCGACATCTCGTCGGACGGAAGGACCGTGACCGTCAAGCTCAAGCCGGGCATCAAGTACGGCACGGTCGACAAGAACGCCGCCATCAACGGCAAGGAGGTCACGGCCGCCGACATCAAGTATGCCTTCGAGCGCGCGCTGAACCCGAGCGTGCCCAACGGCTACTTCGCGGCGTACTTCACCTCGATCGCGGGGTCTGACAAGGCCAAGGGCGGCAACATCTCGGGCATCACGACGCCCGACGAGCACACGGTGCAGTTCAAGCTCGACGAGCCGACCGGCGCGACGCTCGCCAAGGCGCTCGTCATGCCGATCGCGATTCCCGTCCCGAAGTCCTATGCCGCGCAGTTCGACGCCAAGCAGCCCAATCCGTATGAGACCGATCCCGAGAAGCAGGCGTTCTCCGGCCCGTACATGGTGCAGGACTACCAGCCGGGCAAGAGCATGACGATGGTGCGCAACCCCAACTGGGTCGCCGGGACGGACTCGAGGCCCGCGCACCTGGACCGGATCGAGTGGGTGCTCAACGCCGATCCCAACGTCGCGGGGCGCCAGATCTTCAACGGCACCGGGCTGGCCAACGGCGACCCGCTGACGCCGGCCACCGTGCGGCGCTTCGCGCGGCAGGCCAAGGACCGGATCTCGTTCAGCCCGCTGGGCAACCGCTGGGTGCCGCTGAACACGCAGAAGAAGCCCTTCAGCGACATCAACGTGCGCAAGGCCGTGCTCGCGGCGACCGACCGCCGGGCGATGCAGCTCACGCGCGGCGGCGCGCTCACCGGCGACATCGCGACGCACTTCCTGCCGCCCGGGATCCCCGGACACGAGCAGGCCGGCGGCGCCGCCGGCTCCGGCGTGGACTACCTCGCCAAGCCGTCGGGCGATCCGGCGCTCGCCGCCGAGTACATGAAGAAGGCCGGCTTCGCGAGCGGCCGCTACGAGGGCGATCCGATCCGCATGGTGAGCTCCAACGACTCGCCGGCGAAGGAGACCGCGCTCGTCGTGCGCCGGTCGCTGCAGTCGCTCGGCTTCGAGGTCAGCCAGCGCTCCGTCGATCAGAGCACGTTCTATGACATGTGCAACGACATCGCCCAGCAGCGCAACATCGACGTCTGCACGAACTTCGGCTGGCTGCCGGACTTCTTCGACGGCCTGGCGATGCTCAACGCCAACTTCAACGGTGCATCGCTCTCGCGCGTGAACCAGAACCCCGCGCTGCTGGACGACCCGCAGATCAACCAGGCGATGGACGACGCGGCGCAGATCGCGGATCCCGACAAGCGCGCGGAGGCCTGGGCCAACGTCGACCGAATGATCGTGGAGCACGCGGCCGCCCTCCCGTGGCTCTGGGACAAGCAGGCCAACGTGGTCTCCAAGAACGTCCACGGCGTCATCGCCAAGTGGAACGCCACCTGGGACCTGTCGTACATGTCGCTGAAGTGATGCCTCGCCACACGGGAGCCCCGCCCGGCGCGGGGCTCCCGGCGTGCCGGTCACGACCATGCTGAGCTACATCCTGCGTCGCCTCGCCTGGACGTTCGTCCTGCTCGCGCTGGTCAGCGCGGTGACGTTCGCCGTCTTCTACCTGCTGCCGTCGACCGATCCGGCGGTGGCGCGCGCCGGCCGGCAGCCCACGCCGGAGCTCATCGAGCAGATCCGCGCGACGCTCGGCCTCGACCGGCCCATCTACGTGCAGTACGCGAAGTACATGGAGGACGTCTTCCTGCACTTCGACTTCGGCTACAGCTTCGACACCGGCCAGGACGTGCGCGAGATGATCGTCACCCGGCTGCCGGCGACGATCTCGCTAACGGTCGGCGCGGTCGTGGTGTGGATGGCGATCGCCATGCCGATCGGGATGATCTCGGCGATCAAGCGCGGCTCGGCGCTGGACCGGCTCACGATGACCGGCGCGCTGCTGGCGATCTCGGCGCCGGTCTACTGGCTCGGGCTGATCTCGCTGTACCTCTTCTCGCGCGACATCGGTGCGGTGCCGATCTTCGCCGGCAACGGCACCTACCAGCCGCTGACCCAGGACCCGTTGGCCTGGCTGGACTCGCTGCTGCTGCCGTGGCTCGTGCTCGCCGCCGGCTTCGCCGCGTTCTACGCGCGCATGCTGCGCTCCAACCTCGTCGAGGTCATGTCCGAGGACTACATCCGCACCGCGCGCGCGAAGGGACTGTCGGAGCGGCGGGTGCTGTGGCGCCACGGGGCGCGCGGCGCGATCACCCCCGTGGTGACCGTGCTGGGCCTCGACATCGGCATCCTGCTCGGCGGCTCGATCCTCACCGAGACCGTGTTCAGCATCCCCGGGGTCGGTCTGTACGCCTACGAGGCGATCCAGAGTGCCGACCTGCCGGTGATCCAGGGGACCGTGCTGTTCGCCGCGTTCTTCATCGTCGTGATGAACCTCCTCGTCGACATCGCCTACGCCTTCCTCGACCCGCGCGTGCGCGTGTCCTGAGCGGGCGTCAATCCAGGTAGGTGGCCACCGACTCGACCGGGGCGCGCTCTGGCACGCGCGGCTCCTGTCGCGGATGGCCCAGGTGCAGCAGCCCGAGCACGTGCTCGTCGTCGCCGATCTTCAGCGCGGCGCGGCCCGCCGGGGTGCGCAGGACGCCGGGGGTGCGCCAGTAGCCGGCGAGGCCGCGCCCGTGCGCGGCCAGCAGGACGACGTAGGCCGCCGCGGCGGATGCGAGCAGGTCCTCCTCGTCCATGACCGCATCGCCGGACAGCGCCGCCGTGACCGCGACGAGCGTCGGCGCGCGGTCGAGCTTGACGGCGGCGATCGGGTCCTCGACGGCGGCCTTGAGGCGCTCCAGCGCGCGCGGGCCGAGCACGCGAAAGCGCCAGGGGTTCGTGAGCTTGTGGTTCGGCGCCCAGCGGGCGAGCTCGAACAGCTCGTCGAGCGTCTCGCGGTCGACCGGCTCGGGCGCATAGGCCTTGTGCGTGCGGCGGGTGCGGATCGCCTGCTCGACCTCCATGGCGCTACGCGTCGGCCTCGGAGTCCTCCTCGGCGGAGTCCTCGTCGTCCTCGTAGAGCGATTCGCGGGCGAGCTCGGTGCCCTTGGCGTCGAAGACCTTGCACTCCAGCGTGTCGCCGCGGTAGCCGTCGGGGGCCAGGAGCGTGAAGCGGCCTTCGACGAGCGTGCACTGGTCGACCGTCACTTCGGCGAGCTCCGCCGTGACGACCGCGCCGCCCGACACGAGCGGCCGGCCCCAGACGAGCGTCATCGACGCCGTCCGGCCGCCCTCGCCGCGCCAGGTTCCGACGACCTCGTCGCAGAGGTCGAGCTCCCAGCCGGGGTTGGCCTCGGCGGTGTCGGCGGTGAAGTCCGCGACCGCGTCGAACTCGGTCGGCTCGCGATCCTCGCCGCCGGGGCGAAACGAGACGTAGCCGAAGAGCTCAAAGCCGTTGGTCGTCATCGCGGTCGCCGGGACGAACGTGCGCCCGTGCCAGGTGCGGTCGGGAAAGAACGCGATCTCGCCGGGATCGCCGAGGTCGTCCTCGCCGGGTTCGATCGCGTCGCACGCGCCGAGGAAGTGGCGCTGGAGCGTCGTCGCCCAGCGGCCGTAGGGCAGCGGTTCCTGCGGGGGTTCGGCGACGAAGCGCGGAACCAGGCGGGGCTCGACGGGCATCGCCCGCAGTCTATGCCGCGGGCATGGATCGGCTCGCGTGTGGTGCCGATCAACCCTCGAGCAGGAGCGTGACCGGCCCGTCGTTGACGAGCTCGACCGCCATCTCGGCGCCGAAGACGCCGCCCGCCGCACCCAGTTCGGCGCGGAAGGTCTCGTAGAGCGGCTCGGCGATCGCGCCGGGCGCCGCGGCCACATAGGACGGGCGGTTGCCCCGGCGGGTGTCGCCGTAGAGCGTGAACTGACTGACGACGAGCGCCTCGCGCTCGCCGAGCGGCTCGTTCATCTGCCCGCCGGCGTCGGGAAAGACGCGCAGCGCGCGGACCTTGCGCGCGAGCCTGACGGCGACCGCGTCGTCGTCGTCATGGGTGACCCCGAGCAGGACGAGCAGCCCGGCGCCGATCTGCGCGACGACCTCGCCGTCGACGCGCACGCTCGCGCGCGACACGCGCTGGACGAGCGCTCGCACGGGCGGCGGCGGGGCGCGGCGGTCCGGATCCCTAGCCGAAGAAGACCTGCGCGGTCGCGAAGAGCTCGGGGTCCAGCAGCTTGGGCTCGCTCAGTGCGTCCTCGAGCGCGACGAGCTCGATCGCGGTCCCGTGCAGCGCCACCATCCTGCCGAAGTCGCCGTTGGACGCGGCGTCGATCGCGGCGACGCCGAAGCGCGTGCCCAGGACGCGGTCAAAGGCGATCGGCGAACCGCCGCGCTGGATGTGGCCGAGCACCGTCGCGCGGCTCTCGTAGCCCGTGCGCTCCTCGATCTCCTTCTCGAGCTCGAAGGCGATCCCGCCGAGGCGGACGTGACCGAAGGAGTCCAGCGTGTCGGCGGCCGTCGCCGCCGCGGCTCCGTCCGAGCGCGTGGCGCCCTCGGCGACGACGACGATGGAGAAGGTCCTGCCGGTCTTTTCATGTCGTCTGCGGATGTGCTCGCACACCTCCTCGACGTCGAACGGGCGCTCGGGCACGAGGATCACGTCGGCCCCGCCGGCCAGGCCGGAGTAGCAGGCGATCCAGCCCGCGTCGCGGCCCATGACCTCGCAGACGATGACGCGGTCGTGCGACTCAGCGGTCGAGTGCAGGCGGTCGATCGCCTCGGTCGCGATCTGCACCGCGGTCTGAAAGCCGAAGGTGAAGTCCGTCGCGTCGAGGTCGTTGTCGATGGTCTTGGGCACGCCGACCGTCGGAAAGCCCGCCGCGAAGAGCTTGCGCGCGACGCCGAGCGTGTCGTCGCCGCCGATCGGGATCAGGACGTCGATGCCGCGCTCCTTCAGCGACGCCAGCACCCGTTCCTCCCCGTTCTCGGTCTTGTAGACGTTCGTGCGCGACGTGCCGAGGATCGTGCCGCCCTTGTGCAGGATGCCGCTCGTGTTCTCGCGCGTCAGCTCGATCGCGTCGTTGTCGAGCACGCCCTTCCAGCCCTTGCGAAACCCGAAGATCTCGTGGCCGTAGTGGTCGATGCCCTTGCGGACGATTGCGCGGATGACGGGGTTGAGGCCGGGGCAGTCGCCGCCGCCTGTCAGAAGTCCGATGCGTGCCATGCGCGCCATCCTGCCACGCGGGCGCCGTCAGCCGTCGGCACCCTCGTGGCCCGACTGCGCGAGGCCGCGGCGCGCCGCGCATGTGCGGCAGCGGGTCCAGCGGGTGGCGCACGATCCGCCGTGCGAGCGCCAGCGGAATGAGCCCGGTGAAGAACGGGCCCCGTCGAAGGCGCCGCGCACGGCCTTGACGCAGGCGCGCGACAGCCCGGGATGGATGAGCCCCGGCTGACGTCGGCGCGGTCGGCGCGGCGAAACGCCTCAACGCGCGGCGCGTGCGGGCCGCGGTAGGGCCGCACCCGGTGGTGCTCGGCGACGATTAGGGCGAGCTCATCCGACCAGGCGGCGCGTCCAGTGCGCCGTGCGCCGCAGCCCTTCCAGGCGCTTTCGTCCTTGCCGCCGCGGTCGCGATGCTCGTCGAGGATCTGCTCGACGAGCGGGTGCTCCCGGATCAGTTCGCTCCTACGCATCGCGCAGCTCCGCCGCCGCCTGCTCGGGCGCGACGGTGTTCAGGTGCACGCCGGTCCCGAGTTCCAGGCCGGCCTCGTGCGTCAGGCGCGGCACGATGTCGATCCGCCAGCAGAACCGCTCGGCGTCGCGCGGCGCGGTGCGGATCCACAGATTCAGCGGCGGGCTGGCGCCAAAGCGCCGCCGCAGGCGCGACAGCGCGTCGTGCAGCAGCGCCGCGCCGCTGGGCCCGTCGTCCTCGAAGTGCTCGCGGCGCCGGCGCGGCGTGAGCATGAGCGCGTACTCGTGGCGCGACGCGTAGGGGCACGTCAGCACCGCCTCGCCGTCGATCGCGACGACGCGATCGCGACGGCGCACCTCCTCCTGGACGAGGTCCTCGAGCAGGTTGCCGCCCATCGTCCGCATGGCGTGGGCGCCGAAGCGCTCGCGCTCGCGCGCGACGATCGCCGGCACGAAGCGCAGCGCGAAGAGCTGCGCGTGCGTGTGCAGCTGCGTGGCGCCCGCCTCCAGGCGCTCGTTGACGCACACGTGCACGTAGGCGGCGTCCTGCTGCGCGCGCATGCGCTCGCGCCAGACCTCGACGGCGACCCGAACCTGCTCGGGCGACACGTCACAGAGCGAGCAGACGGGCGCCGGGCTGTTGACGATCACCTCGTGTGCGCCGCGCGCGGGCAGCGCGGTGAACAGCTCCGCACGCGGGTCCGGCGGCGGCTCGTCCGCGGCGGCGCGCAGCGCCTGGTAGCGGTTGGGCACTACGCGTACCGTCCAGCCCGGCCCGTCCGCCGCTCCGCCACCGGGGCGCAGCGCGAACAGCTCGGGCGGCGTCTGGTGCTCCTGGCCCTCGGCGAACGCGTCCGTCGCCGGATCGATCGGATCGGGCGGCGCGACGGTCAGCGCGCCGCCGGGTCGTCCTGCGCGATCGGTCGCGACGATCGCCCGCAGCCCGGTCAGGGGGTCGATCCTGATCTCCGGCACGGTCAGGGTCCGCCGGCGCCGATCGCATAGCGCTCGATTGCGGTCGACAGCTCGTTCTCCGTCGAGAAGCGGCCCTGATGAACGACGCGCTTGCCGCGCGCGTCGTAGAACGCCGTCGCGGGCAGTCCGACGGCGCCGTACTGGCCGACGACGGCCTGGCGCGGATCCTCGATCGACGGGTAGGGCATCGGAAAGCGCTTGCCGAGCCGCCGCGCCGCGCCGCGGTTGTCACCCGAGTTCACGCCGAGAAACGCGACGCGCGCACCGTACTTGAGCGCCTGGCGCTGGAAGATCGGCAGCTCGAAGACGCACGGGTGACACCACGACGCCCACAGGTTCACCACGATGGGCCGGCCGCGCAGCGCGAGCAGCTGCGCGTCGAGCGCCTTCGCACCGCCGGGCTGCAGGTCGTTGACGCGGCGGTGCAGCGCGGCGAGCTGCGGCGGCGCGCCGGTGAGCGGGCGCGAGACCTCGGCCAGCGACAGGGGCCTCAGAGCGGGCGCGTTCGCGCGCTCGCTGTCGCGCGTCTGCAGGATGCCGATCACGACGGCGGCGGTGACAACCAGTGCGGCGATGACGATGACGGCCTTGCGCATGGGCGCAAGCGTCGCAGACCGCCGAAGAATGGACGCCACATCTAGGGGGTTCGCTATGCTGCGCGTGACGCGGGTAAGGGCCGGTCGTTGATCGATGCGCCTCACCCCGCCACTCCGGGCTCGTCCCGGGCGTCTGGATCGCGAAGGCTTGTGCACGCGATTCACATCACGTTCGAGCAGGAAGCCGATCTTGGCTGATCCCACGCCAGTGGCCATCGCGGCCACGTCCGTTCCCAATCCTTCCCAGATCGCCCGCGCGGAGAAGTTCACCCGCGAGGTGTTCGTGCACGCCGGTGAGACCACCGAGGACGCGCTCGCACCCGGCACCGCAAGGCGGCGGGCACTCGAGGCTGCGCTGCTCGAGATCGAGGCCGGCGCGAAGGTGCCGTCGACGGAGTGGCGGCGGCGCTTCTCGCTCATGCTGGGCCTCGAGCGCGTGCTGTCAGACGACGAGCCCCGGCTCGCCGACGGCACATCGCTGAACCCGCACCAGGTCGATGCCCTGTCGGGCACGCTGACCGCGCTGCTCGCCGAGGCGCAGCGCCAGAACGGCAACGGCTCGGCCAACGGCGCGGCGCCCTCCGCCGCCCCGGTGCTGGCCCTCGACGAGCCCGACGAGGACTTCGAGGAGCCCGCCGCCGTCGCCGCCGAGAACGACGACGATGACGACGAGGAGCCGGAGGTCATCGAGCCGCTGGACTTCGAGGTGGACATCGACATCGGTGACGACGATGACGAGGACGAGGCCGAGACCGAGGACGATGCCGACGAGGATGGTCCGGAGGGCGGCTTCGACGAGGATCAACTCGACGAGCAACCCGACGATCCCAATGCCCACAAGCGCTTCTGGTTTGAGCACGCGACCGGCGCCGGCAAGACGGTGGCCGCGATGGGCTTCGTCGACGCGTCGCGCACCGGCGGCATCCTGATCCTCACCCATCGCCGCAACCTCGTCGACCAGTTTCACGGGGAGCTGAAGGACCGCGGCTATGCCAAGCGCGTGACGTCGGCGCTGCTCAAGGGTGAGGACGCCGCCAACGGCCCCGTCACCGTCGAGACGTACCAGTGGTTCGTGCGCAACGCCGGCAACATCTCACCCTGTTACTCGATCGTCATCTGCGACGAGGCGCATACCGCGCTCGGCGAGAAGACGAGCGCGGCGATCCGCGAGTGGTCGGGTCCGATCTTCATCGGCATGACGGCGACCGGAGCGCTGATCGCGCGCCATGTCACGGACCTGTTTCCGACGCAGACATCGCGCTTCGATCTCGCGCAGGCGGCCCGCCGCGGGGTCATCGCGCCGCTGCGCTGCGTGCGGATCCCGCCCGGGCCGGGCGTGCGCACGATCGCCAAGGTGCCGCTGCGCCGCGGTGAGGTCGACGTCGAGTTCGACCAGGAGATGCTGGCCGAGCTGCTCGACCAGGCGCCCTTCAACTACGCCGTCGCCGACCTCTACAAGGTGCGCTTCAACGGCGTCCCGGGCGTCGTCTACGCCGCGGGTGTGCGCCACGCCTACAACGTCGCCGCCGCGTTTCGCGAGCAGGGCATGAAGGCGATGGGCGTCTCGGGTGAGACGCCCAAGCGCGAGCTCGCCGAGATCCTCGCCAGCTACGAGCGCGGCGACATCGACGTGCTCGTCAACGCGCAGCTGCTCGCAGAGGGCTGGAACTCGCCCCGAGCGACGGTCTGCATGCACCTCGCGCCGACCGCCTCCAAGCGCATCTACCAGCAGCGCGTCGGCCGCGTCACGCGACGCCATCCGGGCAAGGAGGCTGGCATCGTCGTCGACTTCGTCGCGCCCGACACGAAGAACGACGACCCCGTCGTGACGCTGCACTCGCTGCTGGACCGCGACGTCTACCGCGGCGGCGCGATCGTCGTCGGCCCGGTGCGCCGCGGCCGCGGCCGCCGCGTGCGCGTCGAGCGCCGCGTGCTGCCGGTGACCTCCGACGAGGACCGGCGGATCGAGGTCTTCGAGCGCGAGCTGTGGCGGATCGCCGTCGAGCACCTGCCCTACGGCGAGCAGATCCAGTGGGCGGCCCTGGCGGGCGCGCGCGTCGCGCCGAGCGGCTGGCGCCGGGCGCGCGCCATGCTGCACTTCGACCGCGGCGGCGAGTTCAAGCGCGCCTTTCTGCTGACGGCCGTGCAGCGCAACAAGAACCCGCAGCTGCGCCTCCGCGCGCTGCAGGAGATCGCCGCCGCGCGCGACGCCGAGGCGTTCGACACCGCGATCGACGTCATCGGCACCTGGACGCGCGACGAGCGCCGCGAGGGAACGAAGGTCATGCTGCTCGCGCTCGCCGAGAAGCGGATCGGCCGCCGTGACCAGGCCAACGCCTGGATCTGGCGCCTGGCCTCGTACACGCGCGACGTCCACGAGGAGTACGCCGTGCAGCGCTGGCCGGAGACCAAGCGCCTGCTCGGGCTGCTCGTGAACTCCAGCGGTGCCGCCCACGCGCGCAACGCCCGCCGCCTCGTACACGCTGTCCGCAAGCAGGACCGGCGCCTGAGCGCCGCGCTGCTCGCCGCGGCGATCGCACACACGCCCGAGGGCGAGGAGATCCTCCGCGGTGCCCGCACGCGTCTGGCGCGCAAGCCCAGCGCGCTGTCGCGCGAGCTGCTGCGCAACTTTCCCAAGAGCCGCGGCCGGCGCGGCAACCGGCGCCGGCGCAAGAAGGGCGGCGTAGCGGAGGGCGCAGAGGGCAGCGTGGAGGCGGTGGCGGTCACCACCGAGCAGGACGCGACGGGCGCAGATGAGCCGTCCAGCACCGGCCAGCAAGACTCCGGCCGCAGCTCCGGCCGGCAGCGCTCGCGCCGCTCGCGCAACGGTCGCTCTGCACACCGCGACTCCGATCCGGCGCGCGAGACCCAGGCCGGGGTCGAGGGCGAGGCGCAGGACCCCGCCGAGGCGGGGGTCGAGACCGATGCTGCCGTCGCGCCCGCGCAGGACGCCGAGGCGCCCGCGCCCCCCGCGCCCCCGCGCCGCTCGCGGGGACGCCGCAAGCCGGAGAAGCCGGACGACGAGGCCGTCGCCGTCGAGGCCATCGCCGACGCCGCAGCCGCGCTGTTCGCCGCGCGCGCACCCAGGCAGGAGCCGGCAGGCGAGGCGCCGGACGCCGCCAGGGAGGAGCCCGCCCGTCCGCCGCTGCCCGCCGTCGCTGAGCAGCCCGACGCCGAGCCCGCCAAGCCGAAGCCCAAGCGCCGCCGCGCCCCCGCGCGCAAGACCGCGCCGGTCGGGGCGATCGAACCGACGCCTGTCGCGGACGCGCCCGCCGCGGCCGAGGCGTCCCCCGCGCCCGAGGCGCCCGCCGCGGCCGAGGAGGAGAAGCCCAAGCGCCGGCGCGCCCCCGCCGAGACGGCGACGGCCAAGGCCGCAAAGACCGCAAAGACCGCAAAGACCACAAAGGCCGCGAGGACCACCAAGGCGACAACCGCCGCATCAGGCGCCGACGCCGGCGGCGACACCTCCGCGCCATCCTCGCTCGACGAGGTCAAGCCCAAGCGCCGCCGCGCGCCCGCGCGGAGCACGAGCACGAAGCCGAGCAAGGCGGCCGCCGCCGCCGACGACGCGGCCGATCCCCCCGCGCTCGACGATGGTGTCGAGTCCGCGGCCTGAGCGCACGCCGACGGGGCGCCCGGCCGGCGCTCAGCGGCGCAGCGCGAGCATCGCACCGGCGCGCCATCAGCGCCGCAGGACGACGGCGAGCCCGGTGGTGAGCGCGAGGCCCAGCAGCGCGATGCCGGCCCCGGCGGCGATCGCCGTCGGGTGCTGCAGCGCGCTGAGCGTCATGTCCGGCGCGCGCACCACGAGCACCGCTGCGATGCACGCCAGCAGGACCGCCACGCACGCGATGAGCGCGGGCAACGAGACCGGCGTCGCCACCCGCTCGCGCGCGGCCCGCACCGGCGCGCGCGCCTCCAGCACGGCGAGCGCGGCCGCACCGACCAGTGTGAACATCGCCGCCATGAGGTAGCCGCCGAAGACGTCGCTGGGCAGGTGGTAACCGAGCGCGACGAGCGCGTAGCCGACGGCGACCGCGTAGCCGGCGCCGATCACCGCGGCGAACGGACGCAGCCGCGGGCCGACGACGAGCACGAAGCACAGCGCCAGCGACATCGACGCCGTCGAGTGTCCGCTGGGCCAGGAGCCGTGGTAGACCATCTGCACGCCGCGCAGGTCAAGCCACCGCGGATCGGCGAGCGCCGGCTTCAGCAGCTGCGTGGTCGCGTTGGCACCGAGCAGGATCGCGGGGACGACGCAGGCCATCAGCCAGCGCCGGCGCAGCAGTGCGCCGGCGGTCAGCAGCGCACAGCCGGCGAGAAACCAGGTCGGGTTCGCCAGCACCGCGACACCGCGGATCGACGGCTCCAGCGGCGCGCGAGCGACACCCGTGAACGCCTGCATCGCGCCCGCATCCAGCGCGCGCAGGCCGCCGACGTGAAACGCGGCCACCCAGACGGCGGAGGCTCCGCACGTGCTCGCGAGGGCGAGCATCAGCAGGAAGAGGGGGCGGCGCGACATGGCCGAGAAGCCTAACCCTCCGCCTGCGCCGGTCCGCCGGGGTTCAGTCCTCGGCGAACACCGCGCCGCGCCGCAGCTGGCGCAGGTAGAGGTCCGCGGCCTGGGCGACGCGACCGCGATCGACGCCGCACGGGGCGACGATCCGCTCGACGAGCGCGTCGTGCGTCACACCGAGCTCCGCCGCGTGCCGCCGATCCGCCGCGCCCCTTCACCGTCAGACGGCCCGGCGTGGACCGGGTCGCGGGCAGATCCCGCCGCGGGCCGGCTCAGCCGCAGGATCATGGCTCGTTGCTTTGAGGCGGTCTCGTGATGGGTTCGATCGTCGGTTCGGGAAGCCCGGTTGAGTCCGACGCGAGCGTCCGGGTCCGCGCTGCGGGCTGCAGGTGCACCTCGCCCGAATCGAGCGCCGTGCGGGTGCCGTCGGGCAGCTCGACGAGCAGCCGTCCCGCGTCGTCGACGCCGCGCGCGATGCCCTCACCGCACGCCCAGCGCACCGCGTGCCCGCTGAGCGCGTCGCGGGCGCGGTAGACGGCGAGCAGGTCCGCCGTCGGCTGCGCGAGGCGCGCCTCCAGCACCCGCAGCAGCCGTTCGAGCGTGGGCTCGATCGCCGCCGGCTGCAGTTCGAGCGACGCGGCGCGATCGCGCAGCTCGGCGGGCAGGTCGGCCGGCCGGACGGCGACGTTGAGGCCGATGCCGAGCACGACCCAGCCCTCCTGATGGCGTCCCTCGGCCAGCACCCCGGCGAGCTTGCGGCCGCCCAGCAGCACGTCGTTGGGCCATTTGATCGCCGCGACCGCGCCCGCCACGTCGGCGACCGCGACCGCGCCGGCGATCGGCAGCAGCGGCGGCCAGTCGCGCAGGACGAGCGACATGAGCAGCGCGCGTCCCGGCGGCGCGCTCCAGGTCCGTCCCTGGCGCCCGCGCCCGGCGCGTTGCTCGCCGGCGGTCACGAGCGTGCCGTGCGGCGCGCCCGCGGCCGCCAGCGCCCGCGCCCGGGCGCTCGTCGAGTCCGTGCTGCGGTGGTGCACCCGCGGCATGCCCAGGCGCGCGCTCATCGCGCCGGCGCGATCAGGATCTCGTCGTCGGGCGCGACGCCGAGCACGGCGAGCGCCGAGCCGCGGTTGACCGCGAGCGCCAGCACGCGGTAGCCGTCCTCGTAGAGGACGAGCTCTCCGGCCGCGACATCCGCGAACGTCGTCGCGAACAGCGCCGGCCGCCCGTTGACGGTGACCGCGCGGCCCAGCCGCAGGCCGCTGCCGGCGAGGTCGGCATGCTCGGCGTCGAGGACGACGTTGCCGTAGCGGTCGGCCTGCAGCACGTGGCTGACGAGCCCGGCGTCCGTCGTGCGCGCGCGCGGCAGCACGAGCTGCACGAGCTCGGCGGGATCGAATGGCTCGCCGGCCGCGGCGAGCGCGATGCTGCCGGCGGCGAGGTGCGCGGCGACGGGGGCGAACACGTCACGCCCGTGGAAGGACGAGGAGACCGGCTGCAGGCGCAGCGGCGAGCGGCCTAGCTCGACCGCCTCGACCACCCCGCCGAAGCGCCGTGCCGCGAGCGACAGCAGCCCGTTGTCGGGACCGACGAGCAGCCGCTCCTCCTGTCCGCAGCGCAGCGCGACGGCGCGGCGCTCGGCGCCCACCTCGGGGTCGACGACGGCGAGGTGCACGCCGGCGGGCATGTACGGCAGCGCGCGCGCCAGCGAGAGCGCGCCGGCGCGCACGTCGTGGCGGCCGATCCCGTGCGTGACGTCGATGACCCGCGCCTGCGGCGCGATCCGCGCGATGACGCCGTGGCAGACGCCGACGAAGTCGTCGTCGAGTCCGTAGTCGCTGAGGAACGTCACGACCGCCATCCGCGCGTCGAGTGTATGGCGCGCAGTCCGGGTAGCCGCCTGACATGCGCCCTGGATCACACGCCCAGCCACCGACCGTCTCCGAGGTCGTGCGCCGCGCCGTCGCCGTCTGCGACCCGGACGGCGCCGACGAGCAGATCGTCGACTTCCTGCTCGCCTTCGAGGATCGCGACGAGCCCGTCAGCGCGCTCGACGAGCGCGACCGCACGTTCTTCGAGACCGCCGAGCGGGTCGCCGGCGCGCTCCCCTCGGCGGGCGTCTCCATGACCGCCGCGGTCTGCACGTACCTGGCCTTTCGCCGCGACGAGATCGGCGACCAGGACGACGACCTGCTGCGGCTCGCCGCGCGCGCCGAATATGGCGAGAGCCCGCCCGACGAGATCGTGATCTGGCTGCAGGACGCGGGCGTGGCGGTATGACCGGCACGTTTGAGAGCGAGCCGCCCGAGAGCGAGCCGCCCGAGGTTGAGCCGCTGAGCGGCATGCCCGAGGACGAGCAGGACAAGGACGTTCCGCTCGGCACTCCCGCCGACGAGGACGACGAGGTCGATCGCGAGCTGCCTGGATTCCCGGAGGGCGACATCGACACTGCGGGCTGAGCGCGCCGGGGGCTGGCGCGGGTCGCCTGGGTGTGACAGGCTGGTCCCGACGCGCTCACCCAGGCCACGGCTGCCCGGCGGCGGATACTTCGACTGCCCGGCGGCAGCTGCGACAGCGCCCGTCCGCGGCCCGGCACCTGCGGACCGATGCTGGCGGCGTACTACTTCCGCTGGGCACAGGCCGTGTGCCCGAAGTGCGACCTGATCGCCGGCGAGTTCGCCGGCACGCAGAGCTCGAACCGCCTGCAGAAGTAAACGCCACCTGGGGCCGGAGCGGCCGGATGTGTGGGCGTCCAGTACTCCGATGTCATCCGCTTCCAGATCAGCCGGGGCCACCGCCATCGACGAGCTGCGGACCTTCGTGCGCGAGATCTACTGCAAGGAGGGGCAACCACTGCACGGCCGCGACGCAGTGGTCGCACGGTCACATATGGATCGGCGCGACCGGCGCCAACTACTCGCTGGCCTGCAAGACGCACGCGGGGCTGAAGTGCCCGAGCGGCGTGAAGTACGCGGTCCTCGGCGAGCAGTCGCAATGCCACGCGGCCACCTTCATCAACCGCTTCGACAGCATCGACCCGCGCATCACCCGCACGTACTTCTACACCTTCATGGACGGCAGCCGCCCCGGGAGCAGCGACGACATGGGGCTCGTCAACCGCGAGGGAACCGCTCCGCGACAGGCCTACTGGATGGTCGCCAGCGGCGCGCGCACCGTAGACGTCTGCGACCGCCATGGCGACGGTGACCGTGGTATGCCCGCGTCATCACCGCGGACTCGAGCCCCTTGTTCCGCTCGCCGTTCTACGACGCGAACGACAGCAGGACGGGCTGCTCGAACATCCCGTTCCCCGTCCGGGTGCTGAGCGTCGCGGTCTGCGCGCAGTACGAGGGCTGCAGCGCGGTCAAGCCGACCTGACCCTGGTCGGCGCGTGGTCAGAAGAGCTGGCCGGGCGCGACATCGCCCAGCAGCGCGGCGATCAGCCCGTCCGGCGTGTGGTCCTGCGCCTCGACGTGCGCCTGCAGGTTGTGCTCGCGCAGCGCGTCGCTCGTGATCGGTCCGATCGAGACGATCCGCTGGCCATCGGCGGGCGGGCCCGCCGCCTCGACGTAGAAGCGCACCGACGACGCCGAGGTGAACGTCACGTAGTCGGCTGCGCGGGCCAGCTCGCGCGCAGCGCCGTCCAGCGGCTCGGGCACCGTGCGGTACACCGGCAGGATCTCGACCTCGACGCCGCGCTCGCGCAGCGCCTCGGGCAGGACGTCGCGGGCGACCTCGGCGCGCACGATCAGCGCGCGCTGCAGCTCGAGTCCCGCGAGCGCATCGACGAGCGACTCCGCGACGGCGCGTTCGGGCACGATGTCGGCCTCGATTCCGCCCGCCCGCAGCGCGTCCGCCGTGCCCGGCCCGACCGCGGCGATCGCGGGCCCCGCGAGCGCGCGCGCGTCACGTGCGATCTCGAGCAGCCGTCGCGCGCCGTTGGGGCTCGTCACGCACACGAGGTCAACGCCGCCGAGGGCGGGCAGCTGCGCCTGCAGCGGCTCGATCCGGATCGTCGGCGCCTCGACGACGCGCGCGCCGAGCGCGCGCAGCCGTCCGGCGAGGCCGCTGGCCTGCGCCCGCGCGCGGGTCACGACGACGCTGCGCCCGGCGAGCGGCCCGGACCCGAACCAGGCGAGCTCCTCGTGCAGCGCGGCGACCGAGCCGACGACGGTGATCGCCGGCGCGCGCACCTGCGCCCCGGCGGCGCGCTGCGCGATGTCGCTGAGCGTCCCGCTGACCGTGCGCTGGTCGGCGAACGTGCCGCGCTGGATGATCGCCACCGGCTCGCTCGCCGGCCGGCCGCCCGCGATCAGCTGCGTCGCGATCAGGTCGAGCTTGCGTACGCCCATGTAGAACACCAGCGTGCCCGGGAACGTGGCCAGGGCGGACCAGTCGATCGTCTCGTCCTTGCCGGGGTTCTCGTGGCCCGTGACGAAGGCGACCGCCGCGGCCATGCCTCGCTGCGTCACGGGGATCCCGGCGTAGGCCGAGGCCGCGACGCCCGCCGTGACGCCCGGCACGACGGAGAAGTCGATGCCGGCGCCGCGCAGCAGCTGCGCCTCCTCGCCGCCACGACCGAACACGAACGGGTCGCCGCCCTTCAGCCGCACGACCTCGCGTCCGCTGCGGCCGTGCTCGAGCAGCAGGTCGTTCGTCGCCGCCTGCGGGACCTGTGCGCCGCCGCCGACCTTGCCGACGTCGATCAGCACGGCGTCCTCGCGCGCCCCGTGTAGCGCGCCGTCAGGGATCAGGCGGTCGTAGAGGATCACGTCGGCGCGCGCGATCAGCTCGAGCGCGCGCGCCGTCATGAGGCCCGCGTCGCCCGGGCCGGCGCCGACGAGGTGGACGGTCACGACAGCGCGCCGCTCGGAGGGAGGTCGTCGGTCATCGCAGGGGCTCCGGCTAGGACCGCGCGAGCTCCTCGGCGCGGGCCAGCAGCTCGCCGCCGCCGGCGGCCAGCAGGCGCTCGGCGGCAAGCGCCCCGGCCGCGGCGGGCGTCGCAGCCGGCGGCGTCTCGTCGCGCAGCCACGACGAGCCGTCGGCCAGTCCGGCGTACGTGCGCAGCACGATGCCCTCCGCGGCGACCGTCGCGTAGGCGCCCAGTGGGGTGTTGCAGCTGGCGTCCAACCGCGTCACGAGCGCGCGCTCGGCGCACAGCGCGTCCCACGTCGGGCCGTGGCTGATCGCGCGCACGGCGGCGGCGGCGGGCTCGTCGCCGGTCCGCGCTTCGAGCACCAGCGTGCCCTGCCCCGGCGCCGGCACGAGCTCGCTCAGCACGCGGCCGATCGCGTCCGCGCGCCCGAGCCGCACGAGGCCCGCGGCGGCCAGCACGAGCGCGTCGACCTCGCCGGACGCGAGCTTGTGCAGCCGCGTGTCGACGTTGCCGCGCACCACCACGACGTCAAGATCCTCGCGCAGCGCGAGCAGCTGCGACGCGCGCCGCAGCGACGCCGTGCCGACGCGCGCGCCCGGTGCAAGCTGCGCCAGCGCCGTCGCGCCCACCAGGGCGTCGAACGCGTCGCCGCGCGCGGGCGAGCCGACGAGCTCGAGTCCCTCGGGCAGCACGCTCGGCACGTCCTTGGCGCTGTGCACCGCGAGGTCGATCTCCCCGTCGAGCAGGGCGAGCTCGAGCTCCTTGACCCAGCGCTCCTTGTCGTTGACGTCACGCGCCACACGGGCGCCGGAGGCGTCGCCCGTCGTCATCACCGTGACGAGCTCGGCGCCGGGGCCCAGCTGCCGAGCCACCGTGCCCGCCTGGGCCAGCGCAAGGGCACTCCCGCGCGTTCCGATCCTCATGCCGCCAGGCCCCGCGCCTACGAGGACGACGCGCGGCGCGGCAGCGCGCGCACGTTGTCGCGCTCGCCGTCGATGGCCTCGAGCGCGTCGGGCACGTCGGCCGCGTCGGGCGCGCCCTCCAGCCCGAACAGCTCGCGCATGATCTGCAGGCGCCCGTGCGAGCGGTTCTCGCCCATCGTGCGCAGCCGCAGCGTCGGCTCGTGCAGCAGGCGGTTCATCACCGCACGCGCGATCGCCTCGGCGCGCGCGACATCGCGCTCGGAGGCGCGCTCCCAGCGCTTGGCGTTTTCGGTCAGCACCTGCTCGACGATCGCGTCGCCGTGCTCGCGCAGCGCGCGGATCGTCGGCTGCACGGCCAGCGTGCCGAGCCACTCGGCGAAGCGCGAGATCTCCTCCTCGACGATCGTCTCGGCGCGCAGCGCCTCGGCCTCGCGGACCATCACCGTGTGGGCTACGCGCGCCTGCAGGTCGTCCATGTCGTACAGCGTCACGCCCGGCAGGTCGGCGCAGGCGGGGTCGATGTCGCGCGGGACGGCGATGTCGACGAGCAGCAGCGGGCGCTCGTGGCGGGCGCGCATGACGAGCTCGAGCTCCTCGACGCCGACGATCGGATGCGGGGATGCAGTCGAGGCGACGACGACGTCGGCGCGCACGAGCTGCTCGGGCAGGTCGTCGAGCGCGACGACGTGTCCGCCGAAGCGGTCGGCCAGCGAGCGGGCACGGTCGGCGTGGCGGTTGGCAACGAAGATCGTCGACACGCCGTGGTCGGCGAGGGCGCGGGCGGTCAGCTCGCTCGTCGCACCGGCGCCGACGATCACGACGCGCGGGTCGGGGTTGTCGGCGAGGACGTCGCGCGCCAGCTCGACGGCGGTCGAGGAGATCGACGCGCGCCCCTGGCCGATCGAGGTCTCCGAGCGCGCGCGCTTGCCGGCCTGCAGCGCAGCCGTGAACAGCCGGTTGATCAGCGGCCCGGTCGTGCCCGCGGCGAGCGCGATCTCGTAGGCGCGCTTGACCTGGCCCTGGATCTCGGCCTCGCCGACGATCATCGACTCCAGGCCCGCGCAGACGCGGAACAGCTGGCGCGCGGCGTCGCAGTTGCGCGGCGAGTAGATCCGCTCGGCGAGCTCGGTCGGCCGCACGTGGGCGCGCTGGGCGAGGATCCCGAGGACCGCGCTCTCGGCGGCGACGGGATCGCCGACGACGAGCGTAAGCTCGGTGCGGTTGCAGGTCGAGATGACGACCGCCTCGTGCACCTCGGGATGCTCGGCGACCTCCTGCAGGAAGCCGGTGACGGCGCTCTGCGTCAGCGCCAGGCGCTCACGCAGGTGCACGGACGCGGTCTTGTGCGAGATCCCGAGCGTGATGAGTTCGGCGGTCACGCCACCGTCTCCTTCGCGCGCGCCTGGGGCGCCGCCTGTTCGCGCTCGTCGACGAGCTCGGCGAGCTCGACGACGTCGCGTTCGATCCGGCTCAGCTTGGACGCCATGATGGCCACGTAGATCAAGAGCAGCGCGACGAACACCAGATACGCCGCGGCGACATATTTTCCGGCCTCGTCGAGCGGGAGCGCGGGCATGTCAGGACTGCGGCGCAGCGCTGCGGCCGGTCAGGGAGAGCTCGTCGTCGTCGCCGGCGAGCCGGCGGCGCAGGGCGCGCAGGCGGAATGTCGCGTGCTTGGAGGCCATCTCGTACTTGCACAGCGTGACGAACAGCAGCGCCATGCCGGCCAGCGCCACGAGGAACGTCAGCGTCACGCTGGCGGGCGCGCTCGTCGTCGTCGTCGCGGTCTGCGGGTGCGTGAAGCTCTCGGCCATCCGCACCGCGGCGAAGTTCAGCGGCACGAACGCGCCGGCGACGATCGCGAAGACCGAGGCGTAGCGGCTCTGCTTCTCCTTGTCCTCGATCGAGAAGCGCAGCGGCCAGTACGTCGCGTAGAGCAGGAAGACGATCAGAAACGAGACGAGCATCGGCTCGTCCCAGACGAACCAGTGCCCCCACGAGGCGCGCGCCCAGATCGAGCCCGTGATCAGCACGCCGACGGCGAGGATCACGGAGATGTGGATCGTCACGTAGGAGCGCATGTCCCACTTGGACTCCTGCGAGCGCAGGTGCAGCGCGCCGAAGACCGCGGCCACGACGAAGCCGACGAGCGCGACGATCGCCATCGGCACGTGGACGTAGAAGATCTTGAAGATGAAGCCCTGGTCGGCGTCGTTCGGGGCGTAGAAGAAGACGAGCGCGAACGCGGTCGTCAGCACGAGGGGGGTGGCGATGGAGAGGGCGCGCAGCCCCTTGCCGTACAGGATTGGTCAGTCCTCCAGGAGGAAGTCGAACACCGCATACGCGATCAGCGCGAACAACAGATCATAGATGGCGAGTATTGCCAGCCAGTTACCCGGCAGCGCCCCCGCGCCGCCGTCGGTCAGCAGCGGCGTCGCGCAGCGCGCGGCGGCGAGCAGGACGGGCACGAGCAGCGGCAGCGCGATCAACGGCACGATCAGGTCGCGCGCCCGTGTCTGGATGGCGAGGCCGGCGACGAGCGTGCCGAGCACCGCGATCCCCGCGTTGGCGAGCGCCAGGATGAGCACGAGCTCGGGCAGCGCCTGCGTCAGCGGCGGGCCGAGCAGCAGCAGCGCGAAGGCCGGCACGGCGACCAGCTCGACGATGCTCAGAAAGAGAAACAGCGTCAGCGCCTTGGCGACGAGCAGTGCCGTGCGGTCGACCGGCGCGAGCAGGAAGCCGTCGAAGCCGCCCTGCTCGTACTCGGCGACGAACAGGCGGTTGATCCCGAGGATCGCGGAGAACAGCAGCGTCACCCAGAGCACGCCGGACGCGAGGTCGCCGGTGACGCGGTCGCGGTCCAGCCCGAAGTGGAACACGACGTAGGTCGCGATGCTGAAGAGCACCATCGCGGGGACGGACTCGCGCGTGCGCCACTCCAGCGTGAGCTCCTTGGCCAGCAGCGCGGCCACCGTCGACCTGAGTCCGGATCCACCGAATCTCGCGGCGTCTCGGGGTCGTGAGCCTTCCACGATCTTCGGAGGATCCAACCTCATGCGTAGAGCTCCGCGATCTGCTCGAGCCTGACCTCCGCGGCGGGCGCCAGCAGCGCCACCCGGCCGCCCTTCAGGCCCAGCGCGACATCGGCGCCCTGCAGCCCGCCCGCCGGATCGTGGCTCGTCACGACGCGCGTGCGCCCGCCCGACCCGCCCGCGCCGATCAGCGGCGCGACCTGCGCCGCGGCGGCGGGATCGAGGTTGGCCAGCGGCTCGTCGAGCAGCAGCAGCTCGGGCTCGTGCAGCACCGCCCGCGCGATCGCGAGGCGCTGGACCATCCCGCGCGACAGCTCGGCGACCGGATCGCCCGCGCGCGTCGTCATGCCGACCGCGTCGAGCACCTCGTCGACGCGGGCCGGCACCACGCGATGCAGCCTGGCGTGGAAGCGCAGGTTCTCGCGTCCGCTGAGCTCGCGGTACAGCAGCGCGTCGTGGCCGAGGAAGCCGATCCGCCCGCGCACGGCGTAGCCGTCAGCGGGCAGCGGGCGGCCGAGCACGCGGACCTCGCCGGCGTGCGGGCGCAGCAGCGTGGCGAGCATCCGCAGCAGCGTCGTCTTGCCGGCGCCGTTGGGGCCGAACACCACGAGCGTTCGCCCCGCCCCGAGCTCGAGGCTGACGTTGCGCAGCGCGGCCCGCTCGCCGTAGCGGCGCCCGGCGCCGCGCAGCACGAGGACGGGGTCGGGGTCGGGCACGGCTCGGACGCTACTTCAGGGCGTCGCTGCGCCCGGCGGCGCGGAGGCGCAGTCGCTGTCGTAGCGGGTGCAGTCGCCGAGCACGGGAGGTGCGGCTCGGCGCGTCGACCTCGCGAGCGCGGCTGCGGCGAGGCACAGCACGCCGACGAGCGACAGCGCGAGCGGCAGGCTCGTCGCCTCGGAGATCAGGCCGATCAGCGCCGGCCCGGCGATGAACGCCCCGTAGCCGCTCGTCGCGACGGCCGCCAGCGACGGCGCCGCCGGGCCCGCGGTCTCGCCCGCCGCGCTCAGCGCGAGCGGAAACAGGCCCGCCAGGCCGGCGCCCATCAGCGCAAAGCCGGCGATCCCGACCACGGCGATCGCGCTCGCGAGCGCCAGCGCGAGCCCGGCGAACGCCAGCAGCGCCCCAGTGCGGACGACCGCGACGCGCCCGAAGCGGCCGGCGAGCGGGTCGGCGGCGAGCCGCCCGAAGCCCATCGTCAGCGAGAACGCGGCCAGCCCGAGCGCCGCCAGCGACGGCCCGGCGCCGGTCTCGCGGTCGAGCAGGATCGCGCTCCAGTCGTTCACGGCGCCCTCGGCGAGCAGCGCGCAGAATGCGAGCGCGCCGAGCCCCGCCAGCGCCCGCGAGGGCCGCGCGAACAGCGGTCCCTCCGACCGTGCGTCGGTCGTCGCGGGCAGCAGCCCGCTGCGCGTTGCGAGCACGACGAGCACGAGCAGCGCGCCCGCCAGCGCCAGGTGCACGGCCGGGTCGAGTCCGGCGGCGGCGGCGAGGCCGCCCGCCGCCGCGCCGACCATCGCGCCGAACGAGAACGCGGCGTGAAACGAGGCGAAGATCGGGCGCGCCGTGCGCTGCGCCAGCGCGATCCCCTGGGCGTTCATGCTCACGTCCATCGCGCTGCTGCCGGCCGCCAGCGCGACCACCGCCGCGGCGAACAGCGCAACGGAAGGGGCGACGCCGACGAGCGGCAGCGCCGCCACGTAGGCGACGCCGCCCGCGACCAGGATCGGGCGGCTGCCGGTGCGCACCGCCAGCGCGCCCGCCAGCGGCTGCGCCGCCATGAGCGCGATCGCGCAGACGAGCAGCACGAGCCCGAGGCCGCCGTCGCCGAGGTCGTGTTCACGCTGCAGGTCGGGCAGCCGCGACGCGAAGCTCGCGAACGCGGCCCCGTTGACGGCGAACGCCGCCGTGATGGCTGCCCGCGGGCTCAGCGGCTCGGCCCGCTCCGGGCTGGCTCAGGCCGACGTGTGCGTCCGCTGTGCCGCGGCGATGAGGTCGAGCACCGCCTGCTCGTCGCCTGCGCGCAGCAGCGCGATCGGGTCGGGGTCGCCGTTGACGATGGATTCGAAGAAGACCTTGCGGTCCTGGTAGGTCGCCAGCGTTCCCTTCGCCCAGCCGCGCGCGTCGTTGAGCATGATCGCCAGGCGCGCGTACTCCTCGCCGAAGAGCTCGCTCACTTCAGCCTTCATGCGCTTGGCGAGCGCCGGCGAAGCGCCCGCCGTGGAGATCGCAATCGCCAGGGGGCCGGTGCGCACGATCGCGGGCAGGATGAAGTTGCACAACGGCGGGACGTCGACGATGTTCACGAGCATCGCGCGCCGCTCGGCATCGTCGAAGACGCGGATGTTGATCTCCGTGTCGTCGGTGCAGGCGATGACCATGAAGATGCCCTCGAGCTCCTGCGCGCCGGCGTACTCGCGCTGCTCCCAGGCGATCGAACCCTCGGCCGCGAGTGCGCGCAGCGGTTCGTTGGCGTCGGGTGCGACGAGCGTCACGTCGGCGTCGCACGCGAGCAGGCCCTCGACCTTCTCCAGGCCGATCTCGCCGCCGCCGACGACGAGGCATCTGCGGCCCGAGAGCTTCAGGCACGCGATGTAGAACGGGGTGTCGAGCATCCCCTGCACGCAGGACTGATCGCAGATGCCCTTGCGCAGCTGGCAGACGCAGTCCTTCCCGGTATAGGCCTGTGCTGGCATCCGTCAAGGGTAATACGCCGTATCGGGTAAGAGGAACATCGATATGGTTGTGCCCACAACCATCAGGCTGAGGAGATGGCTGCGATGGACTCTTACTTCGACGACACCTCGATGCTTCGCCGCGTGCACCGCGAGTTCGCGGTCGCGCTCTCCGGCCCGCGGGCGCTGCTCATGCAGGCCGCGCACCCCGTCGCGTTCGAGGGGTTCTTCGCGCATACGGGTGCGCTCGACGAGCCCTACGAGCGACTCGCGCGGACCGCTGCCGTGATGAACACGATCGCCTTCGGCTCGCGCGTCGATGCGGACCGCGCCACGCGCCGCGTCCGAGCGATGCACGCGCGTGTGCGCGGCGAGCTGCCGCGTCCCGCCGGCCGCTTTCCCGCCGGTACGCCGTTTGCCGCCGACGATCCCGAGCTGCTGCTCTGGGTGCTGGCGTCGCTCGTGGACTCCGCGCTCGTCTTCTACGACAAGTACGTCGGGTCGCTGTCGCAGGACGAGCGCGACGCCTACTGGCAGGACTACCGCGTGATCGGCCGCCTCTTTGGCCTCGAGGACGACGAGATGCCGGCCGACATCCGCGCCTTCGACGCGTACATCCAGGACATGCTCAGCGGCAGCGACCTCTTCGTCACGTCGGCGGCGCGCGAGCTCGCCCTGCAGATCGTCATGCGTCCGCCGGTCGGGCTGACCAAGCGCCCGGTGCTGGAGCTCGTGAACTTCATCACCGTCGGGCTGCTGCCCGTCGGGCTGCGCCGCCAGTTCGGCCTGTCGTGGGACCCGCTGCGCGCGCTCATGCTGCGCGGCGGCGCGGAGTACGCCAAGCGCGTGCTGATGCCGCTGGCGCCGGAGCGGCTGCGGTTCGTGTCCAGCGCGCGGGCGACCTAAGTGCTCCCCGCCGCAAGTTCTGTCGGCTTGAAGGAGTTGCGCTCAGGTTGACGAACGTTATGTCGTGGGACGGGTGGCCACAGCGATCGAACTCGATGCGCAGGCGCGCAGTGT
>Ga0136617_10000624_pt1 | contig 30129 bp, 20 predicted proteins | sample AntDrymUQ3222106_2_FD_129672 | JGI IMG/M metagenome (GOLD analysis project Ga0136617, IMG submission 129672) | Polar desert sand microbial communities from Dry Valleys, Antarctica - metaG UQ322 (21.06) | ecosystem: Environmental > Terrestrial > Soil > Desert | place: Antarctica: Dry Valley... | reverse complement strand
CCCCGGAGCTATCTTCACGGGCAATCTGATGACGAAGGAGTCCGGCGCGCAATGGAACGTCGATACGATCTACCCGGCGGGCAACTTCTTTCCTGAGACGCTCGATAAAGTAGGGTTCGTTAACCGCGCGGCGGGCGATTACCGCCTGAGCGCATCTTCGCCGTACCGTGGGACGGGCGCGGGTGGGCTCGACTTGGGCTGCGACTTTGACGCTTTGAATGCAGCCTTGGGAGGTTCAGGACCGCCAACGCCGACACCTAGTCCTACGCCTACACCATTCCCTACGCCCACGCCTACGGCAACTCCGACGCCAACTCCAATTCCAACGCCCACACCGGCGCCAACGCCCACTCCCCAAACCGGCCCAAGGGTGAAGAAGGCTAAGACGAGAGGACAGAATCTGAGCAATCAACTGTCGTCTTCTGGCGGTACGTCATCGTCGTCTGTTAAGAGCAGCGCTGCTCAGATGAACCTGGCCTCGAGCGACGCGCTCGGGCTCTTCATATCCGAGGTTCAGGAGGCTCAAGGCCAGTTCAATTCGGAGCGGGAGATCTACCCTGCCGCCTCGAAGATCGAAGTGGAACTCGTCACAGCGCTCCAACGCGCCCTCCAGGCACAAGTCTCATCCCTGGCTGGGGACCTACCGGGCTTTAGGACGAATCTTCGCGAAGCAATCGACCATTTGGATTTGAGCAGTGTGCTCATCGCATATCCCCTCGTTGTTAACCCCATAGACGTCGCGTCCTATGTCGTGCGCCAGCATTACGTAGACTTCCTTGACCGTGAACCGGACCAGGCTGGTGACGAGTATTGGACCAACCAGTTTGCGGGTTGTGGAACAGATGTCCAGTGTTTTAAGGCCAAGCGTATCGATGTTTCAGCCGCGTTTTTCCTTTCGATTGAATTCCAAGAGGCGGGCTACTTCGTCCAACGTCTGTACAAGTCTTCTTACGGGCGGGTCCCATCGATCGTCGAGTTTATGCCGGACAACGCGGTCATCGGGCAGGGAGTCATCGTCGGGACGGCCGATTGGGAAGCGAGGCTCGCGGCCAACAAGGATCAATTCCTCCAGAGTTGGGTGCAACGAGCCGACTTCAATTCGCGTTACGCCTCCTTAACGAACGGGCAATATGTTGACGCGCTGATCGCTAACCTCGGTGTAACAATCGATCCCAAGGAGCGCGACGCGCTGATTCTGGATCTGGCAGGCGGATTGTCGCGGGCAACCGTTCTCGGAAAACTCGCTCAGAACGAGGTTTTCTCGCGGAGTGAATTCAACTCAGCCTTCGTCTTAATGCAATATTTCGGTTACCTAAGGCGTGATCCCGATAGCGCTGGTTTCAACTTCTGGCTAAACAAACTGAACCAGTTCGGTGGCAACTACCAAAGCGCGGATATGGTTAAAGCCTTTCTCGCCTCTCAGGAGTATCGCACGCGATTCGCTCTCTGAGACTTAAGAAAAGCATTCGAAAGCAGTTTGCCTTTTCCTTAGGAGGGACAAGGCACAAACCCTTCGCGTACTCTTCGCGATGGACCCCTAAATAGGGTCGCGCCGTGCCAATCAAGGGTTCAACCGTGTGATGGTGTCTGAGATCGTTAGTAAGGCCTTTAATGCCCAAATGGGCCTATTCCGCTCCGTTCAGGCGGCCAGCATCTAAGATGAAGCCCTGGGCAGACCATTGGTCATCTGGGAATATCCATCGCATTAGTGCTTTACCCAATACTGATGAGCTTCAAGCTTCAGGGTTTGGATTGAACCTTTGGGCTACTTGAGATAAGCTTTGCCGGAATCTTCTTCTTGGGCTGACCGCAACGTGTCACCCATTCGTTTTCGTAGGAGAACTTGCCCTTTTCTTGCGAAGACCTTCAAAGGAATTTAGTAATGAGTGTCCTGGCCAGGAAATATCTTTGGCGAGTTCTCGCCGTCTCTTCTGCTCTCGTATTCACCTACGCAATCGTTCTGTCGAAGCTCGCGCACACCTGGTGGAACGATGAAAACTACTCCCACGGCCTCCTCATTCCTCTCATCATTGCCTACATTCTGTGGACCCAGCGTGAGCGGCTGGCCCGGGAGTTTACCAAGCCTTCAACCTTGTGGGGTGGCGCCGCAGTCTTACTTGCCTTGATGGCTCTCTGGGCCGGAACTGCGGGCGCAGAGTTGTTCATACAAAGAATCTCCCTCGTTCTGATGCTCGCGGGTATAGTTATTTATTTCTGGGGGTTTCGCCTGCTGCAGCTTTTGATCGTTCCTCTGGGCCTGCTCTTACTTGCTATTCCGATTCCCGCGATCATATTCAACAAAGTTGCCTTCCCATTGCAGCTTTTCGCTTCTCGCTGTGCCGTGTGGTCCATGAGTCTGTTTGGTATCCCAGTGTTGCGACAAGGCAACGTAATTGAGTTGCTGCCGTTGGGGGCCCGGGAAACAAAGAAGCTGGAAGTGGTGGAGGCCTGCAGTGGAATTCGCTCGCTGATGACCCTGGTAACCTTGGCCGTGGTATTTGCTTACTTTACGCATCCCAGATCTGACGGTCCCTCCGAAGGCCACAGGCGCGGAATCATCGAGTGGTTGAAGAGCTATGGCTTTTGGCGCTCTGCAATAATTATCTTGTCCGCTGTTCCGATTGCGATCCTAACGAATGCTCTGCGGGTCAGCGGCACGGGCGTGCTGGCTCATTATTATGGGCCTGAAGTGGCGGACGGCTTTTTCCACTCCTTTTCCGGGTGGATGATCTACATTGCCGCTTTTCTCCTGTTGTTCGGGGTTGGCTGGATGCTTGATCGTTTCCGGCCCTCGTACGACAAAGCACCGTCTGCAGCATCCCGTGGTGAGGCAAAAGCCGCGACCGAGGAGCGTGGCGCATCCCTCGCGGGACCCGGAACCCCGGCGACACCGGTGATTCAACTGGAAGGAACGGAATAAATGAAAAGCTCCTGGCGTTTTGCGGTTTTGCTTATTCTGCTGTTAGTAGGCGGCATCGTCGTTAACGCTTGGGAGTACCTCGGCGAAGCGCCTGCCGCACGTAAGGAGCTGAAAGATTTCCCGAAGCAACTTGGGGCCTGGCAGCAGACGGGCCCGGACCAACGGTTTGACGACGCGACGCTCAGCGTTTTGCGAGCAAGTGACTACCTCATGCGTAACTACCGCACGGCGGAAGGTGGGGGTGGTAACCTTTATGTTGGTTATTATGCGAGTCAGCGAGATGGCGCTACCTATCACAGCCCCCTGAACTGTTTGCCGGGGTCCGGATGGACGATGACTGCTCCTGACAGGATCACGATCGCTCCACCTGGAAAGTCGCCTTTCGAGGCTAACAAATACCTGATCCAAAACGGGGGGACGAAAGAGCTACTGGTCTATTGGTATCAAGGGCGGGGACGATCTGTCGCCAGCGAGTACTGGGGTAAGGTCTACACCGTAATCGATAGTGTCAGACTGCGTCGCTCAGACGGCGCCATGGTGCGCGTGATGGTTCCCGTCGGGGGTTCGGAAGCGACTGCTCTGGAGATCGCGGCTGAGCTGGCCGCAAGTGCCTCCTCGTTCCTGCCGGATTATATTCCGAATTGAATGGCGAGAAATTGGAAACCAGATCCCGGATGGGAAGGCTTCCAGTTTCCGGAAATTGCGCAGGGTTGGCCTTTTTCTACAGGTGACAACTTGGGAATCGTGTGGGGCATTGCCCGCCTCGGATGATGAACAAAGTGACTATTAACGCGAGCCGGAACTTGGTTCGCGATGGAGTCGAGAATAATGAAAATGCAGTGCCGAAGCTACACTAAATACGCATCTTTACTGTCTGTTTTACTGACCGCCGTGTTCGTCTTAGGCGGTTGCACCAATCCCGAAAAAGCTAAGGCGGCTCACCTCAGCAAAGGAGACGCTTACCTGAAAGACTCCAAGTTTCAGGAAGCGTCCATCGAATATCGTAACGCCATCCAGATCGACGACAAGCTCGCCGCGGCCCACTGGGGCCTGGCCCGCGCTTATGAAGGACTGCAGCGCGTCCAGGAAACTTTTGAAGAATTGAAAAAGACCGCCCAACTCGATCCGGACAATTTGGAGGCCCGAACGAAGCTGGGGACACTCTATCTTGCTGCGAGCAGGGGAAGGCCCGAGTACATTGCGGAAGCTGAGCGTCTTGCCAACGAAATACTGCAGAAGGATGCGAATTACATTGAAGGCCACATTCTGTTGGGAAGTGTGCTCTTCGCGCAGAACAAGCGCGATGAAGCGGGAGCCAAGTTCAATCACGCTGTGGGAATCGATCCGAAACGCATCGAGTCATACCTGAGCCTCGCGCGGTTCTATATTGTGACGAAGGATCCAGCCAAAGCGGAAGAAACCTTTAAGCGGGCACTCTCGATCAACAACAGTTTCGCTTTGGCCCACACGGAATACGGAAAGTATCTCATTCAAACTAACCGTTTGCCTGAGGCTGAAATCGAATTGCAGAAGGCAGTCGAAGTAGAACCCTCGAATCGCAGCTCCCGTTTTGTTCTCGCCAGTTTCTACCTAATAAACAAGCGGCTCGATAAAGCTGAAGAAGTCTATAAGGCTCTGGCGGATCTCGACAAAGACAAACCGGAAGGCCAGGCCGTGCTGGGGGACTTTTATTCCGCCGTCAAGCGTCTCGATGACGCCCTAAGAGTCTATCAGGACATTCTGACCAGGAACCCCGATTACACACAGGGTCGCTACCGTCTGGTTGAAATCATGCTCATGCGTGGTGACACAAAGTCGGCCAATGACCAGATTGACGTAGTACTGAAGCAGGATCCGAGTGACAGACAAGCGCTACTTCTGCGCGCGCGAACGAGGGCACGGAGCGGTCAGGCCGAAGGACTTAAAGCCGCCATCGAAGATCTGAAAGAAGTTTTGAAACAAGAACCCAATTCGAAGGTCGGGCTCTACTTCATGGCCCAGTCTAATTTCAGTCTGGGCTTGATCGATCAGGCTCGGGTGTTTGCGAGCGATCTGGAGAGAAACTATCCGGACTACCTTCCTGCCAAGTTAATGCAGATTCAGATAGCCCTGGCGACCGGAGACACAAAGGGAACCGTGAGTCTGTCCAACGACTTGCTTGAACGGCTTAGAAAGACCGGGCCCGACCGCGAGAACTCTCCGGAGATGCTCGCTGAGGTACAAGCGAAAGTCCTCATGGCTCGCGGAGGCGCGCAGGCCCAACTGGGTAATAGAGCAGCTGCCCGACAAGATTTCACATCCGCGAGCGAGATTGCCCCGAACAGCACTGATAGCTACATCAATTTAGCCGTCATCGCGATGGGGGAAAACAAACCGGATGAGGCTGTCGCATTGTATGAAAAGGCCCTGTCCATTGCGGCTACTGAGTTCAACGCATTAGACGGCCTGATCAAGCTCTATGCATCGCGCAAGGAACTTGATAAAGCTCACGCCAGACTCGACCAGGCGTTGGGCTCTTATCCTAATGATGCTTCGCTGCATTATCTGAAAGCCCAGATTTACGGCTATGAGCCAAACCAGCAGGCAGCCGAGAGCGAATTACGCAAGACCCTGGAATTGGATTCCAACTACATCAACGCCTATTCTTCGCTGGGGGCTTTATTCGTCAATACGAAACAGACAGGTCGGGCCATTGCCGAATATCAGAAGATCGTCGACAAGCGTCCAGACAACTCGGCGGCTTACACATTGATCGCCATGCTTTACGACGCCGACAAGGACTATAAGGCGGCCGCCGATTATTACCGAAAGGCGCTCGAGAAAGATCAAGGCGCGATAATCGCCGCCAACAACCTCGCCTGGCTTTACGCAGTTCAAGGAGAAGGCAATCTCGACGAGGCGGTGCGGCTCGCGCAAGGTGTGGTGCAAAAGAACCCCCAGATCGCGGGTTTCGTGGACACGCTCGGGTGGGTTTATTACAAGAAAGGGCTAAATGCAGTTGCCGTCGAACAGTTGCAAAAGGCTGTGTCTCTTGACGAAGCGGCGGCGAGTAAGGCCAAGGTTTCCCCCAGTCCAACATATCGTTACCACCTGGGAATGGCGCTTAAAGCCAAAGGCGACAACGAGGGAGCAAAACGGGAACTCGGAGTCGCCCTTCGGTTGGCTGATAAAGTTCCTTTCCAAGATGTAGAAGAAGCCCGGAAGGCGCTCGCCACACTTTGATGACGGGGTTTTCGGGACCACGGTCCATCCAGGCCCTTTTGAAAAATTTTGGGCGTTTAAACCCAGCAACCTGTTTGACGTTTTTCTGGACTAGGCTACTGCCCGGCGAATGTCCAGCGGACGTCGGGTTTAAGAGAGCAACAGAAATAGGAGTGCAGTATGAGTGTTGAATTCCGAAGTCGAAAACCAGGCGAATATGCAAAGATCGTTTGGAAGCGAAAATGGTTGATTATCCTTCCAGTAATTGCGGTCGCGATATCGGTGGCCTGGGTGGTTTATCGTCTGCCCGACGTTTATGAATCTTCCACGCTAATAGTCGTCAAGCCGTCAACCCTTCCCAGTTCGGCCCTGCCCACTATGGGCGAAGATACTATAACGCGTCAATTGAGTAGTATCGCGCAGGTGGTCACGAGTCGCAGCTCCCTCGAGCCGCTTGTGGGGAAGTATGATCTCTACAAGACCGAAAGAATGCGCGGCGAGCCGATGGAAGTCATCATTGACAACCTTCGGAAGGACATCAAAGTGGAGATCAACACTAGTCGTAACGACATTACTAACGGCTTCAATATTAGCTATCGTGGTCGCGACCCGAAGGCTACTCAGTTGGTCACTTCGGAATTGGCCAGCAAGTACATCGACGAACAGACAAAGAACACCATCAATTCAACGAAGTCGGCTGAGCAGTTCTTCGACCAACAAGTTAGTCAAACTAAGGAAGAGCTCGATGCCGTAGACAATAAACGTTTGGAATTCATGCAGCAAAACGTCGGCAATCTTCCCTCGGGCTCTGCATCCCTGGTAGGACAACTTGCTGGTTTACGCGAACAGCAGAAAGCTTACATCTCTGAAGTCGGCCGTTATCAGGATCGCCGCTCGGCGCTGGCCGGACAACTCGCACTGATCAAGAAAACGACTGAACAGGTAAAGGACGAGGTGATCGAAAACACCACCGATCCGAAAACGACCCTGGGGTGGGCCGAACTGGTCAAACGCAGAGCAGATCTGGAAGCTCAGCTGCAACGAATGCTGACCGAGCTGAGGCCTAAGCATCCCGATGTCCTGGCAAAACAGGCGGAGATCGATTCGGTAAAAAAAGGCATGGACCAGATGATTGGTGAGTGGCAGGAGAAGATTAGGACTAAACAGGAAAAACTTCGCGATCGCCCCGACCTGCAAGTGTCCGCCTTGGAAGCCGAATTAAGGATGATTGACGGTGAAATCAAGCGCGGACAACGCCTGCTTGCCGAGATCGAAATACAGATCGGCCAGGTCATGCAGAGGATAAACACCGTCCCCGGCGTTGAGGTGGATTTAGGAAGGATCGATCGTGAGTACCTAACGAAGAAGGCGGCCTACGATTCGCTTCTCCTACAGCAACAAAAGATTAGTTTGGGGGCTGACGCTGCCAGCCAACAGCAGGGCGAGAGCATCCAGGTCATTGACTCGGCCTACCTACCTTCAAAGCCGGTAGCACCGAAACGATTTCTGCTCTTTGCAATGGGCTCGGTGCTGGGACTGGCTCTGGGGTTACTTCTGGCCGCAGCGTTTGAGGCTCCTAAGTTGCTAACCATTCAGAACCGCGAAGATGCAGCGCACTACACGGGTTTACCGGTGCTAGCCACAATCCCTAATCTGCTGACCCCGCAGGAAGCCCGCGCCGTTCCCAGACGGCGCAGGTTGCTGCTGGCGCTGGGCATCGCTGCGACGATAGTCAGTATTCCTTTGCTTGCGCTGGCCCTCAGGGCTACGCATGTTTTTGAATTGTTCTCGTCAGGACGTGCCTGATCGACACCAGCGGGACGCATTTAATCCCAGGTATGGAGGTCAAAGAGTGTACGCAGAATTTTATGGGTTGAAAGAATTGCCGTTCGCGCTAACGCCTGATCCGCGCTTTATCTATTTCACTCCTTCGCACACTGAAGTGATGGCCAACCTTCACTACGGCATTGAGAGCGGAAAGGGGATGGTGGTAGTCACCGGAGAAGTGGGAACTGGCAAGACAACGATCTTGCGTTGGATGATGCAACGATTGGATCGCTCGGTTCTGGTAGCCTACATCTTCAACCCTCGGCTTTCGGTTCCCGAGTTTTACCAGCACGTCGCAACGTTGCTCGACGTGCAGAAGTGGGAAACCAAGTCGGAGCTGTTGATGGAGCTGGGACGCGCGCTGGAATCGCGGCACTCCCGAGGGTTGCGTACAGTGCTGATCGTGGACGAGGCCCAGGGACTATCTCCTCATGTGCTGGAAGAGATCCGGCTACTGTCTAACTTCGAGTCTGACACTGCCAAGCAACTGCAAATCGTCTTGACGGGCCAGCCCGAACTGCGCGACGTGCTTAATAACCCGGACCTTCGTCAGCTCAAGCAACGCGTCGCCCTCCGCTGCATAATTAAACCGCTGCCTAATGTGGAGGAAACCGATCGCTACATTACTTCGCGGTTGCTGGTAGCCGGCGCAGAACGGACCGACATCTTTGTCCCGGGAGCAGTCGACTACATCTTTCGTTGTTCCGAGGGAATACCGCGGAACATCAATAATCTTTGCGACAACGCTTTACTAGCGGGTTATGCCGCCAGCGAGCTCACTATAGGTCGTGCGGTTATAGAAGAGGTTGCGGAAACGTTCGACATGCTTCCGGCTGCCAGGCGGGGTGTGCAACCTGGTGAAGAAAGAGAATCGCCGGCGAGAATCTTCTCGGATGCCGGACGCGCCGAACTCTGGGCGGCCGGAACCGGTTCATCTGATGGCGAAACGGAAGCGGTTGCGCCAGTACCGGTGGAACAGAGATAGCGCAACGCAGAATAAAGGCTTGCGATAATTAGCCATATCGTCGCAGGTAATTGAACGGGAGTAGTTGAGAGGTAACCTGATGGGAAGAGTTTTCGAGGCACTGAAACGCGCTAGCGCCACTCAGGAGAGTGGACCGGTTAAGCAGCGATCATCACAGAATTCTGAGCACCGCTCCGGAGCGGCCGATCGTGGCCTGCCTTCCGCAAAGCAGGTTGAAGAACAGTTGTTCAGCGGTTCTTCAATTCTGAATACGGATGATGCGGTGCATAGTTCAGCGTCCACTGCGCACACTGCGGATGCACCCGGCGGGTCGGCACTCCCCGGCGGAATGGCTTCGCGTGCTGTTGGGGCAACCTTGGGCGCTGCCGGCGCGACGCGTACCGCGGGATTCGTCTCTTATGACGTATCCGCGGCACGCGTCGAGCCTCATTTGGTCGCAATCAGCCAGCCTCGTTCCGCTTACTGTGAACAGTTTCGCTCTCTTCGTACTCGGATCCTACAGGCTGGTGAACGCCGGCACATGCGGGCCTTCGTGATTACCAGTTCGGGGGCTGGCGAGGGCAAGACCTTGACCGCCCTTAACCTGGCCTGGCTGCTGGCTCAGAGTGAGGGAGTGCGGGCTTTGCTTATAGACAGTGACTTGCGTCAACCGTGCGTCACTGATTATCTCGGGATTGAAGCACCTGTGGGACTATCAGAAGTGCTCGGCGGCGAGGTTAGTCTGCAACAGGCAATCGTGCGCCTGGATCCTGCCGGCCTAAATCTACTGCCCGGAGGTAGAGCGCGCGAGGATGTGGCTGAGATGCTTTCCGGCCCCACGTTTGCTAGGGTGATCACCGAAGCTCGTCGCATGTTCGACTACATTATTATCGATGCTCCGCCCATGGGAATTTTCACCGACGCTAACGTTCTGATCAGTCGCGCAGACGCGGCGCTGCTCGTAGTCCGTGCCGGCAAGACACGATATTCGCATATCGACAAGTTGTTGGAGCAATTACCGCGAGAAAGAGTCCTCGGGGTGATACTTAATCGCGGAGATCAATCCGACGACAGTTCGTCCTACTACCAACAAAGATACTATCGCCGTGATCAGGGGCTGCCCGCGGCAAGCCCCAGGTCCCGCGTCGGTGAGAGTGAGAAGGAGGTTGCAATAGGCAGTTGAAAGCGTCCCGCCTCAACGATCGAACTGTTCTGCTGATTCTCGCCGAGGCTGCGGTTATCTTCGGTGCGCTGATGTTCGCTGTGTATTTGAGATTTGGCGACGAGGGTGCGCAATACGAACTAATAGAGCGCCAGGGATTCTTAAAGGCCGGACTGGCAACCGGTTTCTGCCTGACCGCTTTCTATCTTTTCGACCTTTACGACTTTGTAGTCATGCACGATCGCAGAGAATTGGTTCTGCGGTTAGTGCAGGCACTCGGCTTGGCGTGGATGGCGTTGGCCTTAATGTTCTACGCCTTCCCGCAGCTAATGATTGGACGCGGCGTAGCGTTATTAGCTTTGCCCCTGGCGTTAGCGCTCATGGTCAGTTGGCGCGTGTCGATCCATTGGATCCTGGGGCATCCGGATTTCGGCGAACGGATTCTAATTGTCGGCTCTGGCGATCTTGCTGTTGAGGTCGCTCGTGAGGTTCTTAGCAGGCCTGATGCGGGTTACCGCATCGTGGGCTTTGTGGGTACTGATTCAGAGCTGCTTGGAAAGAGCCTGATCAATCCTCGGGTAATTGCCTTAACATCCGAGCTCTCAGAGGTAGTGAGAAGTGAAAACATCGACCGCATCGTAGTGGCCATGGGCGAGAGACGTGGTCAACTACCAACAGCCGAATTACTGAAGTTGAGTCTGGCCGGAACCGTGTCTATTGAGGAAGGGGCCTCTTTTTCCGAACGAGTAACCGGCCGCGTGTCTCTGAACACGCTTCGCCCATCCTGGCTGATCTTTTCGGGCCGGGGGAGACAGGCTCGGATCTCCGGAATCACGCGTAGCGTGGTTCACCGTTTGGTGGCGTTGATTGGAGCAATTCTTTCCCTCCCGATTATGCTGCTGACAGCGATTCTTATCAAACTTGATTCAAAAGGCCCGGTCTTCTACCGCCAGGAGCGAGTCGGCGAACACGGCCGACCGTTTACCCTACTGAAGTTTCGCTCCATGAGAGTTGACGCGGAGGAAGCGGGTCCGGTGTGGGCTAGCAAGGGCGATGACCGGGTTACGCGCCTGGGCCGGATTATTCGAAAGATTCGCGTCGATGAGATCCCGCAATTTTGGAACATACTGCGAGGCGAAATGAACTTCGTGGGACCTCGTCCGGAACGGCCGCATTTTGTGGCGCAGCTTGCTAATGAGATTCCCTATTATGAACAGCGTCATTTGATCCCGCCCGGGCTGACAGGATGGGCCCAGATCAAATACACGTACGGAGCTTCGCTAGAAGATGCGAGGCAGAAGCTCCAGTATGATCTCTTTTACGTTAAGAATCAGAGTTTGATTCTCGACGGAATAATCTTGTTTGAGACCATCAAGATCATTCTCTTTGGACGGGGTGCCCACTGAGGCGATTTCCGATTGCCAATTGCCAATTTCTTCTTCCCAGTCTTGCGTGAGTCACGGCATTGATAACGGAGAGCACATTCGTCACGACCGTAGTAATTCTGAGCAGCTAAGCCTTGTTTAATCGGCAAATGGCAACGGCAATGACAAGCTTTTTGGAGGTTTGAAATGAAGACAGTGAACAGAATTGTGGCGCTCGTATTCGCGGCCGCGTTTACGGGCTCCTCGGCAGCAACCGTCATGGCGCAACCGCAAGAGCCCACCGGCAATCAAACCCGCCAAAGAGTGGCCATAAAGCCTACTCAGGATCCGGTCAAGGCGCCGGGCCAGAAAATCAGTCCGGCCAATCCCACCGGCGACCGGCTCGAGCCCGATGAAACGTCGACTCAGCCTAGAGACGTTCCGGGCGAGACTCAGGCAAACCGCCACGAGCAATTATCCGAAGAGGCTGCGGTTGTGCCCTACTATAATAACTTTTTCACTACCTACCGGCTGGGCCCGGAAGATGTTATCTCCGTCAGTGTTTTTGGACAGGATCGGTATTCGCGGGCAGGAATCACTATTCCGCCGAGCGGACGCATATCTCTGGCGCTGATACCCGGCGGAGTTTTCGTTAACGGTAAAACCGTCGAAGAAGTCGCTGAAATAGTCAAGCAGCGATATGACGAGTACATCATCGATCCACAGGTTTCAGTATCCCTCGAAAAGGCCTCCTCATATCGCTACAGCATCATCGGCGACATTGCCCAACCGGGAATTCGTTTGATGAGTCATCGCATGACTGTCACGGAGGCCATTGCCGAAGCCGGCGGTGTGCTACCGACCGGCGATCGCAGCAAGGTGGTAGTGCTGCGCCGCCAGCAAAATGGGATGCTGGCGCCGATTGCGGTAAACGTCGGAGCGATTTACAAGGGTAAGGCTCCCGATAGCACCTACCTCGTTCCGGGTGATCAAGTCATCGTTCCCGGCAACAAACTTAAGACCCTTCAAAAGATCATGAGCTTTACACCAATCATGAGTTTCGCTCGCATCTTCACCGGAGGGCTTCCCTTCTAGGAGGCACGAGCAGACGGCAGTAGGCAGACGGCAGGAAGCAGACCGCCTGCGCTCCCGGCAAGTGGTCTAGCTAGGGCAGGAGCCCGACTGTTTAGGATGGCTCCTCAAGACGCCCCAGACTTGAATCAAGACAATATGTTGCCGGCAAAACCTACACGAATGAGTGATTGCGGCGACAAGTCTGGATGGCTACCTCCTTCTGATTACTGCCCTTTGCTCCTGCCGACTGTTTTTCGCCACCTGCTTCCTGCCGTCTGCCTACTGCCGTCTGTTCTTTGCCTTCTACTTGCTGCTGTCTTCGTTACTATCTTCAGCTCACAAGTTCTTGCTCAAGACAGCGCCTGGAAGCGCCAATCAACCGGCACACTTGCCTGGCTCCATTCAGTCTTCTTTCTCGATCAGAACCGGGGTTGGGCCGTCGGGAGCAAAGGCGCTTTACTGGCTACCGAGGACGGCGGCAGAAGTTGGAAAGCCAAACCACGTCCCTCGGAGGATGCGCTTCGCGACATCTATTTTTCAGATGAACTCAATGGCTGGCTCGTCTGTGAACGAAACGTCTACGAACTGAAAACCAAAGAGGATCCGCGCACGTATTTGATGAACACGACTGACGGCGGCGAGCATTGGAATCGAGTCAACATCGGCGGTGCTGATGTCGATGCACGGCTGATTCGGGCCGTCTTTAGTCCCCGCGGACGCGGCTGGGCCTTTGGCGAGGGTGGGGCCATCTTCACGTCACACGACTCCGGGGTAAACTGGACTAGATTGCAGTCTCCCACGCGCCATCTCCTACTCGGTGGCACTTTCATTGACGACTACCGCGGTTGGCTGGTGGGGGCCGGAGCCACAATCATGCAGACTTCCGATGGTGGGGAAACCTGGCGCCTCTCCCCGTTACCTGATGCGAGAGGCGTCCGCTTCACTGCCACTTCATTCGTAGACAATCGCCTGGGTTGGGCCGTGGGTAGCGGTGGAAACGTCTACCGTACTATTAACGGAGGAGATACCTGGCGGGCGCAAAACTCGACAGTTTCGACTGACCTCTTGGACGTTAAGTTTCTTGATGCCGTCGAGGGTTGGGCCGTTGGAGCTGAAGGCACCTTAATCTACACGCGGGACGGTGGTTTACACTGGACAGTCGAAACGAGCGGCACCACTCATCCGTTGGAGCGTGTCTTTTTCGCGAATCGCACACATGGCTGGGCGGTCGGCTTCGGTGGCACGATCCTGGCCTATGTAAGAGCTGAAGCGCCGAGGTTGCGTCGCTGACCCGCTGAACGACTCGTCCAGATTTGAAAGGAGTAGCGAATGAGAGGTCTCAGACCAGTTCCATCATTTATCGTACTGCGGTTGCTGGCAGTGACGCTGGTTTTCGCAGCGTCCGTTCCCCTTGCTTTGGGCCAAACGCCAAACAGCTCGCCTCACCTCAAGCCTCAGCCGACGAGTTCGCCACAGGAAAGCACGGCGGCGGAAGCAACCACCCGGCGCACCGCTCCAGTTTCGCAAGAACAAAAGCCAACCGAAAATCAGACAACAACCTCGGCTGAAGCAACGTTAATCTCAGAAAAAGGCTCCGTTCCCAATTCAGAAATTGCCGCGTTGCGCGATGAAATCAATGCCGCGACGGATAAGCAAGCACGAGCGCGTGTGCAGCTGAGGCTGGTGGACCAGCTCGTTTCAGCCGATCTCAAGCAGGAGGCCATTGTCGAGCTCAAGGCGATAAGTGAGGAAGAGCGGTTCGATCCGCAAGCCTTCTACAATATCGCCAATGCCCAGGTGCGACTGGGTGAGTGGAAGGAAGCGGTAAAAAGTTACCGCAAGGCCATCGAGCAGCGAAAGGGACGCTACTCGCGGGCTTCCAACAATCTCGGAGTGGTGCTCTTGCGAGAAGGACGATGGGATGAAGCCTATGAGGCTTTTATGTCTGCGCTAAGGCAGGAGAGTTTCCGCTATGCGGAAGCCAGTTTCAACCTGGGGCGATTATTTGCGGCCCGCGGTGAAAACGATTTGGCCGTTCGGGAATGGCGTCGTGCGGTAGCCGTCGATCCGGATCATGAGGCGGCGGCCAAAGCGCTCTCAAATACACGAACCGCGGGCAACATTGTAGTAACGTCACGATCTCCCCGGTTGACTCCCAGTACAGCCGCTGATCGAACCGCAGGGCTCGGGAAAAATACACCGTTGACTTCGAGCGTAGAGGCCGGCAAACCGGCGCGCGTCGGGGCGAGCAAACTTCAGCGCGTAGCCTCTCGCCCGCTTCCGGCGTACACGGTGGATCCTGAAACGTACGCTCTGATGCAACGCGGCCGCACAGCTCGCGAACGGGGTCGCAACGAAGAGGCGGTCAAAGACTATCAGCGGGTGCTGGCCCGCATGGGGGGCTATTTCCCGCCCGCCAATCTTGAGCTCGGCTATGTACTCATGACCCTGAAGCGAAATGACGACGCTATAGCCACGCTGCTGCCAGTTAGCCTAAGAAATGGCCGTGAGATTCCTATCAGCCATTATCATCTGGGCCGGCTCTACGAGTTACGAGGTGATTTAGGACTCGCTGAGGACAATTATAGCCGTGCCGCGGAGGCCTACGCCGAGAGTAATATGCAGTTTATTCTGGACGTCGGTCGCGTGAGGGAGAAGCAGGGGAATCTGGCAGGCGCTCTCATGAGCCTGGAGCAATATATAACCGGTATGGAGCGACAGGGTCAGAAGCCCGAATGGTCCGACGATCGCCTCACCGCTCTGCGACAAAAGCTGGCCGCCTCACCGCCGAAGCCTTAAATGTAGGGGCGTCCCTCCGTGGGCGCCCGTCTCGAGATCCATCGCCAGTCAACTTTGCATGGCAATTCAACCTCAGGAAATTCGCAAGTTGGGAAGGTGGGCAAAGCGAAGCGCGCCCCCGCTCCAGCTTAGCGTCACCAACTTTATTTCCTTCAAGACATACTGGGCCGGGTCTGCATAAAAGTCAGCGATTTTTCTACCAGCGACAACGCGCAGCGCTTGAGCGGGGGCGCGCTTCGCTTTGCCCACCTTCCCAACCTGCGAATTTCCTTAGTTGAATTTTTAAGTAAGAGTTGAGCGGCCGTGGATCTTGATTGGGGCGCCCACTGAGGGACGCCCCTACACCTCTTCTCGATTACGCTCAGGGCGCATGTGCGGAAAGAGGATTACGTCGCGGATCGATGGCTGATTTGTCAGCAACATGACGAACCGATCGATGCCGATGCCTATTCCTGCCGCCGGAGGCATCCCATACGACAACGCTCTAATGTAGTCTTCATCCATTACCATCGCCTCTTCATCTCCACGCTCGCGCTGCGTCATCTGATCGTTAAAGCGGTCGTACTGCTCTTTAGGATCATTGAGTTCAGAAAACCCGTTGGCGCATTCCATACCCGCGATAAAGAGTTCAAAGCGCTCGGCGATCGCGGGATTGGCAGGCGAAGCCTTTGAGAGCGGCGAGACTGCTTTGGGAAAATCCGTGATAAATGTTGGTCGCTTGATATAAGGTTCAGCCAGCGTCTCAAAGAGATAAATAACACTGGCCGCGTATTCTTCCGCATTCGGCTCACGGTCCTGGCTCCCCCATTCAGCTTCAGCGAGCCGCCAAGACTCATAATTTACAAGTTTTTCCTTTTCATCATCAAGCTCATCAAAGTCCATCGCTTCAAAATCCGCCTGCTCGAATAGGTTCTGATCTTGCAACCTCGTTGCCGCGCTTTCCCTATAGTTCTCGCGCTGACTGACGAAGCTGAACAGAAGCTGTACATGTTTTGGATCATCTAGCCAGCTTAGACTGAAATCCCGCAAGTGCAGTTGCAAGTCGCCAAGACGTTTGTTCCTAAAATCATCAAACCAATACTTCTTTATCGCTTGACTCATGCTGAGCCGGTCAAAACGCGGTTCGAAGTCAATGTCGCCTAAATGAGGTGCTCCTATCGGGACAGCGGTGAAGTGAGGTTTTTGGCCACCGGCAGAAGCCGGCCGCTGATCATATTTAACACGCGTATGGCCCAATAGTTTGACCACAATTGTGCGGATCATTTCCTCGCAGAAATCCATCATCTGATTCGCGTCGGCGTAGGCCCAGTAGAACTCCAGCATCGTGAACTCAGGGTTGTGAGTTCGGTCAATCCCTTCGTTGCGGAAGTTGCGATTCAGTTCGTAGACCTTTTCGAAACCACCAACCAGCAAACGCTTGAGATACAACTCCGGAGCGATGCGCGCATAAAGTGGAATGCTGAGCGCGTTGTGAAAAGTCTCAAAAGGCTTAGCCGCGGCGCCCGTTGCCTTGGGAGTAAGCATCGGTGTCTCAACCTCGACGTAACCGTGGTCGTCTAGAATCCGGCGCATCTCGCGGATAATCACGGAACGTCGCTCGAAGACTTCCCGCGGGGATAATTCGCCTTCCTCGCGTCCGAGCTTAAGACTACCGGCAATCAAATCCGCGTAGCGCTGTCGCTGGCGAATCTCCGGATCGTTTATGCCGTGCATCTTGTCGGGAAGTGGAAGTAACGCCTTCGCCAGAAACTGCAACTTCTGTACGTGAATCGAAAGCTCACCGGTCTTCGTGATAAATAAGTAACCTTCGACACCAATGAAGTCGCCATGGTCTAGTAAATTAAAGAGTTCCCAGCCATCGACATTTCCCGCCGTCGCGTCGTTTCGCACGCCCATCACCTCGGTTCGTTTTACATACACCTGCAGACGACGGACACCGTCGGACACATGCGCGAAAGCGGCTTTGCCCATCACGCGTGGCGGCGAAGCGATGCGGCCCGCGAGGCGCACTGTGGTTTTCTTCAGCTCTTGATTAGCCAGCTCAATCGATTCGGACGCCGGCCGTTCACCCTCAACCGTCTGAGGCTCATAACTGTGGAACTTTTCGACCACATCGGTGATCGTATCCTCGCGGCCGGCTTTGACCACGTGGCTGCGCTCGAACTTGTTTGGGTAGACATTGCCGACGAGCTGGCGCAGAGCTTCCAGGTGCACGTGACGCGCGCGTGTCTGATCGTTGTCTTCGATGAATGGTATGGACAAAAAGTTTCGCTCCTAAGCAAAGCGCTGATTATAGAGAGCGGGTCACTGATTGCCAATACTGCAGTTCGGCGCAAGCGAAGCTGTTGCCACTCAATTACGGAACCGAGGAGCGGTAGCGACCGGGTCGACAGGGCCCCATTGAAGTCGCAAGAAAACCAGATTTTGCCGTTAGTCGACCGTCGCGCGACTGGACCCGGTCGCTACCGCTCCTCGGTTCTGTAATTGAGTGGTAGTTCCTAGAAAATTGGCAATTGGCAATTGACAATCGGCAATCGGCAATCGGCATCGCCTCATGCTAGATTGTTAGTCGAATGAGCGGCAAGATACTCAACCACGAAGATTTGCTTCGGGAGCGCAGAGCCCTGCGCAATGATGGCAAAACCCTGGTCTTTACGAACGGCGTCTTCGATCTGTTGCACGTCGGGCACGTGCGTTACCTACAACGGGCGCGAGCGCTTGGTGATGCGCTGGTTGTTGCGATAAACAGTGATCTCAGCGTCCGGCAATTGAAGGGTGACAGCCGGCCGGTAATCGTGGAGCAAGAGCGCGCTGAAATACTCGCGGCCCTGCGACAAGTGACCTACGTAACCATTTTTGATGACATCTCTCCGCGTGCCTTGATTGCAAAAGTGCTTCCAGATGTACTCGCCAAGGGTGGCGACTACGGCCTTAATGAGATTCACGGGCGTGAGGAGGTAGAGGCCGCTGGTGGCAGAGTGGTTTCGTTGCCGTTCATCGAAGGTGCCTCAACTACGGCGATAATTGAGCGGATGCGGAAGAGCAGTGGTAAATGATGTCAGTGGTTCGTTGTCGGTTGTCCGTTGCAGTTTGTGCTTTGAGCTTGGTGCTCTGTACTTGGATGTGTAATTCAAGTTGCTCGCTGGGCCTAAGCACGACTTGCTGACGAAAGTACAAAGCACTAAGTACAAAGCACCGAGCACAAAATGCAACTGACCACTGACAACGAACAATCTTGAATGAGTATTACGACCCAAACATCGTCTGGCTTGCGTAACGCGTTGCAGCGAGTGGCGGAGACTCGGGGGTTCAAACAGCTCGCTGCCGAAATCCAACGCGGCACACGCGTGATTTCGGTCAGTGGCCTGGTAGCCGGCTCGGCTCGTGCGTTGACCCTGGCCGCCCTGCAACGCCAAACCGGGAAGCTCTTCGCTGTCGTCACGCAATCAAATCGCGATCTTGAGCCATTAGAACGAGACCTGCGTTTCTGGTACTGCGCGCTGGCCGGGAAAAGTGATTGCGACAACGAAGTGCTGCTGCTGCCTGCCTCGGAAAGCGACCCCTACGCCGGTTCCTCACCGCATGCGGAAACTCTGGAACAGCGCGCCGTGACTCTCTGGCGCCTGGCTCGTAACTCTCAGGACTTCGTGCTTCTGACTGCTCGCGCGCTGGCGCGCAAGACTGTGGCTCCCGCCGAAATTGCTCGTGCGGGAGGCTGGCTAAAACGCGATGAAGACCACTCTCCGGAAGAACTTGTCGAAAAACTGCTGGCCTCCGGTTATCTGCGTGAAGATCCGGTCAGCGCCATCGGTGAATTCTCAATTCGCGGCGGCATACTGGACCTGTGGTCCCCGGGCCTAGACTCACCGGTTCGCATCGAGTTCTTTGGCGATACGGTAGAGTCAATTCGCGAATTCGATCCTGAAACGCAGCTCTCAACAACTCAGTTAGCGCAAGTGGAAATCGCTCCGATGCGTGAACTGACAGTGACCAACCGCGACTTTCGCAACTGGGCGGAAGCCGCACGTGAGCGCTGGCCCGAGGCGCGCTACGCGCGGGCGCTTCGCGATCGAACGACGTTTGCCGATGACGGCGAAGCATTTACCGGCTGGGAGTGGTTAATGCCACTTGCGCGGGAACGCAATGCGACCGTGTTTGACTACCTCAAGGATGCTGTACTGGTAGTCGATGAGCCATCGGGAATTGAGTCTTACCTCGGTGAAGCCTACCAATTACTCGCTGATCGTTTCAGTGAAACCGACGCTGCAGATGATCTGGCCCTCGCTCCTGAAGAGCTATATCTGGCAACGGAGGAGTTACGGACAAGGATTGACCAAAGATCCCGCATTGAGCTGCGTACGCTGGGTCGGGCTGCGGCGGAACCTGATGAACGGCTGGCGCTGGACGCGGAATACCCAAGAGTTCAATTGGGTCGCACTCGCACCAAACGTCACCCGATGTTTCTTTTCCCCACAGTCCAACAGGCTCCGGAAGTTGAATGGAAAACGCAGTCGGTGATGCGCTACCACGGACGACTTGCCGATCTTGCCGCTGATATCGCACGGGAACGCGAGAGTGGGACGACCATCCTGTTTGTGATGCCGAGTCTTGGTGTGGCCGAACGCATCGTCGACATTCTTGGCGAATATGAGATTGATGCCCGGCTTCGTCTGGTAGGGGAAAACGGCGAGGCGGGGGCGTCGGCTCAGACAATCGTAACGGTGGGGCGGCTTAGGACGGGTTTTGAAATGCCCGATTCCCGTCTCCTGGTTCATGTGGAGGGCGACCTGTTTGACGAGGCTGGTGAGCAGGCACTCGAGCGTCGCGGTGTTTCCGTAGAAAGCAGAAGGTCGAAGGCCGACAGCAGAAAACGAAAATCAAAGACGGCGGCTTTTCTTTCCGACTTTCGCGATCTGAAGGTTGGCGATTTTGTCGTGCACGTTGACCACGGTATCGCACGTTTTGGCGGCTTGCAGATCCTCGATCTGGGCCCGCGCAGCGGCGAGTTCATGCTTCTTTACTACGCTGAAGACGCCAAGCTCTACGTCCCGGTGGAGCGAATGGACCTAGTCCAAAGATATTCGAGCGCCGAGGGGCACCAGCCCACGCTCGACCGGCTCGGAGGTCTGGGTTGGCAAAAGACGAAAGCCAAAGCGAAACGCGCCATGCGCGACATGGCTGACGAACTGCTGCGTCTCTATGCCGAGCGGAAACTGGTGGGTGGCTACGCGTTTGCCGTAGACACGCCATGGCAACGAGAGTTTGAAGATGGTTTTGAATATGTGCTCACTCCGGATCAGGAAACAGCGATTGAAGACGTGAAGCGTGATATGGAAGAGCCGACACCAATGGACCGGCTCTTGTGCGGCGACGTGGGCTACGGCAAGACTGAGGTTGCCATGCGCGCAGCGTTCAAGTCGGTGATGGAAGGAAAGCAAGCGGCCATCCTCACACCGACCACGGTGCTGGCCTATCAACACTTCGACACGTTACGCACCCGCTTCGCGCCGTTCCCGGTAAAGGTTGAGCTGCTTTCTCGTTTCCGCTCCGCGAAGGAGCAGAAAGAAATCGTAAAGCGTGTGGAGTCGGGCGAGATTGACGTAATCATTGGCACTCACCGGATGCTTTCAAAGGACGTGCGGTTCAAGGAATTGGGACTGGTGGTGGTAGACGAGGAACAGCGGTTTGGCGTCGCCCACAAAGAGAAGCTTAAGCAACTGAAGAAGCGTGTTGACGTATTGACACTTTCGGCGACCCCAATCCCGCGCACGTTAAACATGTCTCTAACAGGTCTTAGGGATATGTCGCTGATCGAGACTCCACCGCGTGACCGGCTGGCAATCCAGACCCAGGTCGTTCAGTTTTCCGAGAACGTCATCAAGTCGGCCGTCGAGCTGGAACTTGGCCGGGGCGGCCAGGTATTTTTTATCCACAATCGGGTGGAGACAATTGAAACGATTGCGGCCCTGGTGAAACGCCTGGTGCCGCAGGCTCGAATTGCGGTAGGCCACGGCCAGATGAATGAGAAGGAGATGGAGCGAGTAATGCTCGATTTCATTGAGTTTAAATATGATATTCTCGTAGCGACCACCATCATTGAGAATGGAATAGACATCCCCCGTGCCAACACGATCATCATAAACCGCGCTGACGCTTACGGTCTTTCTCAGCTTTATCAACTGCGCGGCCGTGTAGGACGGTCAAATCGCAGGGCTTACGCCTATCTCTTAATTCCAGGCGAACAGGAGCTTTCGCCGATTGCCAGACGCCGTCTGGCGGCCATCCGGGAATTCTCTGATCTGGGAGCCGGGTTCCGCATCGCCGCTCTGGACTTGGAGCTGCGTGGCGCCGGAAACTTTCTGGGTGGTCAGCAGTCAGGACACCTGGACGCGCTTGGGTTCGATCTGTACACGCAGATGCTTGAGCGCACGGTAGCCGAACTTCGCGGTGAACAGGTGGATGATGAGACCAGCGTTTCCATCAACCTCGGCGTTAATGTTGCTATTCCCGATGATTACATTCAGGACATGGGCCAACGGCTCAGAACGTATAAGAGAGTTTCTTCGGCACGCGACGAAGGAACCTTAGCTGATATTCGCCGGGAGACTGAAGATCGTTACGGCCGATTACCTCCGCCGGTGGAAGAACTCTTCGCTTACGCCCGCTTGCGGCGCCTGGCGGAAGAAGTCGGAGTGATTTCAATAGACAAAACAGCGGATGGGATGGCGATAAAGTTTGGCGAGAAGGCGCGCATTTCACCCGAGAAGCTGCGTGTTTTGGTGAGCACCAGAGCGCACGCGACCTTCACCCCAAGCGGCGTGTTGCGCCTGGACCTGAGTGATGAAGAAGCTGACGGGGTGCTTCGGGTGGCGCGCGAAACGTTGCTGGAACTTCGGGAGGAAGACTAGAATGCAACGCGATTTTCAGTTGTAGGCGTCCCTCCGTGGGCGCCCCAGGTGGCGGAACCGAAGGGCGCCTACAGAGGGACGCCCCTACAAATAACAATCAATACCAGGAGTAATCTTGTGAAATCTAGATTCATATCACTCACATTTGCGGCGCTAATGCTGTTTGCGCTGCTCTCTGTTGTTTCAACGACCGTAATAGCCCAGGAGGGCGAGCTTAAGGTCGTTGATGAAGTAATTGCCCAGGTAAACGAGGACGTGATCACGCTATCGATGGTGAGGCGCGAAACTAAACAGCGGGTCGAAGCGCTCAAGCAGGGTGGCATGCCGGAGCAACAGGCCCTTGATGAAGTTACGAAGCATCAGGCTGATCTGATCGCCACGCTCATCAACGAGCAGCTCCTGATGCAAAGGGGCAAGGAACTTGATATGGCGAGCGAGGTCGAAGCGGAAGTTAACCGCCGCATGCTCGAAGTGGCGAAAGAGCAGGGAATCACGACCATTGAGAAACTGGACGAAGCGATGAGAGGAAGCGGGATGGATCCCGTGGTCACACGTCAAACTCTGCGTACTGAGATTATGAAGCAGGCAGTGATTCAGCAGGAAGTGGACCGAAAGCTCTTTTTAAGTCTGCCTTTAGATGAACTGAAGAAATACTTTGAGGCCAACCGCACAAAGTTCACCAAACCGGAGATTGTCGTTCTCTCTGAGATATTCCTCAGTTATGCCGGTAAGAATGAAGCCGACGTAAGGGCCCGAGCGATGGAACTGGTCACGCAATTACGATCCGGCGCCGACTTTGGAGCGCTCGCTGCAGCTAACTCAGAACGCGAGCTGAATGGGGTCCGCGTGGCCCCACAGAATAAGGGCAAGGTGGGCCGTTTTGAAATGCCAAATCTTCGCGACGAGATTGCCAAGCAAATCAAGAGTGTGACAGTTGGCGGCGTCAGCGATCCGCTCAAGATTAATGATGGCTATCAAATCCTCCGCGTTGATGAGCGCACCGAGGCAAGCAGTACGCCAGTCTTCAATGAAAATCAGGTGCGCGAGGCAATTACTATCGAACGCTCGCCCAAGGAACGAGAGATGTATCTCCGCAATCTGCTTAACGACGCATACATCAAGATTTCCGACAGTTACCATGATTCTGTCGCGCCACTGCTGAAGCTCAACACTTCCGCCGCAGCGAAGGCTGACGAGTCAGCCTCCGGAAAGAACGCGGACAAGAACAAGAATAAGAAGCCCTAATTATTTTCCATTTACTATTTCTCAGTTTTCATTTTGTCATCGGAAGCCCGCGAAGCGTGGTGAAAGCATGAAGCCTGGGGCGTGAGCCCCAGGACAATTGCATTTGAGTTTAAGCCCGCGACGCGGGCGGCAGCGGCAACAAAAGAACATCGATGATGAAGCTTGATTCATGATCTGCTGTCACCCGCTGTTGCGGGGTGGTTGAATCTATTTATTCGTTGACCAGGGGTTCCGCTGCCCTCCACCCCGGGCTGTATGCTGTCATCACGCGTCGCGGGCTGACAAATGAGAAACGGAAAGTGGTTTATCACGTGAATGATTGAAACCCCTCACCCTCTCATCGGCTAATGCGCCTAGATGTCTTTCTCAAGGCAAGTCGTCTCTGCCAGCGGCGCACGGTGGCCCAGAAGTTGTGCGAGGCGGGACTTGTTTTCATCAATGCGAAACCAGCCAAGTCTTCCCACACGCTGAAGCCAGGTGACGAAATAACGATTCGGCGTCGAGATCGAATAGCCAGAGTACGAGTTCTCTCACTGCCGGGAGCTCGCCAAACCTCACGCAAAGATGCTACCGCGCTTTTCGAACTCCTGAGTGAAGAGTCTTTAGCCGCTGAGCAGGTTTGAGTTAACATAGGGAGCTGTATAGGCTGTAGACATAGGAAAACCCGTAACGGTTAAGCCGTAATGCCAGAAATCAAATCGTTCAAAATCAGGAACATTGAAATCAATCCGCCGCTTATCCTTTCACCAATGGCGGGCGTAACAGACGTGTCTTTTCGCCGTCTACTCAAACGATGCGGCGGCGTCGGGCTTACCGTCTCGGAATTCATCTCGGTCGAAGGGCTGACTCGTAGCAATCCGAAATCGAAGCGCCAGATGCGTTTCTATGCCGAGGAGCGCCCATTTGCCGCGCAAATCTTTGGCGGTCAGCCTGAGCGAATGCGGATGGCGGCGGAGATGGCAGAAGAGGTTGGGGCAGATATTCTCGACGTTAACTGTGGTTGTCCCGCGCCGAAAGTAGTGAAACATGGGGGCGGCTCCGGGCTCTTGAAGGATCACGGACGGCTGGAAACAATCCTCAAAGAGATCAAGAAGGCGATCACTATTCCATTGACGATCAAGATTCGCGCAGGCTTTTATGACAGCACAATTAATGCCGTGGAAACCGCTAAGCTTGCGGAAGCATGCGGCGTCGAGCATATCGCTCTTCACGGGCGAACGAAGGAACAGGGCTATCGAGGGGTGGCGAATTGGGACCTGGTAAAGCAAATCAAGGAAGCGGTGAAGGTGCCGGTGTCGGGCAGCGGCGACGTAACGACCATCGAAGGTGCCTTTGTGCGTTTTCGTGATACAGGCTGTGATGGGGTTCTGATTGGCCGCGGGGCGATGGCCAATCCCTGGATCTTTCGTCAGGTTGAAGACGTCAGCCAGGGTCGCGAGCCCTTTCAACCTACGCTCGCCGACAAACGTAGAATCCTGCTCGAGTATTTTGACATGTTGCGTGAAGACATGCCTGAAACGCCGGCCATCAATCGCATGAAACAGCTCGCGGGGCAATTCACTCGCGGGCTCCAAGGAGGCGCACTCTTCCGCACCTCGCTTTATCACTCGCATTCTGTGGACGAGATCCTCTCACGCATCGAGGAATACTTTTCAGCAATTGAATCGGGACAAACCTACTACGGAGAGACTGGAGCTCAGGTGGAAGAGGCACCTGAGCTCGATTCATGCGAAGCCGCGGCATAGTTGGGTAGTGTTTAATTGTGAACTCGAGAAAGGACGCCTCAAGCCTCGCTGATTTGCAAGTCAGCTGCGCAGCTGACCTGCAAATTAGCCGTAGTTGCTTTTTGGTTTTCACACACAGCCACTACCGCTCATCGGTTCCGTATTTGAGTGGCAACCACGCCGAATACTCTCAAACTAAGGTACAACCGAGTCACGACGTCGTCGGCAATCAGGTTTTAGCTTTCTTCGTCCCAGTACCACTAACTGCCATCGCCGGATACCCCTTACCTTTCAAAGCCCCAATCTCAATAACAATCTCTTTCTTGCCTTTGAAATTGCGGGTGATTCTTCCGCTCTTTTGTGCGACCGCTTTGGGCGAAGAAACTGGTGAGGCGCTGGGTGAAGCCGCAGCTTTGGCATGTATCACGGCTTCCTGGTCGAGCTTCCCCTTCGCATCGCGAGACATTTCCTCCAATGCTTCAAGAACCTGCGAACGTTCTTCCTCTGTTAAGTCTTCGAGCTTGATGCCGCTAGCCTCTAACACCGCGCGGAGAGTGTCTTCCGTGTTGGTGTTGCGATCATAAACGTCTCGGTAGATGTGCAGCTTTCCGTCCTCAGCAACAATTGTTTCGTAGCGCAGCTCCACTGGCACCGGGTCGCTTAGTGTAACTTGCTTGGTCTCACTTCTGTTCTTCTTGTAAGTGGCGATATCTGCGTCAGACAGTTTTTGTCCGCCTAGCTGCGCCAGGACCTTGGCGAAGTCCTGGACCAGGGCATCCGTTAATCCAACGCATCCGTGCGAGGCAAAAGTGCCGAGTTTTGCTGGGCTCTTGCCGCCATGAATCAGCGACGGTGATCCGATCGGAATCTTCAAGAGACCAAGCGGGTTTAGCATGCTGCCGGCCTCGACCTTTTCCCCGACCTTGACCTTCGAAGAAGGCGACTCAACCCAGGGCTCATCGGGAGGCGTCCACGTGGGATTGAATATGATCGCCTTAGCTTTGCGCAGACCGGTGGGCAAGGGAAACTCCGGATAACCAATTCCTACCTTATACGACTTGATCAGGCGCCCGGCTTCGAACACGTCCATCCTGTAGGCAGGTGCGTTAACCACGATGCGGGTGTCGGTAGGCACGGCATTGGGCGAGCTGGCGACGCTCTCGGTAACCGTCTTCATGTTCTTTGTATCCGGCTCGTCGCCGCCTGCCCGCCACCGTTCACTAACGAACGTCGCGAGCTGGGACCCCTTGTCCGCTCCTACGATTTCTTTCACCCGGTTCGCGGAGAGTTCACGAGCTGCTGCCGTCGTGCCGCTGTGATCGCCAGTCTCGGTTTCCCGAAGTTTGCTGGTCTCTTCTCGGGCGACTGATTTCAGTTGAGCTATTTGGTCGTCGGTCAGGCTGAGTTTTGTTTTCAGTTCGGTGGTGAACGACTGGTCCGATGCGAAGAACGCGTCGAGCACAGGTAAGGTGACCGGAACCGCCGAGACATCGGTTACCGCCGCGACTGTTGGTGACGCTGATGGCAATGGTGTTGCTCGACCTACTTCGGAATTAGAATTGCCGGTTGGTTGAGTAACGCAGCCCGCTCCGCATAGGGCCAACGCGAGGCTCAGAGCTGCTGCCCTTATCAGTTTACAGTTTCGCTTCATGACTATTCTTCCTTCCTTATTAGGGCTTGCCTAGTCTCTTAGGCTTGGCGTCGAGTGTCCACTTGAGCAGAATATCCAGCAACAGGTGTTCCCACAGAGGTTGCGCGTGTATTGCCTCTGTTAGTGCGGTTGTGGTCACTGACTCTTGAAGCGACCTGCACGATAAACGAACGGCGGGTGGCTCGAAAGGACCATACAGCGCCGAGCCAGGGAGTTGATTGTCAATTCTTCAACAGCGGGTAGGGATTGATGTTGGTACCTTCCCAATGGCGCTTAGGATCGGATACAACCGCAATTGAGAAGTGCAAGTGGTAATTACCGGCCCCGGCATTTCCCGTGTCTCCGACGAAACCAATGATCTCACCCTGACGCACCGTCTGGCCTTCACTCAAGCCATCGGCATAGCGCTGAAGATGCGCGTAGTAAAAGACTAGTTTCTTGTCCGTACTTAACTGGTAAATGGTTGTGCCTCCACGCTCACTCTGAAACAGTTTGATTATCTGGCCGTCCGCAGCGGCAACTACCGGCGTCCCCTGAGTTGCCGAGATATCGATTGCATCGTGCACTCGCCCTTCAGAACGCGAGTCTGTAAAGGTGTCCAGCAGCTGATTAGGGTGGACGCCTGCAACCGGCATGATAAGGTTCAGCGTGCCTACAAATCCAATCGGGGGCGCCGCGGGATTTGAAGGTGTTTCGGGATCCCGCGTTGATGATGGTTCGGGAGACGGATTGGCAGGGCCTGAGGGCGAGGCTGACGAGGTTGGTTCGTTTGGGTTGGAGCGGTAGTAACCGGAGCGTCTTTGCAGAAATGCCACAATCACGACCAGCAAGCCGATGCCAATCAGTAGAGCAAGAAAGACGCGTACGCGCGCGGATATCATCACAGGCTTGCTGCCGACTCTAAGTGTCTTGTTGTATTCCCAGGGGCAACAGTGGACGTGGGGTCGTACCTTCAAAAAACCAACTAGCCCCAACTCTCAGACGATGATGCCAGGTCGGAAGACGCGAGGTGTAGAGCGCAAAGCGTGCCTGGCGTGCTAGTGGCCCACCAAAGGCCTTGCCTCCGGCCAACACTGCCGCGCGTTCAGTCCCCAAGCTAACCGCTTCTCCCATCTCCTCGAAATGTTTTGTGTGCAGTTGCAGGCCGTCGATTAAAGCGCGAACGTTGCGAGCGGCAAGACCGGCTTGCTGGAGAGCCAGTTGGGCGGTGCCGGCGAGGGTTGCCGTAGCATCTTTGAAGAAGGCGATATCGCCGAGGGCAAACACGTTCTCGTGTGCGCGAACCTGAAGTGTTGGTTCCACAAGTACCAAACCACGATCGGTCTTCTCGATAGCCAGCCTTTCGACCACTGGGTTTACTCGAACACCGCCAGTCCAGACGACGGCGGCAGTTTCTATGTCCGTCAGTGCGCCGTTATGTTCAACTGTCACCGTGTCTTGAGTGATGCGCACCACCCGAGTAAGGGTGTGAACTTCGACGCGCGACTCGGTTAGAGCGTCCGCGACAAACTCTCGAATCGTGTCACCCATGCCCGGTACAATCTTCGGTCCCATCTCGATCACGACCACGCGCGGCTCACCCGTCAAGGCGCGCCGTTCGAACGCATCGCGCAGAAGATCAGCCATTTTCGTGGAGAGTTCCACACCGCTGGCACCAGCACCAACAACGGCGAAGGTGAGCGCGTGGCGCGTGTCCTGCGGCGGAAGACTGGGGGGCACATGATCGAGGGCTGCCACCATGCGATTCCGCAGCAGATCCGCATGGGCGATCTTGCGGAAAGGTATTGCAAACTCCTCGGCGCCCGGAACCCCCGCGTAGTTTGTAACTCCGCCGACGGCTAGTACCAGGATGTCGTACTCAATTGGCTTGCTCAAGGATTCGACCGTGACGCGTTTTTGAATCAAATCGATATTAGCCACAGCACCCTGAACCAATCCGATATTCTCGTCCAGCAGTTCCATATATTTTGGGGCGATATGCCACGCTTGTACTTCGCCGCTCAGATACTCGTAAAGCATCGGCGTAAATAGGAAATGGTCTTCGTCGCTGATGAGGGTCACTGAGCCTGCCCCGTTAAGTTCCAGCGCGGCAAACAATCCACCAAAGCCGCCGCCCACAATCACAATTCGGGTTTCTGCCGCTGCCATCAACGCTCCTTCAGGAAATGAGATTTGTCGAAACGGCCAAGATGGTAACAAACTGGACGGGGTGAAGCACGGGAGCGGCGTCCCCGGGTCCTGGGGATGCTATTCGGTCGGTGGTGTGCTATTGCCCCGGACGCCGATCGACCGCAGTGTCCAAACTCCGCCCATCGTTTGGGTGCGCATCCGTGCTATTCAGTTCTTGCGGGCTGACGAGACTTCCGTCCAAGGTCTAGAAACTCAGTCCAGGTATCAGACTGTTTAGGCCTATTCGACGCACACGAACGCAAATCTGACGAAAAAAACAAACAATTCGTACGCCAGGGTTCAGCAAGCCCCGTGGCTTGTTACTTGCTTATATATTATAAGTCGCGCCGCTTTCCAGCTTTGACGCGCTCCTCAACTGTGGTCGCGCCCCGGTTCGCGCGAGTGTTTGCACCTCAACCGTACAAGGAGAAAATCATTATGCCTCCCGCATGGAAGCCTTTGCTTACGACTTTAGCGCTTGGTGTCTTTACGTTGCTCGCATCGTCAGCGGCCAGAGCCGACGAACTGCTGATTAATGGCGGATTCGAGACCGGCACTTTCGCCGGCTGGACCACAGTCGCCCGGCCCGGCAGTGCCGGCAACTTGTTCATCGACAACAACAACACCCTTCCCTTGTCTGGCCTTCCCACTGTCGGCCCTGCTTCCGGCAACTTTTTTGCCGTGACGGACATGGGTGGCCCGGGTACTTACTCCCTGTTGCAGACGTTCGTCGTGTCAGGAGCGCAGTCGCAGGTCATCCTGTCGTTCGCTCTGTTCACGAACAACTACGCCGGCTCTACCATTGTCAACCCCGTCGGCCTCGACCACACGATGGGTCCCAACCAACACATCCGCGTGGACATCTTGAGCGCCACAGCCCCCCCTTTGACACCGGCGCGGGCGTCCTCGCCAATTTCATCCTTGGCGGTGGCGCCACGAACGGACCGAACCCCTACGTCAACTTCTCGTTCGACATTACGTCGCTCGTCGGTGCGGGCGGCACTTTCCAACTCCGCTTCGCGGAGGTAGATAACCAACTCTTTCTCAACATGGGCGTGGACAACGTGAGCATCAACGCGACGCCCGCCGGCGCCGCCATCCCCGAACCGGCCACACTGCTG
>Ga0136617_10000623_pt1 | contig 30189 bp, 26 predicted proteins | sample AntDrymUQ3222106_2_FD_129672 | JGI IMG/M metagenome (GOLD analysis project Ga0136617, IMG submission 129672) | Polar desert sand microbial communities from Dry Valleys, Antarctica - metaG UQ322 (21.06) | ecosystem: Environmental > Terrestrial > Soil > Desert | place: Antarctica: Dry Valley... | reverse complement strand
GCAGCTGCTTCTTCACGCGATCGACGTTGGCCCCAGGAAGATCGATCTTGTTGATCGCCACCATGATCTTCACGTGCTCGGCCGCCTTGGCGTGGTTGATCGCCTCGATCGTCTGCGGCATCACACCGTCGTCGGCGGCCACGACGAGCACGACGATGTCCGTCGCGTCGGCACCGCGCGCCCGCATCTGAGTGAAGGCGGCGTGACCCGGGGTGTCGAGGAACGTGATCTTGTGACCGTTCTGCTCGACCTGGTAGGCGCCGATGTGCTGGGTGATACCACCGGCCTCGCCGGCGACGACGTTGGCGTGGCGGATCTTGTCGAGCACCGTCGTCTTGCCGTGGTCGACGTGGCCCATGATCGTGATCACCGGCGGCCGCGGCTCGAGGTCGGCCTCGTCGTCGCTGTCGTCGAACAGCGCCTGGAGACCGATCTCCTCCTGCTGGCCCGGCTCGACGAGCATGATGTCGGCGCCGATCTCCAGCGCGAACAGCTCCATCTGGTCGTCGGAGAGATCCATCGTCGCCGTGATCATCTCGCCGTTGTTCAGCAGGAAGCGGATCACGTCGGCTGACGTGCGGTTCAGCTTGGGACCGAACTCCTGGGCCGAGACACCCCGCTCGATGACGACGGTGCTCTCGGGGACGGGCGCATCGGAGCGGGTGTAGTTCGTGTGCTGCGGCTGCAGCTCCTCGCGGTCGCGACGACGACGCCGGCCACGGCCACGGCGCGGTGGGCGGCGCTGGCCACTCGGCCGACCGGGACCGCCGCCTGGACCACCGGGACGGGGACCACCAGGTCCACCGGGGCCGCCTCCCGGACGGGGACCGCCGGGGCCGCCGCCGGGACGCGGGGCGAAACCTCCGGGACGGGGTCCACCGGGCCGGGGGCCTCCAGGGCCGCCCGTGCGGGGACCGCCGGGGCCGCCCGTGGGAGCACCGGGGGCCGGCGGGCGGGCGCTGCCGGGCGGCGGCGGGATCGGACGACCCGACGGCGACAGGGGCCGGCCGGGCGGCGGTGGGATCGGGCGTCCGGTCGGTGACGTCGGAGGGGCCGGGGCGCCGGCGGGCGCGCCGGCCGGCACCCGATCGCCGACGGGGCGAGGCGCGGTGCGCGCCGCCGGCGCGCCGGCGCGGGCGACGGGCGCCTCGGCCGGGCGGTACTCGCCGGGGGCCGGGCGCCCGGAGGAGACCATCCGCTGACTGGTGGCGTCGACGGGCGCGGCTGGGGCGGTCTCGACGCGCGAGCGGATCGGCTCGGGGCGCACGGGCTCGCTACGGATCGGCTCGCTACGGATCGGCTCGCTACGGATCGGCTCGCTACGGATCGGCTCGCTACGGATCGGCTCGCGCCGCGCCGGCTCAGGCGACTCGACCGGTGTGGGCGCCTCGGCGACCGGGGCAACGGTCGCCGGCTCAGCGGTCGTGGCCGGCGCGTCGGCGGCGGGCTCGGGGGCGACGGGCTCGGAGTCGGCCGGCTCGACGGGGGGAACGGGCTCGGGCTCGGGCTCGACCGCGGGCTCGGCGACGGGCTCGGGGGCCGGCGGCGGCGTTGCCGCCACAGGGGCCGGGGCAGGCTCGGCAGCGGTCGGCGCGTCCCCGTCGGTGGTCGGCGCCTCGGCGGTGGGTGTGGGAGCGGCCGACTCGGCGTCCGTCGCCGCGACGGTCGGTTCGGCCGGCGCCGGCTCGGGCGCCACCGTGTTCACCGCGGCGGCCTTCTTGGCGGCTGACTTCTTGACCGGCTTGTCCGGCTTCGGCTCCTCGGGCTGCTCGGCTCGGGTGAGACCCTCGCGGATCGCCCGGCGCCGGACCATGTCCGAGTACGCCTCGTTGAGCGACGAGGAGTGGCTCTTCACGGGCACGCCGAGCACACCACAGAGGTCGACGACCTCCTGGTTGGTCATGCCGAGCTCCTTGGCCAGCTCGTGGACCCTCATGTTCTTCGCCACGCCGTCATTCAACCTTTCTCATCGTCATCTCGTCCCTGACCGCCTTGAGGGCGCTCGCCAACTTGTCGCCGGCCGCCGCCGGGACCGGGCGGCGCCATGCTCGTTCGAACCCTCGGCGCCGCAGTCCGAGCTGGACACAGTCGGGTCCGTCGTCCAGCGCTGTGGCGCACACCCACGCGCCCCGGCCGGCCGCCGTGCGGCTGACCACGGCGTGGCCGTCGGACGTGAGGACGCAGCGCACCAGCTCGGCCTGCGGCCGGCTGCGGCGGCACCCCACACAGGTGCGCTCGGGCATGTGCTCACCCCTCGTCCGACTCCTCGCCGGCCGCAGTGGCCGCCTCGGGATCGCCCTCGCCATTGGCAGTGTCGGCCTCGACCATCGTCGTCTCGGCCTCGTCGGCGGCGGCCGGCTCGTCGGCCACGACCTCGGCGTCGTCGCCTTCGGGCGCGGTGCCGTCGACCGCCGGCTGGTCGCCGACCGCGGCCTCGTCGCCGGCGCTCTGCTGGGCCGTCCACTCAGTCTCGGACGTGACGGTGCCGTCGGCGGCGTGCCACTCCATCTCGCCGGACTCGGCGTTCGTGACCCACTGGCCCTCGGCGTACTCGACGGCCGGCTCGTCACCGCCGCGCGCCGGGATGCCCTCGGCCAGTTGCGTCTCCGAGCGGATGTCGATGCGCACGCCGGTCAGGCGGGCGGCGAGGCGGGCGTTCTGGCCCTCCCGACCGATGGCGAGGCTGAGCTGGTGGTCGGGCACGATCACGTCGGCCTGGGTGCCGTCCTCGCTGACGATGACCTGGGACACCTTGGCCGGCGACAGCGCCTTGGCCACGAAGTCCTGGAAGTCCTCGCTGAACGGGACGATGTCGATCTTCTCGCCGCGCAGCTCGTTGACGACCATGCGGACGCGGCCGCCGCGGGCCCCAACGCAGGCGCCGACCGGGTCGACGTTGTGGTCGTTCGACCACACGGCGATCTTCGTGCGGTGCCCGGGCTCGCGGGCGCAGGCCCTGATCTCGACGATGCCGTCGGCGATCTCCGGCACTTCCAGCTCGAACAAGCGCTTGATCAGCCCCGGGTGGGTCCGGCTGACGACGATCTGCGGCCCCTTGATGGTCTTGCGCACCTCGACGATGTACGCCTTGCAGCGGTCGCCCGGCTGGGGGCGCTCGAACGGCACCTGCTCGGCCTGGGGCAGCAGCGCCTCGACCCGCCCGAGATCGAGCAGCGTGTAGCGGGTGTCAGTCTGCTGGATGATCCCGGTGACGATGTCGCCCTCGCGGTTGGCGTACTCCTCGAACTTGCGGTCGCGCTCGACCTCGCGGATGCGCTGGCTCATCACCTGGCGGAACGTCTGGGCGGCGATGCGGCCGAGCTCCTCGCGCTTGGGCGTGTCGTCGCGCTCGTTGGTCCAGTTGCCGTCCTCGTCGACGTCGTAGGCGGTGAACGTGAAATCCATCGTCTGGGGGTCGACCTCGACGACGACCTCGTCCGCCGCCCCCTGACGGCGCTTGTACGCCGAGGCCAGCGCCTCGACGAGGACGTGCAGCAACGAGTCCTCCGACAAGCCCTTCTCCTGAGCCAGCAGGCGAATCGCTTCGCTCATGTCGAGGTTGCTCACGACGAATGCTCCTTCTTCTTGCCTGGCCCCGACGCCGTCGCCTTCCCCTTGGGGGGGGTGCCCTTCGGTGTCGCCGACCACTCGAACACGGTGCGCGCCCGGTCGATCTGGGTGAATGGGACGTGGCGTTCGACCGGACCGTCGGGCCCCTCGACGCGGATCATGGCTCCGACGTCGTCGGTGGCCACCAGGGTGCCGGTGACGCGGCGTTCGTCGGCGGTTACGTCGGAGAGGCGGATGGCAACGACCTTGCCGATCTCCCGCTGGAAGTGCTCGGGCCGGCGCAGCGACCGCTCGACACCCGGACTCGTGACTTCCAGCGTGTAGCGACCGGGGACGGGGTCGTGCTCGTCGAGCTGGCGGGAAACGAGGCGACTGGCCAGGGCCAGGTCGTCCAACGTGACGCCGGCGGCGGTGTCGGTCGGCGTGTCCAACATGACGCGCAACGTCCCGCCGCGGTGCTCGATGTCGTAGATGTCCAGTCCGAGATCGGAGGCGACGGGGGCCACCAACTCGCGTACGCGGTCCAGCGCGGGGCTGTCGTGTTCCATGGTCGTCCTCCTTTCACGAAACGAGGCGTGGGCGCAACGCCCACGCCTCTCGGTAACAACGCACCAACAGAACGGTTCTCCAGCATACCGCCAGCCCCGGCCGACGGCAGCCCCGTCAGGCCGGTGCCACGCGGGCCTCGCGGGTCCGGACGTCTTCGGCGAACGGGCTCCAGGCGAACCACCGCGGCAATGCCCTCGTCAACCGGGGCGGGCCGATGACGCTGATCGCGCCTCTGCCGGTGGCGTGCGGCCACGTGTCGAGCCCGTTGAAGACGCGGGCCAGCTCGGCGGTCGGCGCCCGGACCACGACATCGGCGTCGAACCCGGGGTGCTGCATGCACACCGAGACCTCACCCCGCTCGAAGACGAGCCAGATCGAAACACGGTCGGGGGCGGTGTGATCAAACTGCACGACGACCCGCTCGTTGGGCAGCTCCGTCGCCTCGATGCGGCGGTGCATCCACCACATCAACGTCACCGCGTCGACGTCCGTCGGGCGCAGCTCCTCGTAGAGCCACTCGACCGACCACCGACCGAGGGCCATGATGACCCGTTCGAGGTCCCGACCGGCCGGCGTCAGGCGGTACTCGCTGCCCTGGCCCGACCGGGCCGGCCACCGGTCGATGACGCCGGTGCGCTCGAGGTGGCCGAGCCGGCGCACGAGCAACGAGCGCGAGATGCCCGGCAGGCCGCGGATGATGTCGTTGAAGCGAGTGTTGCCGAGCACCAACTCGCGCACGATCAGCGGCGTCCACCGGTCGGCGAGCACCTCGCTGGCCATGTTGACCGGACAAAACCGCCCGTAGTCCCTCATGGTGGCCATCCTCGCGCTCCCCGGACCGTGGGGGAAGTCCCGAATCGGTACCGGCGAGGTTCCGAACGTGGACTGGTATCGAACCGGGGGCGAGCGCATCGTGACCGTCATGGAGACGATGACCGACGATGACACCACCACGCTGCTCGACTGGGCGGCCTCCTTCGGCCCGGCCCTGGGCGAGCACGCCGAGCACTACGACCGCGAGGGCAAGTGGGTGAGCGAGTCCTACGAGGCCCTCGTCGACGGCGGGCTGCTGGGCCTCGCCGTACCGGTCGAGCTGGGCGGGCGCGGCGCGTCGATTCCGCAGGTGGCGCTCGTGATGAGGGAGCTCGGACGCCACTGCGGGTCGACCGCGCTCGCCATGTCGATGCACCAACACGCCACGGCGTTCACGGCGTGGCGCTACCGGCGGGGTCTGCCGGGCGCCGAGTTGACGCTGCGCCGCGTCGTCGACGACGGCCTCGTCATCGCCTCCACCGGCGGCGGCGATGCGACGATGCCCCAGGGCGAGGCGACCAAGGTCGACGGCGGGTACCGCCTCAGCGGACGCAAGCGCTTCGTCAGTCAGTCGCTGCGGGCCAGTGTGATGTCGTCGATGTTCACCTACGACGATCCCGAGCGAGGCACGCGCGTGCTCAACATGGCCGTCCCGTTCGGCGACGGCGTCACCGTGCTCGACAACTGGGACACCATGGGCATGCGCGGCACAGCCAGCAACGACGTCGTCATCGACGGCGTGTTTGTCCCCGACGAGCGGGTGCTGGCTGACCGCCCGTACGGCGTGGTCGACGGCCCGCTGCAGGTCATCTTTTCGATCGGTCTGTCGATCATCAGTGCCGTGTACCTCGGCGTGATGGACGGCGCCCTCGACGCCGCCATCGCCGCCGTCGGCCCGGCCGACGACCTGACGACACAGCGCCGGGTCGGACTGATGGCCCATCGGCGGCAGGTGGCCGCCTGGGCGTTGGACGGGGCCCTCGCCGTCGTCGGCAACGACCCGGCGCCGTCGATGGAAATGCTCGCCGCGGTCATGGCCGCCAAGCGGGAGATCGCGCTCGCCGGGGTCGAGGTCTGCGACCTCGCGCAGGAGACCGTCGGCGGAAGGTCGTACTTCCGGGGCTCGCCGATCGAGCGGGCGGTGCGCGACATCCGCGCCGCCAAGATGCACCCGTTCGACCCCGAAGCGACGCTGATCCAATGCGGCCGCCTTGCCCTCGGCCGCCCCTGCGACGTGGTGTGACGCCCCGGTAGCGTGCCGTCGGTGCTGCGGCTGTCGACGCTCTTCCTGCGCACGCTGCGTGACGACCCGGTCGATGCCGAGGTGACCAGCCACCGCCTGCTGGTGCGAGCGGGGTACGTGCGGCGGGCGGCGCCGGGCGGGTTCACGTGGCTGCCGCTCGGCTGGATCGTCTACCGCAACGTCGAGCGGATCATCCGCGAGGAAATGGACCGGGCCGGCTTCCAGGAGGTCCACTTCCCGGCCCTCCTGCCACGGGAGCCGTACGAGGCGACCAACCGCTGGACGGAGTACGGCGACAGCCTCTTCCGCCTCCAGGACCGCCGCGGCAACGACTTTCTCCTCGCCCCGACGCATGAGGAGGTGTTCACGCTGTTGGTAAAGGATCTGTACAGCTCGTACAAGGACCTGCCGCTCGTGATCTACCAGATCCAGACGAAGTACCGGGACGAGGCGCGGCCGCGGGCTGGCCTGCTGCGCGGCCGGGAGTTCGTGATGAAGGACTCGTACAGCTTCGACGTCGACGACGCCGGCCTGGACCGCTCCTACCAACGTCACCGTGCCGCCTACATCACGACGTTCGACCGCCTCGGCCTGCCCTACGTGATCGTGTCGGCGCTCTCGGGGGCGATGGGCGGGTCGGCCAGCGAGGAGTTCTTGGCCCCCATCGATGTCGGCGAGGACACGTTCGTGCGCTGCACCACCGGCGATTACGCCGCCAACGTCGAGGCCGTGCGGGTGGCGGCGCCGACGTCACAGCCGCTCGACGGGCTGCCGCCCGCCGTCGTCCACGACACGCCGGCCACGCCGACCATCGCCACCCTCGTCGATCTGCTCAACGACCGCGACGACCTCCGCCGCAACGACGGCCCCTGGGCGCCGGCCGACACGTTGAAGAACGTGCTCGTCATGCTCCGCCAGCCCGACGGCCGGCGCGAGCCCCTCGCCATCGGCGTCCCCGGTGATCGTGACGTCGACCTCAAGCGGTTGGAGGCGGCCGTCGCCCCGGCCGAGGTCGAGCCGTTCACGGAGGCGGACTTCGCGGCCCATCCCGCCCTCGTCAAGGGCTACATCGGCCCGGGCACGCTCGGCGTCGACGGTCAGGCCGGCATCCGCTTCCTCGTCGACCCCCGGGTCGTCGATGGCACTGGCTGGGTGACCGGCGCCGACCAGCCCGGCCGCCACGTGGTCGGCCTCGTCGCCGGTCGTGACTTCCGGGCCGACGGCGTCATCGACGTCGCCGACGTGCATGCCGGGGACCCGTGCCCGAACTGCGACGGAACGCTGGAGCTGGCCCGCGGCGTCGAGATCGGCCACATCTTCCAACTCGGGCGGCGGTACGCCGAGGCCCTCGGGCTGCAGGTCCTCAACGCCGACGGCAAGCCGGTCACCGTCACGATGGGCTCGTACGGCATGGGCGTGTCCCGGGCGGTGGCGGCCATCGCCGAGCTGACGAGCGATGACCTCGGCCTCTGCTGGCCGCGCCAGGTCGCCCCGGCCGACGTCCATGTCGTCATCGCCGGCAAACCCGGCGGCGACCAGTGGCCGGCCGGCGAGCGCCTGGCCACCGAGCTGGAGGCGGCCGGGGTGCGGGTGATCCTCGACGATCGCCAGGGTGTGTCCCCCGGCGTCAAGTTCAAGGACGCCGAGCTGCTCGGCGTCCCGACGATCGTCGTCGCCGGCCGCGGTGTCGACGGCGACGGCGGCACGTTCGAGGTCAAGGACCGCCGCACCGGCGAGCGCGAGGACGTGCCCGTCGCCGACGCCGTGGATCACCTGCGCGCGCTGACGGCCTGACGCGGCCCCATCTGGGCGGGATCCGTCGCAATTGCGAAACGATTCCCGCCCAGAACTGGGGACGGCCTCTCGGACCGGCCCGGGCGGTGGGCCGCGCCTGCTCTCAGGGGCGGTAGCGGAGCAGCCCCTGGTCGATGACGACACGGTCGTCGATCGAGGTCGTGAACACGGCCTCGCCGTCCCCGGTGGGCCACGCTCGGATCGTCAACGCCTCACCGGGCAGCACCGGCGAGGCGAAGCGGCCCTCGATGTGCTGGAATCGCGCCGGGTCGCCGCCGCACAGCAGATGCAGCAGGCCGCGACCGGTGAAGCCATAGGTGCACAGTCCGTGGAGGATCGGCCCGTCGAAGCCACCGGCGGCGGCGAACGCGGGGTCGGAGTGCAGTGGGTTGCGGTCGCCGTTGAGCCGGTAGACGAGCGCCTGGTCGGGCGATGTCTGGTACGTCACCTCGTGGTCGGCGGCGCCGTCGGGCGGGACGTTCTGCGGGCCCGACGGTCCGCGGTCGCCACCCCAGCCGCCCTCACCGCGGATGAACGCCGACGAGCGGTTGGTGTAGAGCGGGGCGCCGTCCATCTCCACGTTCGTCTCGGTGACGACGACGGCCGCCTTGCCCTTGTCGAACATGTCGGTCAGCTTCGAGCGCAGCGTCGCCGTGCCGGACACCGGAATCTCGCGGTGCAGCGTCACCGCCTGCTGCCCGTGGACGAGCAGGGCCGGATTGAACGTGCCGACGTTGCGCATCACGCCCCCGCCGGCGCCCCAGCCGAGCACGACCGGGAACGTCGGGAACACGCGTTGGGGAACGCCGTCGGTGTTCTCGGTCGTGAACGCCAACTCGTCGGTGCCGGCACCGACGCTGACGGCGTAGAGCAGCGCATCCTTGCTGGTCCACGAGAACTCGACCGGCTCCGATTCGGTGCCGACGGCATCGGGGTTCAACGGCATCGCGGGGTCTCCTTCGTCTCGGCGGTCAGCCCTGGTTCTGCGGCCAGGAGCCGTCCTGGCCGTCCATCCCGGCGTTCGGTCGGGCCCGGGCCAGCAGATCGCGCACGGCCGCCTCGATCGTCGTCGGGTCGTCGATGGGATCCGTGCTCGGACCGCGGTGCCAGCCCTCGGCGACGGCGAGGAACGAGCCCGACGCCTCGAACACCCGACCGGTGACGTCGGCGGCGGCATCGGACGCGAGCCAGGTGACGATGGGGGCGATCCAGTGCGGGGCCCGTGCCTCTTTGTCCTCGTCGGTCTCCGGCGCCGGGCCGAGACCCTCGGTCATGCGGGTCAGGGCGACGGGGGCGACGGCGTTGACGGTGACGCCGTAGCGGGCGACCTCGAGGGCGGCGATCACGGTGAAGGCGGCGATGCCGGCCTTCGCCGCGCCGTAGTTGGTCTGGCCCGGGTTGCCGTAGATACCGGACACCGACGTCGTGTTGATGACCCGTCCGCTGACGGTCTCGCCGGCCTTGGCCCGCTCCCGCCAGTAGGCGACGGCGTGATGGGTTGGGGCGAACGTGCCCTTCAGGTGGACGTTGATGACGGCGTCCCACTCGGCCTCGGTCATGTTCGCCAGCACGCGGTCGCGCAGGATGCCGGCGTTGTTGACGAGCACGTGAACATCGCCGAACGTGTCGATCGCCGAGCGGACCAGCCGCTCGGCGCCGTCGAAGTCGGCGACGTTGTCGCCGTTGGCGACGGCCTCGCCACCCGCCCCGGTGATCTCCTCGACGACGGACTGGGCCGGCGTGAGATCGCTCCCAGTGCCGTCGGCGGTACCGCCGAGGTCGTTGACGACGACCTTCGCGCCGTGGCGAGCGAGGGACAGGGCGTGGTCGCGACCGATGCCACGACCAGCGCCGGTGACGATGGCCACCCGGCCATCCAGCAGGTTCGTCATGGCCGGGACAGTAGGCAGCCACTCCCGAGCTCGTCACATCCAAGGACCTCCATCCGAGGGTCGGCGTGCACCGGAGGGTTGGGTGAGGGGCCTCCCCACATCCAGCCCTCCGATGACGGCCTTAGCCTGCGGGGCGTGCAGATGGCCGACGTCGTGGTGGTGGGCGCCGGGCCGGCCGGCACGGCGGCCTCGATCACGTTGGCCCGCGCCGGGCGAGACGTCGTCGTCGTCGATAAGGCCACCTTTCCCCGCGACAAGTGCTGTGGCGACGGCCTCACGACGCTGGCTCTGCGCGAGCTCGACGACTTCGGCTTCGACCCGGCGGCGGTGGCGAGTTGGACGGTCGTCGACGAGGCCCTCCTCCGGGCGCCGTCCGGGTGTCAGGTGCGGCTGCCCCTGCCCGCCGGCGGCGGGACGTACGCCGCCGTCGCCCCCCGCCTCGAGCTCGACGCCGCCCTCGCTGATCTCGCCGTCGCCGCCGGAGCCAAGTTCCGTGCCGGTCAGGCCTTCTCCGTCCTCACGCCGGGTCCGGCGCACGTCGAAGTCGCGGTCGAGAACGGCGAGCCGATTCGGGCCCGCTACGTCGTCGCCGCCGACGGGATGTGGAGCCCGGTCCGCAAGGCGCTCGGTCTCACTCCGCCTGACTACCTGGGCGAGTGGCATGCGTTCCGCCAGTACGTCACCGGCGTCACCGGTCCGGCGGCCGACCAACTGATCGTGTGGTTCGATGAGGACTTCCTGCCCGGCTATGCGTGGTCGTTCCCGATGGCCGGCAGGCGGGCGAACGTCGGCTTCGGCGTACGGCGAGACGGCACCCGCCACGGCAAGCAGATGAAGGCCCAGTTCGCCGGCCTGCTCGAGCGCCCCCATGTGCGCGCCGCACTCGGCGTGGACGCGGCGTGGGAGGCCGGCCCGGCCGCGTGGCCGATCCCGGCCCGTATCGACCGGGCCCCGATGGCGGCGGGCCGCGTGCTCTTGACCGGCGACGCGGCGATGGCCACCGACGTGCTGACTGGCGAGGGCATCGGCCAGGCACTGCTGACCGGACGCCTCGCAGCCGAGGCCATCGTCGCCGCCGGGGCCCTGCAGCCCACCCTCGCGGCGCGGCGGTACGTCGCCGACGTCCGTCGCGAGCTGGTGGCGGATCATCGGATGTCGGCCGCCCTCGGGCGGGTGCTCGCCCACCGTCGTGGCGCCGACGGCGCGCTCGCCGTGCTCGCCCACGCCGGTGAACGGGGACGGGGGCACTTCGCCCGCTGGATGTTCGAGGACGAGCCTCGGGCGATCGCGCTCACGCCCGCCCGCTGGCACCGCCGGCTCTTCGCCCGCCCCGGCGTGGGCCGCGGCTAGCCGGTCTGGGGAAGTCCCGTTCCGGATTCCGGGACGGGATCGCCCCAGATCGGCTGGTGGGGACGATCTTCCCCAGATCGGGTGCGTGGGTCAGGGGACGAGCAGGACCTTGCCGGTGGTGGCGCGACCTTCCAGGCGGCGGTGGGCCTCGGCCGCGTCGGCCAGCGGCACACGCTCGCCGATGCGGATACCCAATTCGCCGGCGGCGATCCACGTGAACAGATCGCGTGCTCGGCGTTCCAGCTCGTCGCGGGACGCCAGGTAGTCGCCCATCGTCGGGCGGGTGAGGAACAGTGAGCCCTGCATCAGGCGCAGCGGGGCGATCGGATCTACCGGGCCGGAGGCGTTCCCGAACGTCACCATGTATCCGCGCCGGCGCAGCAGCGTCAGGCTGCGCTCGAACACGGCCTGGCCGACGCCGTCGTACACGACGTCGAGCGCCCGGGTACCGGCGATGGCCTCGACGGCGGTACCGAAGTCCTCATCGCGGTAGCGGATCACATGGTCGGCGCCAGCCGCCTTGACGAGTTCGACCTTGTCGAGCGAGCCCACCGTCGTGAACACCTCGGCCCCGAGGCGCTTGGCCAGCTGGATCAACAGAAGCCCGACCCCGCCGGCCCCGGCGTGGATCAGGCAGCGCTGACCCGACTGCAACGGGAACGTGTCGTGCACGAGGTAGTGGGCCGTCAGCCCCTGCAACATGGCGGCGGCGGCCACGTCGAGGCCGACGCCGTCGGGTACCGCCACGGCGACGACGGCCGGGACCCGGACCAGCTCGGCGTACGACCCGGGCGCCTGGGCCCACGCCACCCGATCTCCCACGGCCATGCCGCCAGCGTTGGCGCCCACGGCGACGACCTCACCGGCGCCCTCGACGCCGGGGGTGAACGGCAACGCCAGCGGATAGAGCCCGCTGCGGTGGTAGGTGTCGATGTAGTTGACGCCGGCGGCAGCAAGGCGGACGACGACATCGTCCGGACCCGGTCTCGGGTCGTCGACCGTCGTCCAGGCCAGCACGTCGGGGCCGCCGGTGGCGGAGATCTGAATCGCCTGCATGCGCTGGCGAACGTACTCCCTCGGCGGTGCGAGACTGGCCCGGTGACTGCCCTCGACGAGCTGATCGAACGGGTCTGGGACGACGACATCGTTCCTGCGCTGTGCCGATACATCGAGATCCCCAACGTGTCGGAGAACTTCGACCCGGACTGGAAGTCCAACGGCCACATGGAGCGGGCCGTGGAACTGGTGCGGGACTGGTGCGCGGCCCGGAGCATCTCCGGGCTGACCGTCGAGGTGCAGCGCCTGGCCGGGCGGACCCCGCTGATCATCGCCGAGGTGCCGGCGTCGGATCCGGCGCTGAACGAGCGCACGATCTTGCTGTACGGCCACCTCGACAAGCAGCCGGAGATGACCGGCTGGCGCGAGGGGCTGGGACCGTGGACGCCGGTCGTCGAGAACGGCCGGCTGTACGGGCGCGGCGGCGCCGACGATGGCTACGCCGCCTTCGCCTCGCTGCTGGCCATCGAGGCCGCCGAGGCTGAGGGCCTCGCCCACGCCCGCTGTGTGGTGCTGATCGAGGCCAGCGAAGAGAGCGGCAGCCCGGACCTGCCGGCCCACCTCGAGGCGCTGGGCGGCCGGCTCGGCCAGCCGGAGCTGGTCATCTGTCTCGACTCCGGGTGCCTCGACGACGAGCGGCTGTGGGTCACGACGTCGCTGCGCGGACTGGTCGCCGGTGTGCTGACGGTCGAGGTGCTCACCGAAGGCGTGCACTCGGGCGAGGCCAGCGGCATCGCCCCGTCGAGTTTCCGCATCATCCGCCGGCTCCTCGATCGCGTCGAGGACGCGGCCAGCGGTCGCGTGCTGGTGGACGAGCTGTGGACCGACGTCCCCGCCGATCGCCAAGCCGAGGCGGCCGCCACCGCCGCCGGCCTTGCCCACCCCGTGGCCGACGACCTGCCGTGGGCCGGCGAAACCGAGCCGATGGTGGACGACGCCACCGAACAGTTGCTGGCCCGCACGTGGCGACCGACGCTCAGCTACATCGGCATCGACGGACTGCCCCCGACCGGGCGGGCGGGCAACGTGCTGCGCCCGTCGACGTCGCTCGGCCTCAGCTTCCGGCTGCCGCCGACGTGTGACGAGCAGGCCGCGTTGGCTGCCGTCGAGCGGGTGCTGACGGCCGACCCACCGGCCGGGGCCACGGTTCGGTTCGAGCACGGCCAGGCCGGACCGGGCTGGAACGCCCCGTCCTTCGCGCCGTGGCTCGACGACGCCCTGGCCGAGGCATCGACGGCCGCCTTCGGCCAGCCGGCCCGGACGTTCGGCGAAGGCGGCTCGATCCCGTTCATGGGAATGCTCGGCGAGATGTTCCCGGCGGCCCAGTTCGTCATCACCGGCGCCCTGGTGCCGGGCAGCAACGCCCACGGCCCGAACGAGTTCCTCGACCTGCCCAACGCGAGGAAGATCACGGCGTGCATCGCTCGCCTGCTCGGCGCCCACGCCACCGCGTCGCACGGTCAGCCGTGACGCTGTCGGTGCCGACCGATGGGCCGCGGGTGAAGGCGACCACCTACCTCGGACTGTTCCTGGTGACCCTCTCGACCCTGATGCTGGAGATCACTCTGACCCGCATCTTCAGCGTGACGATGTGGTACCACTTCGCCTTCGTCGCCATCTCGGTCGCCCTCTTCGGGATGACCGTCGGCGCGCTCGTCGTGCACCTGCTGCCACGCCACTTCCCGCACGCTGGAGTTGAGCGTCAGCTTTGGCTGTACGCGACCTTGTTCGCCGTCTCGACCGCGGTGTGCTTCGCCGTCCAGTTGGCGATTCCGTTCACCCCCCGGCGGACGGTCGGCGGCATTGCCTCAGTGCTGACGACGTGCGCCGTCATCTCGATCCCGTTCGTGTTCAGCGGGATCGTGGTCTGCCTGGCACTGACCCGGTACCCGACGCGGGTCGACCGCCTGTACGCGGTCGACCTCATCGGCGCCGGACTCGGCTGCGGGCTGCTGGTCGTCCTGTTCTCGTGGATCGACGGACCCAGCCTCGTCATCGCGATCAGCGCCCTCGTCGCCGCCGGCGCGACGGCGTTCGCGGTCGGCAGCGGCCACCGCGGACGAATGTTCTCCGCCGGGCTAGCGATGCTGTTCCTCGCTGGCTTTGCCGGCATGAACGCGATGAGGTACGCCGACGGGTCGCCGATCCTGAGGATCATCTGGGCCAAGGAGGCTCGCGACGCCGACCACGACTACGAGCGCTGGAACGCGTTCTCCCGACTCACGGTGGCCGGCGACCCCGCCAACCTCGCCGTCGACACGCTGAGCCTGGTCATCGACAGCACCGCCGGCACGGCGCTGCAACGCTTCGATGGGGACCTTTCCAAGACCGACGGGCTGCGCCGCCTGATCCAGAACCTGCCCCACTTTGTTCGCCCCGGCGGCGATGTCTTCGTGGTCGGCGTCGGCGGCGGCACCGACGTGCTATCGGCCCTCGAGTTCGAGCAACGCTCCGTCACCGGCGCCGAGATCAATGGCGACATCATCGACCTCGTCCACAACCGGTTCGGTGGCTTCACCGGCCACCTGCGTGACGATCCGAAGGTGCACGTGGTCAACGACGAGGCGCGCAGCTACCTGGCCCGGACCAACGATCGCTACGACATCGTGCAGATCTCGCTCATCGACACCTGGGCAGCCACCGCGGCCGGGGCATTCGCGCTGTCGGAGAACTCGCTCTACACCACCGAGGCGTGGAACCTCTTCATGGACCGCCTCAACGCCGACGGAGTGCTCACCGTCACGCGGTTCTACCGCACGACCGACGAGGTCGGCCGGCCCGTCGAACCGCTCGAGACCTATCGCACGATCGCCCTCGCCGGCGAGGTACTCACCCACCGCGGCGTCGAGAACCCACGCGACCACATCCTCGTCTACCGTACGCCGACCGGGTATCAGGGCGTCGACCTCGCCACCGTCCTGGTCAGCCCCGCCCCGTTCTCGTTCGGCGACCTGGCGGAGTTGGGCGCGCGGTCCGCAGAGTTCGGGTTCATGCCGGTGCTGCTGCCCGACATGGCCGCCGATCCGCTCTTCGCCGAGCTGGCGGCGCCGGGCGGGCCAGGGGCCGCGGTCGACCGGGTGGAGGCTGACATCTCGGCCCCGACCGACAATCGGCCGTTCTTCTTCCAGATGGCCGACATCGACACGTTCTTCCACGGCGACATCGGCCGCGACGACCACGTGACCCGCCCAGTGCTGGTGCTCGGCATGCTCGCGGTGACGGTCGTCGGCCTGGCAGCGTGCTGTATCGGGCTGCCACTCGTACTGGCGCGTCGGCGGCCCGACGAGCGCGCCGAACGACGCCGTGTCGCGCCGCTGTACACATTCTTCGGGGGCATCGGACTGGGTTTCATGCTCATCGAGATCGCCCAACTGCAACGGCTGAGCATCTTCCTCGGGCACCCGACCTATGGGCTCGCCGTGTCGCTGTTCTCGGTCCTTGTCTTCAGCGGCATCGGCAGCCTGCTGACGGAGCGACTCGTGCGCGCCGATCGTCCGAGATCGTTCCTCGTGCCGCTCGCCCTGCTCATCCTCGTCGTGATTGCTGCCGGCGTGTTGACGCCGGCCGTGCTCGACCAGACGGAGGGTGCGATCACCCCGGTTCGAATCGCCACCGCCGTCGGGCTGCTCGCGCCGCTTGCCCTCGTCATGGGCATGCCCTTCGCCATCGGTATGCGCGCTGCGGCGGGCGTCGACAAGGCCCCGACGGCGTTCCTCTGGGGCATCAACGGTGCGGCGTCCGTGTGCGCCTCGGTGCTGGCTGTCATCACCTCCTTGTTCTTCGGCATCGCCACCGCGTTCTGGTTCGGCGCGCTGATGTACGTCCTGGCGGCGGCGTCGATGGCGGTCATCTCCCGCCAGGCGCAGGCGCCTCCGACACGTGCTCCCGGCGTGAACGACGAAGCGCCCACGCTCGTGGGCGCCGCCCGTTAGGGGCGTGCATCGCTCGCCTGCTCGGCGCTCACGCCACCGCTGCGCCGCCGCCGCGCTGACGGCCTTCGGTGTCGCCGCCTGTGGTGGGGCCGGCGCCGACCCGGCGGCGACCGGACGACCCATCCACGTCGTCGCCGTCGCCGCCCAGACCTGCCGGCTCCCTCAGCGGGCGCGAGGTCTCGGCGTCGCCGTCGAAGATGGCCTCGTCGTCGACGACCGCACCGACCTCGCGCTGCTCCCCCCCGCCGCCGGCGGCGCGTTCGCCGTCACCGCGGTGGCGTTCGCCACCGGCGCCGTGACACCGGCGCGGGCCGCCGTGCACGCCGCCGAGGGCCGCCTCCCCGTCGTCATCCGCCGCACCGGTCCGCTCGTCGTCAACGACGTCACCGACGACACCCGGCACACGCGGGAGGTGGACACCTTCGCCCCCGGCGCCGAGCTGCAACTCCTGCTCGGCGCGGCACCCGCACCGGGACCCCCGCTCGGCTGCGACGACTAAGGTCTCCGGCGAGGGACCACCGAAGGGGAGAACATGAAGCGAACGATGATCCACACCTTGGCGCCGCTGGCTGCGGCCGGTCTGCTCCTGGCCGCCGTCAACGCCGCGGCGGGCGGTAGCGCTGGCGCCACTCCGACGACGGCCGGCGGTGACACCACCACCGCCTCGACCGCCGGCGGCTCGGGTACCACCGCCGCGGGCGGGGAGACGACGACGGGCTCGGCGCCCGCATCGCCGCCGACGACGGGGGCCGAGGAGGGGCCGACCGGCGATTCACTGCTCGACGAGGTGCAGGCTCGCGGCTCGGTGCTCTGTGGCGTGCGCGACGACCTGGCCGGCTTCTCCACGATCGACGACGCCGGTGACCACGTCGGGTTCGACGCCGACTTCTGCCGCGTCATCGCCGCCGCCGTGCTCGGCGACGCCACCGCCGTCGAGTTCGTCGACGTCGCCACCGACGCCCGCTTCCCGGCGCTGCAGTCCGGCGAGATCGACGTGCTCGTGCGCAACACGACGTGGACCGCCAGCCGCGACGGCAACGACGGCGCCACCTTCCTGCACCCGACGTTCTACGACGGCCAGCAGATGATGGTCGCCGCCGACAGCGGGTACGAGAGCATCGACGACATGGACGCCGCCATCGTCTGCGTCGCCGCCGGCACGACCACCGAGGGCAACGTCGCCACCGAGTTCGAGCGCCGCGGTCTTACCGTCGACGTGCAGTCGTTCGAGGACATCGACCTCGTGCAGGAGGCCTTCCAGGCCGGCCAGTGTGACGGGTGGTCGAGCGACGGCAGCCAGCTGGCGTCGCGCCAGGCCAACTACCCCGACGGCCCCGACTCGCTGGTCATCTTCGAGGATGTGTTCTCCAAGGAGCCGCTGACCCCGGCGGTCATCGACGGCGACACCCGCTGGGCCCAGGCCGTCGAGTGGGCGATCTACGCCACCATCCAGGCCGAGGAGTTCGGGATCACGCAGGACTCGGCCGAGGCCGACCTGACCTCCGACGACCCGTCGATCGTCCAGTTCCTCGGCGGCGAGAACGCCGAGGGGACCACCCTCGACGCCGGGCTGGGCCTGGCGCCCGACTTCGCCTTCCAGGTCGTGTCCCAGGTCGGGAACTACGGCGAGATCTTCGAGCGCAACCTGGCCGAGATCGGCATCACCGAGCGAGGGCTCAACGCGCTGTGGAGTGAGGGCGGCCTGCAGTACGCCCCGCCCTACCGCTGATCCCAAACCCGTGACCCGCGTACCCCGCCGAGCGACGTCGGTCGCCGGCGGGGTGCGCCCGTGGGCGGGCGCCGCCGCATGACCACCGCCGCGCCGGCCCGGCGCTCGTCGGGCCGGCCGCCGCCGTGGCGCGACGTCCGTGTGCTGGGCTGGCTGCTCCAGCTGCTGGTGGTCGGTGTGGTGGCCGCCGTGCTGGCCTGGCTGTACTCGAACTACCGGACCAACACCAGCAGTCAGAACCTCCCCACCGACTTCGACTTCCTGGACCAGCCGTCCGGCTTCCCGATCCCCTCCAGCGACTTCCGTCAGAACCAGCCCGTGCGCGAAGCGCTGGTCGAGGGGTTCAAGAACACCCTGCGGCTGGCCCTGACCGGCATCGTCCTGGCCACCGTGCTCGGGATCCTGCTCGGGGTGGCCCGGCTGTCCAACAACGTCATTGTCCGCAGCGCGGCCCGGGCCTTCGTCGAGTTCGTCCGGAACGTGCCGCTCATCGCGCTCATCTTGCTGGCGGCGCTGGGGATCGTGCAGGGTGTGTTCCCCTCGCCGAACGCTTCCTGGAAGGTGCTCAACCTGGGCGTGTTCAACGTCCGGGGGGCCAACGTCGTCTGGTACGAGGGCGCCAACTGGAAGTTCCTCGTCGCCGTCGCCTCCTCCGCCCTCGCCGGGTTTCTGGTCGTACGGTGGCGTCGCGCCGTCAGCGACCGCACCGGTCGCCCGGCCCGCACCGGGCTCTTCGCCCTCCCGCTCGCGGCCGCCGTCCTTGTCGCGGTGTGGATGGTGCTCGGGCTGGGCGTGACGACGCCGGTGGTCGACGGCCGTCGGGTGCACGGTGGGGTCACGATGACCCCCGCCTACCTGGCCGCGCTGCTGGCGCTGGTGGCGTACACGTCGAGCCACATCGCCGAGATCGTCCGCGGCTCGATCCAGGCCGTCCCGCGCGGCCAAGGCGAGGCCGCCGATGCGCTGGCCCTGTCCGGCTTCCAGCGCTTGTGGCACGTGATCCTGCCCCAGGCCCTGCGGGTCGGCCTCCCCCCGATCGGCAACCAGTACCTCAACCTCTCGAAGAACTCGTCGCTGGCCGCCGTCATCAGCTTCCCCGAGCTGACCAAGATCACCCAGCTCACCGTGGCCAACCGGTCGCCGTCGGTACCCGCCTTCGCGCTCCTGCTCGGGATCTACCTCGTGATCTCGCTGGCACTGTCGTTGGTCGTCAACCTCGCCAACCGTCGCCTGGCGATCGTGGAGCGCTGAGCCGTGCCGACCATCACGGCGTTCCCCGGCCACGCCACCTGCAGCCTGCGCAGGAGCTGGCCGCTCGCTCGCTGGCGCTCGCTCACTCGCATCGGAACGCCCGGATGACCAACACCGTGCTCACCGAGACCATGGCGGTCCCGCCGCCCGAACCCGAGCGCGAGCCCGTGGCCGGTCCCGCCGACTGGGTCCGACGCAACCTGTTCTCCTCGGTGGGCAACACGATCCTCACCGTCGTGTCGGTGCCGGTCGTGGCGTTCGTCGTCTACCGGTTGGCTCGCTTCGCGTTCGACACCGGCCGCTGGGACATCGTGCGGGTCAACCTCAGGCTCTTCGTGGTCGGCCGCTACCCCGCCGACCAGCTGTGGCGCATCGCCGTCGCCGTCGCTGCCATCGCCGGCTTCCTCGGGCTGGTGGCCGGGTTCGCGGCCAACCGCCGCCGACTGGCGGCGCCCCCCGACGCCGTGCGTCCGCCGATGTGGCGGGGGCCGCTCGGCGTCGTGGCGCGGTTGTGGCCGCTGCTCGCCGGCGTGGTGCTGCTGCTCGTCCTGACGTCCACCATCGGCCCGTGGCTCACCGCGCTCGGCACGCTCGGCGCCGGGGTGGCCGGGCGTGTTGTCGGCGCGCAGCTCCCGAGGCGCTCGACGTTGCCACTCGTCGTGCTGGGCGTCGGTGGCTTCGTCACCCTGGTGTGGTTCCTGTCGCGGCCGCTCACGTGGGAGGGCTGGGGCGGCATGATGCTCAACCTGTTCCTGGCGATCGCCGGCATCACGCTGTGCTTCCCGCTGGGCGTGCTGCTGGCGCTGGGCCGGCGCTCGAAGCTGCCGCTGATCCACTGGCTGTCGATCGGGTACATCGAGCTGTTCCGGGGCGTCCCGCTGTACGTGCTCCTGCTGCTGTCGTACTACGCCCTCGGGCTGTTCTGGCCGGCGGGCAGCCAGAACCCGGGCCTGATCACCCGATCGATCGTGGCCCTCACGCTGTTCACGGCGGCCTATGTCGCCGAAATCGTCCGGGGTGGGTTGCAGTCGCTGCCACGGGGCCAGACCGAGGCATCGATGGCCCTGGGCATGTCGCCCGTGCGGACCACCGCGTTCATCGTGCTGCCCCAGGCGTTGCGCAACGTGATCCCGGCCCTGGTCGGTCAGTTCATCAGCCTGTTCAAGGACACGACGCTGGCGGCGGCCGCCATGGGCCTGCTCGACCTCTACAACGCATCGGATGCGGCGACCTCGCAGCCCGCCTTCCAGGGTCAGAACCTGACGGCGGAGTCGTTGGCGTTCGTGATGCTGCTGTTCTGGATCGGGTGCATCACGATGAGCCGCGAGAGCCAACGCCTCGAACGACGACTGGGAGTGGGAGTGCGATGACCGACGCCGAGATCAATGTGTACGCCGACGCCACGCAGCTGGGCGGGACCGGTGAGCCGATGATCGAGCTGCAGGGTGTGACGAAGCGGTTCGGCTCGTTCACGGCGCTGCGGGACATCGATATCCGCATCGGCAAAAGGGAGGTCGTCGTCGTGATCGGGCCGTCGGGCTCGGGCAAGTCGACGATGATCCGCTGTATCAACCGCCTTGAGGAGCACGACGAGGGTCGGATCGTCGTCGACGGCGTCGAGCTGAGCCGCGATCTGCGCAACATCCAGGAGATCCGGCGGGAGACGGGGATGGTGTTCCAGTCGTTCAACCTGTTCCCTCACCTCACCGTGCTCGACAACGTGACGCTGGCACCGCGCCAGGTGCGCCGGATGCGCAAGAAGGACGCCGAGGAGTTGGGAATGGCCGAGCTCGAACACGTCCGCATCCCGGACCAGGCCAAGAAGTACCCGGGCCAGCTGTCCGGTGGCCAGCAGCAGCGCGTCGCCATCGCCCGGGCGTTGGCGATGAAGCCGAAGGTGATGCTGTTCGACGAGCCGACGTCGGCCCTCGACCCGGAGATGATCAACGAGGTCCTCGACACGATGAAGGACCTGGCTCGCGAGGGGATGACGATGATCGTCGTCACCCACGAGATGGGCTTCGCCCGCGAGGTCGCCGACCGCGTCGTGTTCATGGCCGAGGGTCAGATCGTCGAGGTCGGCACGCCCGAGCACTTCTTCACCGACCCGCAAGAGGACCGTACGAAGCTGTTCCTCAGCCAGATCCTCTAGGGCCTGAACGCGGGCGGGCGCGGCGGCGGCGGCCGGCGACGACCGGCGGGCGGCGCGGTTGGGGCTCGACGGCGACGTTGGCGGCACCGCCGATCTCGTCGGGGCCGAGGTTGACGCCGTCACGGTCGACGTCGTGGGGGTCGCTCGGCGCTTCGACCTCGGCGACCGGCCGGTCGTCGCGCGGCGGCTCGATGACGTCGCGCAGGGCGATCATCGCTCCGGCCATCATCGCCCCCGGCAACCCGCCGATGCGCCGGCCGTGCTCGACCATGCTGCGGTCGCGTTGCAGACGATCGGCGCGCCGCACGTCGTCGTCGGTGAGCTCCGGCTCGGGCTCGTCCACGCCCGTCACGATACGACCGCCGAGGCGGCGAGAGCGGCGGCGGCAACGAGCGCCCACGACGCCAGGCCGAGCACCAGCGGTCGGCCACCGAGGCGGCGCAACCGCCCGAACGCCACCCCGCACCCGAGGCCGAACATGCCCGCCGTCAGCAGCGCTTGCTCGACCTCCTTGGCCGTCGCCAGCGAGTCGGCCGACAGCCATCCGGTCGCCCGCAGCCCGATCATGGCGAGGAAGCCGACGACGAACAGGGGAACGATCGGCGATCGCTGTGTCGCCTCGTCGATCGCACGGTGCTGGTGCCGCCGCCACAGGCCGACGCCGGCGACGAGCGGGGCGAGCAGGATGACCCGGGTCAGCTTGACCAGCGTGGCCGGCGCCAGCGCCGACTCGGCGTAGGCCGAGGCCGTCGCCGTGACCTGGCCGACGTCGTGGACGCCGGCGCCGGCCCACGTCCCGAACTGCCCGTTGGCCAGGTCGAGCAGGTGGCCGATCAGCGGTAGGACGATGATCGACAGGCTGCCGCACAGCGTGACGAGGCCGATGGCGTAGGCGACCTCCTCCTCGTCGGCGTCGGCCAGCGGCTCCATCGCCGCCACCGCCGAGGCGCCGCAGATCGAGTAGCCGGTGGCGACGAGCAGCCCGAGCCCAGGGCTGATCCCCAGGGCGCGGGCCAGGAGCTGGACACCGAAGAACGTCGCCACGACGACAGCGACGACGGCGAGGGCACCGACGACACCGAGGTCGCGCACCTGATCGAACGACAGGCGCAGCCCGAGGACGACGACACCGGTGCGCAACAGGCGCTTCGCCGCAAACGTGACCCCCGGTTGCAGCATCGGCGTGATCAGGCCGAGGTTGGCCGCCAGCACGCCGAGCACGACGCCACCCACCAGCGGCGACACGTCGACGACCCCGCCGATGACGAACGCACCGACGACCGCGACGACCACGAGCACCACCCCGGGACCGAGCGATGAGTGATGAGCGCTCCCCAGCCGCTCATCGCTCATCGCGCTGGCTCAGACAATGCGCGACGTGGTGTTGCCCCAGTAGCGGTCGCGGAGGAGGCGCTTGTAGAGCTTGCCGGTGGGCAGGCGCGGGAGCTCGTCCTCGTAGTCGATCGAGCGCGGGATTTTCTGGCGCGAGAGGTGCTGGGCGCAGAAGTCGAGCAGCTCCTGGGTCAGCTCGGGCCCGGGTTCGATGCCGGGCACCACCTGGATGACGGCCTTGACCTCCTCGCCGAGATCCTCGTTGGGCACGCCGATCACGGCCGCATCCATCACCTTGGGGTGGGTGACGAGCAGGTTCTCGGCCTCCTGGGGGTAGATGTTCACGCCGCCCGAGATGATCATGTACGTCTTGCGGTCGGTCAGATAGAGGTAGCCGTCCTCGTCGACGTAGCCGACGTCGCCGACCGTCGAGCGCTGGCCACTGTCGTCACGACCCTCGGCCGTCTTGTCGTCGTCGTGGTAGTAGGTGAAGTTGGTGGCGCCCTCGAACCACACGGTGCCGTTCTCGCCGGTCGGGACCTCGTGGCCGTCGTCGTCGAGGATGAGCAGCTGGCCGAGGATCGGTGCCCCGACGGTGCCCGGATGGGCCAGCCACTGCGCGCTGTCGTTGAACGTGAAACCGTTGGCCTCGGTGGCGCCGTAGTACTCGATGAGGATCGGCCCCAGCCAGTCGATCATCGCCTGCTTCACCGGGACGGGACAGGGTGCGGCGGCGTGGATCACGACCTCCAGCGACGACAGGTCGGCGCGCGTCCGGACATCGTCGGGCAGCTTGAGCAGCCGGCTGAACATCGTCGGCACAACCTGGGTGTGGGTGATCCGGTGCTGCTCGATCAGGGCGAGGAACTGCTCGGGGTCGAAACGCTCCATGATCACCGAGGTCGCCCCGATGCGCAGTGCGCTGGCCACCGACGCCTGAGGCGCCGAGTGGTAGATCGGCGCCGGCGACAGGTACGTCATCCCGGGACGGAAGCGAAAGAGGAAGTTGGTGATGAAGTTCATCACCGGCAGTGCCTCGCCGGGGTGGGCCTCGGGCAGCGGACGGAGGATCCCCTTCGGCCGCCCGGTCGTGCCGGAGGAGTAGAGCATCGCCGCACCGAGCTGCTCGTCGGGGACGTGGGTCGTCGGGAACTCGGCGACGACCGCGTCGTAGGGCTCGAACGGCCCGATCACCTCGGCGGCGTCGACGCACAGGAACCGCTGCACCTTCGGCGTGTGGGCGGCGGCAGCCACCGCCACGTCGGCCTTCTTCGCCGACGTGATGAACACCCGGGCGTCGCAGTCGTCGACGATGTAGGCGACCTCGTCGGGCGTCAGGTACGAGTTGATGCAGGTGTAGTAGAGACCGGTTCGCTCGGCGGCCGACATCGTCTCGAAGAAACGCAGGTGGTTCTCCATGAGCAAGGCGACGTGGTCGCCCCGGCGCAGCCCGGCGGCCCGGTAGAAGTGGGCGAGACGGTTGGCGTTCGCCTCGAACTGCGCGAACGTCAATTGGTCACCGCTCGTCGCCATGATCAACGCCGGTTGGTCGGGATGGGCCTCGGCGTGGGCGGCGGCGTACATGGCGGTTGAACGTAGTGCGGGTCTCGACTCCCGGATGGAACCCGGGTGCTGCCCAGCGGATACACAGTTCAGCTCACTACCTTCGGGGCCGACGAGGAGGACGACAACGAGATGAACCCGCACCCGACCGCCCCCATGGACGATGCGCGTACCGCCGAAGCCGTCGAGCGCATCTTCTTCGAGCTGCGCAAGGTGATCGTCGGCCAGACGCGAGTTCTCGAGCGCCTGCTCGTCGGTCTGCTCTCGCGGGGCCACTGCCTCCTCGAATCGGTGCCCGGGCTGGCCAAGACGTTGGCTGCCGAGACGATGGCCAACGTCGTCGGGGGCACGTTCGCCCGCATTCAGTTCACCCCGGACCTCCTGCCGTCAGACATCGTCGGGACCCGGATCTACCGTGGCTCGACCGAGAAGTTCGACGTCGAGCTCGGCCCGGTGTTCGTCAACTTCCTGCTCACCGACGAGATCAACCGCGCGCCGGCCAAGGTGCAATCGGCGCTGCTGGAGGTGATGGCCGAGCAGCAGGTGACGATCGGCGGCATCACCCACCCCGTCCCGACGCCGTTCTTCGTCGTGGCGACGCAGAACCCGATCGAGAGCGAGGGCGTGTACCAGCTGCCCGACGCGCAGCGCGACCGCTTCATGATGAAGATCGTCCTCGAGTATCCGACGCCGGCCGAGGAGATGATGATCGTCGACCGTATGGCCGTCGACCCGCCGCAGCCGGCGCAGGTGGTCGACCTCGAGGAGCTGACGTTGCTGCAGAAGAAGACGGAGACCGTCTTCGTCGACCGCAGCGTCGCCCAGTACGCCGTCGACATCGTCCACGCCACCCGGACGCCGGCCAACTACGGCCTGGCCGAGCTGGGACCGTCGATCGGCCTCGGCGTCAGCCCGCGGGCCACGCTGGCGCTGATCCGGGGCGGCAAGTCGCTGGCCATGCTGCGCGGCCGCACCTACACCACGCCCCAGGACGTCTTCGACATCGCCCCCGAAGTGATGCGCCATCGTCTGCTGCTCACCTACGACGCACTGGCCCGCGAGATCACTCCGGACACGGTCATCTACCGCGTGTTGGAGTCCGTGCCGGCTGCCTGGGTGTCGCCGAAACCGAACATCGCGGCGCAATGAGCGCAGCGCCCGACACCACCGTGGCCTGGCCGATGGGCCCGCCGACGGCGCACGTGGCCGAGATGGTGCGCGGGCTGGAGCTGACGATCAACCGACGCCTCGACGGCGTGTTGCACGGCAACCACCACGGGATCACCCCCGGCCACGGCTCCGAGCCGGGCGAGTCGCGGCCGTACCACCCCGGTGACGACGTCCGGCGGATCGACTGGAACGTCACCGCCCGCACGCAGGAGACGTACGTGCGCGAGCAGATCGCCGACCGGGACCTGGAGGCGTGGCTGATCGTCGACACCTCGGCGGCGATGCGCTTCGGGACCGCCAAGGCGGAGAAGGCGCAGATCGCGTTGGCGGCCGCCGCCTGCGTCGGTTTCCTCACCGCTCGCAACCAGAACCGCCTTGGCGCCGTGCTCGTAGCCGGGCCCCATGTCAAGGTCCTCCCGCCGCGCAACGGGCGCGATCAGGTGCGGGCGATCCTCAGCTCGATCGCCGCCGCCCCGTCGGTCGAAGGACTTGGGCGCTCGGACCTCGGCGCCGCCTGCGATCGCGTGGGGGCGGTCAGCAAGCGCCGCGGCTTCGTCGCCATCATCGGTGACTTCGCCGGCACGGCGTGGGCCGACTCGCTGGCCCGCCTCGGCCTGCGCAACGACCTGCTCTGCGTTGCCATCCACGATCCACGCGAGCGCGACATCCCGCCGGTCGGGCTGATCGACGTCGTCGACCCGTCGACGGGGGCCCATCGCGAGGTGCGGGTGACGCCCGACGTCCAACGGCGCTTCGCCGCCGCCGCCGCGGCCCAAGTCGAGGCGCGCGACCACGGCATCCACCGGGCCGGGGCCGAGCTGATCGACCTGGCCACCGACGAGGATTGGTTGGGCGCGATCGTCAGCCACGTCCGGCGCAAGCGCGTCCAGGCCGTCAACGCCCAGGTGCTGCGGCGATGAGACCCTCATTGCGTTCCCCGGCCACGCAGGCCGTTGGTTGCCGCTCACTCGCTGGCGCTCGCTCACTCGCAGTGGGGTGTCGGATTCGATGATCGCGCTGGAGTTCCTCCACGAGAATCGTCTGTGGTTCTTGATGCTGGTCGCGCTGCTGGGCGTCGCCTACGTGTTCGTGTTGCAATGGCGCCGCTCGGCCACCGTGCGCTTCACCCAGGTCGAGCTGCTCGACCAGGTCGCGCCGCACCGGCCGGGGTGGCGCCGCCACGTCGTCGCCGTCCTCCAGTTGGCCGGCTTGGCCGCCGGCGTCGTCGCCACCGCTCAACCGTTCCGCACGACGACCGAACGGACCGAGAGCGAGGGTCGCATCCTCGTCGCCTTCGACGTGTCGCTGTCGATGGAGGCGACCGACGTCGACCCGACGAGGCTCGATGCGGCCAAGGAAGCGGCCACGGCCTTCGTCGCCCGCGTCGAGCCCAACATCGAGGTCGGGCTGCTGTCGTTCGCCGGGTCGGTCAGCGTCGACGTGCGCCCGACGCTCGATCGCACGGTCGTCGAGAACGCCATCGACGGCCTCGACCTGGCCGAGTCGACGGCCATCGGCGACGCCCTGGCGGCGGGTACGGAGTTGCTCGTCGACCTGGCCGCTGACAACGAAGGCGGCGACGACGAGACCGCCGGCGGCGGCACAGACTCGCCGCCCGGTGAGGACGACCTCGCCCCGGGCGCCATCGTGTTGCTGACCGACGGCGAGACCACGGTCGGCCGGATGACCGAGGAGGGTGCCCAGATCGCCGCCGAGGCCGGCGTGCCGGTGTTCACGATCGCCTTTGGGACCGCCGACGGCACGATCGAGGACCCCCGTAGCGGGGAGATCGTGTCGGTCGCCGTCAAGCCCGAGGAGCTGGAGAACGTCGCCGAGGTCACCGGCGGTCAGGCCTTCGAGGCGGCCACCGAGTCCGAGCTCACCGAGGTGTACGAGGCGATCCGTGACTCGCTCGGTGAGACGCTCGGCGAGGAAATCCAGGTGACCACCGAGCTGACGTGGCAGTGGGCCGCCGCCGCCATGATCCTCCTCGGCGCCGCGTGGGCCCTCGCCCTGTGGTGGCTCCGCGGCCTCGTCTAACCGCCGGGGTCAGCGCGCCCGAATTGCCTCGACGATGGTGTCGACAGGGACCGACGTGCCGTCCGGAATGCGGAGTTCCGCCCAGGTGCCGGCGGCGTCGACCACCCAGCCCACTCGGGTGAGCTGTTCTTCGTCGGAGTGGACGAGAAACGCTCCCACACGGTTCGTGAAGAACTTCATCAGCGGCCCGTGGGACCGCAGGTTGGCCATTCCGGACGCGTCGGCCGCGGCCGTGAGCACCAGCGACACCTCGGTGCCCTCGATGTCCCACGTTGACGTCGAGGTCAGCGCTTGACCAGCCGGGTCGCTGCTGCAGGCGACAGGTCCGTGCCCCTCTATCCCGAGCCGGACACGACCGCGTGCGCTCACGGTGAGACCGCCGAGCAGTTCGAAGAGACCGTCCGACGTCGCCAGCTCGGCGGCTTCGACCACCTCGAGCACCCACAGATCGTCGCCGCGAACCCAGAAGACCTCCGTGGCGACATAGGCCGGGGACAGCGCTCGTTGACGCTGCGAGATCGGCCCGAGCTCTGTGTCCTCGAACGGCGCGATCGCCGCCGCGCTCGCCGCCTCGGCGCCGCCCGCCCGGATGCACAGCGACAGCGACCGACTCGACGCCGTCGGATCGTCGGGGAATTGCCAGAAGCTGGACGCGCACCGCGCTGCCGTGCCCGGCTGGTCAACCGTGAGAGGAACAGCCTCGGGGAGATCGATCTCGTAATGCACCGGCGGGAAGCCATCGACGGCGGCGGTGTTCATGACTGGCTCGACCGGCGACGGGACCGTGACGGCGAGTAGCCCCACGAGAAGGACCATCGCCGTGAGTGCGACGGCCGCGGGCGCGACCAGTCGACTGGTCGGCCGCCGATCGGGACGGGGGTTCGGGATGGCGTCCGCGACCGTCGCGTCGCCAGGGCGGGATCGCGCCTCGACTTCGAATGCATCGTCGAGCGCGGCGCGGACGAGCACGATCGTGTCGTCCTTGGTCAATCGTGTCATGGCGACACTCCTTGGGTTTCGAAGTAGTCCCGCAACGAACGCAGGCCGCGGAACGCGAGAACCCGCACGGTCGAGCGTGCGCATCCCATTGCGTCGGCGATTTCCTGGTCGCCCCAGTCGAGCCAGTACCGCAGCACGAGGGCGGCGCGTTGGCGATCACTCAAGGTGTCCAACCCAGCCAGGACCACCTCGGTCGGGGCCATCGACATCGTCGCGGAGTCTGCGCCAGGGATGGTTCGTGCGGCGAGCCGGCGTTCGCGGTCTCGTCGACGTTGCTCGCTGCGCAGCCAATTCAGTGAAGCGTTGACGACGGCGCGACGCAGAAACGCGCGCGGCTCCGCCGGCCGCGGGGCCAGTTGCCCGAGTCGTACAAGGACGTCCTGAGCGATGTCACGTGCCGCGTCACGGCTGCCCGTCAGACCCGACGCCCACCTGACGGCCTGGGCGAAGTCCGCCTCGTAGGTGCCGGCGAACTCGTCGTCGAATCGAGATGCAACCTGAATGCCCCATTTGACCCCACCGACCGGCGCCGCCGTTTCAGTCCGGCCACCGTGGACTCACCTCACCGACGACCTCCGACGTCGGCCAAGTGGCGCTTCACGAGGTCGAGGTTCTGTTCCGGCGGGTTCACGGCGTCGATGATGACCTTCGGCTCGCTCAGCGGCTCGTACCGCTGGCGGCGGCGTTCGACGTGTTCCCACGACAGCTCGTACCAGCCGGGAATGCCTCGGCGTCGACCCTGGACTCGGTGGCGGTGGATGTCGATGTCGATGTCGATGCAGACGCACTCGATGACGGCGAACGACGAGCCGTGCCGTACGGCCAACGCGACCCATTCCTGCCGCACCTGCTCGCGCGCGACAAGGTCGACGACGCAGCTGCGGCCGGCGCGGAGCTGCTGCTGCTCGGCGACACGGGACAGCAGGTCCCAACCGATCCGACGTTGCCGCTCGACCGGCTCCTCGATGGCAGACCAGACATCGGGACCGGTCAGTTGTGAGCCCTCGGCCGCTTGAGTCAGGTTCGTGCGCGCACGGGTGCACACGAACCTGACTCAAGCCGGCGCCGACCCGTTCAACCCTCGGGTGGGAGGGCCGGGACGGGCCAGGTGGCAGCGGCGGCGGCGAGGGCGGCGACGAGGGAGTGGACGACGGGCGAGACGCCGTCGTCGCCGGGGGGCGGGCTGGCCGGGGCCAGCCCGCGGACCCGCGGCGGCAGCTCGAGCTGCACACCGCCGCCCGGCGGTCGGTTCACAGGATTGTGCCGGTGCAGCCCGCGCAGCTCGGGCGGAATGTCCGCGAGGTCGGTGACGACGGCGTAGTCGGGCAGCGCGGCGCCGATGTGGGCGGCGAGGTGGGTGGCCAACTCACGGTTGCTGCCGCCAGCCAGGAGGTCGAGCCACCGCCCGTGCCGGCCGTAGCCGTGGATCGACACGACGACGTCGACGTGATCGAGAAACTGGCGCAGGGCCGGCGACTCGGCCGGGTCGAAGCGGGTCGAGGCCAGGTGGTGACGCTCGTGCTCCGGATGGATGACGGCGTAGAACGAGGCATCGGACGCCGCCGCGGCGCGCTCGGCGATCACGTCGGTCATCGCCTCCAGCTCGCCGCCGTGGATGGCGAGGAACCCGAACCGGGAGCGCAGCTCGACGACCTCCCGGACGCCCGGCGTGGCCAGCAGGTCGGTCAGCGACGAGATCAGGGCAACAGGCCGCGGAGTTGCTCGACGACCTTCACGGGGTCGGCGCCGACCGG
>Ga0136617_10000622_pt1 | contig 30217 bp, 33 predicted proteins | sample AntDrymUQ3222106_2_FD_129672 | JGI IMG/M metagenome (GOLD analysis project Ga0136617, IMG submission 129672) | Polar desert sand microbial communities from Dry Valleys, Antarctica - metaG UQ322 (21.06) | ecosystem: Environmental > Terrestrial > Soil > Desert | place: Antarctica: Dry Valley... | reverse complement strand
GCGGCGCCCGAAGCGGTCGCCGAGGCTGCCCATGGTCAGCAGCAGGCCGGCGAACACGAGCGTGTACGAGTCGACGATCCACTGGAGGTCGCTCGCCGAGGCGTCGAGATCACGCTCGATCGTCGGCAGCGCGACGTTGAGGATGGTGTTGTCCAGCGAGATCACCAGCAGGGAGACCGAGAGGACGACGAGCGTCCACCATCTCCGGTCGTATGCCTTGCCGCTTGTGGGTGCCATCGGAACTTTCCTCTCGATTAGATACGAAACCGTTGCGTATCGATAGTCAAGCACATCTCGCTTATTAACGCAACGACTACGACTCGAAAGTTTTGGAAAGCGCTCCAACGGAGAGGAGGTCGGCATGCGTGCACTCCTGGCCCGACCGTCCGCGCCTCACGGACTCGAACTCGGCGAGACCGATCCACCTCGACCCGACCCGGGCGAAGCGCTGGTCGGCGTGCGGGCCGTATCGCTCAACCGCGGCGAGGCGCGTTACCTGCCGAAGCGTGAGGAGGGAACGGTGCACGGCTGGGATGCGGCCGGCGTTGTCGAACAGCGCGCAGCCGACGGCAGCGGCCCGGACGAGGGCGAGCGCGTGGTCGGGCTCGTGTCGGAGGGCGCGTGGGCCGAGCAGGCGGCGGTGCCGACGGCTCGCATGGCTGCGCTACCGGACGAGGTGAGCTTCGAGGACGCTGCGACGCTGCCGGTGGCGGGCCTGACCGCCGTGCGGGCGCTCGAGGTCGCGGGCCCGCTCCTGGGCCGGCGCGTGCTGGTGACTGGTGCGTCGGGGGGCGTGGGGCGCTTCGCGGTGCAGTTGGCCCGAGACGGAGGGGCCCAAGTGACCGGCGTGTCGAGCAGCCCCCAGCGGGCCGAGGGCCTCGCGGAGATCGGCGCCGACGAGGTGATCACCGAGCTGACGCACGAGGGTGAGCCCTTTGACGTGATCCTCGAGTCGGCGGGCGGCGCAAGCCTGGCCGCGGCCCTCGCTCGCGTGGCCCCCTGGGGCACCATCGTCAGCTTCGGGAACTCGTCGAGCATGAAGACGACCTTCGACGTGAGCCCCTTCTACTCGCTGCCCGGCGCCCGCCTCTACGGGTTCCGGGTGTTCGAGGAGATCGATCGCCACGGCTCCGGCGTGCGTGACCTGCGCTTCCTCGCCGAGGGTGTGGCTGCCGGCCGGCTTGATACGCAGATCGGCGTCACGCGCAGCTGGCGTGAGGCCGGCGAGGCGCTCCAAGACCTGATCGAGCGCCGCGTGCGCGGCAAGGCCGTGCTCACGATCGACTGATCCGGAATACTTGATCCCCGGCCCGAGTCGGCCGGATAACCATGGTCGACGCTGTCGAAGAGCTCGAACGGGGCCGCGAGTCCTACGCCCGGCAGGCGTGGGCGGACGCGTGGCAGTCGCTTTCGGAGGCCGACCGGGGCGGCACGCTGGGCGCGGAGGACCTCGAGCTGCTCGCCACCACCGAGTACATGCTGGGCCGCGACCACGACCACGTCGCCGCCACGGAGCGCGCCCACCAGGCTCACCTCGACGCCGGCGAGGGGCTGCGCGCCGCGCGCTGTGCCTTCTGGGTGGGCATGCAGCTGTCGGTGCGGGGGGACCTCGGCCACGCGAATGGCTGGCTGGCCCGCGCGCAGCGGCTGATCGACGCCCACGGCACGGAATGTGTCGAACAGGGCTACCTCCTGCTGCCGGCGGCGTTCGCAGCCGAGGCCAGCGGTGACTTCGAGACCGGCGCGGCGCTCGCGGGCCAAGCCGCCGCGGCGGGCGCACGCTTCGGCGACCAAGACCTGTTCGCCCTTGCCGGGCACATGCAGGGCCACCTTCTGGTCAGCGGGGGTCGGGTCCAGGAAGGGCTCGGGCTGCTCGACGAGGCGATGCTCGCGGTAAGCACCGGCGAGGTGTCGCCGATACCCGCCGGCCTTGTCTACTGCGGAGTGATCATCGGCTGCCAGAACGCCTTCGAGCTGCGGCGCGCCCAGGAGTGGACCGGGGCTTTGTCCGACTGGTGTGAGCGCCAGCCCGACATGGTGGCCTTCACCGGGCGCTGTCTGGTGCACCGCGCCGAGATCATGCAGCTGCACGGCGCCTGGCCCGACGCGTTGGCAGAGGCGCGCCGGGCGGGCCAGCGCTGCAACGCGAGCAGGAACACCATGGCAGCGGGCGAGGCCCACTACGTGCAGGGCGACATCCACCGCCTGCAGGGCGAGTTCGCGGCGGCCGAAGAGGCGTACCGCGAGGCCAGCCGCTGCGGGCGCGAGCCTCAGCCCGGCCTGGCCCTGCTGCGACTGGCTCAAGGCGATGCGCCCGCCGGGGCGGCAGCCATCCGCCGCACGCTGGGGGAGACCAGCCAGCAACCGGACCGCGTCAGGCTTCTGCCCGCCTGCGTCGACATCATGCTCAGCGTCGGCGACGCTGACGAGGCGCGCCGGGCCTGCCGGGAGCTCGACGAGATCTCCACCGCCTACGGAAGCGGCATGCTCACCGCGCTGGTGGAGCGGGCACGTGGAGCGGTCGACTTGGCCGAGGGGGATGCGAAGGCGGCGCTTCCGGCTCTTCGCCGGGCCGGGCGGATGTGGCAGGACCTTGGCGCCCCCTACGAGGCGGCTCAAGCGCGCGTGCTCGTGGGGCTCGCCTGCCGCGCGCTGGGGGATCATGACGCCGCCGGCCTGGAGTTGGAGGCGGCCCGCGAGGTCTTTGAGGCGCTGGGGGCGGCGCCGGACCTGGCGCGGGTCGTGTCGCTGAGCGCCGTCACCCCGGATACGGCGGAACACGGGCTGACGCAGCGCGAGCTCGAGGTGCTTCGGCTCGTCGCGTCTGGGCAGACCAACAAGGCCATCGCCGCCGAGCTCGTGCTCAGCGAGCGCACCGTGGACCGCCACGTGAGCAACATCTTCGCCAAGCTGCGCCTGTCCTCGCGCGCCGCGGCCACGGCGTATGCCTACGAGCACGGGCTGGTCTCGACTGGGTGAAACTACCCACGCGGCCTTCGGGCGCAGGTTGGGTATTTGGGCCGATGCGCGCGGCCACAGCCCTCCGTACGGTGGGTCGCATGCTGAAAACAGACGAGAAGACCCTCACCAGCCGCGACCGGCTGCTGGCCGAAATCCCCGTTACCGAGCGGCGCCTGGAGCTGGCCGGAGGCACGACCACGGTGCTCGAAGCGGGAGCCGGCGCTCCCCTGGTGTTGCTGCACGGCCCGGGCGCGAACGCCACGCACTGGCTCTGGGTGGTTCCGCAGCTGGCCGCGACGCATCGCGTGATCGCGCCTGACCTGCCCGGTCAGGGCAGCTCGGAGCTCGCGAACGGCCCACTCCAGGCCGACGGCGTAATGGACTGGCTCGACGAGCTGATCGAGGAGACCTGCGCATCACCGCCCGTGCTCGTTGGCTACGCCTTCGCCGGCGCCATGGCCGCCCGCTTCGCCGCCGAGCGCGGCGACCGCCTGGTGGCCCTCGTGCTGGTGGACATGCTCGGCCTGGTGCCCTTCGCTCCGGCGCCGGACTTCGGCGTGGCCCTGAACGACTTCCTGGCCCAGCCCAGCGAGGGCACGCACGACCGCCTCTGGCGCCAGTGTGCGCTCGACCTCGACGGCCTGCGCGAGCGCATGGGCGGGCGCTGGGAGCCCTTCGAGGCCTACAACGTGGACAACGCGCGCAGCCCGAGCGTCATGGCCGCGCTCGGCGCACTCATGGAGCAGTTCGGCGTTCCCGCCGTGCCGCCCGCCGTACTCGGGCGGATCACCGTCCCCACGACGCTGATCTGGGGCCGCCACGATCTCGCGACACCGGTGGCGGCGGCCGAGGAGGCGAGCGCGCGCTACGGCTGGCCGCTGCACGTGATCGAGGACTGCGCGGACGGCCCGCCGATCGAGCGGCCCGAGGCGTTCCTCGAAGCGCTGCGTTTCGCCCTCTCTGACCCGGCACAGCAACAGGGGAAGTCATGAGCACTGAACAGCTGGAGCAGACGCAGGCCGCATGGGACAAGATCGCGGCCGGCTACGACGAGTTCGTTACCTCCACCCACATGTGGGTCGCAAGCGAAGGCCTTCGCCGAGCCGGCTTGGGTCCTTCAATGCGATTCTTGGATGTGGCGGCCGGCAGCGGTGCCCTCAGCATCCCCGCGGCGCGTCTCGGCGCGAAGGTCCTGTCGACGGACGTGTCCTCCGCCATGCTCGAGCGCCTCGAGCAGCGCGCGCGCAAGGAGGGGCTCGCCGAGTTGGAGACCCGCGTCATGGATGGTCATGGGCTCGAGCTCGAGGACGACACCTTCGATGTCTCCGGCTCGCAGTTTGGCGTCATGCTCTTTCCCGACATGCCGCGTGGAGTCAGCGAGCTGGCGCGCGTGACGAAGCCGGGCGGGCGTGTGCTGATGACCGTCTACGGCCCGCCCCAGGAGGTCGAGTTCTTCGGCTTCTTCGTGCGGGCGATCCAAGCAGCAGTGCCCGGCTTCGCGGGCCCACCGTCGGATCCGCCGCCCCTGCCCTTCCAGCTAAAAGACCCCGAGACGCTTCGCGAAGAGCTCTCCAGAGCAGGATTGAGCGACGCGCGTGTCGAGACGGTCACCGAGAGCTTGGAGTTCCACTCCGGACAGCAGCTGTGGCACTGGCTGGTGAACAGCAACCCGATAGCGGGAGCGATCCTTGCCGAGCTGAGCCTGACCGGCCAACAGACGGCTGTAGTCCGGCAGGCGCTCGAGGAGATGGTCAGCGAGCGTTCCGGAGGAAACGGGCCCGCGGTCTTGACCAACCCGGTCCATATCGGCCTAGGGACGAAGTGATGAGCGAGCGCTTCGAAACGGTCGTCGTGGGCGGCGGCCAGGCGGGCCTGTCGGTGGGCTACCACTTGAGCCAGCTGGGCCGGCGGTTCGTGATCCTCGAGGCCGGCGAGCGGGTGGGCGACGTCTGGCGCGAGCGCTTCGATTCGCTGCGCCTCTACACCCCGGCGCGCTACGACGGACTGCCGGGCCACAGTTTCCCGGCGCCGACCTGGTCGTTTCCGACCAAGTATGAGGTGGCCGACTACCTCGAGGCCTACGTGGAGCGCTTCGACCTGCCGGTGCGCACCGGCGTGAAGGTGGATTCTCTTTCTCAGGAGGGGGACCGGTACGTGTTGCACGCGGGCGAGCGCAGCTTCGAGGCCGATCGGGTGGTTGTGGCCTCCGGGACCTTCCAGAGCCCGGTCACGCCTGGCTTCGCGGACAAACTCGATCCCTCCATTCATCAGCTTCACTCCAACGACTACCGCAACCCCTCACAGCTGCGCGAGGGCCCGGTGCTCGTGGTTGGAGCGAGCCATTCCGGCGGCGACATCGCCTTCGAGCTCGGGCGCGTGCACCCGACCGTGCTGTCCGGGCGCGTGCACGGCGAGATCCCGTTTCGCATCGACGGCCGCCCCGCTCGCGTGATCATGCGTGTGCTCTGGTTCCTGGCCAACCGGGTGCTGACCATGCAGACCCCGATTGGCCGGCGGGTCTGCCCCGAGGTGCGCGCCGGCGGCGGCCCGCTTCTGCGGGTCAAGCGCGCCGATCTAGAGGCAGCCGGCGTGGAGCACACCGAGTCCCGTGTGGCCGGCGTGCGCGACGGAAAGCCGGTGCTCGACGACGGGCGGGTGCTCGACGTGGCCAACGTCATCTGGTGCACCGGCTTCGGCAAGGACGTGAGCTGGATCGACATCCCGGTGACGGGCGACGACGGCTGGCCCGAGCAGGAGCGCGGAATGGCAACATCGTCGCCGGGCCTCTACTTCGTCGGGCTGCCCTTCCTCAACGCGTTCGGCTCCATGCTCGTCGGCGGCGTAGGCCGCGACGCCGAGTACGTGGCCAAGTCCATCGCGACGCAGCAGGCGGGCGCGCGCGACGCGGGCCTAGAGGCCGGCCGATTCGGCCGCAACCTGCGGCCCCGCCAGCAGCGCGACCTGCAGGTAGAGCAGGATCGGCTCTAGCTCGGGCAGGCCTTCGGCCGTGGTCTCGCGAATGCGACGCACCACCAGCTCGTCCACCGCCGCCACCGCCGCGTGGAATACCTCTTCGGGCAAGAGCGGCAACGCCGGTATCTGCGCGCGAGCTTCCTCCTGGAGCTGGCGCATGAGCACGGCGTAGCGGTCGCGCAGACGCTCACGGGCCTCGGCCGCTCGGGGACCGGCGGCCGCCACCTCGATCAGGAACACGCGCGCCAGAGCCGGCTCCGCCGCGAGCCAGCGCAGGTAGGCGGCTATGCCGGCACGCGTGCGCTCCACCCATTCGCCACTGGTCCTGTGGGCTTCGCGCACACGGCGAAAGAGCTCCTCCGCCGCAGCCTCGTAGGCCGCGAGAAAGCAACCCTCCTTGTCGGCGAAGTGCTCGTAGAAGGTCTTCTTCGACACCCCGGCGCCGCGCACGATGTCGTCGATCGTCGCGGCGGCGTAGCCCTTGTCGGCCACCGCCCGTCCCACCGCCTCGAGCAGTCGCCCGCGCTGGGAGGCTTCGACCACGTTGCGGTCCAGCCCGTGGGTACCTCGAGGCAGGCGGCGGGGGATGTCAGAGGGGTCGGCGGCCATTGTGTACGCCCTGGTACATTACCCCGCAATGGACCTCACCCTCTCGCCTTCGGAACAGACCTTTCGCGATGAGCTGCGGGGCTGGCTGGCCGAGAACCACCCCGGCGAGGACCCTCAGGGCGAGGACGCGGCCTTCGACCATCGCCGCGCCTGGCAAAAGGTGCTCTTCGACGCCGGCTACGCCGGTTTCTCCTGGCCCAAGGAGTACGGCGGCCGCGGCGCGACCATGATCGAGCAGGCCCTCTTCGGCGAGGAGATGGCGCGCGCCAAGGCGCCTTCGCCGGCCAACATCCTGGGCATGGTCATGGGCGGTCCGGTAGTGATCACCCACGGCAGCGACGAGCAGAAGGAGCGCTGGCTGCGTCCCATCCTCACCGGCGAGGAGATCTGGTGCCAGGGTTTCTCCGAGCCCGAATCGGGCTCGGACCTGGCTTCGCTCAAGACCAAGGCGGTCAAGGCCAACGGCGAGTGGGTGGTCACCGGGCAGAAGGTCTGGACCACGTTCGCCCACAAGTCCAAGTGGTGCATGCTGGTGGCGCGCACCGATTCCGACGCGCCCAAGCACCAGGGCCTCACCTACTTCATCATGGACATGGAGCAGGAGGCGGTTCAGGTGCGCCCGCTGCACCAGATCACCAACGAGCCGGAGTTCAACGAGCTCTTCATCGAGGAAGCTCGGATACCGGACGAGAACGTGGTCGGTGGCGTTGGCAACGGATGGGGCGTGGCTATCACCACGCTCATGAACGAGCGAGCCGGACTGGGCGCCTCGGCGGCCGCCGGGGTCAAGATGGCGCTCGAGGACCTCAAGGCGCTGGCGCGCGAGCGCGGCGTCGACGACGACCCGGTGATCCGCCAGAAGCTCGCTCAGCTCACAATCGAGGTCGAGCTGCTGCGCCTGAACTCGTGGCGCGGCCTGACGATGATCATGAAGCGCGGAGTGCCCGGGCCCGAGGGCTCGCTGCCCAAGTGGCAGTGGGGCGAGATCAACCAGTCGCTTACCGAGGTCGCGGTAGAGATCCTCGGGGAGGAGGGCGCGTACTGGGACTCGCCCTGGACCTACCGCCTCCTGCGCTCCCGCGCAAATTCCATCGAGGGCGGCACCACCGAGATCCTCAAGAACATCATTGCTGAGCGCGTGCTCGGTCTGCCCAAGCTGCGATAGGAAGGCTCGCTTTCGTGAACTTCGACTTCTCCGACGACCAGCAGGCGATCAAGCGCACGGCCAAGGACCTGATCGCCGACCGCTTCAAGATGGAGCGCGTGCGCGAGCACGCCGAGGCCGAGACCCAGGACGACGCCGCCTGGAAGGAGCTCGGCGAGCTCGGCTGGCCCGGCATCTTCATCGACGAGGCCTACGGCGGCCAGGGGCTTGGCATCGTGGAGCTCGTGATCCTCGTGGAGGAGCTCGGCTACGCGCTCGCGCCGGTGCCCTTCCTCTCCAACGCCGCCGCGGGGCTGGTGTTGCAGGCCGGCGGCTCGGAGCAGCAGAAGGCGCGCTGGCTTCCCGGAATCGCCTCCGGCGAGCTGCGCGGGACGGTCGGCCTGCTCAGCGACGGCGAGGCCAAGCTGGTGCCCGACGCCGACGCGGCCGACGTGATCATCCTCTGCGGCCACGAGGGCCGGACGGTGATCGAGCGCTCGGCTGCCGATGTCGAGCCCGTGAAGGCGATGGACTCAACGCGCGCCTACGCTCGCGTACGCGCCGGCGACGGGGGGGAGCCGCTCGAGGGCGACCACCTTCCCGGCCTGTCCTGTGCCGCCCTGGCTGTGGCCGCCGAGCTCACGGGCATCTCGCAGCGCGCGATGGAGATGGCCGTGGAGTACGCGCGCGACCGCAAGCAGTTCGGGCGTGCAATCGGCGCCTACCAGGCGGTCTCACACCGCTGCGCGCAGATGCTGCTCGAGGTGGAGGGGTCGCGCTCGGCCAGCTATTACGCAGCCTGGACCGCCGACGCCGAGCCCGAAACGCTGGCCCTGGCCGCGTCGATGGCCAAGGCCTACGCCTCGGACGCCGGCTGGCGGGTCTGCACGTCCTCCCTGCAGGTGCACGGCGGAATCGGCTTCACGTGGGAGCACGACCTGCACTTCTTCCTCAAGCGCGCCAGGGTGGACGGGATGCTCTACGGCTCCGCGCGCGACCACCGCGACACCGTTGCGCAGCTCTCGGGCGCACACGAGACCGCTTCGGTCTCTTAGGTCCTACTCGGGGCCGCGGTAGCTCGGCAGGCCCTGCTCGTGGCCCTGGATGGGGCCGCGCCGCTCGGAGCCGAGCGCGATCTGGTCGAGCCGGGAAATCTCCCGTTCTCCCTCCACGCGCGCGGGATGATCGGCCGGCAGACCGCCGACCAGGTTGCGGATGCGATTGCGCAGCTGAAGCGCGAAGTGCGGGGTGGAGGCGCCCATGAGCTGGCGCACGTCCTCGACGGTGGGCTCGCGTTCGTAGCGGTCGGCTCGCTCGTATTCGCTCACGGCAGCAATCCTACGCGCAGGCTCAGGGCGAGTTGGCCTGCACCGGGATCAACTCGGTGATCTGGTCGATCTGCGCCTGCTGGCGGAGCGAGATCACCGAGTCGTCGCCGAGGATCCAGGCCCGGTTGTAGACGGCCTGACCGGGATCGGCCTCGTAGCCCGGCTGCACGCTCAGCAGGTAGCTCTCGAGCGGCTCGGGGAGCGTTTCGGCGCTATCGGTCACAAGCAGCGGCGCGAACACCCCGCGGGTAGCCAATGAGGCAGCGGCCGCGGCATCCGCCGGGCGGGTCGTGCTCGCGACGGCGAAGTTGTAGCCCGGCACGACGATGCCCCAGCCGAAATCGCCCTTCTCGTAGCGGGCGAAGGCGATGGCGTTCTCAACCGGGGTCGGTCCCTCGATCCGGTTGACCGAGCGGGCCAGCTTGCGCCGCTTCAGCAGGTCGGCGACCTCCTTGCCGATGATGCGCTCGCTGCCCAGGAGGTAGACGTTGGGCCGCTCGTGGGCCTCGATGGCCCTGACGATCGGAGCCGGCAGCGAGTTGGCCTTGACGGGCAGGACCGCGTTGCCGGAGCGCGCCGCCCAGGACGCGGCGGGCATCGCCCACTCCGGTCGCTCGCCCGAATAGAGGACCACGTCACCCGAGGGGCGCCCGCGAGCGGCGGAGAAGAAGCGGTCGATCGCAGCTGCCCGCTCGTAGGGGCCGGCGCCCCTGATCACGGCGGTCTTGAAGCCGTCGGGGCGGGCGACCTCGTCGCCGATGCGGATCACCTGAGCGTCCTTCGAGAGATCGGACCCGCGTGGCGCCAACCGCTCGAGTGTGTTCTGGCTCACCTCCGGCAGCTCGTCGCCCTCGCTCAGGAGAACCGGCGCGGCGATCGGCGGGCCGGTGAGGACCGAGGCTGCCACGGCCGACGGCCAGTCCTCTCCTTCCACAAGGACAACGGCGCTGGGCCGGTCCGAGGAGCCGGTGGCGGGAAAGAGCGACCCGGCGACGGCGGCGGCGTCTGAGGCGGCGTCGCTGCCCCCGACGCGGATCGTGTTGCGGGTGGCGCTCGAGATGGGGACGCCGGTCGTCACGGCTCCCTCGTCGTCTCCCGTCTCCACGCCGATCTGCGGTGGTCGCGTCTCCTCGTCGCCGAGGCTGCAGCCGCCGAGCAGCCCGGCCGCCAGCAGCATTGCCACAGCGCGACGCATCCGGGCGCAGATTAGCTACGCGGCCGGCGAGCATGCGGCGCACGCGAGCACTCGGTGTCGGCCGGGAAACGACTCGTGCATGTATGATTGACTGGTCAGTCAACCGCTGCGGAGGCACACGTGGATTTCCGGCTCAACGACGATCAGCTCGAATATCAGGACAAGTGTCGCCGCTTCGCGCGGGAGGTGATCCGGCCGATGGCCGCGCAGCATGACCGCGACGAGAGCGTGCCCTGGGAGGCCATTCGCGCCGCCCGCGAGTGGGGCCTACACGGCCTCGAGCACATCCAGCTCCTGGGCACCGACCCCGAAGGCATGTACGGCTGCATCTACGCCGAGGAGCTCCACTGGGGCTGCGCCGGCATCGCGCTCGCCATCCAGGGCGGCTCGCTGGCCGCGGCCGGCATCGCGTCTTCGGGCACGCCCGAGCAGATCGGCCAGTGGGTTCCCGAGTGCTTCGGCTTGGGCGACGAGATCAAGCTGGGCGCCTACGCGGTCACCGAGCCCAGCGCCGGCTCCGACGTTCGCTCTCTGAAGACCACCGCCCGCCAGGACGGCGACGAGTGGGTGCTCAACGGCACCAAGGTCTTCATCACCAACGGCGGCATCGCCGACGTGACGGTGGTGGTCGCCACCGTCGACCCCGAGCTCGGCCACCGCGGCCAGGCGTCGTTCGTCGTACCCAAGGGCACCCCCGGATTGTCGATGGGCAAGAAGGAGTCGAAGCTGGGGATTCGCGCCTCGCAGACGACCGAGGTCATCCTCGAGGACTGCCGCCTGCCGATGGACTACCTGCTCGGCGGCTACGACAAGTTGCAGCGCAAGCTCGAGCGTGCTCGCTCGGGCGAGTCGACCGGCCGCTCGTCGGGCGCGTTGGCCACATTCGAGCTGACCCGCCCGCTGGTGGGCGCTTCGGCGCTCGGCATCGCGCAGGCGGCCTACGAGTGGACGCTCGAGTACCTGGAGGACCAGGAGGACGAGAACGGTCCGCTGCTCGACCAGCAGCGCATCCAGCAGGTGATGGCCGAGGTGGCCACCGAGATCGAGGCGTCCCGGCTGCTGGTCTGGCGCGCGGCCTGGATGGGCCGCAACGGCCTGCCGATGACCGGCGGCCAGGGCTCGATGTCAAAGCTCAAGGCGGGTGACACCGCGATGTGGGCCACCACCACGCTGATGGACCTGGTGGGCCCTCACGCGCAGCTGACCGACTGCCCACTCGAGAAGTTCTTCCGCGACGCCAAGATCTACCAGATCTTCGAGGGCACGGCTCAGGTCCAGCGGCTGGTCGTCTCGCGCATGCAGCGGGCGGAGTACCAGAACAAGCTGACCGGGCCGGATGCGGAAGTGCTCGACCAAGCGCCGGGCAACGCGCCGGGCGACGTGGTGGGCGCGGCCGCCAAGGCGCTCGACGCGGCGTAGGCCAAGCAACCGAGGTCTATCCTCGGGGTCGGTGACCGTGCCGCTCGCACACGTCGGAGGTGGGGTGCTCGAGCCTTTGCAGCTCGTGCCTCCGATGGCCGCGCTAGCCGCCTACTGGGTGCGCTCGCGCACCTTGGCGCGGCAGGGCCGGGCCGTTCCGGCATGGCGCATGGCCTGCTTTGGCGTGGGCATCGCCGTGATCGTGGCGGCCCTGGCCACACCGGTCGCGCACATAGCCGAGGAGCTAGTTCTCGGCCACATGGCTCAGCACCTGCTGATGGCCGACCTGGGCTCGCTTCTGCTCGTGCTCGGGCTCACAGGGCCGCTGCTTCAGCCGCTGCTGGCCCGCCGGGTGGCGCAGAAGCTGCGCGTGCTCGCGAACCCGGCGGTGGCCTTCACGCTCTGGGCCCTGGATCTCTTCGTCTGGCACCTGCCGGTGCTCTACCAGGCCTCGATCAGCTCGGACGCGGTGCACGCGCTCCAGCACACGAGCTTCGTGTTCTTCGGCTTCACCATGTGGCTGGCGCTGCTCGGCCCACTGCCCCAGCCGGCCTGGTTCGGCAACGGGGCCAAGCTGGCCTACGTGGTCGGCGTCCGCTTGACCGGAACCCTGCTGGCCAACGTGTTCATGTGGTCGGAGGTCGTGTTCTACCCCGACTACCGCTCGGGCGAGCTCGAGTGGAACATCGGCGCGCTGGCCGACCAGGGGCTGGCGGGCACGATCATGATGATCGAGGGGAGCCTCGTGACCGTGCTGCTACTCGGCTGGCTGTTCATCAAAGCCGCGCGCGAGTCCGACGAGCGCCAGGCGCTGCTGGAGTTCGCCAGCGCGCGCGGCGTCGCCCTGACCGAGCAGCGAGCCGCTCGTGCGGTCGCGGCCGGACGGGGAGAGGAGCTGCGGCGCCGGCTCGAGAGCGGCGGCGTGAGCGCCTGATGCGGCTCGCGCCGACGGCGATCGTGCTGGCCACCCTCTTCGGGTCGGGTTGCGCTTCCGAGGAAGAGAAAGCCAAGCCGGCTCTCTCAGCGGCCTCGGTTGAGAAGCGGGTGGTGCGCGAGTGGATCACCGCGCTCAATCAGGGCGACTACCGGGAGGCGGCGCGCTACTTCGCCAAGGGCGCGGTCGTCGACCAGGGCCGGCCCATCAAGCTGCGCAACGCAGCCGCGGCGCGGTTCTTCAACGCCTCGCTGCCTTGCCGGGCTGAATTGACCGACGTCGAGGACGAGCCCGGTCCCAAGGCGCTCGCCTCCTTCACGCTGAGCGAAGGGCCGGGCGGCCCATGCGAGGGCAGGGCTCAGGTGCGCGTGACGGTCAAGGACGGCCGCTTTACGGCGTGGCGCCAGCTGCCCCAGGGTCCCGAGCCCTCGGGCCCCGTCGTCTGATCGCTCAGCGTCCCTCGCGCGCCGATTCGATGCGCCGGCGCTCGTCGAGGCGATTGTCGCGGCGCAGCTGCGCCTCCCGCGCGCGGCGCTCCTCGTCAGGCGTCACCGGGCGCACCGGCGGCACAGCCGCCGGCCGGCCCTCGTCGTCAAGCGCGACCATCGTTAGGTAGGCGGTGGAGGTGTGGGTGACCTCGCCCGTGCGTACGGTCTCATGGAGAATCACTCCGCCGTGCACGTTGCCGGCGGTGTTCGCCTCGGCCACTCCCATCCAGCGGCTGAGCTCGGAGCGCGACCGGGAGGGTTGGCGGGGCTCCACGGCGGCTAGTCTAGGTCGCTCACCGATAACGTCGCTGTGCACCCGGCCGAGCCGGGTGCTTGCGCAAAGCTCAAGAAATGAAGGAGGCGGGATGCCAGGGCTAGGCGGACGCATGTCCACCGTCGTGAAGTCGAAGATCTCGAGGATGCTCGACCGGGCCGAGGACCCGTCCGAGACGCTCGACTACGGCTATCAAAAGCAGGTCGAGATGCTCCAGAACGTCAAGAAGGGCATCGCCGACGTCGTTACGGCCAAGAAGCGGCTGCAGATGCAGTCCTCGAAGATCGAGCAACAGGTGGTCAAGCTCGACACCCAGGCCCGCCAGGCGCTTTCTCAGAATCGCGACGACCTCGCGCGCATGGCCCTCGAGCGTAAGACGTTGGCCCAGACCGAGCTGCAGACGCTCGACTCTCAGATCAAGGAGCTCGAGGGTCAGCAGGAGCAGCTCACGACCAACGAGCAGAAGCTGCGCCAGAAGATCGAGCAGTTCCGCACCAAGAAGGAAGTGATCAAGGCGCAGTATTCGGCCGCCGAGGCGCAGGTGAGGATCGGCGAGGCCGCCAGCGGAGTCGGCGAGGAGATGGCCGACCTGGGGCTCGCGATGCAGCGCGCCGAGGACAAGACGGAGTCGATGCGCGCTCGCGCCTCTGCGGTGGAAGAGCTCGAGGCGGCCGGCACGTTCGACGACATCACCCAGCTCGGCGGGGGTCAGGACGACATAGAGCGCCAGCTGCAGGAGCTCACGAGCGGCACGCAGGTCGACGACGAGCTTCAGAAGATGAAGGCTGAGCTCGGCACCGGCAGCGAGCCCGACTCCCCGGCTCTCGAGCAGGGCGAGGGTACTCCGAAGGAGGGCTCGGCCTGATGATCGTGCGTGTTTCCGGCGAGGGCCAGTTCCGCCTGCCCGACGAGGACTCCGACCGGATAAACGAGCTCGACAACCGAGCCGTGGCGGCGGTCGAGCAGGGCGACGAGACCGGCTTTCGCGAGCTCTGGTCGCAGATGCTGGAGATCGTGGCCAACGACGGTAACGCCCTGGACGACGACGAGCTGGTCGAGTCGGACGTGATCCTGCCGCCCCGCGACATCAGCTTCGAGGAAGCCCAGGGCGAGTTCACCGGCGAAGGTCTGATCCCGGACTGACGTGGACGAAGACGCGTTCAACATCTCCACGCGCAAATTTCTGAAGAAGCTCGGCGTGACGTCCCAGCGCGAGATCGAGCTGGGAGTGCGACATGCGGTTGAATCGGGCCGCCTCGAGGGCAGCGAGCGCCTCCCCGCCCGGGCGGTGGTGAGTATCGAAGGACTCGACGAGGAGATAGTCGTCGAAGGCGAGATCTCTCTCGAGGATGGCTAGCGCTATGCGGGTTGCCGAGCTGTGGCGCTATCCGGTCAAGTCGCTTCAAGGCGAACGCCTCGAGGTGGCGGGGGTCACGCCCGAAGGCGTGGAGGGCGACCGGCGCTACGCGATCTACGACCTGGAAACCGGCTTGGGACTGACCGCCCGGCGGGTGCCCGAGCTTCTGTTTGCCTCGGCGCGCATACCCGACGGGGCCCGCGTCGAGATTACGTTGCCCGACGGCTCGGTGGCCGCCGACGACGACGCGCTTTCGGCGTGGCTCGACCGGCCCGTGGCTCTGCGCTCGGCCGAAGCGGATATCGAGCGCCGCTACGAGAATCCGGTCGATTTCGAGCACGACGAGCCCACCAGCGCTTGGGCTCCTTTCGAGGGGGCCGAGGGTGCCTTCCACGACTCCCCAGCCGTGCGGGTGTCGCTGGTATCGGAGGCGACCCTCGGTGACTGGGATCGCCGGCGCTTTCGCTCCAACCTGCTTCTCGACGGCGAGGGCGAGGACGCTCTCGTGGGTCATAGAGTTGCGCTGGGTGAAGCACTACTGGACGTGGGCACGCCGATCGAGCGCTGCGTGATGACCACCCGCGCCCAACCCGGCGGCCTGGAGCGCGACGTCGATGTCATGCGCACCATCGCCCGCGAGCGTGACGCCTGCCTGGCGGTGGGGGCGGTCGTTTCCCGCCCCGGGACCGTGCGCGTGGGTGACGAGCTCACCCTCAGCGATTGAGGATTCCGCCAGCTCGCCCATAGACGATCACGCGCTCCGCGCCCGGTCGCGCGGCGAATACGGCGGCGCGAACGGCGCTACGATGCCAACGTTCCGACCGAGGAGACAGGCGATGGACGAAGCACGGCTCGAGTGCATTCCGCTGTTCGCGGGGCTCTCGCGCAAGGAGCGTCGCATGGTCGCTCAGCGCGCCGACGAGGTCGACATCGAAGCAGGCCGCAGGATCGTGCGGGAGGGTGATTTCGCTTACGAGTTCTTCGCCATCGAGGAAGGGACGGCCGAGGTCAAGCGGGGCGATCAGTACCTGGCGGAGTTGGGTCCAGGTGATTTCTTCGGCGAGATGGGCCTCATCGAGGACGCCGTGCGCAACGCGTCGGTGACCACCCGCTCACCGGTGACTGCGGTGGTGATGACCGGATCGGCCTTCCGCCAGATCGACCGCGAGCTGCCCAAGGTGGCCAAGCAGATCCGCAAGGCCATCGACGAGCGCTGCCGGCATCTCATGGCCGTGGAGTAGAGGCCCTCGTCAAATGGGGCGAAGAATCCCTACAGCGGGATCTGCCAGAGCGGGAACCAGCGCGTGACGTCCTCTTCGAATGGCAACTCGGCTCCGATCTGGGACTTCAGGCGCAGCTCGCGCTCGGAATCACGCGCCTGCTCTCCGGGCGCGGGCACGAATGGGTAGTAGGCGCCGCGCTTGAAGTTGTAGATGAAGTAGAGCGGCTTGCCCTTTTCCTGGAAGGCGAATACAGCGCACAGCAGGCGGTCGCCGTAGCCGCTGCCCTGCAACGCCACGGAGATGGTGTTGAGCGACACCACGATGTCCTCGAAGTCGTCGTCCCTGAGGATCAGCCAGCGATAGCCGAACTCGTCCTCGGACGAGGTGACCTCTGTGCCGGTCTCCTCTGCGGTGCCCTTCAGCAGCTCCTCGGTCTCGGCCAGGATGCCTTCGAAGTCCGCCGTGCCCAGCGGCTGGAAGACGATTCCGGCGGACTTCTTGTGCTCGAGACCCAGCGAGGTCTCGAGCGTGATCTGAGCGGTGGTCATCGCGAACAGCCGGTCGGGGGCCGGCAGTGCGACCTTCTTGTTCTTACCGCCTAGAAGAGCGTCGAGGAAGCCCACGCCGTGGAGACTAGGCGGTGCCCTGCAGCTGTGACTCCAGGCGCTGCAGGCGCTCAATGCGCTTCTCCATCGGCGGGTGCGTCGAGAAGACGGTCTGGATCGCACCCTTCACGCTCGTGGGGACTATGAAGAAGGCGTTCATGCGCTCGGCTTCGCGCAGGTCGCGGGTGGGCACCTGTTGCATGGCGCCGGAGATCTTCACCAGCGCCGAGGACAGCGCACTCGGGCGTCCGGTGATCACCGCGGCGCCGCGGTCGGCCGCGAACTCGCGGTAGCGCGAGAGCGCGAGCATGAGGAAGAAGGAGACGATGTAGACCACAAAGGACACGAGCAGCACGACGATGATGCTCGGGTTCTCGTCGTCACCGCCACCGAAGAAGAAGCCGAACTGCATGATCATCGCGGCGATCGAGGCGAAGAAGCTGGCGATGGTCATGATGAGCACGTCGCGGTGTTTGACGTGCGACAGCTCGTGGGCCATCACCCCCTCGAGCTCGGCGGGGGACAGCGTGCGCATGATGCCGGTGGTGCAGGCCACGGTCGCGCTCTTCTGCGAGCGCCCCAGCGCGAAGGCGTTGGGAACGTCCAGGTCGGCCACCGCGATCTTCGGCTTGGGCAGGTCGGCCTGTATGCAGAGCCGCTCGATCATCGAGTGCAGCCCCGGCGCTTCCTGGGGAGAGACCTCTTTGGCCCCCATGGCCTTCAGGGCGAGTTTGTCGGAGAAGAAGAGCTGCGAGAACGACAGCGCGCCCATGATCACGACGATCAGGACGATGCCCGTGCCGGCCGCCAACAGCGCGCCGACGAGGCCCACATACAGCAGCCCGAGCAGGAACAGGGTGAGGAGCATCCGGACCTGGAGGCCGGCGTCTCGGGGGAAGATCGCTCTCTGCTGAGTGGCCATGACGTCAATATTAGTGAGGCGTCTAAGCGCTTCCTGAAGGTGGCGTGCATGGCCTCTTGCAGGCGAGGGAAATTCGGCCACGGTCCCGACACCTCTTGCTAGTGTCACCGCCGCGCGCCTCCCAAAAAAACCCTGCATAACGCGGGTAAACGCGGGACCTTGTCACGGGGGACGTGCACCCTTATGAAGAAGAGCTTCTTCCTGCCCATGATCATGGCCCTCGCGGCCTACCTGGTGCTACCGCTGCCCGGCCTCTCGGCGCCGCTGCCTCAGCGCATCGAGGAGAAGCGCGGGCAGATCGACGAGGCCAAGCAGAAAGAGGGCGTGCTGTCCACGGACATCGCCCAGTTCAGCACCCGGATCGAGAGCCTCCAGGGTGAGATCAGCGCCACACAGAGCCGGCTCGACCGCGCGCAGGCCAGCCTCGACCGCCAAAAGGCCGAGCTGCTCGAGGTGCGGGACCGGCTCGAGGAGGCCCGAGACCGCTTGGAGAGCCTGCGCCGCGAGCTCGACACCGCGCGCAAGGTCCTTGCCGCCCGCCTGGTCGAGATCTATAAGGCGGACGCCCCAGACGCCCTGACGGTTGTGCTCGAGGCCGACGGCTTCGGTGACCTGCTCGAGCAGGCCGAGTTCCTCGAGCGAATCTCCGACCAGGACCGCGAGATCACCGACGAGGTGCGCGGCCTGCGCGACCAGGCCCGCGACCAGGCGGTCGAGCTGGCCGAGCTCGAGCGGCGAGAGCAGCTGGCCGCCGAGCGGATCCTGGCCGAGCGCGACCAGATCGCCCAGGCCGAGAGTCAGCTCGTCTCCTCGCGCGACGACCTGGCCACGGTTCGCGAGGGCAAGCGCGGCGTGCTGGCCGAGGTGCGCGACAGCCGTGTTGCGCTCGAGGGCGACCTCAGGGCGCTCGAGGCCGAGCAGGCCAGGGTCGCCTCTGCGCTTTCCGGAGCCCAGGCCCCGGGGCCGGTGAAGCAGGGCAGCGGCCAGCTGGTGTGGCCGGTCAACGGGCCCGTCGTTTCGCCCTTCGGCATGCGCTGGGGACGCCTGCACGCGGGTATAGACATCGCCGTTGGCAGCGGCACCGCGATCCGCGCCGCCGACAGCGGCAATGTCGTGCTCATGGGTTGGGTGGGCGGCTACGGCAACTACACCTGCATTCAGCACACCGACACTCTCTCGAGCTGCTACGCGCACCAGTCGAGCTTTGCCACGTCCAACGGCGCGAGTGTCTCGCAGGGCCAGGTGATCGGCTACGTGGGCTGCACCGGCCACTGCTTCGGAGACCACCTGCACTTCGAGACCCGCATTAGCGGCTCGCCGGTGGACCCGATGGGCTACCTGTAGGCGGGTGAGCCGCCTCCTCACCGGGATCGCCGTCGCTCTGGCGCTGGCGACTGTGATCGGTCTTGTGGTGCTGTGGCCGGGCGATGTGGCCGCGCCGCTGGCCGGCGGTTTGAACACCACGAGCGAGAGCGCCGAGGTGCTCGCGGTCGAGGAGACGTTCTGCCCCGGCTTCGGCGACCGCCGCTGCCAAGCGGTGACGATGCGCTTGACCAGCGGGCCGGACGAGGGCCGGCAGGTCGAGCTGCGGCTGGGGGCCACGGGGCTGATCGATCCCGACGTCGATCCGGGCGACAAGATCAAGGTCAGCGAGACGCCCGACCCGCCGGGCGGGGCCGCGCCTCTTGTCGGTGGCGAATACGCCCTCACGGACTTCCAGCGCGGCACGCCGATGTTCGTGCTCGTTTTGATGTTTGTTGCGGTGACGCTGCTCTTCGCGCGCCTGCGCGGCGCTCTGTCCCTTGTGGGGCTGGCCGGGAGCTTGGCTTTGGTGATGCTGTTCGTGGTGCCGGCGATCTTGGACGGCAAGTCGCCGCTGGCCGTGGCCGTGGTCGGGTCGTTGGCTGTGGCGCTGGTCACGATCCCGCTGGCTCACGGTGGCGGTCCCAAGAGCATCGCCGCCCTGCTGGGAACCGCTTCGAGCCTGTTGCTGACCGCGCTGCTGGCCTCCGTCTTCACCGAGGCGGCCCACCTCACCGGCTTTTCCAGCGACGAGGCGGGCTACCTCCAGCTGGCCGGCGCCGACATCTCGCTCGACGGGCTGCTCTTGGCCGGCATGGTCATCGCGGCGCTCGGTGTACTCGACGACGTGACCGTCAGCCAGGCTTCGACAGTGATGGCGCTACGGGGGGCCAACCAGACGCTGGGCTTTGGGGAACTCTTCGCGCGCGCGATGCGAGTCGGCCGCGACCACGTCAGCGCCACGGTCAACACGCTCGTGTTGGCCTACGTCGGCGCTTCCCTGCCGGTGCTGCTCATCTTCAGCTCGGCGGACCTCGGGCTCGGAGACGCGCTGGAGTTGGAGGTCGTGGCCGCTGAGGTGGTGGCCACACTGGTGGGCTCGATCGGGCTGATCGCGGCCGTGCCCGTCACCACCGCGCTCGCCGCGGCGCTCGCCCTCGCAGAGCCCGCCGAACGGCTGGCCGGCGCCGAGCAGGGCCACGCTCACTGAGGGACGCCTCAGCCGAAGCCCAGACCGGCGGCCAGAACAGCCAGACAGAGCAGGCCGGCCGTTATCCGCTTGAGCCGCAACGGGGTCAACCATCCCGGCTTGCGCGCCGCAAGCCACGCCCGAATACCGCCTGCGGTGCCCACCGCTACCGCGGCCGTTGCCATGCACTGAGCGCACATCTCGCAACCCAGTATGCTCGATCGGCCAGTTTTGAGAATGATTCTCAGTATGCTCGCCATGATGTTTCGCACTTCGATCACCGGCCTGTTGGTTGGGCTCACCCTCTTGGGCTGCGGGAGAAGTAACGAAAGCTCGGGGGGCGCGGAGCTCAGCGTGGTCGCCACCACCACCGAGGTTGCCGACCTCGTGCGCAACGTGGGCGGGCAGCGGGTCGAAGTCGAGGGCATCCTCGGCCCCGGTGCCGACCCTCACGACTATGAGCCGCGGCCCAGCGACGCCGTCGAGCTGACCGACGCCGCCGTGGTGTTCAAGTCGGGCGGCGATCTCGATGAGTGGCTCGACGATCTGATCGACTCCGCCGGGACCGGCGGCGAGGTTGTGACGCTGTTCGACCGGGTGCGCAGGCGAGGCAGCGATCCGCACTGGTGGCATGACCCTCGCAACGCGGTACTCGCCACCGAGGCGATCCGCGACGCGCTCATCCAGGCCGATCCGGACGGGCGGGCCGCCTACGAGGGCAGTGCAGCGCGCTACAACGAGCGCTTGAGAACCACCGACCGCCAGATCGAAAGCTGCGTTGCTGAGCTCCCGCCGGCCAAACGGAAGATCGTGACCACCCACGACTCATTGGCCTACTTCGCCGAGCGCTACGGGGTCGAGGTGGTCGGCGCCGTTATCCCGTCGCTGTCCACCCAGGCGCAGCCGTCGGTGAAGGACATCGGTGCGCTGGTCGAGCAGGTCGAACAGGAGGATGTCGAAGCGATCTTTCCCGAGGCGGCGCTCGACGACAAGCTCGAGCGCGCCGTGTCGCGCGAGGCCGGCGCGGAGGTTGGCGAACCGCTCTTCACCGATTCGCTGGGCCCCGAGGGGACGCCGGCGAGCACGTATCTGGGAATGATGCGCGAGAACGCACGGCGGCTGGCGCTCGGTATGTCGGGCGGAACGCTGGAGTGCTTCGGCGCCTAGGGACGGAACCGGCCCAGGCGCTTGACGGTGCAGTTCCCGTTGCCGTCGCAGGCGGTCGCGGCCAGCACGTTGGTCTGGCTGCCGCGCAGCTCGACCGTCCGCTTGACCGGCCGCTTGCTGCGCTTGGAGACCACGTCGAAGTTGCGGCCCCCGTTGCGCGAAACGAGCACGCCGTAGGTCACCCCGGCCGCCATCTCGCGCCCCGGCTCGGTGCGGTCGTTGGTCCGGGACATACGGACCTTGACGCTGTTGCCGCGACGCTGGGCCTGCGCCTTTGCCCTTGGGGCGGTCACGTCGTAGATTCGCGCCAGGTCGGTTGCGGCCTTTCCGTCGACGATCCCCGCCCCGGTGAACTCGTTCCAGCCCGTGCCGCGCGTCTGGCGCGCCGAGCGAATGAGCACCTCGGCCACCTGCTCGGAGGCCAGCCGGCGCTCGACCTGCCACACCAGCGCGGCGATCCCGGAGACGATCGGGGCTGCGAAGCTGGTGCCTTCCCCGTAGGCGAAGCGCGCTCCGCCCTGGGTGAAGATGTTGTTGCAGGAGCGCGGGTCGTCCCACTCGGTGTTCGACGAGGCCGGCAGCGTGGACAGGACCCCGAAGCGACAGCTGCCGCTGCTTGCTCCGGGGGCGGCGAGGCTGACGCGGCGGTTGTGGGTCGAAAACGCGGCCACCGCCCCGCCCGGCCCCGTGGCGCCCACCGAGAGGCCGATCCCCGGCGCACCGCTGCGCCCGCCGAGCACGGCGGCGGGGTACTGCACCGGATTGAATACGTTGTTGTCGTTCTCGCGGTCGCCGAGGTTGCCCGACGCCGCCACCGGCAGGACGTCGTTGTAAAAGGCGGCCCCCAGAGCGCGTACGACGCTGCGGTCGATGCCGTTACCGGCCAGGCTCAGGTTCAGCACATCTGCCCCCCGGCGCACCGCGAAGGCGATGCCGCGCAGCAGGTCACGCTCGGTGAAGCCGCCGTCACGCGAGGCCCGGATGGCCAGGACCTTGGTGTTGCCCGCCACCCCCTTGCCGCCAACCCCGTTGCCGTCGACGGCCGCGATCAGCCCGGTGACGAACGTCCCGTGCCCGACCACGTCGGTCACGTCCTTGCCGCCCAGGTGGGTGTCGTACACACGGGCGATCCGGCCGGCGAACTCGGGGTGGTTACGGTCGAGCCCCGTGTCCATCACCGCCACCGTGCGCCTCGAGCCGCCACCCGCGGCCGCGAGCGCCTCGCCGGCGCGAACGTCGTCGAAGTACCAGGTGAACTTCACGCCCCCGTGCTCGGGATCGGGTGCGTCGAAGGGGTCGGCGGCGATGTTCAACTCCGTGTCGCGCTCGACGTAGGCCACCCGTGGGTCTCCGTCGAGCGCGCGAGCGAGCGCGGCGCCCGAGGGAACCGTGGCGGCCAGCACGCCGATCGGCGCAAAGGACTCGGGTGCGGCGCCGAGGCGCCTGAGCACGTGGGCCAGGCCGCGAAGCTGGCCGTGAGCGCGGACGCCCACGAGCACGCGCTCGGGTCCGGCGCTGCGGGCGATCGAGGCAACCGAGGCGGTCGAGGCCAACGAGTCCTGAACGCGGGCGAGCGGCAGTGGGACGACCGCGCTCGAGCGGGCGGCCTGTGGGTACACGCGCTCGGCCTCGCGCAGCGCTTGGCGGTCGAGAAGGGGTTGCGCGGCCTCGGCAGGCGCGGACAGCAGAGGCGCCGCACAGAGCAAGATCGCGAGCACGGCTTGGCGCATTCGTTCCATCGTAGAGGGGCCGGTGGCTACGCTGCCCCAAGAATGCTGCCGGAAATCTCGCTTGGCCCGCTGGACCTCAAGACTTTCGGGGTTTGCTTCGCGCTCGCCTTTGTCTGCTCGGGAGCCATCTTCAGTCGCCGCTTGCGCGAGCTCGGAAAGCCGGCCGATTGGACCTACGAGGCCACGTTCGCCGCGCTGATCGGCGGACTGGTCGGATCGCGCCTCGACTTCCTCATCCAGAACTGGAATGAGGTGTCCGACGACCTGCTGGGCAACATATTCTCCGGCTCCGGGCTCGTGTTCTTCGGCGGGCTGATAGGCGGCGCGGTCGGAGTGCTGCTGTGGGCCTGGTGGCGCGGCTTCCTCGGCTGGCCACTGCTCGACGCCGCGGCTGCGCCGATCGCGATCGGCTACGTCGTGGGGCGTATCGGCTGCCAGGTGTCCGGTGACGGCGACTACGGCATCGAGTCCGGACTCCCCTGGGCCATGGCCTACCCCGAAGGCACCGTGCCGACGGAGGACAGCGTCCACCCCACGCCGGTCTACGACACGCTGGTCATGGGGCTGGCCACTCTCGTGCTGTGGCATCTGCGCGATCGCTTCGCGCCGGGTGTCCTGTTCGGGATCTATCTGACCATTGTCGGCGCCCAGCGCTTCCTCATTGAATTGATCCGCCGCAACGACTCGGTGGTGGCCGGCCTAACACTCGCTCAGCTGTTCAGCCTGGCGGTGTTGGCGCTGGGGACCGCGATCCTGGTGGCGCGCCGCGGCGCGGCCCGGCCCGCGGCCGCCTAGGCAGTACGGCCCCCAGCGCCGCCGCGGCGCAGAGCACGAGCGCAACAGAGGCCCCCGCCGCACTGCCGGCCAGTGCCGACAGCTGGATGCCGGCGACGCCGCCCAGTGCCGCCACGGCTGCCGCGGCCAGCATGGCCGCCCTGGGGGTGGCCACGTGACGACGCACGGCCACCGGTGGAGCGACCAGCATGGCGAGCACCAGCAGGGCGCCGAGACCTTGTACCGCAACGGCCACCGCCGTGGCAAGCAGGGTCAGCAGGGCGAGGCGAAGGGGCGCCGGGCGCAGCCCCAGAGCGGCGGCGCCGGCCGTGTCGAAGGCGCGCGCGCTCAGGGGGCGGTGCAGCGCGATCAGCATGGCGCCGCCGGCGAGCACCAGCAGGGCCGCGGCTACGAGATCGCCGTCGCTCAACCCCAGGGGATCTCCGAACAGCAGCTCCTCGAGGCGCTGCGGCGCTTCGGGCGCCAGGGCGAGCAGCGCGCCCAGTCCCACGAGCCCGGTCACCGCCACGGCTGTCCCCGCGTCGGGCCCGACGCGTTCGTCGCGGGCCGATAGCGCGATGAGCGCCGCGGCCACGAGCGCGCCGCCGGCCGCGCCGAGCACCAGCGGCGCTCCGGCCAACCCCGCCAGCACGAGTCCGGGCAAGAGGCCGTGAGAGAGCGACTCCGCTCCGTAGGTGAGCCGCTCGCTGACCACCCAGAAGCCGAGCGCCCCGCAAAACCCACCGGCCAGAACGAGCTCGAGCATCGCGCGGAGCTCAATGTCGCTCATATCTCGTGCGCTCCGTGGTGGTGCCCGTGCCCGTGATGTTGAATTGTGATCGCGCTCGTGGGACCCGCTTGGTCGAGCACGATCAGCTCTCGGCCGTAGGTCTCCTCGAGCGTCGAGCGGTCGAGCGTCGCGGCCGGCGGTCCGAACGCGATCTGGCGCTCGTTGAGGCAAAGCACCAGGTCGAAGTCGCGAGCGCTCTCCACGTCGTGGCTGGACACGAGCACACTTTTGCCCTCGGCCCGCAGCTCGCCGAAGACGGCGTCGATCAGCTGAGCGCTGGCCGGGTCCACACCGGACAGCGGCTCGTCGAGCAGCAGCACATTGGCGTCCTGCACGAGCGCGCGTGCGAGCAGGGCGCGTTGGCGCTGGCCGCCCGACAGCTCGCCAAAGGGCACGGCAGCCTGCTCCGCGAGGCCCACGCGCTCGAGCGCCCGGACGGCGGCCTCTCTTTGCCATCGCCGGGCGGGCAGCCACCAGCGTCCGTGGGCCAGCGACCCCATCAGCGCGACGTCGAGCGCATTCACGGGAAAGTCGAGGCGCGTGCGCTCGGTCTGGGCCACGTAGGCAGGTCGCCCCGCCACTCGCACGCGCCCGGTCATCGCGTCGAGCTCGCCGGTCAACGCCCGAAAGAGGGTGGTCTTTCCACCGCCGTTCGGCCCCAGGACGCAGACGGTACAGCCGGGGTCGATGCTGAACGACACTTCGCGCAGAACGGCGTGGCCGCTGTAGCCGACGGACAGATCCTCCGCTCGGACCGCCGGCTGGGTCATCGGGCTCCTTCGAGGGCCGTCGCGGCGCCGTAGCCGAGCGCCCCGATCACCGCTACCGGCGGGCCCGGCGGGAGGTCGAGCCAGTAGGCGGCGTAAAGACCGGCGAGCCCTTGGGCCAGAGCAAGCGCCACCGACCAGGCGAGCAGCGCGGGAATGGTGCGCGTAAGGAGGCGGGCGGCCGCTCCCGGGAGCACATATACCGCCGCCACCAAGAGAGCTCCGACGGCCGGGATCGCGGCCGCCGCCGCCACTGCCACGAGCGCCAGCAGCAGGAAGTCGGCTCGAGCGAAGGGAAGCCCGAAAGCCGTGGCGCCCTCAGGATCGAAAGCCACCGCCGCCCAGGTGCGGCCCAGCGCGAGCGAGCCGGCGGCGACCAGAGCAAGGGTGACTCCCGACAGCGCCAGGTCGGTCGGCCTGAGGCCCAACAGCGTGCCGAAGAGCAGGCGGTCGATCGCCGCGCTCGACTCGAAGACGTCACTGGCGAGGATCGTCCCGGTGGCCAGCGCGGCCACGAGCAGCAGGGCGGTCGCCTCGCCCGGCTCCCGCCCGGGGCGACCCGTTCGCTCGACGGCGCCCGCGTAGCCGAGGGCGACCCCCAGGCCGGCGAGGGTGGGGCTCACGCCCGAAGCGTCGGCGGCCACCAGCCCGGGGAAGGTCGCCGACCCCGCCGCGTGGGTGAAGAAGGCGAGCCGGCGCAGGACGACCCAGGCGCTCAGCAGGCCCCCCGCCGCCCCGAGCAGGAACACCTCGACCAGGGCCTCGCGCAGGAAGGGCAGCTCGACGAAGTCGACGGGCGAGGGCACGGCCGAAGACTAAACGAGAATGATTCTCAAAACCTGGAAGCTGCGTCCAGGATCCAGCGCCGTGAGAGCGCCTGCAACTCCATGTCGTGCTGCAGAGAGCGGTGATGTCCGCCGGGAAGCACGAGGAGCCGCTTGGGCTCGTGCGCCGCTGCGAACAACTCCTCGCTCACCGTCCAGGGAATCTGCTCGTCCCCCCGAGCGTGCAGGAGCAACAGCGCCGTGTCGGGGCCGAGCCGAGCGGCGGCCTCGCCGAGATCGAGCGACTCGAGCCAGAGCTCGGTGGCGGGGATGTTGCAGCGAAAGCGAAGCGGCTCGCCCGAGCGCAGCATCTGGCGCAGGGAAGCCTCGGGCGCGGGACAGATCGCCACCACCGAGCTCAGCGAAGGATCGGCCGCGGCGGCGTGGATCGCTTGGAAGCCGCCCATGCTCGAACCGCGCAGCGCCACGCTGCCAACGTGGCGGCGCAGCAGCTCAACCATCGCCAGGACGTCGTCGATCGCCCCCGGCCCAAACTCTCCCGAAGAGCGGCCGTGACCGCGGGCGTCGAAGGCCAGCGCGGCTATCCCGTCAGCGCGGCAGCCGCGCGCGAAGTCGAAGTGCGATTCCTTCGCCGAGCCCGCTCCGGGGAGGATCACCACCCCGGATTGGGGAGCGCCGGGCGGTACGAACAGGGCGTAGGCCAGGCCGTTGCGCTCGCCCAGCTCAGGCGGTTCGGGTACGGGATGCTCCATGGTGTCGTTCATAATCGCCGCCGCATGGCTGCCGTGGGCGTCTCGCACGTATATCCGCTGGGCTCGCGCCTCAACGAGCGTGGCCGTCTCGAGGTGGGCGGCTGCGATGTCGTCGAGCTGGCTCGCGAGTTCGGCACGCCGGCGTACGTCTACGCCGAAGACGACATCCGAGCGCGCGCGCGGGCCTACAGCGAGGCCTTCGCGGAGCGCACCACGCGCTTCGAGATCATCTACGCGAGCAAGGCCTTTCCCTGCACCGCCGTGATGCGGCTGCTGGCCTCCGAGGGCCTTTCGGTCGACGTGGCCAGCGGCGGTGAGCTGCACCTGGCGCTGGCGGGGGGCTTCGATCCGCAGCGGATCTACATGCACGGCAACAACAAGAGTCCGGCCGAGCTCGACCACGCGCTCGAGGCGGGCGTCGGGATCATCGTGGTCGACTCGTTCGACGAGATCGAGCGCCTGCGCGGGCGCGGCGCGCGGGTGATGCTGCGTGTGACCCCCGGCATCAAGCCGTCGACCCATTCCTACATACAGACCGGCCAGGAGGACTCGAAGTTCGGCTTCGGCCTCGACGACGTGCCGCGGGCCGTGGAAGAGTGCGCCGGGGCGGGACTCGAGCTGCGCGGGCTGCACGCGCACATCGGCTCGCAGGTCTTCGATCTCGAAGCGTTTGAGAAGCTCGGCGAAACGCTCACCGCGATGGGCGAGTGGCCGCTGCTCAACCTCGGCGGCGGTCTGGGAATCGCTTACACGACAGCGGACCAACCGCCCTCCATCGAGGAGTACGCCGATGCCCTGCTGCGCCGCGCGCCCTCGGGAGTGACACTGCTGTGCGAGCCGGGCCGCTCGCTGGTGGGCAACGCGGGGGTCACGATCTACACGGTGGGAACGGTCAAGCGAATCCCTGGAGTTCGCACGTACGTGGCGGTGGACGGTGGCATGTCGGACAACCTCAGGCCGATGCTCTACGGAGCTCGTTACGAGCCCGAGATCGCCGATCGCTTCGGCGGCGGGATCGAGTGCACCGTGGCCGGCATGCACTGCGAGTCGGGGGACATCCTGGTGCGCGACGCGGTGCTGGACGATCCCCGGCCGGGCGACACCCTGGTGATCCCGGCCACGGGGGCCTACGGTCATGCAATGGCCAACAACTACAACGCGAAGCTGCGCCCGCCGGTCGTGTTCTGCCGTGAGGGCACTGCTCGAGTGGTGGTGCGGCGCGAGACCTTCGACGACCTGACCGCACGTGATGCCTGAGCCTTTCCACGTCGGGCTGCTCGGCCACGGCACGGTGGGCGGCGCCTTCGCGACGCTCCTCGCCGAGCGCGCCGGCGCCGTTGAGGCCGAGACGGGCCGCCGGCCCGAGCTGTCGGGGATCCTCACCCGCTCGCGCGGCGACTTCGAGGACATCCTCGAGCGCAGCGACCTGATCGTGGAGCTGATGGGCGGCATAGAGCCCGCTCGGGAACATGTGCTGCGCGCGCTCGAGGCGGGCCGCCACGTGGTCACGGCCAACAAGCAGCTGCTCTCCCAGCACGGCGAGGAGATCTTCGACGCCGCTCGCCGCGGCGCGGTTCAGCTGCGCTTCGAGGGTGCCGTGGCCGGAGTGGTGCCGGCCATCCGGGTGATGGGCGAATCGCTGGCCGGCGCCCACATCGAGCGCGTGCACGGCATCGTGAACGGCACGACCAACTACATCCTCACCCAGATGACCGCCACCGGCGCCACCTACGACGCGGCGCTGGCCGAGGCCCAGGAGATGGGCTACGCCGAGGCCGACCCAACCGAGGACGTGACGGGCAAGGACGCCGCGGCCAAGATGGCGATTCTCGCCCGGCTGGCCTTCAACGCGGCGGTGCGCCTGGACCAAGTCAGCTACGAGGGCATCGAGCGCATCACGCCGGATGACATCGGTTACGCCAAGGACCTCGGCCTATCGCTCAAGCTGGTCGGCTCCGCGCAGCGCATCGACGGCGCCGTGGCGGTGCACGTTTACCCCGCCTTTCTCTACGCCGACCATCCGCTGGCCAGCGTCAACGGCGCCTTCAACGCGGTCACGATCGAGTCCCCGGCCATCACCGAGATCACGTTGAGCGGTCCCGGCGCCGGCGGGGTGCAGACCGCGAGCGCTGTGCTGGGCGACGTGGTGTCGGCCATGATCCCGCCGCCCTCGCTCCCCGCCCCGGCGGTGGAACAGCGGATCGTGACCGATGTCGAGTTCTCCTTCTACCTGCACCTGGAGGTGGCCGACCGGCCCGGGGTGCTGGCTCAGGTGGCCGAGATACTCGGCATGCAGGGCGTATCGATCAGGTCGGTGGTGCAGAAGGGCCTCGGTCCGGAGGCGCGGCTGGTGATGGTGATGCACCCGGTGCTCGAGTCGAAGTTCCGCGCGGCGGTCGAGCTGATCTCGCGCCTCGACTTCGTGCGCGAGCCTCCACGGGTGATCCGCGTGATCGAGGAGACGTTCTGAGCCTCTGGCGCTACCGCGACCGGCTGCCGGTCGAGCCGCTGGTGACGATGGGGGAGGGAGACACTCCGCTCGTCCCGGCCGCGCATCTCTCGGAGCTCACCGGGTGCGAGGTGTGGCTCAAGCTGGAGGGTGCAAATCCCACCGGGTCGTTCAAGGACCGCGGCATGACCGTGGCCGTGTCGGCGGCCAAGGCGGAGGGGGCCGAGACAATTATCTGCGCGTCGACCGGCAATACCGCCGCCAGCGCGGCGGCCTACGCCGCGCGCGGCGGCATGCGCGGAGCGGTGATCGTGCCCGAGGGCAAGATTGCCACCGGCAAGCTGGCCCAGGCCCTGATGCACGGCGCGCAGGTGATCGCGCTTCGCGGGAACTTCGACGAAGCCCTGAGGCTGGTGCGCGACCTGACCCGCCGCCACCCGATCGCGCTCGTCAACTCCGTCAACGACTATCGCGTGGAGGGCCAGAAGACCGCTGCCTTCGAGGTGTGCGATGAGCTGGGCGAGGCACCCGACGTGCTCTGCACCCCGGTGGGTAACGCCGGCAACGTGACCTCATGGTGGAAGGGCTTTCAGGAGTACGAGTCAGCGCCGCGCATGCACGGCTACCAGGCCGAAGGCGCCGCTCCACTGGTGGATGGAGCTGTTGTCGAGACCCCCGAGACGGTCGCCTCGGCGATTCGCATCGGCAACCCCGCTCGCTGGGAGGACGCCATGAGCGCGTTCACCTCGTCGCGCGGCGAGGTACGGGCGGTGTCCGACGCCGAGATACTCGACGCCTACGCGCTGCTCGGCGCGCGCGAGGGCGTGTTCTGCGAGCCGGCCTCGGCGGCTTCGGTAGCGGGGTTGCTCAAGTACGGCGCGGAGGGCCGGGTCGTCTGTGTGCTCACCGGTCACGGGCTCAAGGACCCGCAGACGGCCATGAACCGGGCCAGCTCGGTGGTGCCGTGCGAGCCCGACATCGACAGCGTCGAGCGGGCGGTGCTGGGCTGAATCGCCGCCGTCTCGTGCGAGCGCCCGCGTCCACGGCCAACCTCGGGCCGGGCTACGACGTGCTGGCCGC
>Ga0136617_10000621_pt1 | contig 30218 bp, 23 predicted proteins | sample AntDrymUQ3222106_2_FD_129672 | JGI IMG/M metagenome (GOLD analysis project Ga0136617, IMG submission 129672) | Polar desert sand microbial communities from Dry Valleys, Antarctica - metaG UQ322 (21.06) | ecosystem: Environmental > Terrestrial > Soil > Desert | place: Antarctica: Dry Valley... | reverse complement strand
GATCGCCTGCTTGGGGTCACCGATGAGCACCAGCGTGGTGTGGCCGTGGAAGGCCAGCCGCAGGATCTGCCACTGCAGCGGGTCGGTGTCCTGAAACTCGTCGACCATCACCACCCGGAACCGCGTCCGTACCCGTTGCCGCGCCGCTGCTCCTCCGTGCGGGTCGGCCAGCGCGGCGTGCAGCCGCGAGATCAGGTCATCGTAGTCGACCAGGCGCCGGCGACGCTTGCGGGCCTCCACCTCGGCGCGCACGCTGCGAGAGATGCCGACCCGCAGCCCCGCCGGGGAGGTGGGATCGGCGGTGTCGGGCGCGAGGCGGGCCTGGGGGTCCCGCACCGCGGCGCGGCCGCTGGCGAGCGCGTCGGTGTACGTCAGCAGCGGCGCCGGCGAGTCCGGCCGGCCGTACTTGCGCAGGTAGAGGTCCTGCACCACCTCGACCACCAGGTCGTCGGTGCTCTCGACGAACGCTGCACCGGCGTCCATGTCGGCGGCGATGCCGAGGCCGGTCAGCATCCGCTGGCAGAAGCCGTGCGTGGTGGCGATCGTGGCGGCGTCGAAGTCGGCGAGCGCGGTGGCCAGGCGCTCGCGCCGCACGCAGACCTCGGCATCCGGGGCGGACGCGAGGTGAGCGAGCAGGGAGTCGGTGCTGGCCCGGGCCACCGCGGGGTCGACGAGCTGGCGCTCGGTGTCGACGAGCCGCTCCCGGACCCGTTCGCGCAGCTCCTGGGTGGCGGCCCGGCCGAAGGTGACCAGCATCAGCTCGTGCAGCTCGGCCAGTCCCTCGGCGACGTAGCGTGTTGCCAGGGCAGCGATGGTGAACGTCTTGCCGGTGCCGGCGCTGGCCTCCAGCACGGTGGTACCTGTCGGCAGCGGCCCGCAGACGTCGAAGTGAGCTGACGAGCCCGCGCTCGCCACAGTGTCGGAGCGGGGTCCGGTGCCGGTCACGGGGGGCCCACCGACTCGAGCTCCAGCAGCGGGAACCACAGTCGGCAGGCCAGCGCCCCGAACCTGCTGGACTCCCGCTCTCCCGTCTCCGGCTGGTCGGCGCCGCCGGCAGGCTGCTCGCGTACGCGCTGGAAGGGGGCCGGGCGACCCCAGACCATGGCGTGGTGAGCGTCCCCGCCTTCGAACCCGGGCCAGTCGCTCTCGATCCGTGCGAGCGCGCCCTGCTCGGGAGCTCCGCGCCGGCGCACTTTCGCATAGTCGAGCGAGGCGGCCAACGGCAGCGGCAGCGGCTCGCGCAGACCGGCGTCCCGCAAGCTGACCAGCGACTGCAACAGGTGCGTGGCGTGGTGCCGGTCCGGTGGCGTGAGCCGGGCCATCCGTAAGCCACCGTCGCCCCGCCCGATCGTGACCGCCCGCCAGCTGTCGGCACTGCCCTCGCTGGTGGAGGCCACCAGGGCGAGCAGCAGCACCCAGGCGCGCAACCGGTGCTTGGCGCCGAGCCGGGAGAACTCGGTGCGCAGCAGGGTGCCATGGTGCAGGCTGCCGACGGTGCCGGCCAGCAGCCGGCCGTCGGGCAGCGACACCGACACGTCGCGCACGAGCGGGTCGGCGACCCGGTGCTCGGCAGCGGCTGCGAGCAGCGGTTCGGCCTGCGCCTCGACCTCGGCCAGGGTGGTGCGGCCGAGCTCACCCGGCGGGAGGCGTCCCCGCCGCCACTCGGCTTCACGGCAGATCTCGACGGCGGCGCCGCTGAGTCGCTGCCGCAGCCACTGGTCGCCGATCGGCCACTTGGCCAACCCGTCCAGCTCGGCGTGCAGGGCGTCGTCGAGCTCATCGCCCGCGTCGGGTTCGGCGACCCCGAGCCGCTGCCGGAGGAAGCCGCGCACCGGGTGCTCGAGGAAGGCATGCAACCGCTCGAGCTCGATGGTGTCTCCGGCCGGGGGCGGCGGCAGTGGCCGGTCGAGGAAGCCGGCCGCCGGACGGCGGGTGCCGCGGGCGGCACGGGCGCCCGACAGCGCCGCGACGTCGAAGCTGAACGGACCGGTCGCACCGAGCGCGCCGGGTGAGAAGTTGCGTCCGTCGAAGGGCTGCAGCGGGTGCCGCACCACCACCTGGTCGCGAGCGCTCGCGGTGGCTGACCCCCCGCCGGTTGCCCGAACCGTGGCGTCGACGACGTCGAGGATCTCGCCGAGCGGTACCGCGGGCGGGCGCACCGCGTTGGTGCGCTCGTCCGCCCCGGCGTAGAGCATCACCAGGTGCTCTTGCGCCGCCAGGATGGCGTCCAGCAACAGCTGGCGGTCCTCGCTGCGACGGTCGCGCTCACCGACGAGCGGGTCGCGGGCCAAGATGTCGTCACCGTCGATGCCGGGCGTACCGGGGAAGACGCCGTCGTCAAGGCCGAGCAGGCAGACCACCCGGTGGGGCACCGAGCGCATCGGCACCATCGAGCACATGGTGAGGTTGCCGGTGCGGAAGCCGGCGCGGGTGGGGCGGCCGCGAAGGCGGTCAGCCAAGGCCGCCCGGATGTCGCCGAGCGTGAGTCCGACCCGCCCCGAAGCATCGAGCGAGCCGGCACCGACCTCGGCCAGCTGGCGCTGGGCCTGATCGCGCTGCCAGGCGTCGGCGTTGCCCACGGCGGTCAGGCTGTCGAGGGCGTCGCCGAGCGCGCCGAGCCAGTCGTCGAGCGTCCGCTCACCGCCCAGGCCGTCGAGCGCGGCACCGAACCGGTCGACCAGCTCGGCCACCCGGCCCGCCAGCTCGATGTCGCTTGAGTCCACGTCGTCCAGCGGCAGCGCCAGACCGAGCCAGCACAACTCGTCCTCGGCCATGGCGACCCCCACCAGGACGCGGTCGAGCCCAGCCTGCCAGGTGTTCTGCGGCACGTGTTCCATCCGGTACGGGGCCCGGTGGTCGGCGTCGACCCCCCACCGGACACCGGCGAGGCCGACCCAGCCCCGCACCCGCTCGAGCTGCTCGTCGTCGAGGTGGAAGCGGCGCCGCACCGGTGGGGATGCGGCGAAGTCCAGGACCTGCGAGGCGGTGACCCGCGAGTCGGCCAGGTCGAGCAACCGCGACACTGTGCCCAGCAGCGGGTTGGTCTGCCGCAGGGACCGGTCGGCGAGCCGTACGCGGAGCCGGTGGCCCGGATGGCTCGCGTGCTGGTTGCCGGGCGGGTCACCGGCGGGGTCGCCGAGCCCGAACGTCGCCGAGATGAGCGGCGCGTATGACTCGATGTCAGGGCACATCACGAGCACGTCGCGTGGCTCGAGACCCGGATCGTCGGCGAGCAACCCCAGCAGCACCTCCCGGAGCACTTCGACCTGGCGGGCCCGACCGTGGCAGGCATGCACCTGCAGGCTGTGGTCGTGCGGGTCGAGCGTGGCACGCTCGTCGGGTCGGTCGCCGAGGGGTGGACCTGGTGGTGCCTGGTCGCTGCACAGGTCGCGTTGCAGCCGGCCGAGCAGCGTGGCCGGAGCGTCGGGCAGCCGGTGGTGCTGGTCGCTGGCTGATGCCGCCTCGGCGCCTCTCCGACCGTCGAGCACCAGCTGCATCTCACGGACGTCGCGGCCAAGCGACGACAGCAGGGGGTGGGAGCTCAGCGCTACGGTCGGGTCGTCCCTGCGCCGGGGCCGGGGACCGGGCACGAACTGCTCGCGCACGCTGTCCCACAGAGCCGCCGAGGGGTGCGGCAGCCACAGGTGGACGTGGCGCCGTTCGGCGAGCGCGCTAAGCACGGCCACCTGGTCGCTGGTGAGCCGGGTCGGCCCGAACAGCGACAGCCGGTCCGGCAGCACGGCGACGGCCGGCTCGGCCCGCAACCGGGAGCAGACGTCGTCGAGACGCTCGGCCGGGCTGGCCGTCCCGATGGCGGCCCGCAGCCGGCGCCACAGCTCGGCCTGCCAGCACAGGTCCGGCGCCAGGGCAGCTCCTGCGCCGTCGGTGTCGCGGCCCGTCTGCCAGTCTCGAAGCAGCTGAGGTCGTTGCTCACCGTACGAGCCGAACAGTGCGGCCAGGTGTGCGGCCAGGGCGAGCCGACGGCCGGGATCCTTGGCCAGGTGGTGGGACAGTGGTGCGGCCCACGGCTCTGCGACGGTGGCGTCGATGACGTCGAGCAGCCGCCACTCGACGCCCTGCGCCCACGGGTCGTCGTCGGCACCGAATCCGCTCGCCGCGGCGGTCACCTCGGCGATGAGCCGGGCGGGTGACGGGAACGCGACGTTGGCCGCGACACCGTCGCTGCCGCTGTGGCCGCCGAGCAGGTGCGACAACCGCTGCGACAGCCAGCGCTCCACCCCGCGCGCGGGGACGGCCACGATGTCTGGCGCGAACGGGTCCGCCGGCCGGCGCGCCAAGATGCTGGCCAGCTCGTCGACCAGCCGGTCGGCGCGCTCGGCACGGTGCAGGTGAAGACCCAAACAGACCCCCCACGGCCGGCACGACGGGACAGCGGCTGGTGACCAGCAACGTGGCACGGACACTAGCGGCACCCACCCCCACTGGCGGGCGGGCCAGCGCAGCCTGTGGACGACCGCCGCCAGCTGCCGTCGCCGCCGGCCAGAGTCACGGCATGGGTAGAGGTGCGCAAGCCCGCCGGGTCGCGCGACGACGCAACGCTCCGGCAGCCGTTTCCGCCCGACACGCTGCACAGCGGTCCGGCCGATCCGCCGATGCTGAGCCGCGGCCGTGCCCTGCTCGCCCCAGCGCGCCGGCGATTGCCTGCACCCCGTTGACGTCGATGCGTCCGTCCTTACTCACGCGGCCGGTCTCGCGCGGTCCCTATCACAACGACCGGGCCGGTCGACCTCTCGGAAGGGGCCTACAGCGGTGCTACCGGCAAGTAACATGACCACCAGACGTGAGGCACGGGAAGGATGCGGCGTGAGCATCGATGTGACCGAGCAGGACGCATCGCGCACCGAGACCAGCGGCACCCGCGAGGTCAATGAGCGCGAGGCGCGTGAGGTCGCCGAGGCGGCCCGCGAGACGCAGTGGACCCGACCGAGCTTCGCCAAGGAGCTGTACCTCGGTCGCTTCGAGCTGTCCTTGATCCACCCGCATCCCCGTACACCCCCCAACGACCGCGTCCGCGGGGACGAGTTCCTGGCCCGGTTGCGGACCTACTGTGAGACCCTCGACGGCGGGCTGATCGAGCGCCAGGACCGCATCCCCGACGAGTACATCAACGGCTTTGCCGAGCTCGGAGTTTTCGGCATAAAGATCCCGCGCGAGCACGGCGGCCTCGGGCTGTCGATGTCGTATTACGGCAAGGCCCTGATGTTGCTCGGGTCGGTACACCCGAGCATCGGCACGCTGGTGTCAGCGCACCAGTCGATCGGGGTGCCCGAGCCGGTCAAGATGTTCGGCACCGCCGAGCAGAAGCGGACGTTCCTGCCCCGCTGCGCCACCGGCGCGGTGTCCGCTTTCCTGCTCACCGAGCCCGACGTCGGATCCGACCCGGCTCGGATGGGCGCGACCGCGACCCCGGTCGACGACGGCTCGGCGTACCTGCTCGACGGGGTCAAGCTGTGGACGACCAACGGGGTGATCGCCGAGCTGTTGGTCGTGATGGCTCGGGTGCCGGCGGGCGACGGGCACCGCGGCGGGATCAGCGCATTTGTCGTCGAAGCCGACTCCCCCGGCATCACGGTGGAGAACCGCAACGCTTTCATGGGCCTGAAGGGCATCGAGAACGGCGTCACTCGTTTCCACCAGGTGCGAGTGCCGACTGAGAACCGGCTGGGTAGAGAGGGCGACGGGCTGAAGATCGCGCTGACCACGCTCAACACCGGGCGGCTGTCCATCCCCGCCCTGTGCGCGGCCGGCGGCAAGTGGTGCCTCAAGATCGCGCGGGAGTGGTCCTCGCAGCGGGTGCAGTGGGGCCGTCCGGTGGGTGCCCATGCCGCGGTCGCGCACAAGCTGTCGTTCATCGCCGCGACCACCTTCGCGCTGGAGGCGGTGCTGGACCTGTCCTCGGAGCTGGCCGACGCCGGCACCAAGGACATCCGCATCGAGGCCGCGCTGGCCAAGCTGTGGGCCAGCGAGATGGGGTGGCAGATCGCCGACGAGCTGGTGCAGATCCGCGGTGGCCGAGGCTACGAGACCGCCGAGTCGCTGGCCGCGCGCGGTGAACGCGCCGTTCCCGCCGAGCAGATCCTGCGCGACCTGCGGATCAACCGGATCTTCGAGGGTTCGACCGAGATCATGCGGCTGCTGATTGCCCGGGAGGCCGTCGACGCCCACCTGGCAGCGGCCGGTGCCCTGGCTTCCGCAGACGCCGACCGGGGCGCCAAGGCGCGAGCGGCGGTCCAGGCCAGCGGCTTCTACGCCCGGTGGCTGCCCAAGCTGGTCGTCGGCAAGGGGGCCGTCCCCACGTCGTACGCGAAGTTCGGCCGACTGGCCCGGCACCTGCGCTATGTCGAACGGTCGTCGCGCAAGCTCGCCCGGCAGACCTTCTACGGCATGAGCCGCTGGCAGGCCGGCCTCGAACACCGGCAAGGCTTCCTGCAGCGCATCGTCGACATCGGCGCCGAGCTGTTCGCGATGGCGGCCGCCTGCTCACGCGCGGAGATGCTGCGCGCCGACGCCACCGGCGACCTGACCACGCGCGGGGACGAGGCGTATCTGCTCGCCGAAACCTTCTGCGCGCAGGCCCGGGTACGGGTGGACGAGCTGTTCGACCGGCTGTGGCACAACACCGACGACGCGGACACCGAACTGGCGGCGCGGGTGCTCGACGGCACCTTCGGGTGGGTCGAGCTGGGGGTGCTGGACGTGTCGGAGGGCACCGGGCCGTGGATCGCGGCCTGGGAGGCCGGTCCGAGCAAGGTGGACAGCGTGGCGCGGCGCTACCGCTAGCGCCGTGTCCATGCAGCAGCGACTGCTCGATCGACGCGCCGCGCGGCACCACGACCACTGGTACCGGCGAGTGCCGCACGACCCTGGTTACCCGCGACCCAAGGAACACCCGGCCACCGTGTCCTTTCTGACCCGCTCCAGCTGAGCCACCCACTCGGCCAAACACCTCCTGCTCGGCCCGCTGGCCGACTCCGGCTGAGACGATGCTGCGGAGTTGTACGGCGAAGGTGACCAGCCGCAGCGACGCGCCCACCCGACCGGCCAGGGCGACCGCCGCTGCCATAGCGACCAGGCAGTCGGAACTTCCGTGTCGCCGATACTCACGGTGTATGGGTAGGAGGCGTCCCACTCGGCCCGGTCGACCAGGTCCTACAGCTGCGAAACCTCGGCGATGTCGATGCCGCCGAGCCGCGGTAACCATCCAGCAAGACCAAAGCGAATCCCGGAGGGCCGTCTGGAACTCCTCGGCCGAACCGCTGACCCGGCGCCGTATTGCGCCGACCGCGGAGCCGGTGTTCGCTTCGAGAACCCGCCCAGCAGCCGGCGCCCCGTCCACAGGAGGAAGCCCGATGACCCAGACCCTCGACGACGCGCCCGCGGCGGCCACCGACGAGCCGACCACCAGGGTGCAGCGCTGGCTGTCCGACTTCGAGCGGGCGCTCGCCGCCCGCGACGTCGAGACGGCGGCCGGGATGTTCGCCACCGACTGCTACTGGCGGGACCTGGTCGCGTTCACCTGGAACCTCAAGACCGTGGAGGGCCGGGACGGCGTCGCCGACCTGCTGCGCGCCACCCTGGACTCGACCGACCCGAGTGGGTTCACGACCACCGAGCCGGCCGACGAGGCGGACGGCGTCACGACGGCGTGGATCACGTTCGAGACCGCCACCGGCCGCGGCAGCGGCCTGCTGCGGCTGAAGGACGAGGGTGCGTGGACGCTGCTCACCACGCTGGACGAGCTGAAGGGCCACGAGGAGCCCCAGCGGGACCGCCGCCCCAAGGGGGTCGAGCACGGCGCGTCCCGCGACCGGCTGACCTGGCACGACTCCCGGGTCAAAGAGGCCGAGGAGCTCGGGTACGCCACCCAGCCGTACGTCCTCGTGATCGGCGGCGGCCAGGGCGGCATCGCGCTCGGCGCAAGGCTGCGCCAGCTCGGCGTGCCGTCGATCGTCATCGACAAGCACCCGCGGGCCGGCGACCAGTGGCGCAATCGCTACAAGTCGCTGTGCCTGCACGACCCGATCTGGTACGACCACCTGCCCTACATCAAGTTTCCGGACAACTGGCCGGTGTTCAGCCCGAAGGACAAGATCGCCGACTGGCTCGAGTCGTACGTCCGGGTCATGGAGATCAACTACTGGGGCAGCACGACCGCCAGGAGCGCCTCGTACGACGACGAGACCGGCGAGTGGACGGTCAACGTCGAGCGGGAGGGTCACCCGCTGGTGCTCCGCCCGCAGCAGCTGGTCCTCGCGACCGGGATGTCGGGGCGGCCCATCGTCCCCGAGCTGCCCGGCCAGGACGTGTTCCGCGGCGAGCAGCACCACTCGTCACAGCATCCCGGCCCAGACGCATACGCCGGCAAGCAGTGCGTGGTCATCGGGTCGAACAACTCCGCCTTCGACATCTGCGGGGCGCTGTGGGTAAACGACGCGGGCGTGACGATGGTGCAGCGGTCGTCGACGCACATCGTCCGCTCCGCGACGCTGATGGACATCGGCCTCGGCGCGCTGTACTCCGAGGAGGCGGTCGCGGGTGGCATGACCACCGAGAAGGCGGACGCGGTGTTCGCCTCACTGCCGTACCGGATTTTGCACGAGTTCCAGATCCCGCTGTACGAGCAGATGGCCGAGCGGGACAAGGACTTCTACGAGCGGCTTGAGGCGACCGGGTTCTGGCACGACTGGGGGCCGGACGGATCCGGGCTGTTCATGAAGTACCTTCGCCGCGGGTCGGGCTACTACATCGACGTCGGCTCCGCAGACCTCGTCGCCGACGGCAAGGTCAAGCTCGCCCAGGGCCAGGTCGAGCGGCTGACCGAGGACTCGGTGGTGCTCGCGGACGGCACCGAGCTGCCGGCCGACCTGGTCGTCTACGCAACCGGGTACGGGTCGATGAACGGCTGGGCGGCCGAGCTGATCAGCCAGGAGGTCGCCGACAAGGTCGGCAAGGTCTGGGGCCTCGGCTCCGACACCGCCAAGGACCCCGGGCCGTGGGAGGGCGAGCAGCGCAACATGTGGAGGCCGACCCAGCAGCAGGCGCTGTGGTTCCACGGCGGCAACCTGCACCAGTCGCGGTACTACTCGCTCCACCTCGCGCTGCAGCTCAAGGCGCGCCAGGTCGGCCTCGACACCCCCGTCTACGGGCAGCAGGAGGTGCACCACACCGGCTGAAGTACGACGCCTGCCGTGGGGTTTGCCGCAGGCCAGCGCTCGCAGTGCGGAGCCTGGCCCGCCTACCGGCTCGTAGTCGCTGCGGTTTTGGGTGATCAACCCCAGCGGTGCTCGATCGCGGTGACGGCGATGAGGGCATCGGGCAGTGGCGAGACTATTCGGTGGCCGAGCTCCTCGCGAGCAGTCGCCCTCAGGCCAGCACCGACTAGAGGATCCGGTACATGTCGGCTCGGCTGGCGACACCGACCCCAGCCGACCGACGGTCCCGGGCCGCCCGGGCCGGGCTCAGCTCCGCGTGCCGACCGCGACCAGGTACTCCTGCTCGAACCGCGACCGAATCTCGGTGCCGCTGTTCCACCCCTCGCAGAATGCGACCAACGTCTCGTCCAGCTCCCGCTCCCATCCGTGGGCGCGGGCGTAGGCGTACGTCGAGATGAGCGGTCCGAAGTTCATCTTGACGAACTCCGCATACTCGACCGGACGGCTGAACATGTCGAGTTCCACGACCCGAGGCTCCAGCAGGTCGAAGCCGACCCGCTGGCCGAACAGCGTCCGCAGGTACTCGGCACAGCCCCACATCGGCGGAGCTTGCGCGCCCGGTGGTGCCGGCGGGGCGTACGGGCGAGTGGCGCGGAACAGTGACCCGGCCATGCCTTCCGGCGTCCAGCTGGCGAGGCCGATCGTGCCGCCCGGGCGGCACACCCGGACCAGCTCGTCGGCGGCCCGATGGTGGTGCGGAGCGAACATGACTCCGACGGCCGACATCACCACGTCGAAACTCTCGTCCTCGAACGGCAGCTGCTCGGCATCGGCCTCCCGCCACTCGAGCTCGAGGCCTCGTGCGGCGGCGCGGCGGCAACCGACCGCCAGCAGCTCGGGGGTCAGGTCGCTGGCGACGACAGAAGCGCCGCGCTCGGCAGCGGTCAGCGACGCGTTGCCGGTGCCGGCGGCGACGTCGAGGACCCGCATGCCCGGACCGACCCGGCAGGCGTCGGCCAGCACCGGTTGCATCGAGGCCAGCAGGGTGTCGGCGATCACCGGATAGTTGCCGGCGGCCCACATCGACCGGTGCCGGGTCTTCAGCTCCTCGTCGACCGGGACTTCGAGCATGATTCGCTCCGTACTGGCAGGGCGACACCTTCGTTCCTGTCCTACTACCGACCCCGCGCCCGGTCAACGCTCGGACCGAGCTGTTCGACCAGTCGTCACCGCGAGGTCAGTTGGCGAGGCCGGTGTCGCGGAGGATCGGCGGGTGCAGGCGCGTGGCGCCGCCTCGCCGGTAGAGCCTGGCGGGTCGCCCGCTCCCCCGCTGCTCCCGGCGCCCGGTGTCGATGACGAAGTCTCGCGCGCCGGTGACCTTCCGGTGGAAGTTGGCCGGCTCCAGTGACCTGCCCCAGACGATCTCGTAGACCCGCCTCAGCTCGGCGATGGTGAACTCCTCGGGGCAGAACGCAGCCGCGAGCGGTGCGTACTCGAGTCGCGCACTTGCCCGCTCGACGGCGTCGGCGAGGATCGTGGCGTGGTCGAAGGCGAGCCGCCTCGGCGACAGCTCGTCGACCGGCCACCACCTCGCGGCGGCGGCATCGGTGCCAGGCTCGGGCTCGGGCTGGTCGGCGAGGACGACGAGGTGGGCGACGCTGACCGTACGGGCGCGGGGATCGCGCCTGGGCGCACCGTAGGTACGCAGCTGCTCGAGCCACACGTCGCCGACGTCGACACCCGTCTCCTCGTTCAGCTCGCGGCGGACGGCGGTGTCGAGGTCCTCGTCCTGGTGGACGAACCCACCCGGCAGAGCCAGCCTCCTCACGTACGGCGGCTTCCCGCGGCGGATCGCCAGGACGTGCAACCGATCGCACCGCACGGTCAGGACGACGATGTCGACGGTGACGTAGATGGGCGGAAAGCCAACCATCTGCTTATGCTATCTGGTCACATTGACACAAGCCAGGACCCGTGCAAGGACTATCTCTTGTCACCAGCACAAATAGTGCGGATGACGGGATTGCACAGCGACAGACAGCGCCCTCTCGGACCCGAGCGCGGATGCCCTCCTCGGTCTGCGTGCGGGAACGTGCTCGGCGTCCGGTACGAGTTCGGCACTGCCCCCGGGGCCTGGCGAGCTCGCCGTGATGATCAATTGCGGCCATAGGCGCCGGCGCGTGCTGGTGCACTGTCTTGGTGCCGAGCAGCGGACTCCGTCTCGACCAGACATGCTGGGAGGATCGAATCCGGAGAAGGGATGCTGTCATGACCACCAGCCTCGTACGCCCGCGGCGACGCCTGATCGGTGGTGTCTGCTCCGGGCTCGCGCACCGCTTTGGGGTGTCCCCCTTCACCGTGCGGGCGATCTTCCTGATCAGCTGCGTACTGCCCGGGCCGCAGTTCTTGCTCTACATCGCCTTGTGGATCTTGATGCCGTCGGAACGGTAGGTCGCGAAGCGGCGGGGGAACCGGGCAAGGACTACGGGGAGACCACGAAGTCGATGCCAACGAGGCGCTTGCGGAGCCGCTCATCCGCGGTTACCAGCTGCTCACCGGTGCGTTCGGCGAGTGCGACGTACAGCATGTCGTAGACCGGATGCTCGTCGTAGCGTCGCGACAGCTCCCACGCACGGTCGAGGTCGGCCGAGGTGTCGGCGAAGCTCACCGGCAGTTTCCGTACCAGCACGTACGCCGCGTCCGCCGCCGCACCCGACCAGCGGCCGCGGCGACAGCCGGTCAGCAGGGCGTTGGCGACCTCCTCGACAAGCAGGCGAGGGGCGAGCAGCCGCGCACCCGACAAGGCCCAGCGTTCGAGCCGGCGGCGAGCCGGGCCGTGCGGGTCGGCGTCCGGGCCGACCCAGTCCACGACGACACTGGCGTCAATAACCGGCATCGTCGCCACTGCGACCAGCCCGGTCGGCCAGCACCAGGTCACTGGCCGTCGCCCCGCGACGGCCGCGAGAGTTGCGTGCGTCAGCCAGCCCCACCCACTCAGCCAGGGTCAGCGGTCCCGGGGCGGGGCTGCGCGACCCACCCACCGCGGCGAGCACCTCACTGCGGTCGAGCAGCAGTCGGTTGCCCGACTTTCGCGCGTGGATGCGGCCAGTCCAGACCCAGCGCCGCACCGTCTCTGGTGTTCGACCGACAACGGCGGCCGCCTCGCGGACGTCGATCATCTCTACACCATCGACGACGAGCATGGAGTAATGCTACTACTTCATCGTGCGGCCTTTGGCTCCACCGGGGGTGCATGGCCGGCGGCCTCGTCCCGATCGGCCCACTCCAGCAGCGGTGCCAGGTCGTACGGGTGGCGGTCGATGTCGGCGTGCAGGTCGCCCAGCTCGGCGTACCGGGCCGGCACCGTCGCGATCGTGCACTCCAGCGGCTCCACATCGTCGAGCTCGTCCCACCGGATCGGGCAGGAGACTGTGGCCTCGGGGTTGCCGCGCACGGAGTACGCGGCGGCGATGGTGTGGTCGCGGGCGTTCTGGTTGTAGTCGACGAACAGCGCCGCGGGGTCCCGGTCCTTCCGCCACCACGTCGTGGTGACGTCGCCGCTCGCTCGCCGCTCGACCTCCCAAGCGAAGGCAAGGGCGGCCCGGCGCACGTCGGAGAACCCGTGCTCCGGCGCGATCCGGACGTAAACGTGCATGCCCCGACCGCCCGACGTCTTCGGGTAGCCGACCGCGCCGATCTCGGACAGCAGCTCCTCGACGAGGTGAGCCACCCGGCGAACGGTTGCGAAGTCGCCCTCTGGCCCGGGGTCGAGGTCGATGCGCCACTCGTCGGGCTGCTCGGTGTCGGCACGCCGACTGTTCCAGGGGTGAAACTCCACGGTCGACATCTGCACCGCCCAGATGACCTGGGCGACCTCGGTGACGCAGAGCTCGTCGGCGGTGCGGTTCCACCGTGGGAAGTGCACCCGTACGGTCCGCATCCAGGGTGGTGCGCCGGAAGGTATCCGCTTCTGGTGCACCTTCTCGCCGCTCACTCCGGTCGGGAATCGGTGCAGCATGCACGGCCGCTCGTACAACGCGTTGACGATGCCGTCGCCGACGGCCAGGTAGTACTCGGCGAGGTCGAGCTTGGTCTCGCCGCGGGCAGGGAAGTAGACCCGGTCGGGGTTGGTCACCCGTACGACCTTGTCGTCGATCTCGAGCTCGATCGCGGGGCTCTTGTCCTTCGCGCTCGGAGTGGCCACGGCAGGAATCTACGTCCCCCTCATGATCCGGGACGACCGTGGCCGCTGCCTGCGCAAACACGGCTTGGGCGACGCACGGGGGAACGGAGATCAGCCCCGAAGGCGACAAGTTTTGCGGGACTGCTCGGCCTCCCGCTCGACCCGTGACGGCGGGCGCTCGTACTCATCGGCAAGGAACACTCTTGACAGAATGCCTGACTTTGTTCACACCTCCTGACTATGTCAGGAGCGCAGCTACGGGACCGCCGGGCCGAGCACAACGCGGCCACCCGTCGCGAGATCCTCGAGGCCGCATGGGAGCTGGTCCGCGTGGAGGGCCTGGGGGCGCTGGCCATGCGCGACCTGGGTGCGCGCGTCGGCATGCGGGCGCAGTCCCTGTACTCGTACTTCCCGTCCAAGCACGCGATCTTCGACGCGATGTTCGCCGAGGCGAACCGCGAGCTGCTGCGGCGATCCGACGCAATGGGACGGACCAACGACGCCGACGAGGCTCTGCACCGCGAGGCCCGGCTGTGGGTGGGCTTCGCCGTCGAGGACCCGGTGCGCTACCAGCTGCTGTTCCAGCGGACCATCCCGGGCTTCGAGCCGAGCCAGGAGTCTCACCAGCTGGCCGCGGAGGCGCTGGAACGTGCGCGTGCCGCCCTGGCTGCCTGCAACATCATCGGACCGCGCGCGCTCGACGCCTGGACGGCGGTCACGGGGGGGCTGGCCGCGCAGCAGAACTCGAATGAACCCGGCGGCGACCGGTGGTCCCGGCTCGTCGACGAGATCACCGACATGTTCCTGGGCCACTACCGGCCCCCACGTCCAGGGAGGACGGAATGAGTGAGACGACGACCATGACCGACGCCCCCCGCGCCCTGGTCGAGCACCGAGGCGATGGTCCGGGCGGAGGGGGAGTACGAGCGGCTGCTCGCGCTGGTCGACGAACTGACCGACCAGGACTGGTCGCGTCCGACCGACTGCACCGGGTGGGATGTCCGGGCGGTGCTCGGCCACATTCTGGGCATGCTGGAGATGCTGGCCGACCACGACCAGACCACGCGACAGGCTGTCGCCGCGGGCGAGGTGAAGCAGCGGAGCGGCGGGTTGTGGCTGGACGCGCTGACCGCCTTGCAGGTCGCCGAGCACGCGTCCCTGACGACCGCAGAGCTGACCCGTGCGCTGCACGAGACGGCACCGCGGGCGCTGGCCGCCCGGCGGGCGACGACGGCGGAGCTGCGCGCCACGCCGTACCCGGTCGACATCCCCGGTGAGCAGGGGTGGGCGCTCGGCTACCTCCTCGACGTGATCCAGACCCGCGACCCGTGGCTGCACCGCGTCGACGTCAGCCGGGCGACCAGGCGCGATCACGTGCTCACCGCCGAGCACGACGGGCGCATCGTGTCCGACGTCGTCGCCGACTGGGCCTCATGGCACGGGCAGTCGTTCAGCCTGCTGTTGACCGGACCGGCCGGCGGGCACTACGCCGTCGGGGACGGTGACCCGGAGATCGAGGTCGACGCTGTCGAGTTCTGCCGCATCCTGTCCGGTCGCGCGCGAGGCGACGGTCTGCTCGCCACCCGCGTCGTCTTGTAGTCCCTCGCCCCTTCACACAGCTCAGGAGACTGCTCATGCACACGTACCGCGTCGGCACCGACGTCACCGTCCTCAACGACCACCAGGAGATACCCGGCCTCGGCTACCTCCCTATCAACGCGTTCGTCCTGCACGCCCGCGAACCCGTCGTCGTCGACACCGGGCTCAGCCTGCCCGACCGCCACTTCGTGGAGGACCTCGGAGCGGTGATGGATCCCGCCGACGTGCGCTGGATCTGGCTCACCCACCCCGACCGCGACCACACCGGCGGGCTGTTCGACCTGCTCGAGGCCGCACCTCACGCGCGTGTGATCACCACGTTCCTCGGCGCCGGCATCCTATCGACCGAGCGGCCGCTCCCCCTCGACCGCGTGTACCTGCTCAACCCCGGCCAGCAGCTCGACATCGGTGACCGCAGCCTGCATGCCTTCCGCCCGCCGCTTTTCGACAGCCCGGCCACCACCGGCTTCTACGACGACCGTTCGCGTGTGGTCTTCAGTTCGGACTGCTTCGGCGCTCCCTTACCCAGCGCCGAGCTCGCCACCGGTACGGACGTGCGTGCCGTCCCCCCTACGCCCTGCGCGCCGGGCAGTTGCTGTGGGCCACCGTCGACAGCCCTTGGGTGCACGGGGTCGACCACGACGCCTACCTGCGCAACGTGCGGGCGATGCAGTCGATCGACGCAGACGTGACACTCAGCAGCCACCTGCCGCCGGCGCACGGCCTGCCAGCGGAGCTGTCCGACATGCTCGCCGCCGCACCGGACGCCGACCCGTTCGTCGGCCCCGACCGGCAGGCCCTCGAACAGATGCCCGCCAGCTTCTAGCCGGCCGGCGTGCCGGGCTCAGCTTCAACGGCGCTGGCCTGTTCATCGCAGTCCTCGAGCGGTGGAGGTCGATGACCGAGCGGTTGGCTGACCGCGACAGCTCACCTGGTTGCCCGAGCGGGACGGCTCTCGGCACGACGTGCTGCTCATCGATCGGGCCGAGCTCCTTGAGATCGGGGACCAGATGATGCCAGGCAGGAAAGGGGACTCTGCCGCCTGCTCCGAACTGTCGTCCACCACTCGAGTCACACGGGTCGACTGCAAGGAGCCACACGGTGACGGTGGGACCAGATTTCGTCTCCTGGATGCAGCAGCAGGTTGAGCGCTGGGCGGACAACTACGGGACGGACGCTATGCGAAAGCCCATGGAGCGGTGTTCGATGACTCAAACCTCGAGCGAGCCATCGCGTCGGTTGAGACTGTTCCTCCAGATATCGAGGCGGTTGCGAGTATCTGTGAAAGTTCCACGCCGTGAACAGCATTTAGCTGCAGCCCGAAGTCGAGCCACAGCCCTCGCACACAAAGCAACTCCCCGCCGGCCGCATCTTGGTGCCGCAGGTAAAGCACAGCGGAGAGTCGACGGCTGAGCCGGTGATCTCCTCCAGCAGTTCAGCGGTGGTGTGCGCGGTGACCGGCGCGGGCTTAGCCGTCTCCTCCACCACGCTCTCAACCGGCGCATTCGACGACGATGCCTTCAGCGACTCCACCTCTGGCACCTCCTCGACCAGCTCAGCCGGCGCCTCGTACGAGCCCGTCTCGAGTTGACGTCGACGCTCCTCCGCCGAGTAGATGCCCAATGCCGCGCGGCGTTCGAAGGGCAGGCTGTCCAGCGCGAGCCGGCGGAAGATGTAGTCCATGATCGACTGGCTCATCCGGATGTCCGGGTCGTCAGTCATGCCGGCCGGCTCGAACTTCATGTTGGTGAACTTCTGCACGTAGGTCTCGAGCGGCACGCCGTACTGCAGCGAGATCGAGATCGCCATCGAGAACGCGTCCATCACCCCGGCCAGGGTCGAGCCCTGCTTGCCCAGCTTTAGGAACACCTCGCCCAGGCCGTCGTCGGGGTACGAGCCGGCGGTCATGTAGCCCTCGGCCCCGCCCACGGTGAACGACGTGGTCACCGACGGGCGTGACTTCGGCAGCCGCTTGCGGATCGGCGCCGTCGGCACCGGCACCTCGACGACCTTCGCTGCCCGGTTGGTCTTCGCCGTCGCCAGCGGTTGGCCGACCTTGCAGTTGTCGCGGTACACCGCGAGCGCCTTGAGGCCGAGCTTCCAGCCCTGGTAGTAGACGTCGGCGATGTCCTCGACCGTCGCGGACTCGGGCAGGTTGACCGTCTTGGAGATCGCCCCGGAAATGAACGGCTGGGTGGCCGCCATCATCCGCACATGGCCCATCGGCTTGATCGACCGCTCCCCCATCGCGCAGTCGAACACCTCGTAGTGCTCGGGCTTGAGCCCTGGCGCGTCCACGACGTGGCCGTGCTCGGCGATGTACTCGACGACCGCCTCGATCGTCTCGGTCGCGTACCCGAGTTTGGTGAGCGCACGCGGCACGGTCTGGTTGACGATCTGCATCGACCCGCCGCCGACGAGCTTCTTGAACTTCACCAGCGAGAAGTCGGGCTCGATGCCGGTGGTGTCGCAGTCCATCATGAAGCCGATGGTCCCGGTAGGGGCGAGCACCGAGGCCTGCGCGTTGCGCCAGCCGTTCTTGGCCCCGATCGCCAGCCCGTCGGCCCACGCCTTGGTTGCCTCGCGGTGCACGTTGCGGTCGATCTCGTGCAGCGTGCGCACCTCGTCATTGGCGGCCTGGTGTTTGCGCATCACCCGAGTGTGCGGCACCGCGTTGCGGGCGTAGCCCTCGTACGGCCCGACCACCCCGGCCAGCTCAGCCGAGCGCTTGTACGCGACACCGGTCATCAGCGACGTGATCGACGCCGCCAGCGCGCAGCCGCCGTCGGAGTCGTACGCCACCCCCGACGCCATCAGCAGCGCGCCGAGGTTGGCGTAGCCGATGCCGAGCTGGCGGTACGCCCGGGTGGTGTCGCCGATTGCCTCGGTCGGGAAGTCGGCGAAGCAGATCGAAATGTCCATCGCGGTGATGACCACCTCGACCGCCTTCGCGAAAGTCACCGCGTCGAACGAGCCGTCATCTTTGAGGAAGGTCAGCAGGTTGAGGCTGGCGAGATTGCACGACGAGTTGTCGAGGTGCATGTACTCGCTGCAGTTGGCCACCACGACACCGTTGACGATGTATGAGTGGTTGCGGGGCTCGGTCAGGTTGTAGGTCGTCTCGAATCCTCGCGGCTCGCGAGAAACCAGCCGCACAGACTCCTTGACGGCGTAGATTTCATGCTCGCGCACCACGTGTTGCAGTCGCTGGGCCTTGGCTGCCAGCGCGAAACCCACCCTGACGGCGAACTCGCGTAGCGACCGACCGGTGATGCGTAGGTCGTACGACGGGCCGTCCGAGCCATAGGTTGCCGAGCTGCCGTCCTTGCGCGTGTATGTGAACGACTCCTTCTTGGTGCCGGTCTTGTAGATGCGCGCTGCGATGCCCATAGAGGCCAGCAATTCTTGGACACCGAGCAGCAAATCCTGTGAACGGCTGCTGAGTCCGACGTAACGCGTCCCCTTGACCTCGTCGTCGACGACACACCCGTCAGCGTCGAAGAGACCCCGCAGAAACGACCGCACGGCGTAGTCCGGTGCCTCGTACACCGCTTCCGGGACAACCTTGGCGGAGGAGTGTCCCGGGCTGACGCCCAGAGCCCTGAAGAAGCGCAGCACGCTGCGCTTGCCTGAACGCAGCTGAACGGTGCCGTTGGCCTGCAGGCTTGGCTTGGCGTCAAAGTCAGTCCACTCGCGCATGGCCGTTGCGTGCCGCGGGAGGATCTGCTCTTGGTCTGTTTGAGAGCCATAGACGAGGGTCAGCACGGACTCCGTGACGCAGCCGTCACCCACGAGCCAGCCCAGGACATGAGCGAGCTCGTCACTCCACTTCTCAGGCAATGCCAACCCAGCGGCCGCAGCCACCTTCTGGGCGTCCGCCGGTAGACCCTCAGACGCCATCGAGCGATCGGCGTACTCGAACGAGCGCACGACCTCATCAGTGGCGGTGAGCTCCTCCGAGTGCACCCAGCCTCGATTGGCCGTCCAGAGCCGGTGGTTGGGCGTACAGCGCAGTCGCGACCCGTCCGAGAACCGCAACTCGTGGATCTCGTTGGTCCCGGTGACCATGTATCTCACTGGCTGGGTGGCCACCACGCGCGCAGTGGCGTCGTCCTTGGACGTTACGTCGTTGGTGTAGATCTCGAACTTCTCACCGGATGCGGCACGTCCCACAAGGTCACCGATTCGCACGAGACCCTTGTCCGTGACGACGCGCTGGTCGGCCGGAAAGCACGGATTGGACGCCGCGATCCGCCCGGTCTCGGGCGTGGTGTGCCAGTCGTTGATGGTGGAGTCGTACTGGATCCCCGGGTCGGCGCACTCCCACGCCGCCTGCGCCACCTTGCCCCACAGCTGCTTGGCGTCGACGGTCTCGATGACCTCACCAGTCATACGGCCGGTCAGCCCGAAGTCGGTGCCGTCCTCGACCGCGCGCATGAACGCGTCGGTGACACGCACCGAGTTGTTGGCGTTCTGGTACTGCACGCTGACGATGTCGCGGCCGCCGAGGTCCATGTCGAACCCGGCGTCGCGCAGCACGCGGATCTTGTCCTCCTCGCGCGCCTTGGTCTCGACGAACTCGACGATGTCTGGGTGGTCGACGTCGAGCACGACCATCTTCGCCGCACGCCGGGTAGCGCCGCCGGACTTGATGGTGCCGGCGCTCGCGTCGGCGCCGCGCATGAACGACACCGGTCCGCTGGCAGTACCGCCCGAGCTGCGCAGCAGCTCCTTGCTGCCGCGAATTCGGGAGATGTTGAGGCCCGATCCCGAGCCCCCCTTGAAGATCAGGCCCTCCTCGCGGTACCAGTTCAGGATCGAGTCCATGTTGTCGTCGACCGCGAGGATGAAGCACGCGCTCACCTGCTGCGGGCTCGACGTCCCGACGTTGAACCACACCGGCGAGTTGAAGGCGAACACCTGGTGCAACAGCATCCAGGTCAGCTCGTGCTCGAAGACCTCGGCGTCGTCGGAGGTGGCGAAGTAGCCGTTGTCCTTGCCGGCCTTGACGTACGTGAGCACCACCCGGTCGACCAGCTGGCGCAGCGTGGACTCGCGTTCAGGCGAGCCCACGGCACCGCGGAAGTACTTGCTCGTCACGATCGTCGAGGCGTTGACGCTCCAGAAGTCGGGGAACTCGACACCGCGCTGCTCGAAGACGGTCTCGCCGGTCTTCCAGTTGGTCTGGACGACGTCGCGCCGCTCCCAGGTGACCTCGTCGTACGGGTGAGTTCCGGGCGTTGTGTACAGCCGCTCGATGCTGAGACCCGTGCGCTGCTCCTGGTCAGCCTTCGCCTTGGTGCCCGTGCGGGCGCCGTTGCCGTTGGCTGAGCGGGCGGAGTCGGTCATGTGCGGTTAACCCTTCGATCGGTTGCTGGTGCTGGTGGCCACCGGCGGCACGCGTCTTCCCCTGCGCATGCCGCCGGCGGCGGTCTAGGGGTGGTGCTCGGCCTCTGCAGTGCCCGGCGCCGGCTCGCTGGCAGCGATCGCGCGCTCGGCCATCAGCGCGGCCACCTCGTCGGCGAAGTCGTCGACCGACTCGAAGCCCTTGTACACGCTGGCGAAGCGCAGATAGGCGACCTGGTCCAGCGTGCGCAGCGGCTCGAGCACCGCCCGGCCCACCGCGTCGGCCTGGATCTCGGCCGAGCCGGATGCGCGCAGGGCGTCCTCGACGGCCTGGCCGAGACGCGCCAGGTCGTCATCGGTGACCGGTCTGCCGGTGCAGGCCTTGCGGACGCCGGTCACGACCTTGTCCCGGGCGAACGGCTCGGTAGCGCCGGACTTCTTCACCACGGTCAGCTGGATCTGCTCCACGGTGGAGAACCGCCGCTCGCAGGACTGGCAGGTCCGGCGACGCCGGATGGCACCGCCGTCGTCGGCGACGCGGGAGTCCACCACCCGGGTGTCGGTGTGCCGGCAGTACGGGCAGTGCATCCGGGCCTCCTCTCGTACGTCCCTGCGACCGATCGGTGCATGAAACTGTGGATCACCTGGGGATGTCGCCGCACCACCTGTGGACAACCAGGCAAGCGCAGTAACACAACCTGTGGGAAACTCACGTCCCTGTAACTACTAGATGTAGTGCCACCGTAGACCCCGGAGCGGACGTACACAAGGCCTCCGCGCGGCGTGTCTAGCCATCGCCGCGACCGGGCGCTCAGCCGGCGGCGAGCAGATCGACGTACTCGGGATGGTTGTCGATCCAGTCCCGGATGAAGGGGCAGTGCGGCTCCACCGCCAGCCCCGCGACCCGCATCTGGTCCAGCGCCACCCGGGCCAGCTGCGAACCGACACCTCGGCCCTCGTACGCGTCGTCGACCTCGGTGTGGATCAACCGCACCCGGTTGCCGTGCCGCTCGTACGCCGCGAAGCCGACCACCTCGCCGTCGGGCGTACGGGCCTCGAACCGCTGCCGGGAGGGGACGTCGGTGACGCTGGTGTCGGTACTGGCGTCGGCCATCCGCCGATGGTGTCAGGTGGCGCCGCCGCCCGGCCGGGGACCCGATTGGGGTAGGAACGTCGCATGAGTGCCGAGCGCGCGGAGGCGGATTTCGAGATCACAGCCTGGGAGGAGGAGCCCGTGCAGGAGGCGGTGAACGGTGGGGTGGCGATCACCCGGGCGCGGGTGATCAAGAGATTCACCGGCGACATCACGGGCAGCAGCGGCGCCTGGCTGACGATGTCGGTCGTCGGGGAGACGTCGATGGCCTACCTCGGCGTCGAGTTGTTCGACGTGACGGTGGCCGGCCGGCCGGGCACCTTCGTGCTGCTGCACGACGCGTTGTCGATCGGCGCCGGTGGGCACACCCGCTGGACGGTGCAGGGCGGGACCGGGACCGGTGCGCTCGCCGGCATCACCGGCGCCGCGGCCATCGACCCGCGCCAGGACGGTGGCCACGGGTTCACGCTGGCCTACTCCCTCGACGACCCGACCGGCTGAGCGGCCGGGATCCGGGTACCTTCGTACCCATGGCTCGAAACACAACGAAGAAGTCAGCTGCCGCCCGACCGCGCGTCGGTTCGTACACCACGCCCGGGTTGGCCGACGGGGCAGGGCAGAAGGTCGCCGAGCTCCTCCAAGGCCGCCTGAACGCGCTCAACGACCTGGCCCTCACCCTGAAACACGTGCATTGGAACGTCGTCGGGCCACACTTCATCGGGGTGCACGAGATGATCGACCCACAAGTGGTCGAGGTGCGCGCCATGGTGGACGAGACCGCGGAGCGCATCGCCACCTTGGGCAGCTCGCCGATCGGCACCCCAGGCGCGATCGTGCAGAACCGGTCGTGGGACGACTACAGCCTCGACCGGGGTACGACCGACGAGCACCTCGGCGCCCTGGACGTCGTCTACAACGGCCTGCTCCAGGACCACCGCGCGACGCAGGAGGTGACCGCTGACCTCGACGCGGTCACCGGGGACATGCTGATCGGTCAGATCAAGGCGCTGGAGCTGTTCCACTGGTTCATCCGCGCTCACCTGGAGTCCGTCGGCGGTGGCCTGTCAACCGATGCCGCGACGTCAGAGACAGGCGCAGCGAAGAAGGCCGCCCGCTCGGCTCGAAAGGCCAGCTGAGCCTCAGTCCGGCTCGGGGATGAACAGCCGCTGGCCGATCTGGAGCTCGGGCCCGTCGAGCCCGTTGAGCCGCTGGATGTCGTAGATGGCGTCACGCAGGTCACCCGGTGTGCTGCTGGCCGCGGCGATGCTCCACAGGGTCTGACCGGGCTGCACGGTCACACTACGCGTGGCCACCGGTTCACCCGCACCGCTGGTTGCGACCACCGACGAGCCGACGGCCACCGCCATGGCGAGCAGCGCGAGCAGGACAGCGAGCACCACGACCAGGCGACCCCGCCGGGTCAGCCGAAGCCTGGTCTCGCAACCGCGCGCGCGCTCGCGCACCGCGGCGGTGCCTGTCGTCATGCTGGTCATCTGAGCCCTTCCCTGGGGGTCGACGCGATGTGGGCCGTTGTCTCCTGCTTATCGGTGGGCACCGACATCCCGGTGTTCCATGCGGCGATGGTATCGAACATGTGTTCGATCGAACAGACGTACGAAGCGGGCGCGCCGACGTCATCTCTGACTGGTGCTGGCCAACGCGAGTGGATGCCTGAGTCAGTCAGGTATATGCTGCCGGGATGAGCCGGCTAGAGAACCTGCTGGGCGCCCAGGCGCTCGCCATCGCCGACCGGTTGGCCGACCCGGCCGCACGCTCCGAGGCGGGAGCGCTGGTGACGCTGCTGGCATGTCCGGGCCGCGGCATCGGCTGGCTGTCCGACGTTCTCGGGCTCACCGACTCCGGCGGCACCCGACTCGTCGAGCGGCTGGTGGCCGCGGGCATGGTGGCCCGCGAGCCGGGGCTGGACGCCCGCAGCCGCACCCTGCAGCTGACCCAACTCGGAACCGAGCAGGCCCGCCGGCTGCTCGCCGATCGTGACCGCGAACTCGCCGACTGCCTCGACCCGCTCAGCACCAGCGAGCGTCGCACCCTGGAGCGGCTGCTGGCCAAGGTCGTGGGCGGGCTCGCGGACGACCGCCCGTCGGCGCTGCGGGTGTGCCGGCTGTGCGACCGGCGCACCTGCGCCGGCGACACCGGGCTCGACTGCCCGCTCGAGCACACCACCGCCGAGGCGTAGGCGTGCGCAGGCTGCTGGTGCCCACCGGGGTGGGCATGATCGCGTTGACCTTCGGACTGGCGCGATACGGCTACGGCCTGCTGCTGCCGGACATGCGGGCCGCGCTCGGCATGGGAGCCGGGACTGCGGGTCTGGTCGGCTCCAGCGCCTACCTCGGATACCTCGTCGCCAACACCGCCGTCGTCCCTCTCACCGTACGTACCGGGCCACGACTGCCACTGGCGCTGGCCACGGTGGCTGCGGCCGGTGGGATGTCGCTGATCGCGATCGCGAGCGACGTAGCCTGGCTCACCGCCGGTGTGTTGCTGGCGGGCGCGAGCGCCGGCTTCGCGTTCCCGCCGTACGCCGACATCGTGGCCACCGTGGTCCCGCAGAGTCGGCGGGCCACCGCGTGGGCGGCCATCAGCTCCGGCACCGGCTGGGGGGTGGCCGTGGCCGGGCCGGTCGTCGTGGTCGCGGGTGTCGACTGGCGCACCGCCTGGCTGGGCTTCGCTGCGGTGGCGGCCGGGGTCGGCTCGGCGGCGGTGCTGTCTGCCCCGGCCGGCGGGGATCAGGCGTCGGCCCGCGCGGTGGCGCTGCGGGTCGGCTGGTTCGTCTGCCCCCAATCCGGGCCGCTGCTGGCGTGCGCGGTCGTCATCGGCGCGGGCAGCTCGGTGTGGTGGGCGTTCAGCGTGGACGCGATGCGCGACTTCGGGGTATCGGCCTCGGCGGCCCGGCTGGTGTACGCCGGCTGCGGGATCGCCGGGGTGCTCGCGACCCTGACCGGACCGCTGGTCGACCGGGCCGGCCAGCGAACGGCTCACGCAGCTGCCGTGCTGGCATTGGTGGCCTCCCTCGGCGTGAGCGCACTGGCCGGTTCGGCGCCCAGTGCTCTCGCCGCGGCGGCGGTCGGCGCCGTGCTGTTCGGGGTGTCCTACAACGCGGTGATCGCGGTGCAGGGCCTGTGGAGCGCCGACGTCTTCGCCGACCGCCCCTCGGCCGGGCTCGCCGCGGTGAGCACCGGGCTGACGCTCGGCACCCTGGCCGGGCCCGCGCTGGGCGGTCTGGCCATCGAGGTCGCCGGCTTCCCGGTGGCGCTACTGCTTGCGGCCGCGGTCACCGCCCTCGCCTGGCCGCTGGCGCCTCCCCCAGAGCCCAGCAGCCACAGCCGGAGCAAGCAGCGACACGCCGTTCGAACAGGTGTTTGATCCGCCTCCGTGTACCGGGCTACCGTTCGACAGCCGTCGAGCGACCGGCGCTCCGACGCACATCGGGGTCGAACAGGCGAGGTGAGGCGCAGATGGCACGGCAGAAGCCGGCGGATGCCGGCATCGTGCGGGAGCTGCCCGACGGCCCGCCGGACGGGAGCGGACTGACTCCACGCCAGCGCCGGGTGCTCGAGGTGATCCGGGCCGCCCTGGTGCAGCGGGGCTACCCGCCGAGCGTGCGCGAGATCGGCGAACAGGTCGGCCTCACCAGCTCCAGCTCGGTCGCCCATCAGCTCAAGTCCCTCGAGGCCAAGGGCTTCCTGCGCCGCGACCCCAACAGGCCGCGGGCGCTGGAAGTGCTCGTCCCCGCCGGAGGCGCCCAGCCGACGGCGCCGCTCGCCGGGCCGACCTCGTCCGGGCACGCCGGCGACCACGCCGGCGACGACACCGGCGACCACTCCGGCGACGACACCCGCAACGACACCGGCGATGACACCGGCTGGGGCGACGAGCGCCCGGCCGCGACGTACGTGCCGGTGGTCGGTCGGATCGCCGCCGGCGGGCCGATCCTGGCCGAGGAGCGGGTCGAGCAGGTCATGCCGCTGCCTCGCCAGCTTGTCGGCGACGGGACCCTGTTCATGCTCGAGGTGCGCGGCGACTCGATGGTGGACGCCGCGATCTGTGACGGCGACTATGTGGTCGTACGTCAGCAGCCGGATGCCGAGAACGGCGAGATCGTCGCGGCGCTGCTGGACGACGAGGCCACCGTCAAGACCCTGCGGCGCAAGGACGGCATTGCCTGGCTGATGCCACACAACCCGACCTACACCCCCATCGACGGCACCCGAGCCACCATCTTGGGCAAAGTAGTGGCGGTGCTGCGCAGGGTCTGACCCGGTCGCGGTCGGTCAGCCGGCTGCCAGCCGGCGCAGCGATGCGAGCACGACGTCGCGGTCGGTCGTGCGCCACATCGGCGGCAGCGATGCGGCCAGGAACGTGCCGTAGCGCGCGGTGACCAACCGCGGGTCGAGCACGGCGACGACGCCATGATCATCGGCTCTGCGGACGAGCCTGCCGGTGCCCTGTGCAAGGAGCAGCGCCGCGTGGGTGGCAGCAACCGCCATGAAGCCGTTGCCGCCGTGCCGCTCGACGGCCCGCTGCCTGGCGCCCATCAGCGGGTCGTCGGGCCGAGGGAACGGGATCCGGTCGATGATGACCAGCTGGCAGGTCGGGCCGGGCAGATCCATGCCCTGCCACAGACTCAAGGTGCCGAACAGGCACGACTGCTCCTCGTTGACGAACCGCCGGGCAAGCTCGGACAGCTGCGCGTCACCCTGGCACCACAGCTCGAGGTCGGGCAGGGCGTCGCGCACATAGGAGGCGCCCACCTCGGCGGCCCGGCGCGACGAGAATAACCCCAGCGTGCGTCCGCCGGCCGCCGCGACAAGCGCGGCGATCTCGTCCAGCCGCTCGGCACCGAGCCCGTCGCGCGACGGCGGGGGCAGGTGCCGGGCGACGTAGCAGATGGCCTGGCGGCGGTAGTCGAACGGCGATCCGACGTCGAGTGCCCGCCACCCGACCGGCTCGGCCGCATCCACCCAGGGCGGCTCGCCCGGCAGGTCGCCCACCGCATCACCCGGTACGTCGGAGGCCGCGGCCACGTCCTGGGAGGTCGGAGTCGCCGGCGCGTCATCGAGTCGCTCGCCGCGGTACAGCCCGACCGAAGCGGCCAGCGGCTCGAACCCGCCGCCCAGACGTAACGTGGCGCTGGTGAGCACTACCGGCGTCCGCCGGAACAGCCTGTCCCGCAGCGCCCCGGACACGTCGAGTGGGGCGACCTCGAGATCGCTTCCGCCCCGCGAGTGCTCGCGCTCGTTGACCCACAACACGTCGTGCTCGGAGCCGGCCGCCATCCGCTCCGCGATGCCGCGCACCTCGTCGGCGGCGGCCTGGGCGTGCTGGCGAATGGCGTCTTTCTCCCCTGCGGGTCCGTCGGCCGGCTTGCCGATCGCCGACAGACACGACCGGGCAGCCTCGCGGACGCTGGTCAGGACCTCGGCGAGCTGGTCGCCGACCGCGTCGATGCGGCCACCGGGCAGGGCCGCAACCAGCTCGCGGAACGCGTCACCGGCCTCCTCGAGGGCAACCGCCGAAGCTGCGGTGTCGTCGGCATCGCCTCCGGCCGACCGAGCCGCGGCACGGACCCGGCGCGCCGCGCGCTCGATGATCGGTCCGGACAGCTGCCTGCTGGCCGCCTTCGTGACCCGGGAGACCAGCTCATGCGCCTCGTCCACGACGACCACACCGTGCTCGGGAAGCATCGGCACCCGCTCGATCGCGTCGATCGCGAGCAGCGCGTGGTTGGTGACGATCACCTGCGCCTGCATGGCACGTTCCCGGGCACGCTCGGCGAAGCACTCCTCGGAGTACGGGCAGCGCTGGGCGCCCAGGCACTCGCTGGCGTGCACAGACACCTGCGCCCACGCCTTGTCGGTGTGCGGAGGGGCCGCGTCGCGGTCGCCGGTGCTGGATCGCTTCGCCTGTTGCTCCGCCCACTCGCGCAGCTCGACCACCTCGCCGCCGGTGCCGCCGCTGGGCACCGCGATCAGGGTGCCGGTGTCGTCCGGCGTGCCCTCGCGGACGCGGTGCAGGCAGGCGAAGTTCGAGCGCCCCTTGAGCACGGCGTACGACTGCGGGCCGGGCGAGGACGACCGCGCACCGGTCGCGGCCGCGCCCAGCTCATTAGCCGAACCTGCCACGAGTGCGGGCAGGTCGCGCTCGACCAGCTGGTGCTGCAGCGCCAGCGTCGCGGTGGCCACCACCACCGGCTCGTCGTGCAGCAGGGCCGGCACCAGGTAGCCCAGCGACTTGCCGGTGCCGGTGCCGGCCTGCACCAGCAGGTGCTCACCGGCGCGCATCGCGGCGGCCACTGCCTCTGCCATCTCGACCTGCCCGGGCCGTTCGGTGCCGGACAGCGACGCCACTGCCGCATGCAGCACCCTGCGTACGACATCGTCGGTGGCAGGCACCGACCAACGCTAGCCGCCACGAACGCCGGTCGGCCCGCCCCGTCCCCAGCCGCCTCTGGGGCGGTCAGGCGGGGGCGACGGCGTAGTCGGCCAGGGCCCCGGCCAGTCCGGCGTGCACGCGAGCCGTGACCGCGGTGCCGTCGGAGGTGTGGTCCAGCGCGAGCACCTCGCCGTGGGTGTGCAACTGGTGCAGCAGATCACCGCGCTCGTACGGCAGCAGGACCGTGACCTCCACCTGCGGACGGGGCAGCTCCCGCTCGACGGCGGCCCGCACGTCGTCGATGCCGTCTCCGGTGCGGGCCGAGCAGACCACCGCATGCCGCTCCCGGGCGCGCAACCGCGCCAGCACCAGCGGGTCGGCCGCATCGGACTTGTTGACCACGACGACCTCGGGCACCCGGTCGGCACCGATCTCGGCCAGCACCTCGCGGACGGCGCCCAGCTGGCCCTCCGGGTCGGGGTGGGCCCCGTCCACCACATGCAGGATCAGGTCGGAGTCGGCCACCTCCTCCAGCGTCGAGCGGAACGCCTCGACCAGCTGGTGCGGGAGATGCCGTACGAATCCGACGGTGTCGCTGAGGGTGTAGACCCGCCCGTCACTGGTGTGGGTACGGCGAGTGGCGGGGTCGAGGGTGGCGAAAAGCGCGTCGTCGACCAGCAGGCCGGCACCGGTCAGCCGGTTGAGCAGCGACGACTTGCCCGCGTTGGTGTAGCCGGCGATCGACACCGACGGCACCTCGCGTCGCCGCCGCTCGGCCTTCTTGGTGTCTCGAGTGGTGCGCATCGTCGCCAGCTCGCGACGGAGCTTGGCGATCTTGGTGTTGATGCGGCGCCGATCGGTCTCGAGCTTGGTCTCGCCCGGCCCGCGGCCACCGATGCCGCCACCCTGCACGCCGACCCGGCCGCCGACCTGCCGGGAGAGGTTCCCGCCCCAGCCCCGCAGCCGCTGGGTGAGGTACTGCAGCTGCGCCAGCTCGACCTGCGCCTTGCCCTCTGCCGACTTCGCGTGCTGGGCGAAGATGTCCAGGATCAGCGCGGTGCGGTCGACCACCTTGACCTTGACCCGGTCCTCGAGGTTGCGCAGCTGGCTGGGCGTCAGCTCGCCGTCGCAGATCACGGTGTCCGCGCCGCTGCTCCGGACCGCCTCGCGCAGCGCCTCGACCTTGCCGCTGCCGATGTACGTCGCGGGGTCGGGCCGCTGGCGACGCTGCAGCATCGCTTCGAGCACCTGCGACCCGGCCGTCTCGGCGAGCAGCTTGAGCTCGACCAGCGAGTTCTCCGCGTCGGTCGGGCTGGCGCCGGTCCACACGCCGACCAGGACGACGCGCTCGAGGCGCAGCCGGCGGTACTCGACCTCCGAGATGTCCTCGAGCTCGGTCGACAGGCTGGCGACCCGGCGCAGCGCCTGGCGGTCCTCCAGGTCCTGCTGCTCCGGCTCGGGGGTGACCGGTTCGGCACTCACAGTCGGCACTGGCGGCTCCGGCTCCCGCTCGGGCGCGTCGTGCTGAAGGGCTCGGGGCTCGTGCGGGAAGGCAGTCGTCATACGCGGTCGCTCAACGCCTCTGTCGGTCGGTGTGTTCCCCTCGATGGTCGCACGCGGGGTTGATCGGATCATCTGAGTTTGTGACCGGTCCAGGTCAGCGTGCCCCGGGCGACGACCTCGGCGGGCCCGGTGAGCACCGCGTGTCCGTCTGCGCACAGGCGCACCTGCAGCGTCCCGCCAGGGATGTCGACGCGGTAGGTGGCGGGGCGGGTCACGCCCCCCGCGAGCTGCTCGGCGAGCACCGCCGCAGCCACCGCCCCGCTCCCGCAGGAGCGGGTTTCGCCCGACCCGCGCTCGTGCACCCGCAGCCGTACGTGCTGGTGTCCGACGGGTGCGACGAACTCGACGTTCACCCCCTGCGGGTACACCCGCGGGTCGTGCCCGGGCGGCTCGGTCAGCGGGCCGGCTTGGTCGACGTCATCGACCCGCACCACCGCGTGCGGGTTGCCGGTGTCGACGCCGATGGCCGGCCACACGTGGTCGCCCACCTCGACCTGGCTCACGGGCAGCACCGACACCGGGCCCATGTCGACGCTCCACTGCCCGCCCGGCTCACGTACGGCGTGCACGGTTCCGGCCCGCGTGCCCAGTGCGACCGCACGTTCGCCGTCGACGAGCTGCTCGTCCACCAGCCAGCAGAGCAACACCCTTATCCCGTTGCCGCACATCTGGCTGGGCGAGCCGTCGGCGTTGCGGTAGTCCATGAACCACTCGGCGCCCTCGAGCGCCGCCCGCCGCGCCTCGCCAGCGCCCAGCTCGGCCAGTGCCGCCGACCGGACGACGCGGATCACCCCGTCCGCGCCCAGGCCACGACGCCGGTGGCAGAGCGCGGCGACGAGCGCGACGTCGGGGGCGGTGTCGAAGCCTC
>Ga0136617_10000620_pt1 | contig 30226 bp, 22 predicted proteins | sample AntDrymUQ3222106_2_FD_129672 | JGI IMG/M metagenome (GOLD analysis project Ga0136617, IMG submission 129672) | Polar desert sand microbial communities from Dry Valleys, Antarctica - metaG UQ322 (21.06) | ecosystem: Environmental > Terrestrial > Soil > Desert | place: Antarctica: Dry Valley... | reverse complement strand
GGCACCGGCTCGGACACCAACCCATAATCACCACATCACAGGCAAGATCAAGCCGACACGCCGGGCGGACGACCTACCGGCCACGCGCCCATGACACCGACCAGGGCGGCTGAATAGCTACGACCGCCGTCGCGCGCAACCTGATCGAGCAGCTGCTTCCCCCCCGGGACCGACCCGCACATCATCCTGATGTTCCTACGAAAGGCTCAGCAACGTACCATCGCGGAGATTGCCGACGAACTCGACATCTCCGCGGACGCGGTGACGGGCGCCATGAGACGTTACCGAAGCCGCATCAATAGGGAGGTAGTGCCGGATGGAATCTCAACCCACTGAGGACATGGATACCACAAGGAAGGAGGATGTCACTGTTTCTTCGATCGGCGATTCGAGCGCAGCCGAAGTTCGAGCCCTCTCGTTCTTCAAACTACTGGCCGGCTCGTCGCTCGGCACGGCTACGGCCCGTGATAACCGGCTCGTCGGGGCAAAGGAGATCGAGTCCCACCCCGCTGGACGAGCGACCCTCCGCGCCGATATCAGTGCGGCCGACCAGAAACTCGATCTCGACGTTGCGGCTCAGCTCGAACTTTGCGGCTACACGTTCGAGGCCGAGCTGCTCTACCGCAAGATCGCGGCCGAGCCAGCGGCGGCGTCCCGGCTCGCCCTCATGCTCGAGGCCAAGGGATTCCAGTCAGAAGCCTGGCACTTCTACCTGTGGGGAGCGCAGGCCAACGACACCAACTCCCTCCTGCGGCTGGCCGTCATCTGCCGGCAACGTGGCGTCCGGTGGTGGGCGACGCGCCTGGCCCAGCAGGCGGGCGAGAGCATGCGGGAGGACGTCCATGGCAGCGTGCTCGACAACCTGCAGGAACTCGCCGGTTACCGGCATCTCGATCGGCTCGGCCGCCGACTGACCGCCAGGGCCGTAGATGAGCACGACGTGGACACGACGTACGCCTTGGGATCGATGTTCTTCGTGCACGCAGGCCGAGCCGACCTGGCCCGACTGGCGTTCTGCTCGGCGCTATCGCGCGGGCACTCCCTCGCGGCGGTCTCTCTTCTCGACATGCCGCCTCGCCACCAGGGCGTCCTTCCGGAAAACGGTAACCTCCAAGCCATGCTCGACTCGAGCATCGAGCTGCGCGACGTCGATCGGGCGAACCGTCACCGGCCCGGGAGCCACGCTCTCGAGCGCAGCACCGCGGTTTTCCAGAGCAGCATGCAGTCGGCCAGCCTCCAGGAGCTGTGCGAGGCGGTCGACCCCCGGAACACCGGTGGCGAGGGCACGGATCGAGCGGATGCCGTGGAGCGCGTCCTCCTCACCACCCGGGTCGTCACCACGCTGCGCGGCCTCGCCCGGCAGGGGTGCCGTACCGGGACGCTGCGTGCCATCCACAATGCCGCCGACCAGGCGTGTACCCAAGCCGAACGGGCGATCACCGATGGGCGGGCCCAGACGGCCGCGTCGCTCGGCGACGTCCTCTGGGAGACCGGCGACGCTGCGCTCCGCGCGGCGGATCTGCTGCCGTCGTCCGGTCCAGGAGCTCCGGACGCCGAGGAGATCCGCAAGCGGAGAACGATCTCGTCAGGAACGGTCGGCCGGTTGAGACGGGCGTTCCATGCCCTCCCCGGGGAAGAGCGCAAGGTTCTCGTCCTGCGCCTTGCGGGTCTCTACCCGGAGGAAACCGCCCTGGTGATGCACAGCACGCTCGACCGTTCCCAACAGATGTATCGCCAGGTGCAGACGCGCCTCCGCGAGGAGCAACAAGGAGAACAGATCGATCACGAGCTGTGGACGGCCGTGGAGAGTTGTTTCGGGGAATCATCGGATCTGGACGACCAGCGATAATCACATCGATCTGCGGTTGCCCGACGCGAGCGCACAGCCCGTGCGTCCGCAGGCAGATTGGGCACCAATCTGAAGTCACGCCGACAGCTGTGGGGCCAGCGGGCATCGTCCGCTGGCCCCACCGCCCACCGGCAGTTCTCGTCATCCGCAGCGTGCTGGAGGTCCGTAGCACGGCGCCGAGCTGTCCGGGCGCAACCGATCCCTCGCCGGCGGCGCCGGGGTGCACCGTCACCGGTCGGCCCGCAGGGAGGTCGCCATGGACGCGATACCGCGCCGGAGGGTACCGACGTCGTCCACCGTCTGGGACGGCGCATCCGGCTCGTCCGGCGTCAACGTGCGCGACAGGCACCCACTCGCCCCGGAACCGAGCCCGCGCACGATGAAGCGGATGCCCAGCGCCAGCGCCCGCGCCGCGTCCGCTGCCGTGTGGGCCTCGTTTCCGACGTCGCCGTCGCCGAACACGCAGACGACGCGGTCCCCTCTCATGGGGCCGAGCTCGGCGATCGCGGCGCGTAGAGTCGGCCGCAGCTGGGTGCCGCCGCCCGCCGTCGCGGCGCGCAACCGCGCACGCACCTCGGCCGGACCCGCGGTCGTCGGCAAGTAAGCGTCCATGTCGTGGTGCCACAGCACGAGCCCGCAGCGGTAGCCGGTCTGCTCGGCCTCGGTGAGGAAGTCCAGCCCGCCCTCGATCGCCGCGGCCAACGGCGCGCCCGACATCGAGCCGCTGACGTCGATGCACAGCAGCGCGTGGGCCAGGAAATGCTCCTGGACGGCCGCTAGGTGCCGACCCGGGCGGTACTGCGTGACCCCGACGCCGACGAAGTCCCGCCGGATCCACGATGCGCCCATGGCGTCTACTGCCGGATCGTCAGCGCGCTCGTGCTGGCCGCCAACCGCTCGATCGCGGCGCCGTCCACCACACCGTCGACGTAAGCCTCCAGGTGCAACTGCGCGCCACCGAGCACCTCGCGGGCGGTGACGGCGAGCCTGCCGTCCAGCCCCACGCTGAGGGTGACGTCGACCCGCGCCCCCGCCGGGAGGTCGGGAAGGCCGCTGAACTCGCCGTCGAGGACGCGCCGGTTGTGCCCGAGCTCCTCCGAGGCCACGGCCCCGGCCTGCTCGAACACCTGGATCCGCACGGATGACTGCTTGTCGAGGATGGTGGCGAACGGCGCGGTCACGGTGGCCGGGAGCGGCGTGTTCGCCGTGACGACGTGCTGCACGAATTCCCGCAGTCCCGCCGGGTCGTGGCTGTCCGGACGAGCACCCCGACCCCGCGGGGCAGCACCGCCACAGCCTGTGCCGGCGACGCGACGATCCCGCCCGTCACCGGCGGGCGGGCCAACCGGTCCGCCCGCACGGCCGCGCCGAGCGCGACGGCGAGCTCGGGGTCGGCCATCAGGGGTGCACGACCGAACCGGGCGGCGAGCGCCTCGGCCACAGCCGGCAGTCTGCTGGAGCCCCCGACCAGCACCACGTCGTCGATGCGCACCGCCGTGCCGGCCGTGGCCAGTAGCCGCTCGACGATCGCCACCGTCCGGTCGATCATGTCTCGGGAGACCGCGGCCACCATCTCCCGGTCGACGTCCACGCGCAGGACGTACCCGGCGTGGCGCAGGGTCACCCGGTGGCTCTGCCGGCTGCCCAGATTGCGCTTGGCGATCTCGGCGAGGCTCATCGCCTCCTGGACGAGGCCGGTGTCGTTGCCGGGGTGGTCCCCGCCGTCAGGCAGCTCGTCGGCGAGCCGCTCGAGCAGCACGTCGCCCAGCCGCTCGTCCACCTCCGCGCCGCCGAGGTGGTTGTCGCCGTCAGTGGCGAGCACGGTGACCGAGCCGCCCGCGCACCGCAGGATCGTGCAGTCGAAGGTGCCACCACCCAGGTCGTAGACAAGGATCGTGCGGTCGGAGGGGTCGGCGACCCCGTAGTGCAGCGCGGCCGCGACGGGCTCGGCCACCAGCTCGAGCACCTCGATGCCGGCGAGCTCGGCCGCCTGCTGGGTGGCCTCGCGCTCACGGAGCCCGAAGTACGCGGGCACGGTGACCACGGCGTGCACCGGATCGCCTGCCCGGGTGCCGAGCGCGGCCGCGGCGTCGTCGACGAGCGCCCGGAGCAGGATCGACGACACCGACTCCGGGGTGTGGGTCACACCGTGGAACGCCAGGGGGTAGTCCGTGCCCATGTGCCGTTTGATCAGCACGACGATATTGTCCGGGTCGATGGAGCGCTGCTCCTTCGCCGTCTGCCCGACGAGCACCTCCCGCGGACCGACGAAGTACACGCACGAGGGTGTCGTCAACTCACCGAGCCGGTTCGGCAGCACCCGCGCCTGCCCGGAAACGTCCATCGCCGCGACGGCGCTGTAGGTCGTGCCCAGGTCGATGCCGAGAATCACCGCTACCCCACTCCCAGGACAGACAGGATGTCGCCCAGGACCCCGGTCTGGGCCATCCACCAGATCGCGGCGCCGAGCGCCGCGAGCACCACCCCGACCAGCACGATCCGGAATGCCCGGTAGTGCGGTGGCACGGGGGTCTTCACGAGGCGGCCACCAGGGCCGGCGTGACGATGGGCATCCCGGAGCGACCGAGAAGCCACAACAGGGGCTGCGCGGGCGAGATCGGGCCCGCCGTGCCGTCCGTGTCGGTCGTCGCGTCCAGCGACGACACGAGGAAGTAACGGACCCCGCCGAAGTCGCGGCCGATCCCGTCGAGCATGTTGTCCAGCCCCTTCTCCCGCAGCCAGGCCTCGATCTCCGACGACCCGGCCTCCGGACGCAGACCCGCGGCAGGCGGAAGACCGAGCAGCAGGTCGGCCTTCACCACGGCGACGGCGAGCGGCTTGCGCGCAAGCTTGACGCCCTGGTCACGCAGCCACTGCGCGGTGACCAGGTACGACTGTTCCGGGTGCAGCTTGGCCGGCTGCGCTGCCGCGAACCGCGACGTCAGCGCCCCGGTGAGATCATCGGCGACCGCGGGCACCGAGAACGGGTCGAGCACGAACACGAGGCCTTCCGCGTCGTCGAGGAACGGCAGCTCGCTGTTCTGCTCGCGGTCGCTGAAGAACTCCCCCGCCGCGTCGAACAGGTGCAGCAGCGCCTGCCGCCGCGCCGCCGTGAGTCGGACGGTGATTCCCGCCGGCGGCCGGTCGGCATCGGTCTTGGTCGTCTGCATCCCGGACTCCACGATGGTCGTGGCGTCCCGCAGGACGGCCTCGCTCTCGGGTCCGACCGGGCGCAGCGACCCACCCACCGCCGCCAGGTGCCGGGCCAGGGCGACCATGCCGGCGAACACCAGCCGCGTCTTGCCGGCCGAGGCCGGTCCGAAGACCGGGACCAGTACGTCGGTCAGCACGGCCGCTCCGGCCCGCAGCGGGCGATCACACTTCTGGCAGACCGCCACGAAACCAGCCGCCTGCAGCACGGTGGTCGGCAGCAGCCTGCCGCACTCGCATCGGCGAACGAAGACCCCGAGCTTGCCTGCGCGAATGTCGTGGTGGGTCTGACCGCAGGTGCAGCGGTAGGCCGGCAGCCGGTTGCGGTAGTTGCAACCGGAGTGGGCGCAGGTAGCCTTCGCACCGCGCATCGTCCGGATGCCGAGGTCGACCCCACGCAGGACGCCGACAGCGGTCAGCCACCCCAGCCACGCCACCCCCAACCCGGCACAGAGCAGGCCGTACACGGCGAGGCCACCCGCGATGGCGCCCACCGTCAGCGCGACCGCCCCAGCCAGCGGCAGGAGCAACAAGGGCCAGCAGAAGAGCACGACCGGCTCGTCGCGAACGGCCTTGTTCATCGCGGCCCACATCCGCGACACTGCCGTCGCCGTGTGGCCGAGCGCGGTGGCGAGGTCAGTGCGGCTCTGCGCGAAGAGGTAGTTCGGCCAGGCGCTGTCCCGCTCGAACTTCGACGTGAGACGGGGCAACCGCGTGCGGACGTCGAACGGGGTGACCGTCGGGGCCGCGAGGCCCTCGACCCGCAACAGCGTGCCGATCAGCACGCCGACCACGATCAGCACGCCGAGCCCGCCGGCCCCGACGAGCACGAAGGGCAGAGCAGGGCCGACCACGTACACGAACGCGAAGTAGCACGCCGTGAGGTACAGGGCGATCGCGATGACCACACCGATCAGTGCGGGCACGGCTCACTCGCCCCGCTTCCCGGACTGCTTGCCCGACCGCGCGCCGAACAGGGAGCCCAGCGGCCGCTTCCAGAGGCTGGGCTCGATCTCGGACACCCAGTCCCGCCACCGTGGTCCGAGGCCATGGCTGCGTTCTATCGACGCCCGGGTGTCCTTGGGCAGGGCGGCGACAACCGCTCCGAGCCGGTCGAGCAGGATCCGGAAGTCATCGCGCTGCTCGACCCTCTTCGGGGTGCTCTTCGCGAGGACGAACGTCAACGCGACCGCCCGGCACTGGTCCTCGGACGGCGCGCCGGCCTGGCGCGGCCAGCGCGCCTCGAGTTCCCGATAGATCGGCTTCGCGGCCGCGCGCGAGCATGCCAGCAGGACGGCGAGGGCGATGTCCCGAGGAGCGGTGAGGAGGCCGTCGATGACCCGCGCTGCACGGAAGTCCAGGACCGGGCCTGCCGCATCGCTCATCGCCCTGGCGAGCTCGTCGCTGGTGCTGGTGGGCGCAGTCGCGGCGAGCTCGGCGGCGATGTGCAGCACCGCATCCTCACGCGCGCGCAGCTCGGCCAGTACCGCCGGCAAGGGGAAGCCGTACCGGTGCAGGTGGTCGTTCATCCACAGGCCGTCCTCCGACAGCGACGCGTCCCGCTCGAGCACCGCACACAGCCGGGACCAGACGTCGCGGGAGAGCGGCAGGGCGCGTTCCACCAGACCCGCCAGGAAGGCAGCGGCCTCGGGCAGCGGTGGCGTCCGCGTGCCGAAGAGGATCTCCCAGGCGACCGCGCTCGGATGCGCGCCGCCGGGCATCCGAGCGAACGTCCACTCCTGGACGTTCCGCATGAGCTGGATCCGCTTGTTGCCCTCCACGTGCTCGTAGGCGACGCCCATGAGCAGCGCGTCCAGCGCGTCGCCGGGATCGGACGCCTCCTCCCACAGCGGCCGCCACCACCGCTCGCGAACCGCCCACTCGACGCGCGTTCGATGCTCGCCCGCCAACCAGCCGCGCAGGGTGTCGCGCACCCAGTCGAGGGCGTCCGGCGGGGCGGGCCACCTACTCGGCTCCAGGCCGGGCTCGGGTCGCTCCACCCACCAGGCGGCGAACCGGTAGGCGGCGTCGCCGAAGTTCGTCGTGGCGGGCCGTAGGTCATGTCGGTGGGCCACGGTGAGCAGCGCGGGAACATCATCGGGCCGCGCGCCGCGCAGGGCGGCCTCGATCTCGGCGCGACCGTGCTCTCGGTCCTCGTCGGAGCGCTCGAGGTGCTGGAGCGGCGCGAGTGCGGTGAGCACGCTGAGCGCGACGATCCCGTCCGCGGTCCGCTGCACCTCCTCGATCTTGGCGGTGAGCAATCCACGCTGGACGCGCGCGGCCGCAAGTGGCAACCGGCCCGACCGCGCGGCCGCCGCGAGCCTGCGCAGCACCGGCGCGGGTGGGCTCGCCGCGAGCACCGCCTCCAGGACGGGGTCGCCGGCGATGTGGATCGCCTCGTCCGGCGCAGTCTGCAACCAGTGCGCCACCTCCTCCAGCCGATCCGGATCCGACAGTCGCTCTCCGGTGGCCACCACCACTGCGGCGAGACGGTCGGCGTCGGTCGGCTCCGCAGGTGCGGTGTCGATGCGCACTCCGCCAACGCTACGTGGGTCGGGATCGCCCGTGCGGGCCTGCGCGAACTGACCCGCGAGCTCCACCGCGTCCACCACGTCGTAGGCGTCGTCGGTCAGGAAGCGCGGCACCCAGAAGAGAGCCGCGGGAATGGGCTCGACGGCCGAGTGGCGGCCCCGGTCGAGGTCGAAGACTGCGAGGCCGCTCCCGGAACCCGTGTCCGCCCACCGCCCGGCCCACTCCGGGTGCAGCGCGATGATGTCGTGCTGGCCGTACTGGGCGTCGGCCACGAAGATCTTGAAGCTGGCCTGCAGCGCCTGGGGCCGGGGCAGCAGGAGGGTGGCCGCGGCGATCCAACATGCGGCCTGCTCGGGATCCTCGGTGACGAGGACCACGGTGCGCCGCTGCTCGGCGTCGTGGAGCCGGTGGATCGCCGACAGCAGCGCGATCAGCCGTTCCCGCCCGTCGGCGGCGTCGCGCACCCGGTTGCGGACGGTCTCCGTGTCGAGCGGTCCAGGGGCCGGGTGCGCAGGCAGCAGGTCGAGCTCGGTGCCAGCCGCCGGCTTCGTCGCCCACCACTGCGCACCCCAGAGCTGCGCGGGCCGGACCATCCCGTAGTCCGCAGGGTCACGGGTGACGGCGGCGTGGGTGAACTGGTTGCCCTGTCGCGTGCCGTTGGCCTCCTGGCCAAGGTAGCGGCCCGCGGCGGTGGCGAAGGCTCCGTCCGCCGTGTGCGCGAGTGACAGCGGGTAGTCGCGCACCGCGCGCCGGTCGCGCATCCAGCTCGACGGCGCTTCGTACAGCAAGGTGCGCTGCACGATCGGCATGGCCTCGGTGGCGAGGCCCGGCGACGCGGCCTGGAACTGGAACCCGGCCCCGCCCTGCAGTCCCTGCCCCGGGAGGCAGTCGGTGTAGTAGAGGGACCCGAAGCCGGTCACGACGGGCTCTGTTCGATCACGCCGAACCGGTGGAGCAGCCACAACAGCGGCTCCTCCACCCGGAACGGTTGAACGCCCCCCGCGTCGACCAGGTCGGCGACGTAGTCCGGTGCCGCGCCGAGGGCCGAGACCGCGAAGTAGCGGAACGTCGAGTAGTTGTGGGTCAGATGCGCGTCGATGTCGTCGGCGCCGTACTCGTACAGCAACGCCCGCACGTGCTCGTGGGTGTCCAGGCCCGCCGTCTCGTCGTAGCCCGGACGTGGCGTCGGCTTGGCCAGGAGGGGGTGGTTGGCCCCGAGCACCGGGAAGAAGGCGTCCATCTTCGCGAACACCACCGCGAGTGGAACCTTCACCTTCTTGCTCGCCCTCACCTGGTGCGATACCCGCAGCAGCTCGGTGATCCGGCCGAGGACCTCCAGGGGCGGCTCGGCGTTGCGGATCGCCGCAAGCGGGACGTCGATGCGTTCGAGGGCGCCGGGCAGCTGCCACGGGTCGAGCAGCAGGACCAGGCCCTCGGCCACCCCGAGGTAGGCCTGGGTGTGCACCCGCTCCTGGTTGGTGAGGTCCTCACCCGCAGCGTCGTAGAAGGACAGCACGGTGGTGACGAGGCTTTCCACGCCGAGCCTACGTCTGGGCTGCCGCCACTCGATGACGACCGGCGCCCGGAGCCCATCAAGCGCCGCCGCGGTCTGGTCGAACAGCTTGCCCTGCTTGAAGAGCTGCTCCTCGTTGCGCTCCAGCCAGAGCCGCGGCGACTCGGCACCGCCCTGCTGGTCGCCGGTGAGCCGGATGTCGGCCTGGAGCCGCCGCCGCACCGCGGTTCTCAGCTCGTGGTGGAGCACGGACAGGTAGACCGTCTTCCCCGCGCCCTTGCCGCCCACCATGCCGACGAGAGGGCTGCGGCTCTCCGCGAACGTCGACGACAGCGGCGTGTGGCAGACCGGGCAGGCCCGCACGCCGGTGACCCCGCCACAGGTCGGGCACGGCGCCTGGCGGGGAGTCCCAAGCGGCCCCTTCGCCTCGGCGACGAAGGCGGGGTAGGCCGGGACGCTGACGTTGGTCAGGGTCGCCCGCGTCTTGTCCACCGTCTTGGTGCACCGAGTCTCGCCGCCGGGGACGCCCCGGCCCAGGCACTGGTACGCGAGCCGCGACTGGTTGATCTTGTGGTAGCAGTACGGGCAGGCGACAGTGGCCATCACGACACCTTCAGCTGGCTGACCGGCGGATCGACGAGCAGGGCGGGCGCCGGCTCCGCGAGGAAGCACCGCAGCCAGTAGGGCTTGCGCAGCCCGGGGACGATCGCCTCAGGCAGTACCAGCGGCACACCCGGCTCGACCACGACGGTCTGGCGGAGCATCTCGATGCCCGCGTCAGCGGACAGCGGCATGACGGGTCCGGCCGCAGCGACGAGGACCAGCGTGACGTCGGGGACCGTCTCGGTGCCGGTGAGGGTGATCGTACATTTCACACCGCCCGCGAGCCGGTGGCCGCGGCGGCGCAGCTGGTAGCGCAGCTGCGGTGGCCGCTCGTCGACCTCCACCACTGTCGCGAGCGAGCAGCTCTCGTCGCCACTCACGTCGAGAATCACGGCAGCAACCTCCACGCGCGACACTCCGGGAACGTCCCGGAGCTGACAGCCGCCCTCGTCGCGGTACTGCTGCAAAGTGATGCGACGCCTGCCGCCCGCCCACTGCACGTCGGCCGCGCTCACCGCGTCGGGCCACTGCCAGGTGACGCGGACGTCCGCACCGAACCGCTGGGCCCGCACCCGGCGCACCGGGTCGGTGAGATCCACCACCGCGTCCTGACCGCGAACGCCGCCCTCGGGGCCGAGCGTGAACGGCACGCAGTAGGAACGACCGGGGGGCACCGGCGCGACGAGCGTCATCGACTCGCCCTCCGCGGTGAGCTGGCCGTCGAGCTCCACCCCGTAGGTCTCCAGCTCCGCCGGCGGCACCAGCCGGCCGTACTCCCACGAACACGGCTGGGACGAGCGCCGAATGACGACCTCGTTGCCGGGCCGCTGCTGCCAGGACAGCCGCACGGTGAGGCCGGATGCGGCCGCGGGCGTGGCGGTCAGCGCGGCGACGGGCGTGGCTTCCAGCCGCGTCGCCCCCCGAACGACGACAGCTGCCGACCGCACCGCGCCACCACCGCTGGCCGGCGGATAGCAAGCGACCAGCGTGTAGAAGTACTGCACGCCATCGACGGCCGTCTCGTCGCGGAACGCGCGGTTGCGCTCGACGGCCACCGGCTCGCCGCGGCCCGCAGCAGGGCCCGTGGTGCGGCGGACCTCGACGGCCGCGACGTCGGGATGGATCCGCCAGCGCCCGTGCACGACCTTGTCCCCGCCCGCGACCACGACATCGGTGACCGGCGGGATGACCTGAACTGTCGCGCACGCCGGGCGCGACCACGGCCCGCCCGCGGTGCGGGCGAACACCGCGTAGTGCAGGTGCCGCCCGACCGGTGGCGCGTTGTCGGCGGTCGAGCGCCCGGAAGCGGCAGCGACACCCGCTCCGCCGGAGCTACGCGCGACCGGCAGTTCGCGGCCGTCGTCGGCGTCCACGGGTTCGCGGCCCTCACGCCGGACCACCCGGAACGCCGTGGCGTCGCCGTGGTCGGACGCCGGGCGCCAAGCGATGCGGACGCCGCCACCGTCGGCGGTCGCGGTGACCCCGACGACCGGCGCAGCCGGCACCGTCGCGAGCTCGTCGGCCAGCCCGGGCAGGTCGCCGGCCAGCCGCAGCGCCTCCCGCAGCCGCGCCCCCGCCTGTTCGTCGCGGCCGGCCCGCAGGTCCTCGCCGGCGGCCCGGCGCAGGCTCTCGACCTGCTCGCGCTGGCGCTGCACGGCCTCTCGCGCGGCTTCGCCGTCGGGGCCGGAGAGGGTGGGGGCGATCTGCTGCGCGGCGACGAGCTTCCCCTCCGCCAGCAGCTCCGTCACGGCCGCGAGCGGGTCGCGCCGCACCCCTGCCTCCGCGAGGACGCTCACGACGATTCGGCCGGCGTCGCCCCGCTGTAGCCCGCTGCGAGCGAGCAAGGAGAACAGCGTGCGCGGCTGGGCGCCGTCGGCACGCTTCTCACGCACTTCCTGGAGCAGGTGGAACACAGCGAGCGCAATGAGGTCGGTGCCGCCGTTGGCCTCGTTGACCAGGATGCCGACGGCCTCCCGGGCCGCCCGGACCGCCGGGCTGTCCGGCACTTTGTCCAGGTCCTCCGCGCGCTTCTGCGCGGCCTTTCCCGACAGCGCCGCCGGGCGGCCGGGCGGTGACGGGGTCACGCTGAACCCGCCGAGCAGGCCGAACGCGCAGAGGTCCGGGAACAGCAGCCGCGGGATGCTGTCGACGCCCGCGGCGAGCAGCTTGGTGTTCAGGCTCTCGAGCCGGCCGCGCATCCCGGCCGCGGTCGGCAGCTCGACCGGCTCCACGACCCGGAGGCCGGCGGCCGTACAGGCTTGGTCGATCTCGGCGTCGCCGAGCGTGCCGTGCGCGGCGGCCGCCGCCCGCAATTGGTTCTGGGTGATGACGCCGAGCTCGCCGTGGCTCGCCGTCAGCAGCGCAGCCAGGTCCGCGATCTCTGAACCGAGCTGCTGGTGGCGGGCCCGCTCCCGGTCCTGCCACCACTGCGGGTCCGCCAGGTCAGCACTCTTGAGTTCCTTGTGCTCGCGCAGGAACTGCTGGCACACCAGGCCCAACCCACCGGCCTTCATCGCCGTCTTGTTCCACAACCGGACCACGTCGTTGATCCGCTCGCGCAGCGCTGCGGCGTCCATGGTCAGGTCGACGACGTAGCGCGCCAGCAGATCGTCGGGCAGGTGCGGCAGTCGCCTGCGCAGCGGCTTGAGCACCTGGTCCTCGTAGGATCGGGGATCGAAATCCGCCACCGTCGTCAGCTCGAGACGGAGATCTTGGAGACGGCGTCGATCGCGTCCCCGAGCTGCTCGGCCGACAGCCCCACGGCCACCCGAATGAGCAGGTCGTTGCCGGTGCTGCGTTCCGTGGCCCGCAGCTGCAGGAGACCGTCCTCGTCGATGGACATGACGATGTCGACCTTCGCCGTGCATCCCACGGGCTGCACCGGGATGCCGGTGATCAGGCCGCTGCCGTCATTGAGCGGATTGTTCGCCGACAGCTCCTCGCTCGCCACGGTGCCAGCCTGCTCGTAGAGCTTAATGAGGACCTGGGTCTGGGTGTGGTCGACGGTCTGGGCGGTGAGGGTGCGGTCGCCCGTGGGCAGCGCGTCGTTGGCGAAGGCCAGGTGCTTGACGAAATCACGGTCGGGGTCGTGGGAGTCCTGCAGCCTCACCCCGAACGCCTTCGGGAGCACGCTGTGGGTCCTCTTCTCCGACAGCTGCTTGACCGTCGCCTCCGACAGGCCGTACTGGCGGGCGACCTCGGTGACGACCTTGGACGCCTCGCGCTCGGCCTCGGCGGCACTGCCGGCCTTCTCCTTGACCTCCTGCTGCATCCGGTACACCACGCGGGACAGCGCGAAGATTGCGGCGCCCTTGGCGACGGCCAACTCCGGGTCGTGCAGCTTCGGGTCCCAGCCGAACTCCTTGACCAGCCTGGCCGCCACCATCGGCATGCGCGTGGACCCGCCGACGAGCAGCACCTCGTCGATCGTCGCGCCCGGCGACTTCTCCTCGAGCGTCGCGAGCGTGCGCCGGACGATCTCGACGGTACGGTCCAGCAGGTCGGCCGTCATCGTCTCGAACTCGGCCCGGGTGACCTCCACCCGCGCCGCAGCACCCGCGAACCGCAGCTGCACCGGTCGGCTCTCCTGCAACGACAGCTGCTTCTTGACCTCCTCAGCCTTGTTCGCCACCTCCTGCAGGAACTCGGCGTCGTCCTCGGGCGACTCGACGGGCGAGGCCTCGGCGACGAACCGCTCGAGGACGTGGTCACGCAACCGGGCGTCCCAGTCGGCGCCGCCCAGATTGGTGTCCCCGTCGGTGCAGATCACGGTGATCTCACTCGCGCTCACCCGGATCACGGTGGTGTCGAGCGTCCCGCCGCCGAGGTCGTAGACCAGCACGGTCTTGTCGACACCCCCGCTGGTCGCGTCGTAATGCACCGCGGCAGCGACCGGCTCGGGCAAGATGCCGACGACCTCGAGCCCGGCGATCAGCCCGGCCTTTTTCGTAGCCTCCTTCTGGCGCGCGCCGAAGTAGGCGGGCACGGTGATCACGACCTGCTCGACAGGGCCGTTCGTGTAGGTCGCCGCGTCGGTCGCCAGACGGCGGAGGATCAGCGCCGAGATCGACTCCGGCGTGTGGACCTCGCCATGGAACTCGTACTCCCGGTCCTCGCCCATCTGCCGCTTGATGAGGCTCATGACGCTGTCGGCGTCGATGAATGCCGACTGCTTGGCCGACTCCCCCACGATGACGTTCGTGGGGGTCTCGAACTGCACGACCGACGGCGTGATCTCCGAGTTGTTGTCGTTGCGGCACACCGTGGGCCGCCCGGTCTCGTCGATGTAGGCGATCGCCGAGTAGGTGGTGCCCAGGTCGATGCCGAAGACCCGGCCGGTGCCGTCAGCCATCCGTCTTCTCCTTCGTCAGGTAGCGGTAGAGCGTGATGCGAGCGGGAGCGACGATCTTCCCACCGTCGATCTCCGCGTAACCCTGCTGCACGACCTCGGCCACCGTCCCGTCCTGCTCGGGGTCCCCGGTCTCCACGACCGCGGCCACCTGCTGGCGGCCCGGGACGAAGGCCGCGCCCACCTCCTGGTCGAGGACGGCGACGCCGCAACGTTCCAGGGTCTCCTCCACACTGGCGGCAAACGAGCCGAGCAGGTTCGCCACCTGCGATCGTGTCACCTCGGCTGGCACTTTCGCGGCCTGCCGCATCAGGTCGTTGCGCAACCGGCACAGGTCGGTGACGACCGGCCGCAGCTGCCCGACCCGCTCCGCCGCCCTGAGCCGCTCAATCTCCGCGTGCTGGCGGTCGATCACCCGCTCGCGGGCGGCCGCCCGGGCGGTCTCGGCGGCGAGGCGGCGCGCCACGTCGGCGAGGGCGGCCTCGATCACCGCCAGCCGGCCGTCAAGGTCGGTCGATGGTGGGCCGACGGGTCGCTCAGTGGACGCGCACGCAGCCGCGGGCTGGACATCACCCGTCGCCCCGCCATTGCTCTGACCTGGGGAGGCAGGCTCCACCGCCGGTGCCGCCTGCGGTGGCGGATCCAGCTGCTGTACGTCAGCTGCGTCGTCTGGGCGCATGCCGTCCCTCTCCGCAATCGGTGCTCGACGTGGGGCTCGGAGCAGGCGTCATCGTCCGATCACATCGTGTCACACTTCGGCCTTTCGCCCGGTGCTCGACGGACGGTGGGACGACCGCGCGGCGACGTTCGAGTGGGTGCCGTCGCGACGACTCGCCGTCGTGGGTGCGGGCGGGCAGGGCAAGAGCGTTCTATGCCGCCGCCTGGCTCGTCAGCTGCTGGAGCGACGGACGCCGGGCGATCCGGTGCCGTCCTTCTCTCCCTGTCGAGCTGGCAGCCGGAGGAGTCCGGCCTCGAGGACTGGCCAGGTGACCGTCTGCCCGTCGACGTCTCGCCGGCGCTCTCCCAGGATGCGGTGACGGCAGGACGATCGCTCGGGTCATGGTCGAGGACGGCCCGGGGATCCCGATTCTCGACGGTCTCGACGCGCTGCCCGACGCGCTGTCGAACGGATCAACGACGCGGTCGCGGCCCGCTGTTCCTGACCTGCCGCGAGGAGGAGTGCGGGTGCGCCACCCGCCGGGATGTCCTGACCGCGACCGCCGTGGCCCGGTTGCGTCCGCTGCCGCTGGCAACGGTGTCGTCGTGGCTGCAAGGACCGCGCCCGCCGCCGACCGGTCGACGACGAAGTGGACACCCGTGCTGAACGCTGTCGACGCCAAGGTCGCGCCGGTCGCGCCGGTCGCGCCGGCCCAGGGACCCGCCGACGCGGAGACCCACGAACCGCTGCGGATCGTGCTGACCTCGCCCCTGATGGTCTCCCTGGCCAGGACCGTCTACAACGAAACCTCGATCGATCCGCGCGAGCTCCTGACCGCCAGCACGGTCAAGCGCGGCGACTGACTTGCGCAAATAGAGAAACCACTGGTCGTGGCGGTACAGTTCGGCGCTCTTCGCATCCGTTCAGGGCGGGTCGGCGCATGCCAATGCTCCAAATTTGCTTCAGCCTTTGCGGCCAATGTCGCCACCCTCCCAGACCCATGATCCGCTCGTCGACGACGCCCCGACCCTTATTGCAGTCACCGGCTGCCCGAGCGATGTCGCCGGCCATACCCTCCCCCGGTCATCGCTGGTGGTTGAACCGCGTGGAGGGGGCTGCGCGGGTGCGGCGCGAGCACGACGAGGAAACCGAGGAGCAGCCGATCAGGAGCACGGTGGTCACGTCCGCTCCTGGGTTGCTCGACCGGTGAGGACGGTGCGCTGGTGCCGGCCGGGCACGGCAGCGTGCCAGCGACGACGCCCCGGCCGAAGTTAACCAGCTGCCGCACCCGGTCGCAGTGCTCGCATGACCTCGACCAGGACGCGTTGGTTCGACCCGTGCACGTTCCGCCGAGTACGGCTAAGGTCCTCGGGTAGAACTGCATAACCACGGGAGCTCGCACCGTAAGCGGGCTGAGAGGGCGGCTGGATCTCCTCACGGCAGAGGAGTCGGCGCCGCCGACCGCAGGAACCTGTCCGGGTAATGCCGGCGTAGGGAGGAAGTTCATGACCGCATTGGCGGATAGCTCTGTCCAGCCGCACGTCACCACCGGCCCGATCCAGGGCTCACGCAAGGTGTACGTCGAGGCCGCCGACGACATCCGGGTGCCGGTCCGTCGGGTCGATCTGACCAACGGGGAGCACCTCGACGTCTACGACACCTCCGGCCCGTACACCGACGCCGACGCGGTGATTGACCTCCGCGCCGGGCTGCCGGAGCTGCGCGCAGCGTGGATCGCCGCCCGCGAGCCGATCGGCGGCGCAGTCACCCAGCTCGCCTACGCCCGCGCCGGGATCATCACCCCGGAGATGCGGTTCATAGCGGTCCGCGAGCGCGTCGACGTCGAGCTGGTCCGCTCCGAGGTCGCCCGCGGCCGGGCAGTCATCCCAGCCAACCGCCGCCACCCCGAATCCGAGCCGATGATCATCGGAAAGAAGTTCCTCGTCAAGATCAACGCCAACATCGGCAACTCCGCGGTCTCCTCCTCCATCGAGGAGGAGATGGACAAGATGGTCTGGGCGACCCGGTGGGGCGCCGACACGGTCATGGACCTGTCCACCGGCCGCGACATCCACCCGACGCGGGAGTGGATCCTGCGGAATTCCCCGGTGCCGATCGGCACCGTACCGATCTACCAGGCGCTGGAGAAGACGAACGGCGACCCGGCGAAGCTGTCCTGGGAGGTCTACCGGGACACCGTGATCGAACAGTGCGAGCAGGGCGTGGACTACATGACCGTGCACGCCGGGGTGCTGCTGCGCTACGTGCCCCTCACGGCCAAGCGGCTGACCGGCATCGTCTCCCGCGGGGGGTCGATCATGGCGGCGTGGTGCCTGGCACACCACCGCGAGTCGTTCCTCTACACCCACTTCGCCGAGCTGTGCGACATCCTGCGCAGCTACGACGTCACCTTCTCCCTCGGCGATGGGCTGCGCCCCGGGTCCATCAACGACGCCAATGACGACGCGCAGCTCTCCGAGCTGCGCACCCTCGGCGAGCTCACCCAGATCGCCCGCGGGCGCGATGTGCAGGTGATGATCGAGGGCCCCGGGCACATCCCGATGCACAAGATCGTGGAGAATGTGCGGCTGGAGGAGCAGTGGTGCGACGAAGCGCCGTTCTACACCCTCGGCCCGCTGGCCACCGACATTGCGCCGGGCTATGACCACATCACCTCGGCGATCGGGGCGGCGACGATCGCGCAGGCCGGCACCGCGATGCTGTGCTACGTCACGCCCAAGGAGCACCTGGGCCTGCCCAACCGGGACGACGTCAAGACCGGGGTGATCACCTACAAGATCGCCGCGCACGCCGCGGACCTGGCCAAGGAGCACCCCCACGCGCAGGCCCACGACGACGCCTTGAGTCAGGCCCGGTTCGAGTTCCGCTGGCGCGACCAGTTCAACCTTTCCCTCGATCCGGACACCGCCCAGGGGTTCCACGACGAGACGTTGCCCGCCGAAGCGGCCAAGACCGCGCACTTCTGCTCCATGTGCGGGCCGAAGTTCTGCTCCATGCGCATCACTCAAGACGTCCGGGATTACGCCGAGGAGCACGGCCTGACCAGCGTCGAGGCCATCGAGGCCGGGATGACCAAGAAAGCGGCCGAGTTCACCGACCGCGGCGCGCGCATGTACCTCCCGATTGCTGAGCAGTAGCCAACCAACAGCCCAGCGTGCCGAGCATCCCGAGTCCCGACGTAACCACCGACCTGTACGACGTGATCGCGCGTCCGCGCGACGTGCGCGCCGAGTGCAGGGCCACGCTGGGGCATACGGCTTCGCCCTATTCCACTCGGAAGATTGGAATGGCCGCACCGGCGACTTATGAGGGGCTGGGCATCACCGGCGCGGCCATCACCCCGTCAACTACGAGGGGCGGGCGGAACGCTAACGCTCAGGAGGCGGACAGAAACGAACTGTTGATCTTACAGAACTGCCGGTTCGTTGATTGTGGAACGTTCAGTCCAGCATCCCGATCCGGCCCGCGAACTCGCGTACCTCGGAGGCGTAGGACGGCTTGGCCCGCTTGACGAGCGTAGTAACCATGCTGCGCACTGTCTTTTTGTAGAGAAAGTCTTCGGGGCACAGCCGCTTAGCCATCTTCAGGTGGACGAAAACGGCTGTATCGTTGCCAGCGCACTCGTAGCAGCGCGCAACTTGGGAAAGGTGGGCCACCTGGCGTCCCAGACAGGGGATCGTCGTGATGTCGACCTCATTAGCGAGCCGCAGCGCTGCGGAGATCTCACCGGCTTCGTACTCGAGGTTCACGACATGGATGCCGACGTTGTCAGGGCCAAAGACCATGTGGTGAAAATCTTGGCCGCTCCCGACCCGCTGTCCCGCTTCGCGGGCCGACCCCCGCAGCAGCTCACGGCCGCGCCATGGATCGCCGGTGCGTCCGGCTGCAATCGCTGCCACCAGCAGCAGTCCCCCGTAGAGCGAGAAGTGCTCGGGGGTTCCGTCCGGCAACAAAGGCATTAACGCCTCGCTACCTTTCATGGCAAGGTCCAACGCGCCAGAGGGCTTGTCGTCGGCCAGCAGGGCATGGCCAAGGTTCCAGGTGGCGGCCGCGATCAGGAGCGGGTCTTCTGTTTCTTCGGCGTAGCGCATGGCACGGTCCGATACCACGCCGCCGAGATCCACACGCCCAACCGTGATAACCACAGATCGGGCCAGTTGGTAGACTTCAGATGCTTGCCGGAAGGCATCCGACGATCGCCCGGTGGCGTGTATGGCACGCTCAGCGTCAACAATAAGATCGGGCAACAACCTTAAGACGTCGGTGTACCTGGTAGGCGAGGTGAACCAGGCCTGCCAGGCCGCGTTGACCTGCTCGGTAAGCACAGGAAGGTCAGGCCGTGTCCCCGGCTCGGTCAAGCCAATGGAGCGGTACGTGATGAGTGCCCGCTCAATCTCAGCCAGCCGGGAGTTGATTAGCCCTTCGTGATTCTCGCATGGTGGCTCACCGATCAGGGCAGCGGTACGTACACCCAGCACCTTGGCGAGCTTGCGCAGTACCGGCAGTGAGGGTGTCTTGGTACCGGCCTCGATCATCTCCAGGTAGCGCACCGTGATGCCCGCGTGCGTCGCCACGGACACCGTGCTCTTCTTCCGGTCGATCCGGTACAGGCGGATGAGCTGGCCGGTCGGTATGTCGGGCACAGCGAGGCACCTCCGGGGCTTGACGGCCTCTAGCGAATAGGTAAAAGGGTACAGGACACTCAAATCTTATATTGGGGCCCGCCAACCCGATCCGTGGGTCGGTGAGGCGGTGGTTCGGCCGGGTAGGGGTGGACGGAAGCCGCCGAGGGCGAGCGTGGACAGGGCGATGAGTGCGGCAGCGGATGTGAATCCGAACGCCATCCGGTGCAGGAGTTTGATCGTGGTGTTGGTGGACTCGATCAGCACGTTGGAGAGGTCGTGGTCGAGCGTGGCGTTGATCGCTGCCCGGTGTTTGCGGATCTTTTTGCCGAGGGCGACGAAGGCGGGGATGCGGCAGCGGGCGGTCCACGACAGCCAGCGGTCGAGCGTTTCCTTGCCGGCGTGGCCGTGACCGCGAACACGTACCGTAGGCCCTCTGACAGCAGGGAGGCGCGGTGCAGTCGGGGGTCGGTCTTGGCGATCCCGGTCAGCTTGTCGGCCTGGCGTTCGGTGCGGTTTTCCGGGTTCTTCCCCAACGCGTACCGGGCGTGCTGCAGTCGCCGCGCCCGGTCGTGACCCGGACGGGGTGCGATATCGGCTCGTGGCCGCCCCCGGCTGGCCGAGGCCCGTGACCGCGGCGTGCTGCGCCAGGTCGGCCCCGCGTACACCTTCCGGCACGAACGGCTGCAGTCCCATCTCGCCGCCGTCGCGGGGCCGTCGTCCCGCCGCCCAGCGAGCGTCGAGTCCCGCCCCGAGTCGCCGCTCAGCCCACGCCCAGCTCGGCGAGCCGGGCCCGGTAGCGCTGCACGTTCGCGAGCTTGACGTCCTCGTACCCACGGACGAGATCGGCCGCCTCGGCGGCGGCCACGGCGGTGTCGTAGTTCGACGCGCTCAGTCCTGCCGCCATCCGGAGGACCAGGGCCCGGTACTCATCTCGCAGTGAGCGCTCGAGCCGGCGGATCTCGGTCCGGCCGAACGGATCCAGCACCGTCCCCCGCAGCGCCTTACCCCGGGCGAGGACCCGCAACACCGGCCGCATCCACGACCCGAACGCGATCTTCTTCCGCCGCCCGAGCGCCTTGAGCACCGGCGGGTGCAGCCGGTAGCGCATCCGCACCCCACCCGGCACCTCGGCCGCGAGCCGTGCCTCGAACGCGGGGTCGGTGAGCAGTCGCGCCACCTCGTACTCGTCCTTGTAGGCCGTGAGCTTGTGCAGCCCCCGCGCCACCGCCTCGCTGAGGGCCGTCTCGCCACCGATCGCCCGCTCGGCCCGCCACACCGTGGCGACGTCGGCCACGTACGCCCGGGCCGTGCGCTCGCTCTGGTAGTCGATGAGCTGCGCGGCACGCACCTCCACGAGCCGCCGGGTCTCCCCCGCCAACTCCCCGAGATCGATCGACGCCGGCAGCACCGGACCGCCCGCACCACTCCGACTCGGCCCGACCCCACCAACCCCGGCACCCCCCGGCCCGACGACACCAGCCCCGTCCCCACCAGCCCCAACACCGTCAGCCGCACCGTCGCCCAACCCGGCGGCCGCGGCGAACGCAGCGGGGTCGGCGACCGCCACCCGCCCCCAGCGGAACGCCGCGACATTGACCGCGACCGCGACCCCGTTCAGCTCGATGGCCCACTCGATCGCCGCGGCTGACAGCGGTAACGCCCCGGACTGGTAGGCCGCGCCGACCAGCAGCAGGTTGGCCGACATCGCGTCGCCGAACAGCGCCTGCGCGGCCGCTTGCGCATCCAGGGCGACGACGTCGCGCGAGACCCCGGCGATCCGCGAGATCAGGGTCTGCATGTCGGGTGCGGTGATCGACGCGTCGCGCACCATCGCCCCGGTCGGCACCGGGCTGGTGGAGACCACGGCGACGGTGAGCTCGGGTGCGGCGTAGCCGAGGAAGCGGGAATCGGCACCCACCAGCGCATCACAAGCCAGGTAACAGCGGGCCGTCGCGACACCGACCCGGTTCGCCGGGCCGAGCGCGGCGGCATCCGGCGCGAGCCGCAGGTGCGAGGTGACCGGACCCGCCTTCTGGGACAGGCCGGTCTGGTCCACCCCGTGCACGGCGAGGCCGTCGCGCACCGCGGCGGAGCCGAGCACCTGGTTGACCGTGACGATCCCGGTACCGCCGATGCCCGCCAGAAAGATGTCGCCGCCGAGCGGGTCTCGCGGCACGTCCGGCACCGCGGGTGGGTCGGGCCGCTCCCGTCCGGGCGCCTTGCCAGCTGTGTCGATGCCGGCGCTTCGTGCGGGCGCCAGCTCGACCGTGACGAACGACGGGCAGTCGCCGTCGAGGCAGGAGTAGTCGGTGTTGCAGGAGGTCTGGTTGATGCGGGTCTTGCGACCGAACTCGGTGTCGGCGGGCTGCACCGACAGGCAGTTGCTCTTCACCCCGCAGTCGCCGCAGCCCTCGCAGACGGCCTCGTTGATCACCACTCGGGTGGGTCGGATGGGCAGCGTGCCACGCTTGCGCATGCGCCGCGACTCCGCCGCACAGCGTTGGTCATAGACCAGCACGGACACACCTTCGACGGCGGCGAGCCTGCGCTGGGCCTCGTCGAACCGGTCGCGGTGCCACAGGTCGACCCCGGTCGGCAGCGGCGACAGTGCTCGGTACCGCTCCGGTTCGTCAGCACACACGATGATCTTCTTGACGCCCTCAGCGAGCAGCTTGGCAGCCAGCGCCGGCACCTCGAGCCCGCCCTCGGCGTCCTGCCCACCGGTCATCGCGACGGTCCGGTTGTAGAGCAGTTTGTAGGTGATCGACACTCCGGCAGCGACGCAAGCCTGCACGGCCAGCTGACCGGAATGCGCGAACGTGCCGTCGCCGATGTTCTGGAATATGTGCCCGGCGCTGGTGAACGGCACCTGCCCGATCCACTGCGCACCCTCGCCGCCCATCTGGGTGAGCATGGTGACCTCGCTCGAGGGCCGCTGGACTATCGCGACCATGGCGTGGCAGCCGATGCCACCACCGGCTACAGCGCCTGGGAGCACAGTGGTGGAGCGGTTGTGCGGGCATCCCGAGCAGAAGAACGGGGTTCGGATGACCGGAAGGAGGTCGAGCATCGGACGGGGCCGCGCGGCCGGGTCGGGCGCGAGCGCGATCTCGGGGTGCGCGGCGAGCACCCGACGCAACGGCCCGTCGAGCAGGCCCGCGGTCAGCTCGCCGGCGACCGGCACGAGCGGTACACCGGCCGCGTCGGCCGAGCCGATGACCAGCGGTGCGTCGGGCAGCCCGTAGAGGGCGTCGCGAACGGCGGACTCGACGAACGGCGACTTCTCCTCCACCACCAGAACGGTCTCGACGCCGGCGGCGAACTCGCGCAGCAGCTCGCGCTCGACGGGGTGGATCATCCCGAGCCGTAGGAGCTTGATCCCGGCACGCCGGCAACCATCATCATCCAGACCGAGGTCCCGCAACCCCTGCCGGACGTCGGTGAACGTCTTCCCGCCGGCCACCACCCCGAGCCAGGCCCCGGGTACGTCGACCTCGACGGCGTTGATCAGGTTCGCGGCGAGGAACGCGCGCAGCATCGCCCACCGCGGCCCGTACATCTGCGCCTCGGCGTGCAGCGAACCCGGTGGGATGAGCATCGGGACCTGCTCGTACACCCACGGCCGGCCCTCCCATTCCAGCTCTGGCACGGTGATGTCCACCTCGCCGCAGGAACCGTCGATGGTGTAGATGCCGTCGGCGACGTCGGTCGTGATCTTCATCCCGACCCACATGCCCGACACCCGCGACATCGCGACCCCGAAGCGACCCAGCCGAACGATCTCCTCGGCCGAGCCGGGGTAGAGCACCGGTAACCCGTAACCGGCCAGGGTGCGCTCGCTGACGCACGGAATCGTGGAGGACTTGCAACTCGGGTCGTCCCCGGCCAGCACGAGCACGCCACCGCGCGGGTGGGCACCACACATGTTGCCGTGGCGCATCGGGTCGCCTGCACGGTCCACGCCGGGCCCCTTGCCGTACCAGACACCCACCGCGCCGTCGACGGTGCGCGCGTGGCCGGGCACCTCCACCTGGCTACCCCACACCGCTGTGGCGGCGAGCTCCTCGTTGACCCCCGGCACGAACTCCAGGCCCGCGGTCTCCCGCAGCTCCGACGCCTTGGCGAGGGTCTGATCCAGCCCCCCGAGCGGGCTGCCCGGATAGCCGGAGACGAACGACGCGGTGCGCAGCCCGGCCACGGCGTCGGCGGCGTGTTGCTCGACAAGCATCCGGGCGATCGCCTGGACACCGGTGAGCAACACCGGCCCCGCACCGGCCCGGTAGCGGGCGGCGAACTCGAACTCGACGAGCTGGGCGGTGGCCTGGATCTCGGTGTCCTGCAGCGTCATGCCTACCCTCCGTTCGGCTCGTGCGCGGCAATCCTCGCGTAGCCGACGGGGCATCCACGCACCGCTGTGTCAGCGCTCTGCGCAAACACTATCCACCGGATCACCACAGACGTTGCACCGCGACGTTCATCACGGTCCCTGCTCGCGTAGGTGAGCCCGCCGAAAATCAGCGTGCCCGTCATCGAGCCGGTAAGCCGCAGGTAACACTGATCCATGCGACCCGGCACGGTGTGGCCCGTTGACTCCATCTGACCCACTACCGTTCACCGGGTGGGGGTCTCCAGACAGCACCGGGTTCTCGTCGCCCTCGCGCTCGCGTTCCTGGCGGGCTGCGGTTCCCCGGCTTCGCCATCAGCGGCCCCGGCCGAGCCGGTCACCGCCCCCACATCCGCGAGCCCACCGTCGCGCGAACGGCTGGTGATACACGGCGCCGGCGACGTCAACCTCGACCCGTCCTACATCCCGGCCCTGCGCACCCAGGGCTACTCGCACGCCTGGTCCGGGCTCGAGGGCCTGTTCGCCGCCGACGACCTGACGATCATCAACATGGAGTGCCCCGTCTCCGCGCTCGGCACGATCGTGCCCAAGGAATTCAACTTTCGCTGCGATCCCGCCGCGCTCCCGTCGGCGCGTGAAGCCGGGGTGGAAGTGGCCAACCTGGCCAACAACCACAGCCGCGACTACGGCCCGGTGGCACTGCTCGACTCGATCGCCCAGCTGCGGACGGCCAAGATCGAGCCGGTCGGGGTGGGCATCGACGAGGACGCCGCACACACCCCGGCGATCATCGAAGGGAACGGGTGGCGGATCGCGGTACTCGGCTTCGGCGGGGTGGTGCCGGCCGCGGACTGGCTGGCCGATGCGAACTCCCCGGGGATGGCCGACGGCGACGACATCGACTCGATGACCGCCGCCATCCGGGCTGCCGACGCCCAGGCCGACCTGGTGTTCGTCACCATCCACTGGGGCATGGAGCTGAACGTCGAGCCGCTGGCCGAGGACGTGAAGCGCGCGCATGCCATGATCGACGCCGGTGCCGACGGGATCTTCGGCCACCACGCCCACCGGCTGCAACCCCTCGGCAGCTATCAGGACCGTCCGATCGCGTGGGGGCTGGGCAACTTCGTCTGGCCGACGCTGTCAGAGGCCGGGTCGCGCTCAGCGGTGGCGGAGTTCGTGGTGGAGCCCGACGGCTCGGTGCGCGGATGCCTGCTGCCGGCGTTCATCACCTCTCCCGGCCATCCCGAGCTGACCGGCCCCCGCTCCTGCTGATGCAGCGCCGTGGTCCTGGTGCTCCGAATGGGCTTCACTAGGGTGACGGTCTCGCCCGGCTCCTCAGGAGATCCGCAATGAACCCTGCGCGTCGCTCCAGCAGAGCCTGCGTCGATGTCGCCCTGCGCATCGCCGTGCTCGCCGGGCTGGCCCTGATCACCGGCTGCGGCGGTTCCGTTGCCGATTCCGACTCACCCGGTCCCGGCCGGCCCACGCGGGATCCGGCGGGCGATTTCTGCACCGCCGTCCGAGCAAACAGCGATGCAGCCCGACCCCTGGCCGGTCTGGCAAACGGCGCTGCGGTGCCCGAGGACTTCCCGGCTGTCGCCGCCGAGATGCGCCGCACCGGCGCCGACGTGCTCACCGCCGCGCCCGCGGAGATCCGAGCTGACGTCGAACACTCGGTCGAGGCGACAAACCTGCAGCTCGATGCCCTGGAGGCGGCTGGCGGTGACCCGGTACTCGCCGCCCGCGACACCAACCTCACCGACCGGCTCAGGTCAGCGGAGTCCATCGAGGCCGGCCAACGGGTACGAGCCTACGTGGCGCGCACCTGCGGCAGCTGACTCCGTGACCGCCTCACGACGGCTCCGCACCGGAGATGGCTTAGGGTGACTGGCGCCTCGACGGCCGCTGCCGGTGGGGCCGTGCTTCGCCGGCAGCCGCCCGTGGATCATTACTCCCCCGTGTCGCAAGGAGATCTGCCTGTGGGCAGGATGTTTCGAGCCACCCTGTTCGCCCTCGTCGTCATGGCCGCGGTCAGTGGCTGTGGCGAACCGGCACCCGATGCCGAGGCCTTGGAGGTGGCATCTGATCTGGCCAGGGAGGTCACTGCCTTCTGTGACGCGGCGCGCGCGAACATCGCGGCCGCGATACCGTTGATCGACCTGGCCAAGGCCGGCGGCACTCCCCTGCCGGCCGAGCAGATCGAGGCGGTCGTCGGGCCGCTGCGCACATCCAACGCGACCATGCTCGATGCCGCCCCTCCGGAGCTCCACACGGACGCCGAGTCGGCGGCACAGCTCGCCGAGATGCAGCTCGTGGTGTTCGAGTCGACGGGCGGCGACGTCGCGGCCGCCACCACCGACCCGGCCTTCGTCGCCAAAGCCATCGAGCTGCAGCCCGCGATGACCCGGTTCCAGGGCTTCCTCCGTAACGCCTGCGGCGTCGACGTCGACTGATTCGCGGTCGCACGACCGACGTGAACGGTAATTCTCGATCACTCGAGTACGCCGCTCGCGCGCTCACCCCGGGATCCCTCCGAGCAGCCTGCGGTGACAGCGCTCACATTTCCGGCGCCACCAATCCTGGAGGTTGCGCTCATACTTATCGCGATATATCGTGACATCGTACGAGCGACTCGGTGCTATCAGAGCAGGAGAGCTCGCAACGATCACGGAGACATTGAGATGACCAGCATGACCTCCCCGTGGGCACACCCGTTCAGCTTCGGTCACGGGCGCCGCCGCTCACACCCACCCTTCGGGCATCACACCGCGGCGATGTCGACCCCGCCTGCGGACGACCCCACCGACCACGAACACCACCACGAACACCACGGGCCCGGCAGGCGCGACCGCCGCCACGGCCATTCACCGTTCGGCCAGGGCTTCGGTCCCGGCTTTCCCCCGCCGCGCCGCGGCTTCGGCCGCCGCCACGGCAGCCGCACCTCGCGCGGCGACGTCCGCGCAGCCGTACTTGCCCTGGTTGCAGAGCGTCCGAGGCACGGCTACGAGATCATTCAAGAGATCGCCGACCGCTCCGGCGGCACCTGGCGTCCGAGTCCCGGCTCGATCTATCCGACGGTGGCCCAGCTCGAGGACGAAGGCCTGGTGCGCACCGAGAAGATCGACGGGCGCCGGATGGTTCAGCTCACCGATGCAGGCACCCAGTACATCGAGGAACACCGCGCGGAGCTGGACGCGGTGTGGGAGTCGGTCGGCCGGCGACGCGACGACATGGACGATGGAGCCGTCGACCTGTGGGAACAGCTGGGCCAGCTGCACGCGGCCGCCCAGCAGGTGATGAGCGCCGGCACCCCCGAGCAGATCACCACGGCAACGACCGCGCTCACCGAGGCACGCAAGACGATCTATCGCCTGCTCGCCGAATAACCCCCGGCCGACCAGGTCGTCGGCCGCGGTGCTGATCACCTGCCAGGCATAGGGCAGCGAGTCGCGGGTTCTATGACAGCGACGGCCGGGCGAGCCGGCCCGGTACGAAGTCCGGGTCGATCTGGGCGGCGAGATCGGTGCCGACAGTCCGGTTCCCCCACGCCACGGCGTTGCGCAGGTGGAACTCCACGGTGCCGCGGTGGTAGGCCACCCAGTCGCGCTGCCGCTCGTCCAGGGCGGCCAGCAACGCGCCGAGCACCGCGAGGTTCGCCGGCTCCAGCGTCGAGAGCGCGGCAAGGTCCCCCCGCTCGGTGGCCCGCACCCAGGCGGACTGGCCCAACCAACCGAGCAGCGCATCGCCGACCTGCTCGCGCAGGTACGCGCCATCGGCCTGGTCAGCGACCTTGTTGCCGAGGACGCGCAGCGCCACCCCATGCCCGGCGGCGTGCGCGGCATATTGCTCATACACTCCGACGCCACGCCGGGTCGGCTCGCTGACCAGCACGGTCAGGTCGAAGCGGGTGAAGAGTCCGGAGGCGAACGCGTCGGCGCCCGCGGTCATGTCGACGACCACGTACTCACCGGGACCGTCGATCAGGTGGTTGAGGTAGAGCTCCACGGCCCCGGTCTTGGAGTGGTAGCAGGAGACCCCGATGTCGGCCTCGTCGAACTCGCCGGTGACGAGGTAGCGCACCCCAGCGGTCGTGGCCGCGTACCGCTGGAGCAGCTCGCCGGCCGGGTCGAGGTCGAGCAGCCGCGAACCGGTGCCCGGCGGCGACGTCTTGATCATCGAGTCCGCGGAGGCGATGCGGGGGTTGTCGGCCCGCAGGTGATCCTTGAGCCACGGCAGATCGGCGCCCAGCGGCCGGGGCCCCGGGCCGGTGTGGCCGAGCGCCTGGCCGAGATGCTGGTTGATGTCGGCGTCGATCGCCAGCACCGGACGGCCCAGCTCGGCGAGGTACCGGCTGAACATCGCCGCCGTCGTGGTCTTCCCGCTGCCGCCCTTACCAACGAACGCGATGCGCACCATTGTCCTCCTTGTTGTCCCACTGAAGAACTTAACGATAGTCGTTTCCACTAGCGGGTGATCAATCGGGCCGGCGTGGCAACGTCTCGTGAGTGGGCCCGCCATCAAGATCCGCAACCAGCATGATCAGCACACGAGATGCGGGACGGCGTCTTGCCCGGCTCACCGTTCCCGACTATTGATCAGCTACCGATCGGCAGGTGGCGGCCGCCGCCGAACCGCCCATGATCATCGGATCGGAACCCGCCGCCGCGCCATCCCGGCCTGCGGTTGCCACCGACCTAGATCACCCGAACGTGGCGTTGCAATCCCCTCGCGCCCCGTGGTGCGCGGACACACTGGCGAACGGGATGCTGTGCGGGCAGCCGCACGTTGCTGTTTAAATATTTGCTCGGTGTGTTCGCTCTTTGACGACGATCGGAGGTGTGCGGTGCTGGAGCCGGCGCAGCTGTATCAGGTGGACGCGGATGCCGTGGCGCTCGACGCGCCTGCGCTGGTGGTCGCGCTCGACGGGTTCGTCGATGCCGGCAACGCGGCGCGGCTGGCGGTGGCGGCATTGCTCGCGGGACAGAAGCCACGGCAGGTTGTGCGCTTCGACGTCGACCAGCTCGTGGACTACCGCTCCCGACGTCCCCCGTTGCAGTTCGACACCAACCGTTGGGTCGGCTACAACGCACCCGAGCTGGACGTCGTCGCGCTGGACGACACCGCCGGCACCCCGTACCTGCTGCTGATCGGCCCGGAGCCGGACGCGCAGTGGGAGCGGTTCGCCGCAGCGGTGGCGCAGATCGTGCGACGCTTCGACGTACGCCTCGTGATCGGCATGAACGCGATTCCGATGGCGGTGCCGCACACCCGTCCGATCGGTGTGACCGCGCACGGCACCCGCCCGGAGTTGACCGAGGGCCACGAGGCATGGTTCACCACCGCCGAGGTGCCGGGCAGCGCCGCCAGTCTGATCGAGTTCCGCCTCGGCGAGGCCGACCTCGACGCGATGGGCTTCGCCGTGCACGTGCCGCACTACCTCGCCCGCACCGAGTACCCGCAGGCCGCGCGGGTGTTGCTGGACCACGTCGGGCTGGCCGCCGGGCTGCACCTGCCCACCGAGGCGCTCCTCAAGGCGGCAGAGCGCTCCGACGCGGAGATCGCCGAACAGGTGGCCGGGTCCGAAGAGGTCGGGCAGGTGGTCCAGGCCCTCGAACGGCAGTACGACACGGTGGCGGCCGGTCGGGGCGAGCGGTCGGCCATCGGGCTGGGCGGCGAGCTGCCCAGCGCCGATGAGCTCGCCGCTGAGGTGGAGCGGTTCCTGGCCGACCGGGAGGAAGAGGACCGGAGCGGCTCGTGAGCCACGAGCGCGCCGCTGCTCGGTTCGCGCGCCTGCCGAGTTCGCGGCCCAGGTGGCTTTCCTCAACCCTCCGACCAATTATCGACCGGCCGGTGAACCAAATCGACGAAGTCAAGGAGTTGCCCAGAATCGAGTCCGGTTGTACGGTAAATCCACAACGGCCTTTCCTGACATGATAAATGGCTGCGATAACCACTTCCTAACGCATGGAAAGACCGGTGCCGTTCATCCTTCGACTTCAAACATGAACCGTCCGCTATCATCCTGCTGCAAGGGAAGCGTCATCACGACAGCATCAACGTTAAGCGGGCCATAGATGTGCGGAAACGGCGTGTCCCAACCGGGCACAGGTTCATAGATAATCGCCGGCTTAACCCGACTGTCGTCGATCACCAACACCAGCAATCCCCGATCCCCGGTATAGACAGCGTTGGCGACCGGCGCCACCTGGTCGGCCGTGCTGGCGTGAATGAAGCCTTGCTGCTCCAGACTCCGGCCGCGCGTGGATACTCGATACTCACCAGCATCCTGCGCCTGCTGCCAGTCAGCGGCGTTCGCGATGTGGTATATCAGTCCCATTAGCTTGCTCCCAACAACTCAGAGATTTGCTCACTGAACTGCTGCACCTGCGAGTGGTCGCCGTAAACGTTCAGGTGGTCGGGAGGGTGGCACGTCGTCCGCGCGGACGGTGGCTGACCGTGTGCTGAGGTGATCGTCGTTGTTCGGCGTGTCGTGTTGATCCAGCAACGGTCTGTGGTGAT
>Ga0136617_10000619_pt1 | contig 30250 bp, 28 predicted proteins | sample AntDrymUQ3222106_2_FD_129672 | JGI IMG/M metagenome (GOLD analysis project Ga0136617, IMG submission 129672) | Polar desert sand microbial communities from Dry Valleys, Antarctica - metaG UQ322 (21.06) | ecosystem: Environmental > Terrestrial > Soil > Desert | place: Antarctica: Dry Valley... | reverse complement strand
GTGCTCGGGAAGCTCCGTGACGAAACGCGCCATGGCGCCCGCAGCGAGCCGCTCGAAGGTCGGCACCGTGGTGTGGACGTCGGAGTAGTGGCCGTGCATCGCGTACACGTCGTCGCGCAACCAGACCCCGGGATAGGCGACGGACACGCGGGCCGGCGCCGCGTGAGCCGCGAGCTTCGCCGCGAGGCGGCCGGCGTCGGCGGGCTCCATCCGCTGTTCGAGTCCGAGGAAGCCGGCCGGCTCGGTCTGGAGGCGTCCGTCGATCCATCCGGCGACGAGACCGTGGTCGTGGTTGCCCGACAGCAGCAGCAGCTCGCCGTGAGGGCCGAGGGCCTCTCCCACCGCGGAGAAGAACGGCGCCGCCACCTCCACGAGCGAGCGCTGCGGACCGTCGCGCAGCTCCAGCGTGTCGCCGAGGAGCACCAGCCGGTCTACGCCCTCGAGCGCTTGCACCAACAACTCGCGCGGCCGTTGACGCCGGAGCAGGTCCGCGCCGGAGGACGCTCCGAGGTGCAGGTCCGAGATTACGAGGGTGCGCAGCGACGCCCTCGATCAGAGGTCGGCCGAGACGACGGCCCTGGCCTGGCGGATCGGCTTCGGGAGCATGAAGCGCACGTCCTCGCGCATGACCTCGAAGTCGGCGACGTCCGTCACGCCGTGGGCGCGGAAGAACTCGACCAGCCGCTGGACCAGCACCTCGGGCGCACTGGCTCCTGAAGTGATTCCGACGACCCGCTTGTCCTCGAGCCACCGCTCCTCCACCTGGCTCTCGTTGTCGATCAGGTGGGCTTCGGCACCGTAGTCACGCGCCACGTCGACCAGCCGCTGGGAGTTGGAGGAGTTCTGGGAGCCGATCACGAGCACGAGATCGCACTTGCCGGCCATCTGCTTGACGGCCGCCTGGCGATTCGTGGTGGCGTAACAGATGTCGTCGGTACGCGGGCCCGTGACGTTAGGGAACTTCTCGCGCAGTCGGTTGATGAGGGCGTCCGTCTCGTCCACCGAGAGCGTGGTCTGCGAGATGTAGGCGACCCGATCAGGGTCAGGGACCTCGAGCGCGTCGACGTCGGCCTCGGTCTCGACGAGCACGATCGACTCCGGCGCCTCGCCCATCGTGCCCTCGACCTCCTCGTGGCCGGCGTGGCCGATGAGGACGATCGTGTAGCCATCGGAGGCGAACTTCTTGGCCTCGACGTGGACCTTGGTGACGAGCGGGCAAGTGGCGTCGATCGTCCGCAGGGAGCGGCGCTCGGCGTCGGCGTGCACCGCCGGAGAGACGCCGTGGGCCGAGAAGACCGTCATCGCGCCTTCGGGGATCGAGTCGTCGAGCTCGTCGACGAAGATCGCACCACGTTCCTGCAGCTGGGCGACGACGTACTTGTTGTGCACGATCTCCTTGCGCACGTAGACCGGCGGGCCGTAGAGGGTCAGCGCCCGCTCGACCGTCTGCACGGCGCGATCGACGCCCGCGCAGTAGCCACGGGGCGTGGCCAGCAGCAGCTTCTCGGGCATCGCGGTCATTGCATCGAGTGTACGGCGGGCATGCGGCTTCTAGCGTCAAGACCCGGATGGGCTCCTACCTCCTTCTGCTCAAGGTCCCCCACATGGCGCCTCTGCTGGCGGCGACGCTGCTCGCTCGTCTGCCGATCGGCATCAACGGGCTGGCGATCATCCTGTTCCTGCGCGCCGAGACCGGATCCTTCGCGGTGGCCGGCGCCGCCGCCGGCGCGCTCGCGCTGGGATCGGGATTCGGGGCGCCGGTCGGGGCACGGCTGATCGACCGGCTGGGTCCGGCGGTGCTACCGGTCCTGGCCGTCATCCACGCCGGCGGGCTGGTCGGCCTCGTACTGCTCGGCTCGGCCAGGGCACCGACACTGGCGCTCGTAGCCGTGAGCGCGATCACCGGAATGGTCCTGCCGCCCGTCTCTTCCGTGCTGCGAGCGCTGTACCCCCGCCTGCTCGCCTCGGACAGGGCACTGACCCAGACCGCCTTCGCACTCGACTCGGTACTCACGGAGGTGCTGTTCGTGGCCGGGCCGCTGATCACCGCGGCGCTCGTGGCCTTCGTGAACCCGGGCGCCGCGCTGCTGGTGTCGGGCGCCGCGGTGGTGGTGGGAACCGTCTCCTTCTTTCTGGCATTGCCGGCCCGGCCCGCGGCGCCACCCGGTGTGAGCCACTCGCGAGCCGGCCCGCTCGGCGCACTCAAGGACCCCGGGATGCGCACGCTCGTCTTCTCCATGTTGCCCGTCGGGTTCGCGTTCGGGGCGATCGAAGTGGCGATCCCGGCCTTTGCTGACGCCGAGGGCCGGCCCGAGCTCGCCGGGATCCTGATCGCGATCTGGTCGCTGGGCAGCGCCGTCGGGGGCCTGGTCTACGGCGCCCGCCCCCGCCGGGCGCCGCTCGCGAAGGTCCACCTGACGGTCGCCGTGATCATTCCGGCGTCCTTGCTGCCGATCGCGGTGGCGTGGTCACCCGCGGCCATGGCCCTGCTCGTCGTTCCCGCCGGGGTGTTCATCGCGCCGCTGATCGCCACGCGCAACGAGCTGGCCGGGACGGTCGCTCCCCCTGGCTCTGAGACGGAGGCCTACACCTGGCCGCTCACGGCGCTCGTGAGCGGCATCGCGCTCGGGGCGGCCGCGGCGGGCCTGCTCGTCGACACCGTCGGCTGGCGCAGCGCCGTGCTCGCGGGCGCCGCGGCAGCCGCGGTCGGCGCCGTGATCTCCGTGACGCGCCGCCGGACGCTCGACCGCCCGCCGCTCATTGTCGCCGCTACGCCCGCCGCTTGATCTCCAGGCGCCCCTCGCGCTCACGCACGTCGAACGCGGGCTGCGGTGCGGTGGCCGGGCCGCGCAGGATCTCGCCGTCGGCGAGCCGGAAGATGCTGCCGTGGCAGGGACAGATCACCGTGCCGTCCTCCACGTCGCCCGAGGCGAGCGAGCACCCACGGTGCGAACAGCGGTCGTGGATGGCGAGCGCCTGCCCGCGCTGGCGGCTGAAGAGTACGGGGATCCCGCCGACGTCAGCGGCCGTCGCACCGCCTTCGGTCACCTCGTCCGCCGCGAGCGCGGGCGTCCAGTCGTCGGGGCCCAGGTCGAAGATCGTCTGATCTGCCCCGATCCCCTGCCGGAAGGCGAGGTGGCCGCCGAGGTAGCCCCCGGCCGACAGCACGCCCGCGCCCGCCAGGGCGAGCGCCGTCCCACGGCCACGGGAGCCGCGACGCCGGGCGACCAGCGACGCGCTGTAGAGCGCGAGCGCCGTGCCGTTGACCCACGCGTGGACGATGCCCACCCGCCGGACCCCGTCGTTGCCGATCTCCGAATCCGCCCAGTCGGTCGCTCCGGTCAGCGCGGTGGGCCAGTAGGCGGCGATGCCGACGGCGATGAGCCTCTGCGCTGCGCGCTCGGCGTCGCGACCGCCGATGACATCCAGGATGCTGGCGCTCGACCAGGTGCCGATCACCACGTCGGTCAGGAGCGGATGAATGGTGTGCCCGAGCCAGGTGCCGCTCAGGGCATCCTTCAGGGGCCCGGGACCGATCGCCCCGCGAAGCAGCTCTCCCACCTTCTTGGCGGGAACGTCGAGGGGAGCGGTGGCCTGGAGCCGGGCAATCAGCGGCTCGAATGGGGATGCGGCGGTTGGAGTGCTCATCGTGGCCAGAACCTACCCAGTGGTGAGCTCGCGTAAGAGCTCGAACACGGTCTCCCCCACCTGATCGAGCGAATCGGCCGACACCGCGCTCAAGTCGTCGCATGGCTTGTGGAAGCAGGGGAAGTCGAAGTCGATGAGGTCGATGGCGGCCACCCCGCGACGGGTGAACGGGGTGTGGTCGTCGGTCACCAGGCCCGCCCGACCGGCCGGGAAGGTTCCCTCCGCGCCCACCCGCCGGGCCGCACGGCGCAGCTGGAACCAAAGCTCAGGATCAGACCCCCGCTCGCGGCGGATGCGCAGGCGCTTGTCCCCCACGAAGTCGAGGAGGATCAGCTTTCCGATCTCGCGGAAATGTCGAGCGGCGTACGCGCGTGAGCCGCGCAGGCCGGTCGAATAGAAGTCACGCTCGTCGTCCGGGCTCTCCTCGCCGTCGAAGAGCAGGAAGCGCACCTCAGGAGCCTCGTCGGGCCGCCGAACGCGGGCCAGCACCCGTGCGAGCTCGAGCACGGCGGCGGTGCCGCTCGCCCCGTCGTTGGCGCCGACGAAGCCCGGGAGGTCCTTTGTGTCGTAGTGAGCCGCCAGGACGATCGCGGGGCGGCGGCCGGGAAGCGTGCCGACCACGTTTCGCAGGTTGCCGGGCACGGCCTCGAAGCGCCCGCGCGGAAGGGCGCGCCGCAGGCGCTCCCCGAGCCGACGGGAAGTCGGCGAGCCCGCCGGGCGCGGCCCGCTGCGCACCTGCCGGGTCAGCTCGGCGAACGCCCGCCGCTCGTCGAAGCGATCCGTGGTTAGCCGCGCGGCACGGAACGGCGCGACCCCCTCGGCGCCCCCTCCGTCGCTGCTCGCGGCGACCACCACGACCACCACCAGCGCGGCCACGAGGGCGTTCGCCCCCAGGATCGCCGCCATCCGGCGCGCACCTCTAGTCGTTGGAGGTCACCGCCTCGAGCAGCTCCGCGAATTTCGCGCGAGCGTCCTCGCGCCGGGTCGGGATGTGCTCGGAGGGGATGCCGCCCTCCGGGGCCGAGTATCCGCGGAGGATCTGGCGGGCGACCGACTGACGGTGCACCTCGTCGGGCCCGTCGTAGAGGCGGGCCCCACGGGCGAAGCGGTACATCGCCTCGAGCGGCAGGTCGGTGGAGTACCCAAGCGATCCATGGACCTGCACCGCACGGTCGACCACGTCATGCATGACGCCGGCGCCGAAGAACTTGATCAGGGCGATGTCGGTGCGTGCCGCGCTAGTCCCCTCGTTGTCGATCCTCCACGCGGCGTGCAGCGTCATCAGGCGGGCGGCCTGCATCTGGGCCGCGGAGTCGGCGATCCAGTTCTGGATCGTCTGCTTCTCTGAGAGCAGCGAACCGTGCGCGTAGCGCGAGACGGACCGCTCGCAGAGCATCTCGAAGGCGCGCCGCGACACGCCGAGCCAGCGCATGCAGTGGTGGATGCGGCCCGGCCCGAGCCGCTGCTGTGCGATGAGGAAGCCGGCGCCGCGGTCGCCGAGCAGGCTCTCCTTCGGCACGCGCACGTTCTCGTAGAGGATCTCCGCGTGCCCGCCGATGCGACCGAAGTGCTGCTGGGGATGCTCCATCGTCGGGATGTCGCGCAGGATGGTCACGCCCGGCGTGTCGGCCGGGAGGACCAGCATCGAGGCCCGTTGGTGCGGGCGGGCCTCGGGATCGGTGACGGCCATGACGATCAGGAAATCGGCGACGGACCCGTTGGTGGAGAACCACTTGCGGCCGTTGATGACCCACTCGTCGCCCTCGAGCGCGGCGGTGGTCTCCAGCAGCGTGGGGTCCGCGCCCGCCGTCTGGGGCTCGGTCATCGAGAACGCTGAGCGCAGGTCACCCGCGAGCAGCGGATGCAGGTACTGCTCCTTCTGATCTTCCGTCCCGACCATGGCGAGGATCTCCGAGTTGCCCGAATCCGGTGCTGCGTTCCCGAAGGCCACCGGAGCGAAGAAGCTCGTTCCGAGGATCTCGTGCATGAGCCCGAGCTTGACCTGGCCGAAGCCCTGCCCGCCGAGCTCCGGCGGCAGGTGCGCCGCCCACAGGCCGCGAGCCTTCACCTTCTCCTTGAGCGGCGCGAACACGCGCTCGAAGCCCTCTTGGCCAAGGTCGTCGATGACCGTCTCCACCGGCCAGATCTCCTCGCGTACGAAGGTCTGCATCCAGTCGAGCTGCTCCTGGAACCCGGGCTCGGTTGCGAAGTCCCACGCCATTGTCTCCCACTTCCTCGGTCGTCGTCATCCCGCGCGCGACATGATGACCGACGTGAGCCTTCTCACCGTCGTCACGGCGATCGCGGTCCTCTCCGGCGCCGCTCTGCAATCCGCAACCGGCTTCGGGTTCGGGCTCGTCGCCGCTCCCCTGCTCTTCGCGGCCACCTCGCCGGAAGAGGCGGTCGGCCTGATGATGATCCTGGGTCTGGAGATCAACACGCTCACACTGGCGGGTGAGCGCCGGCGGCCGCAGCCGCTGCGCTCCGAAGCGCTGGCCCTCGTGGCCTGGGCGCTGCCCGGGATGCTCGTCGGCGTCTTCGTGCTCCGGTCGCTGGACGCGACGACACTCCAGGTGATCGTCACGGTGGGAGTGCTCGCGAGCCTCGCGGTCCGGCGGCTCCGGCCGGCGCCCGGAGCCCCGGGCCGCTGGGCGATTCCCGCGGCGGGGCTGGCCGCCGGGGTGCTCAACACGGCAACGAGCACGTCGGGCCCGCCGCTCGTCCTCTATCTCCTGCGCCGCGGCGCCGAGCCCGGGCAGGTACGCGACACCCTGACCGTCATCTTCCTCGCCTTCTCGGTCCTCGGGGCCGCGGCGCTGGCCGTGACGCAGACGACGGAGGCGATCCCGGGTCTGGGCTGGCTGGCCGGGCTCGTGCCGCTCGTGCTGCTCGGGCATCTCGTGGGGCGGCGCGGGTTCGAGCGTCTCTCGGGCGGGCGCTACGAGCTCGCGCTGACCCTGACGCTCGTGGCGGCCGCGCTGGCGGGGTTGGTCACGGTTGTCGTGTGAGTGCTTCGGCGGTCTGGACGTCAACCCCGGCTGGGTAGGGAAGAGTCTCGTCGCATGGTCATCGACGTGACGGGTGAGAGCGTTGACAACGTGCATCGAGTCCGTCCCAGCGCCGCTTGTTGCACGTTGTCGACACTCGCACTCGCCTCGATTCCACTTCTCCATCACCTGCAAAGGTTGACCTACGGACCCAGGCCACGAACGACTAGGCTGGGCCTCCGGGGAGCAGAGGCGGGAGCGGAGCGTCGAGATGGCACAACGGCACGGTGATCGGCTGACGGCGGTGGACGCGTCCTTCCTCGCCCAGGAAGGGCCCGACGCCCACATGCACCTCGGGGCGGTGATGATCTTCGAGGAACCCCCGCCGAGCTACGCCGACTTTGTGAACCAGATCCGCAGCCGGCTGCATCTGGTTCCCCGCTATCGGCAGAAGCTCGCGGTGCCGCCACTGGAGACGGGGCGGCCACTGTGGGTCGACGACACGAGCTTCAACCTCGAGTTCCACGTGCGTCACACCGCACTGCCCAAGCCAGGCTCGGAGCTCCAACTCCGGGCGCTGGCGGCCCGGATCCACTCCCAGCGCCTCGATCGCACCAAACCGCTGTGGGAATTCTGGCTCGTGCAGGGTCTGGAGCGCGATCGCTTCGCCCTGATCTCCAAGGCACACCACGCGCTGGTCGACGGTGTCGCCGGGGTCGACCTCGTGACGGTGCTGTTCGACCTCATGCCCGTTCCTCCGCCGACGGACCACGAGGGCGAGCCGTGGTTGCCGAGTCGTGAGCCCACCCCGGTGGATCTGGCCGCCCGTGGCATCAAGGGACTCATCCGGACGCCGTTGCAGCTCGCCACGCGCGCCACCGTGGCCGCCACACGACCGTCGCGCACCCTGGAAGCCACCCGGGAAGCCGTCGAGGGGATCGGTGAGGTGGCCTGGGCGGCGCTGAACCCCGCCCCCGAAACGCCCCTCAACGTGCAGATCGGCCCGCATCGGCGGCTGGTCGTCGTGCGCCAGGAGCTCACGGACTTCCGCACGGTCAAGGACGCATTCGGCACCACCGTCAACGACGTGGTGCTGGCCGTCGTCGCAGGTGCGTTGCGCGAGTGGCTTCACTCGAGGGGAGTGCGCACCGAAGGCCTCGAGCTTCGAGCGCTCGTCCCCGTCTCGATCCGGACGGACGAACAGCACGGCCAGATGGGAAACCGCATCGCCGCGATGCGCGGGCCGCTCCCGGTCTATGTCGAGGACCCGGTCGCCCGTCTGCGGGTGGTCAAGCAGGCGATGGACGGACTCAAGCACTCCAAGCAGGCCGTTGGAGCAGAGGTGCTGGCGGCCGCCCAGAGCCTGGCGCCGCCGACGGTGCTCGCCCAGGCGTCTCGACTGAACTTCTCCACACGCCTGTTCAACCTCCTGGTCACGAACGTACCCGGCCCGCAGTTCCCGCTCTACGTGCTCGGGCGAGAGCTCGAGGACCTGTTCCCCGTGGCCTTTTTGCCCAAGAACCACGCGCTCGCCGTGGCGATCATGTCCTACAACGGGGGAATGGACTTCGGGCTGCTGGGTGACTACGACGCGATGCCCGATCTGGACTTCGTCGGCGAGGCGGTACAGGCATCGCTGGCCGAGCTGGTCGACGCCTCCCGCCGGCAGCGCACCAAGCCGGCGCCAGGACGACGCCGGCCTCGCGATGCCGCAGGCGTCAGTAGCCCAGAGCGAACTTCGCGTCCTCGGACATCTTCTCCGGGGACCACGGCGGGGTGAAGACCATGCTGGGCACGACCTCGTCGACGCCGTCGAGCTCGCCGACGAACTCGATCATCTGCTCGGAGACCTGCGGGCCGATGGGGCACGCGGGAGTGGTCAGCGTGAACGTGATGTTCACGGTCGAACCGTCAACTTCGACGCCGTAGACGAGGCCCAGCTCGACGAAGTCCAGGCCAAGCTCGGGATCGATGACGTTGGTCAGCGCGTCCGTTACCGCTTCTTCGGAAACCATGCGCTGAGTCTAACCGCCGAAATTCATGTAACTTGCCTTGAATCGTCTCCTTCGACGAACAAGAGGCGCTCCTGCGGGTGTCCGGAGATGAGGACCGCACGACGTCCGGCCGTCGTCGCCGGCCGATCTCGTGCGCTCTGCGGGCCACGCGTGACGTCGTGGTCGACCTCTCCGACCTGCGCTTCGCCGACTCCTCCCTGATCGTCGACCTCGCGGTGCTCGCGCAGCGTCTGCGAGCCCAGGGCCGGCGCCTGCGGCTGCGCGCTCCACAACCGCAGATCCGCACGCTGATCGAGCTCGTCGGCTTGCACCGCATGCCCGCGGTGGCGCTCGAGCCCGCGGGCTGAGCTCGAGCGCCGATTACCCTGGGGCCTGGTGCTCCTACCGCTCGTCCTCCTCTTCGTCCTCGTCCCGATCGCCGAGCTGGCGATCATCATCCAGGTCGGACAGTCGATCGGGGTCTGGTGGACGATCGCCATCCTGATCGCCGACTCCCTCCTGGGTTCGGCGCTGATGCGCTCCCAGGGCCGGTCGACCTGGAGGCGCTTCAACGAGGCGATGCAGACCGGCCGCGTGCCGGCGGCGGAGGTCCTGGACGGTGGCCTCGTGATCTTCGGTGGCGCCTGCCTCCTGACTCCCGGCTTCATCACCGACCTCTTCGGGCTGCTCCTGCTGCTGCCGCCGACCAGGGCCGTCGTCCGTCGGCTGCTGGTGCGCCGCTTCGCGCTGAAGATGGTGAGGAGCGCAGCCGCCGGCGCCTTTTCCCCCGCGGGGCCGGGGCCACAACCGGGTCAGCGTCAGGCCTTCGACGTCGAAGGCACCGCCAGCGACGTCGAGGGTCCGCGTCCGTGAGAGTGGTGGCCGTCCACGAGAGCTCGCAAGGAGACTCGGACGCGGTGACCTTCTCCTTCGCCGATCCGGCCGAGCAGCTCTACGGGCTCGCGCGTCTCGGCTTGTCTGGAGAAGGCGAGCGACGGCGTGGCTCAGCGCTCGCGGTCATGTTCGCCGAGCGGGTTCCGGTGGTGGCGATCGCGGACGGTGACATCCCGGTCGAGGCGAGTGCCGGCTGGAAGGAGCTGTCTCTGCCGGGGCTCACCGCCTCGATCGAGGTGCCACTCGAACGCTGGAGCGTCCGCCTGGCCGGCGAGAGCCACGGCTTCGCCCTGACCTTCGAGGCCGCATCGCCGCCCGCGCGTCGCAGCAAGCCTCCTGAGACGGAAGGCTACGAGCAGCTCTGCAGCGTCCGAGGCGAAGCGGTGCTCGACGGCGAGGTCCGCCCCGTGGACGGACGGGGCCAGCGAGGCCACAGCTGGGGATCGCCCGATTGGGCGCGGCTGGCCGAGATGCACACCGTGTGCGCCTGGATGGACGACGACCGCGGCGTGGCGATGACCGTCGTTCGCGAAAACGGCTCGGCGGGCCACGACGAGGACGAACGCTGGGGTGCGATGCTCGACCCCGCCGCCGCAGTCCAGATCGCCGATCCGCGGCTGTCGACGACCTACGACGGTGATGGTCGCCAGCGGCGCGCCGGGCTCGAGCTCTGGCTCGACGAGACTCAGGGCGGGCCAAGGCGGGCAGCGGGCACCCTGCTCTGCGGCTCCTCCCTGGAGCTCGGTCAGCTACGCCTGGACTGCTCCTTCATGCGCTGGACGATGGACGGCGTCGTGGGAACCGGGCGCTACGACGTGCTGCGGCGCGCTGCCTGGTGACCTCTAATTATCCGAGCCCAATCGGTCCCAGCAGTAGAGCTCCAGGCACTCGACCGCCAGCTCCTCGCACCGCCGGGCGGAGAGCCACGGCAATACCGCCGCGAGGGTCTGTTCCTCGGCCACACCTGCGTTGAAGGCCTCCTCCCCCCTGAAACCGGCCGCTATCTTGAGCGCTTCGCGCCGGTTCTCTCCGAGCCTGGAGAAGGCGTTGACCAGGAACTCCTTGTTGGCGATGGGGTGACCGACCTCCAGCGAGGCGTGCCAAGCGGCGAGCATCGACAGATCGTGCTCGTCGAGGTCGTCGACTGCCTTGGCGTAGTGCGAGGCCAGTTCGCCCTCGGGTATCTCGTCCACCCACGCGCGCACGAGCTCCCCCAGGAGCTGTCGCCGCGCCTCCCGCCCCACGGACTCGACCATCACTCGTATGGCGTCCTGGGGCTCGATGAAGCAGAGTGGCATGGCCGAAAGGTAGGCGAGTCCTCGGACGTCAACCTTCAGCGGTGGGAAGCGCTCCTGCAACGCGTCGTCCGTCGAAGTCCGATAATGGGTCCGTGAACAGAACTGTCGAGACGGTCCGGCCGGTGTCCGGCTCTCAGCTCAGAGCCCGAACGGGCAGGATGAAATGGTGGGGCTGGGGGCTTGAGGAGATCTCCTTCAGCCACGCCGACAAGCCCGGTCTGCGGCCATTCATCAGGCACCATCTCGACGTCGACGTCGGGCGAACGACGACCCGGCCACTTCCCTTCGACGCCCTGAGCGTTCCCGAGTCGTCGCTCTCGCCCGATCTGCGAGCCGTCCTCGAAGAGGCGGTCGGCGGCGCCCACGTCTCGACGGACGCGCTCGACCGCGTCATACATGCGCGCGGCAAGAGCCTGCGCGACCTGGTCCGGCACCGCCGGGGGGAGCTTGGGCGCATTCCCGACGTCGTGGTCCGCCCGGGTGGCGAGGACGAGGTGCAAGCCCTCATGCGCGCCGCGGTCGAAGCAGACGCCGTCCTGATCGCGTTCGGCGGCGGCACGAACATCGCAGGCAGCCTCGAGGCGTCCGAAGCCGAGACCCGCACCATCGTCTCGGTCGACCTCGGCCGCCTGGACCAAGTCGTGGGCATCGACGCCGAATCGCGCCTCGCCACGGTGCAGGCAGGCGTTCTGGGGCCACGATTGGAAGAGCAGCTGAACACGCAGGGCTGGACGCTGGGGCACTTTCCGGACTCCTTCACGCACTCCACGCTCGGCGGCTGGATCGCCACGCGCTCGTCAGGCATGCAGTCCGACAAGTACGGCGACGTCGCCGACCTGACTCGGGCCGTCCGCGTGGTGACCCCCGGAGGACTGCTGGTCACGCGCCCGGTGCCCGTCACGTCCACCGGTCCGAGCGTCAGGGAGATGGTGTTGGGCAGCGAGGGCCGCCTGGGCATCATCTGCGAGGCGACCGTCCAGGTGCATCGGCTGCCCGCATCGCGCAAGATCCTCGGATACCTGTTCCCGGACTGGCCGAGCTCGCTCGCCGCCATGAGCGACATCGCGGCGAGTGAGGCGGCACCTTCGGTGACCCGGGTGTCCGATGCGCGCGAGACACATTTCTCCTTCGCGACGAAGAAGGACTCCTCGGCGGTCGATCGACTCAAATCGAAGGCTCTGGCGGTCTTCCTCAAGCGGCGTCGTGGATTTGACCTCGAGGCCATGTGCCTGTCCTTCATCGGCTACGAGGGCTCTGCGGACCATGTGGCCGCGCAGATCAAGCTCGTCAAGCGCATCGTGTCCCGGCACGGCGGTGTCGGGATCGGCGGCGGGCCAGGTGCGATCTACGATCAGAAGAAGTTCGACACCCCCTACATCAGGGATTTCCTGCTCGATTGCGGCGCCCTGGGCGACGTGTCCGAGACGTCAGCGGCGTGGAGCGAGCTGCCGGCGCTGTACGAGAACGTGGTGGCCGCCGCCTACCGGGCCTTCGATGGCCTGGGAATCCGTGGCTACCTGATGTGCCACCTGTCGCACTCCTACCACGCAGGAGCGTGCCTCTACTTCACCTTCGCCTTCAAGCCCTCGGGCGAACGCGAGCCGCTGGAGGAGTACGACGTGATCAAGTCCGCGGTCCAGCAGACGTTCGTGGACTCGGGAGCCACCCTCTCCCACCACCACGCCGTCGGCACCGAGCATGCGCAATGGCTCGAGCAGGACATCTCGGCTCCCGGTGTCGCGATGCTGCAGGCGCTCTTCGACGGCGTCGACCCTGGCATGAACCTCAACCCGGGCAAGATCGTCTGATCGCTGCTCGCGCCCTTCCGGGCATGCTGCATCCCGTGTCGGAGGTCCTCTTGGAGCGGGCTGCCGGCGGCTCGAGGCCGGGTGCACGCCAGGACGGCCACCGCGTCGCACTCGTACTCGAGGGGGGTGGGATGCGTGGCGTCGTCTCGGCGGGGATGACGGCCGCGCTCGAGCGCCTGGAGCTGACGCCGTGCTTCGATCTGGTCGTCGGCGCCTCGGCCGGGGCGATCAACGGCGCCGCTCTCCTGTGCGGCGTGGCTCGTGCCGGCGCGGCGACCTATCACGGCCCTCTGGCCTCACGCTCGTTCGTCAACCCCGCAAGGGTGCTTCGCGGACGGCCGGTCATCGACGTCAACTACGTGCTGCAGTACGCGTCCCCCGGGCTCGACGCGTCACGACACGAGCGCGTGGTGGCCAGTCCGATCGGGCTGCACTGCATCACCGTCGACGTCGACACCGCCCGACCGGTTGACCTCACCGGGATGCAGAACACACGGGATCTGTGGGACGCGCTGCTGGCCTCGAGCCGCATGCCCTGGGCCGGCGGCGCTCCGGTCGAGATCGGCACCCGGCGCTACCTCGACGGCGGACTCGCGTCCCCGATCCCCGTCACGGAGGCGGTCGCCGCCGGAGCCACCCATGTGCTCGCACTCCAGACGCGGCCACACGGGGTGCCACGCAAGAGCGCCTCCCGGGTTGGTGACCGGCTGATCGAGCGCCACCTCCGGGCACTCAACCCGGAGCTCGTGACGCTCTACCGGGAGCGGGTGGCCTGCTACGAGCGGGTCGTAGCCGACATCGCCCGCCGCTCGCTGGACGGAAGCGCCGGACCACCGTACGTGCTCGGAGTAAGACCCCCCGCCGGGTCGCCGGTGGTCGCCCAGCTCGAGCGGCGCTCCGCGATCCTCGCGTCGGCGGCGCACGACGCCGAGCTGCTCGTCGAGCGGACCTTTGCGCCCGGCGGCGTGAGCCGGCCGGCCACCGCGAGCTGAGGCAGTAACCGCCCACGGCGCCGAGAGTATCTGGCGCTGGGGAGCCAGGAGATGAAACTCACGAAAACGAAGGCCAGCTGGCCAGTCGAACTCGGCCACGATGCCAAGGAACGCGGCCGCGACCTGGCCGGAAGCGCCAAGGAGCGATCAGCCGAACTGGGCCAGGAGGCCGGCAAGCTCGGCAGGGAGCTCGCCGAGACCGCCAGAGAGCGGTCGACGGAGCTCGGCCGCGCCGCCTCCAAGCTCGACGTCAAGTGGGCGCACGGACCGATCGGGCACGCCTTGCGGGAGGGTGCGGGACGCTTCCTCCTCGTCCCGCTGATGACCCTCTACACGCGCCGCCGGGTGCTCGGGCGGGAGAACCTCGACGGCCTCAAGGGGCCGGTCGTGCTGGTGGCCAACCACGCAAGCCACATGGACACCCCGACGATTCTTCGCGCGCTGCCGCGCCCGTGGCGCCGGCGGACGGTGGTCGCCGCCGCCGCGGACTACTTCTACCGCAACCGGCTCGTGGCGACGCTCATCTCCGTGCTGTTCAACACCGTGCCGATCGAGCGGCGTCGCGGGTCGCGGTCCATAGCCCACATAGACCGTCTCCTGGACCGCGGCAACAGCCTCCTCCTCTATCCCGAGGGCACCCGCAGCCGCAAGGGAAGCGTGGGCCAACTGCGCCATGGCGCCGCTTCGATCGCCGCCAAGCACGGGGCCTCGATCGTGCCGATCCACGTCTCGGGCACGCGCGACGCGATGCCGCCCGGGCGCTTCTGGCCCAAGCGCAAGCGCAGCGGCCCGCTGTCGCGCCGGCACCCGGTGACCGTCACCTTCGGCAAGCCGATCAAGGCGGTCGCCGACGACCGCGGCGCGGTCACCGAGCGGATCGCGAAGTTCTTCGATCAGGCGCCGACCGTCGCCACCCAAGGCGCCCAGGGCGCCCGCCGAGCGGCCTGGCTCCCGGGCCGCCGAAAGAAGCATCAGTTCGCATGGCTGCCCGGTCGGGGCAAGCCGAAGCCGCGGAATCGTCGTCGACGATAGGTCAGCGGGACGACCCGGAGTCAGACCGGTTGACCCGGCGGCCGGCGATTCTATAGGGTCGGCGATCGCGGGTCTGTGGGAGGGCCGCAGATCGATCCAACGATGGGGAGGTAGCAAAGCGTGAGCATCTTCGGGGCTGAGGTAATCGGTACGGCGATTCTGATCCTGCTGGGCAACGGCGTCGTCGCCGCCGTGCTCCTGAATCACTCGAAGGCCCAGAACGGCGGCTGGATCGTCATCGCGCTCGGCTGGGGCATGGCAGTGACGATCGGCGTCTACGCCGTCGGGCAGTTCAGCGGCGCGCACATAAACCCGGCGGTCACGCTGGGGTTGGCGGCGATCGGAAGCGCCGAGTGGAGCGACGTCCCCGCCTATATCGCCGGTCAATTCGTCGGCGCCTTCATAGGTGCGACGCTCGTATACGCCGCCTACTCCAACCACTGGGGCGAGACGGAGGATCCGGGCCTCAAGCTCGCCTGCTTTTCGACGGCGCCGGCGCTGCGCAACCCGGTGGCCAACTGCATCACGGAGTTCATCGGCACCTTCCTGCTGCTGTTCGGGGTCCTCGCCATCGGCGCGAATGAGGCGCCCGGTGTGAGTGGCCTCACGCCGCTCCTCGTCGGGTTCCTGGTCCTGGCCATCGGCCTGTCGCTCGGCGGACCTACGGGCTACGCGATCAACCCGGCTCGTGACCTCGGGCCGCGGATCATGCACGCGATCCTGCCCATTCCGGGCAAGGGCGGATCGGACTGGGAGTACTCGTGGATCCCCGTGGTGGCGCCCATCCTCGGCGGCATCGCCGGTGCCCTGGCCTTCGACATCTTCTATCCGGGCTGAGGCAGCGATGAAGAAGCTGATCAACGCACCGGATGACGTCGTCCGGGAGGCGCTGGAGGGCATCGAGGCCGCGCATGCCGACACGCTGAAGGTCTCCTATGACCCGTATCTGATCGTGCGCTCGGACGCGCCGGTGCAGGGCAAGGTGGGAATCATCTCCGGCGGCGGCTCGGGTCACGAGCCGCTGCACGGCGGGTTCGTCGGAGCGGGGATGCTCGATGCGGCGTGCCCCGGCGAGGTCTTCACGTCCCCCACGCCGGACCAGATGCTCGAAGCCACCAAGGCGGTCAACGGCGGCGCGGGAGTCCTGCACATCGTCAAGAACTACACGGGCGACGTGCTGAACTTCGAGATGGCCGCCGATCTGGCCTCGGCCGAAGGCATCGACGTCGAGTCCGTGGTGACCAACGACGACGTGGCGGTCGAGGACTCGACCTTCACCGCTGGTCGGAGGGGTGTCGGCGTGACCGTGCTCGCGGAGAAGCTCTGCGGCGCGGCGGCCGACGAAGGCCGCAACCTGGCCGACGTCGCGGAGCTGTGCCGCAAGGTCAACGGCCAGGGCCGCAGCATGGGCATGGCCCTCACACCGTGTGTGACCCCCGGTTCCGGCCAGCCGAGCTTCGAGCTCGGCGAGGACGAGATGGAGATGGGCGTGGGCATCCATGGCGAGCCAGGGCGGTACCGCGAGAAGCTCGGCCCCGCCTCGGACGTCGTGGAGCGCATGGCCACGGCGATCGTCGACGACGGGGTCTTCGCGTCCGGTGACAAGGTGCTGGCGTTCGTCAACGGGATGGGCGGCACGCCGCTGATCGAGCTCTACATCGTCTACCGGGAGCTCCACAAGTTCCTCGAAGGCCGCGGCATCACGATCGAGCGCCAGCTCGTCGGCTCTTACATCACGTCGCTCGAGATGGCCGGATGCTCGATCACGCTGCTCAAGCTCGACGACGAGCTGACCCGACTCTGGGACGCGCCCGTCAACACCCCGGCGCTGCGGTGGGGGGCGTGAGCGGAGAGAGCTCCGAAAGCATCACGGCGTCGAGCCTGAAGGCCTGGATCGGGCGCTACGCGGACGTGATCGCCGAGCACCGGGCGGAGTTGAGCAAGCTCGACGCCGCCATCGGAGACGGCGATCACGGGACGAACATGGACCGGGGGATGCGCAAGGCCGTCGAGAAGCTCGACGCGTTGGATGAGGCCGACGTGGGCATCGTGTTCAAGACGGTCGGGATGGCGCTCGTCTCGAGCGTGGGTGGAGCGGCCGGGCCGCTCTACGGGACGCTGTTCCTTCAGATGGCGTCGGCGTCGGGTGAGAAGTCCGAGCTCGACCTGGCCGGCTGGACCGAAGCCCTCGAGTCGGGCGTGAAGGGCCTCCAGGCGCGCGGGAAGGCGCAGCCGCAGGACAAGACGATGGTCGACGCCCTCCTGCCCGCCCTCGAGGCGCTCAAGACGGCGAACACCGAGGGGACCGGCCTCGGCGAGGCCCTCACGCGGTCTGCCGACGCAGCTCGAACGGGCATGGAGGCGACCATCGAGCTCGAGGCCCGCAAGGGTCGCGCGAGCTATCTCGGCCCGCGCAGCGTGGGCCATCAGGACCCGGGAGCCACTTCGACGCACCTACTGCTCCGCAGCGCCGCCGAGGCGCTGGGCGGCGCCCGGAGCTGACACACCACTGCAGCATCGATCAACGAGGAGACGGGTCATTGGCTAAGTACGCCGCAGCACTGGACCAGGGAACCACCAGCACGAGATGCATGATCTTCGACCACGGTGGACGCGTCGTCAGCGTCGCCCAGAAGGAACACGAGCAGATCTTCCCCAAGCCGGGCTGGGTCGAGCATGACCCCAAGGAGATCTGGACCCGCAGCCAGGAGGTCATGGACGAGGCCCTCCAGTCCGCCGGCGCCAGCGCCGACGACGTCGCCGGGCTCGGCATCACCAACCAGCGCGAGACCACGGTCGTCTGGGACAGGAACACGGGCGAGCCCGTGCACAACGCGATCGTCTGGCAGGACACGCGGACGGACAAGCTGGTCGACGAGTACGTGAAGGACGGCGGGCAGGACCGCTTCCGCGAGCAGACCGGGCTGCCGGTGGCCACCTACTTCTCCGGCCCGAAGGTCCGCTGGATCCTCGACAACGACCCGAGTCTGCAGGAGAAGGCCGAGTCGGGCGACCTGCTGTTCGGCAACACGGACTCATGGGTGATCTGGAACCTGACGGGGGGCACGGACGGCGGTCTGCACATGACCGACGTCACCAACGCCAGCCGCACCATGCTGATGGACCTCAAGACCCTGCAGTGGGATGACGCGCTGTGCTCGGCGATCGGCGTGCCGAAGGCGATGCTGCCGGAGATCAAGGCCTCGAGCGAGGTCTATGGCGAGGTGAGGTCGGGCGGCGGCTTCAACGGCGTCAAGGTCGCGGGCGACCTCGGCGACCAGCAGGCGGCCACCTTCGGCCAGACCTGCTTCGCGGTCGGCGAAGCCAAGAACACGTACGGCACGGGCAACTTCCTGCTGCTCAACACGGGCACGGAGGCCGTGCAGTCGAAGTCCGGCCTCATCACCACGGTCGGTTACAAGATCGGCGACGAGGACGCGGTGTACTGCCTCGAGGGATCGATCGCCGTCACGGGCTCGCTCGTGCAGTGGCTGCGCGACAACCTCAAGATGATCAGCGCGGCGCCCGAGGTGGAGGTTCTCGCCAAGTCGGTCGACGACAACGGCGGCTGCTACATAGTGCCGGCGTTCTCGGGCCTGTTCGCGCCGTACTGGAAGTCCAATGCCCGTGGCGTGGTCGCGGGCCTCACCCGCTTCGTCAGCGCGGGGCACATCGCCCGCGCGACGCTCGAGGCGACGGCGTTCCAGAGCCGCGAGGTGGTCGACGCGATGAACGCCGACTCCGGCGTGGAGCTCGAGTCGCTCAAGGTCGACGGTGGCATGGTCGGCAACGAGCTGCTCATGCAGTTCCAGGCGGACCTGCTCGGCGTCCCGGTCATCCGGCCCGAGGTGCCCGAGACGACGTCGCTGGGCGCGGCTTACGCCGCCGGGCTCGCGACCGGGTTCTGGCCCGCGCAGGAGGACCTGCGCGAGAACTGGGTCGAGGACAAGCGCTGGGAGCCCACGATGGACGCCGAGAAGCGCGACGAGTACTACAAGTACTGGAAGAAGGCCGTGACCAAGTCCTTCGACTGGTTTGACGCAGAAGGCGACGACGCCTGACGCATTCTGCGCCACGAGGGGGCGGCCGGCGTGAAAGGCCGTCCCCTCGGGCCATAATGGGGCCGTGACCACGCTTCAGACCGAGGTGCTCGTGATCGGTGGCGGCGCAACGGGCGCGGGCGTCGCCTGGGACGCCGCGCTGCGCGGCTTCGACACCATCCTGGTCGATCGCCGCGACCTCGGCGAGGGCACGAGCGGCCGCTTCCACGGCCTCCTGCACTCGGGCGGGCGCTACGCGGTGAAGGATCCCCACGCCGCGACGGAGTGCATCGAGGAGAACCTGATCCTCCGACACATCGCCTCGGACACGATCGAGGATACGGGCGGCCTCTTCGTGAGCACGCCGGACGACGATCCGGCCTACGGCGACCGCTTTCTTCAGGGCTGCAAGGACACGGGCGTGCCGGCCGAGGAGGTCGACGTCGCCGAAGTCCTCAAGCGCGAGCCGCGCCTGAACCCTCGCATCAAGCGCGCCTTCACCGTCCCGGACGCCAACATCGACGCCTGGAAGTGCATCTGGGCGCTCGCCGACGGCGCCACCCGGCATGGCGCGCGAATCCTCACATACCACTCGGTGGTCGCCCTGCATCGCGACGGCGACGCCGTGACGGGTGCCCGCCTGCGCAACGAGCTCACGGGCGAGGAGCTCGACGTCGAAGCCGGTTTCACGCTGTCGGCCGCGGGCGCCTGGGCCGCCGAGATCGCCCACATGGCCGGTGTCGAGGGCGTTCGCGTGGCTCCCGGCAAGGGCATCATGATCGCCATGAACCACCGGTTGGTGAACACGGTGGTCAACCGCTGCACGATGCCGGCGGACGGGGACATACTCGTTCCCATCCGCACGGTCTCGGTGATCGGCACGACGGACATCCGCACCGCGCATCCGGACGAGATCCCGGTCACCCAGGAAGAAGTCGACCAGATGCTCGACGACGGGGAGACGCTCGTCCCCGGCTTCCGCGACGCCCGCGCCCTGCGCGTCTGGGCCGGAGTGCGGCCGTTGTTCGAGGACGTCAAGACGGGCGACACGGAGTCGACCCGCGACATCGGCCGTTCCCACGCGGTGCTCGACCATCTCGAGCGCGACGGCCTGAAGGGCTTCGTCACCATGACGGGCGGGAAGTGGACGACCTTCCGCCTCATGGCGCAGGACATGGTCGACGTCATGTGCAGGCAACTCGGCGAGGACCGGGCGTGCCGCACGCGCGAGGAGCGCCTGCCGGGCTCTGAGGACGGCGAGACCTACCAGCTCGGCCACCGCCTGCGAGTGCGTGAGCGCGAACTGCAGGACGAGCAGCTGGTGTGTGAGTGCGAGTTGATCTCGCGCAGCCGCCTGGAGACCGCGATGCGCGAGCGTGGCACCGCGAACCTCGACGACATCCGGCGCAATCTGCGGCTCGGCATGGGCCCGTGTCAGGGGGGCTTCTGCATCTACCGCGCCACCGGGATGCTGCACGCCATCGGACGGCAGGACGGGCCGTCGGCAGCAGGCTCGCTGGTCTCCTTCCTGCAGGAGCGCTGGAAGGGCGTCTGGCCCATCCTCTACGGCGACCAGCTCCGCCAGGCGCGCCTGGACGACTGGATCTATCAGGGCGCACTCGACGTGGAGCACGCACCCGCGACCGCCCCTGTCGGCGCGGCCCCACCGGAAGTGCGTGAAGCAGCGGCGGACGGCTTGAAGGTGAGCGCGGCGTGAGCCACGACACGATCGTGATCGGCACCGGCATGGCCGGCCTGGTCGCCGCCGTGCGACTGGCCCAGAGCGGGGCACGGGTGCTCGTGCTGGCCAAGGGTGTCGGGTCCACCCACCTCTGCCCGTCGACGATCGACGTCCTCGGCTACGGGCCACAGCGGATCGAGCGCCCCGGCGAGGCGCTCGCGGCGCACGTCGAGGCCAACCCGGGGCATCCCTACGGACTGGTGGAGGTCTCGGGGTTGGAGGCCGCCGTCGAGTGGTTCAAGGAGCAGACGGTAAGCGGCCCGCTGGGGCCGTACGCCTACGTCGGGAGCCTGGAGGCAAACAAGCTGCTGCCGACCGCGGTCGGGGCGGCAAAGCCCTCGGCGGTGGTGCCGGAGACCATGGCCGCCGGTGACCTCCGGGGCGGTGCGAGCCTGCACATCGTCGGGTTCCGCAAGCTCAAGGACTTCCACTCCGCTCTCGTGGCCGACAACGTGAGCCGGACGGAGGTCGGTGGCCCGGTCGAGGCGCGATCGGCGGAGCTCGACCTCCCGGCGGGGGGCCGCGTGGACCTCAACGGACTGGCGCTCGCCCGTCATTTCGACGACGCGGCCTTTCGCAGCGCCGTGGTGGCTCAGATCGTCAGGCGGCTGGGCGCGGAGGAGCGGGTCGGCTTTCCCGCCGTCCTGGGGATCAAGGATCCGCACGGCGCGTGGGCCGACCTCGAGCACCGGCTCGGCCGGCCGGTGTTCGAGATCCCGACCCTCCCCCCGTCCGTGCCCGGCATGCGCGTCTTCGCAATCCTGCGCGAGGCGCTGCGGCGCTCCGGGGGCGAGCTGATCCTCAACGCCGAGGTGGTCGGCCCGGCACTCGAGAACGGACGGCTCGTCGGCGTTCGGGCGAACCTCGGACGGCGAGAGGTGGTGCATCCCGCCGACCACGTCGTGCTGGCCACCGGCGGCTTTGCCTCCGGCGGCCTCGAGCTGGACTCGCGCTGGAAGGCGCGCGAACGCGCGCTCGGGCTTCCGGTTGCCGGTGTGCCCGCACCCGGGGAGCCGCGCTTCACCGACTCCTACTTCGAAGAGCAGCCGCTTTCGCGCGCCGGGATCGCCGTCGATCGGGAGCTGCGACCCGTCGGGCCGGGCGGCGAGCCCGTGTACGACAACGTCCGCGTGGCCGGCGCGACACTCGCCGGAGCCGTGCCCTGGACGGAGAAGTCGGGTGACGGCATCAGCCTGGCGACCGGCTTCCGGGCGGCGGAGCTCATCCTGCAGACGACGACAGTGGCGGCGGTGACGGCGTGAGCATCTTCGAGACGACCCCGATCGCCGAGCACGACGTGCTCGGCGATCTCATGCGCGGATCGCTCGATCACTGCGTGAAGTGCACGATCTGCGAGACGTTCTGCCCCGTCTCCAACGTCACGCCGCTGTTTCCCGGACCCAAGTACGTCGGCCCGCAGGCGGAGCGCTACCGGACGCCGGACGAGCCCTCTCCCGACGACTCGCTCGACTACTGCTCGGGCTGCGGCATCTGCACGCAGGTCTGCCCGCAGGGCGTGCACATCGCCGAGATCAACACGCAGGCCAGGGCCGAGCTGCGCAAGCGCACCGGCGTGAAGTTCCGCGACAAGGTCATCGCCCGCAACACGGTGGGCGCTCGACTGGCCCGCCCCGTTGCGCCGCTCGCCAACTGGAGCCTGGCCAACCCGACCATCCGCCTGCTCACCCAGCGCGTGCTCGGACTGCACCACCAGGCCGCGCTGCCGAAGTTCGCGAGCCGCACCTTCCAGAAGTGGGCCCGCTCCCATCCCCAGCCGGCCGGAGCCTCCCGCCGCGTCGCCTACTTCCACGGCTGCGGTGCCAACCACTACGAGACCCGTCTCGGCGAGATGGCGGTCGAGGTGCTCGAGCACAACGGCTTCGCGGTCGACGTGCCCCGCGGCCAGGACTGCTGCGGCCTTCCGCTGCAGTCCAACGGGCTCTTCGAGCCGGCACGCAAGTACGTGAGCAAGCTGTCGGGCCGACTCGCGCCGTCGGCCCGGGCCGGGATCGACATCGTCGCGACCTCGACGAGCTGCTCGCTGATGCTCAAGCGTGAGGCGCGCGAGATCCTCGGCATGGACGACGACCCCGATCTGCGCGTCGTCTCGGAGCGGATGTTCGACATCTGCGAGTACCTGCTGGCGCTGCATCGCCGGGGGGAGCTGCGCACGGACTTCCGCCCCGTGCCGATGACCGTGACCTACCACGCACCCTGCCAGCAGCAGGGGCATGGAATCGGCAAGCCGGCGCTCGGGCTCTTCGCGCTCATCCCCGAGCTGCGCGTGATCGAGAACGACGCGACCTGCTGCGGCGTGGCCGGTACCTACGGCATCAAGAAGGAGAAGTACGCGATCGCCATGAAGGTCGGCGAGGGCCTCTTCGCGCAGATTCGCGACGCGGCCCCCGAGCTTGCGGTCTGCGACTCGGAGACCTGCCGCTGGCACATCGAGAAGGCCACCGGGGTGCCCAACGTGCATCCGGTCGAAGTGCTCCACCGCGCGTACGGACTCTCCTAGGCCCTCGCGGTGGTCGGCCTCGTCATCGTCTCCCACAGCGCCGCCATCGCCGAGGGCATAGTGGAGCTGGCCAGGGAGATGGGTGGCGAGGAGGTCGTGATCGAGGCCGCGGGCGGGCTCGAGGACCCGCCGGGCGCCTTGGGCACGGACGCCGAGCGGGTGATGCGAGCCCTCGACCGCGTCGGCTCGCCCGACGGCACCCTCGTGCTGATGGACCTCGGCAGTGCCGTGATGAGCGCCGAGCTGGCGGTGGAGATGACGGACGGCGAAGGCCGGATCCTGCTCTCCGGGGCGCCGCTGGTGGAGGGTGCCGTCGCCGCGGCCGCCGTGGCTCGCACCGGGGCGACGCTCGACGAGGTCGCGGCCGAGGCCCGCAGCGCGTTGAGGATGAAGGCCGAGCAGGTCGAGGGCGAGGAGGCCGATGGCGGGGAAGGCGACGATCCCGCTCCGGAAGCCGGCGAGGAGTGGGATGCCGAGCTGCGGGTGACCGTGGCCAATCCTCTGGGGCTGCACGGCCGACCGGCCGCTCGGCTCGTCGGCACGGCGAGCGCCTTCGGAGCGGTGGTCTCGGTCGAGAACGCCTCGCGCGGACGCGGGCCGGTGACCGCGCGCAGCTATTCGGAGCTGATGACCTTGAACCTCCGGCAAGGCGACGAGATGCTCGTGCGGGCGCGCGGAGCGCAGGCCGCAGAGGTGCTGACGGCACTTGAAGCGCTCGCCGCCGACTTCTTCGGGGACCCGGGAGGCGGAACGCCGCCCGCTCCCGCGCCGACCCCGCCCGGGGTCAGATCCGGGCCTCCGACGCCCGGCAGTCAACTCCAGGGCGTGCCGGCCGCGAGCGGGATCGCCATCGGCCCTTCGTGGCCACTCTCCCGGCCCGTACCCCGGGACGACGATCGCCCGGTGGAGTCACCGGAAGCCGAACGGGCGCGCCTGGACGCGGCGATGGGGTCGGCGCACGCGGACCTCGTCACCGACCGCGACTCCGTAGCGCAGCGCACGGGCGAGGCGGAAGCCGCGATCTTCGACGCCCACCTGCTCCTGCTCGACGATCCAGCGCTCGTCGATCCGGCGCGAGCGGCGATCGCGAGAGGCAACACCGCTGCGGGACCGGCCTGGCGCATTGCTACCGAGGCCGTCGTCGAGACCTATCGCAAGCTGGAGGATCCGTACCTCCGCGAGCGAGCGGTCGACGTCGAGGACGTCGGCGCGCGCGTGCTCGCCCATCTGGCGGGCGCTTCGTCGACCGGGGAAGAGCCCGAGGGCATCGTGATCGCCGACGAGCTGACGCCCGGTCAGGCGGCGGGACTCGACCCGGCGCGGGTGACGGGGATCGCAACCGCCCGGGGCGGCGCGACGTCACACGCCGCGATCCTAGCCCGCGCGCTGGCGATCCCGGCGGTGGTCGGCCTGGGCGACGCCATACTGGCCGTGGAGCCCGGCAAGTTGCTCGTACTCGACGGAGACCGTGGCACGGTGAGGGTCGATCCCGGCACGGAGGCGATCGCCGAGGAGAACGATCGGCAGGCCCGTGCCGAGAAGCAGAGGCTGGAGCTGCGCACGCGCGCCGCCGAGCCCGGCCGTACGCGCGACGGTCACCGCGTCGAGGTCATGGCCAATCTCGGCGGGCCGCGAGAGGTGCGGTCGGCCGTGGAATCCGGTGCTGAAGGCGTGGGACTGCTGCGCACGGAGTTCCTCTTCCTGGACCGCGACCGGCCGCCGGGCGAGGACGAACAGGAGGCCGTCTACCGCGAGGTGGCCGAGGGCCTCGACGGTCGTCCGCTCGTCCTGCGCACGCTGGACGCCGGCGCGGACAAGCCGCTCCCGTTCCTCCGCCAGGCGCCCGAGGACAACCCCTTTCTGGGCCTGCGCGGGATCCGTCTCTCGCTGCGCGAGCCCGATCTCCTGAGAGCTCAGCTGCGTGCCGCCCTGCGCGTCGCGGCGGACCATCCGCTCAAGCTGATGTTCCCGATGGTGGCCACGCCGGCCGAGTACCGGGCCGCCAGGGCGCTGCTCGAGGAGGAGGCGTCGGTGATCGGACGCCCGACGGGTCTCGAGGTGGGCGTGATGGTCGAGGTACCCGCGGTGGCCCTCGCGGCCGAGCGCTTCGCCCGCGAGGTGGACTTCTTCTCGATCGGGACCAACGACCTCGCGCAATACACGATGGCGGCGGAACGCGGCAACGAGCGCGTCGCCGGCCTGCTGGCCGGGCCGTTGCCACCCGTTCTGCGACTCATAGGCGCGGTGGTCACCGGCGCGGAGGCGCACGGACGCTGGGTCGGGGTCTGCGGAGAGCTGGCAGGTGACCCGGCGGCCGCCATCCTGCTCGCCGGCCTGGGAGTGAGCGAGCTGAGCATGGCGGCCGGCCGGATCCCCGCCGTCAAGCACGCGCTCCGCAACGCCGACATGGCGGCCGCCCGCGAGGCGGCGCGCCGATCCCTGGACGTGGACACCGCCGAGGAAGCCTCGGCCTGCGCCGCCATGGCCAGCACGGGGTTGTGAAGCCGGTCCGAGCGGTAGCGTGGCAGCTGTGGCCACCGAGACCATGAGCCGCCCTCGCTCCAACGGACGCGTACGGCTGCTGACCGCCGGCACCTCCCTGCGGATCGTCATGGTGCCCGTGGTGATGGCGCTCGTCCTCTCCGCCGGAAAGGGGGGGGAGGATGCCGGCTCGCTGGCCGCCACGATCCTCTTCCTGATCGCCGCCGGCACGGATTTCCTGGACGGGTACCTGGCGAGGCGCTGGTCGGTCACAACCACCCTGGGGTCGTTCCTCGACACGACCGCGGACAAGCTGCTCGTCTCGGGCACGCTGATCGCCCTCGTGGCGGTCGAGCGGGTCTCCCCCTGGGTCTGCGTGATCATCATCGGTCGTGAACTCGTGATCATGGGTCTGCGGGGCGCGGTGGCCGCCGACGGCACCGTCATGAAGCCGTCGCTGCTCGGGAAGTGGAAGGCCACGGTGCAGTTCATCGCCATCGCGCTCGCCCTGCTGCGCTTCGGCGATCCCGTCGGCGGCCTGTTCATCGACGAATGGGCGATGCTCGTGGCGGCGGCGATCACTCTCGCCTCCGCCGTCGACTACCTTGCGCGCTTCGCCTCCTCCTTCTCAGAGGAGCCGGCGTAGCGGGTGGCGACCGTGTTCCTCACCGGCGGCAGCGGCCTTCTCGGCAGCGCTCTGGCCGCCCGATTGCTGGAGCGGGGCGACGAAGTCGTCGCGCTGGCGCGCTCCGACGAGGCCGCCAGGGCGCTCGCCGGCCGCGGAGCCCGGGTGATCCGCGGCGACGTGCTCGACGAGGAGGCTCTCGTCACCGGCATGGCGGGATGCGACCTCGCCTACCACGTCGCAGGAGTCAACACCCTCTGCCCGTCCGACCCGGCCCTGCTCGTACGCGTCAACGTGAAGGGCGCCGAGACGGCGGTCCGGGCGGCGGCGCGAGCAGGTGTCGAGCGCCTGGTCCTGACCTCCTCGGCCGCGTCGCTCGGGGAGGCCGCCGGCACGGTGGGAAGCGAGGCCTCCCGGCATCGCGGCTCCTACCTCTCGGTCTACGAGCGATCCAAGCATCAGGGCGAGCTGGCCGCCTTCGCCGAGTCGCAGCGCGTGGGCATCGATCTCGTCTCGGTCAACCCCTCCTCGGTCCAGGGTCCGGGTCGCTCGGGCGGCACCGCCAAGATCCTGATCGCCTACCTCAACGGGCGGCTGCGGGCGTTCGTCGACACCCACATCAGCCTGGTCGACATCGACGATTGCACGGAAGGGCATCTGGTGGCCGCCGAACGCGGCCGCCCCGGCGAGCGGTACGTGCTCAACGGCGCAACGATCAGCGCAACCGAGGCGCTCGAGGCGGTCGCCGGCCTGTCTGGTGTCCGCCTGCGGGTCCGCATGCTTCCTCCGTCGCTCGCCCGCGCCGCCGGGACGGCCGTGGAGAGCGTCTTTCGCCTCAGGCGCCGCACCCCTCCGATGTGCCGCGAGATGGTCGACACCATAATCCACGGTCACCGCTACGACGGCTCGCGAGCCTCCCGTGAGCTCGGACTCGCCTACACGCCGGTCGCTGAGACCTTCCGGCGCACGATCGAGTGGGCGGTGGCCGAGGGTCTCGTGACACGCCCGCTGCCCGGACCGACGACCTGCGGGTAGGCTTAGGGCATGGAACGCGATGAAGAAGACACAGGAGCCCGCCCGGCTGGAGAGCGTGACCGGGCGGACCGTGAGGGCGAGGCGCCCGGGCGCCTCGGAAACGACGCCGCCGGACCCGACCAGGCCGGAGACGACGGCTTCGCCGAGGGCTACGACCAGGTGCCGGATACGGCTCAGGAGAATCAGAAGCCGAACTTCGCCCGCGGTGTCAGCCACGAGGACGTGCCCGGGACGGAGCACCAAGGGCGCTTCAGCGAAGGTCAGGAGCAATTGCCCGAGACGCCCGAGAAGGACGCGGAGCGACGCTTCAGCGAGGGACAGGAGCGCAGCCCCACCAGCGAGTGACGTCGCTGTGGTCAAGCCGTCCTGAGATCGGGTCGATCGGCCTCGGCTTGGCCGCCCTCGGAAGGCCGGGGTATCTCAACCTCGGCCACCGCGGGGATCTCGGCGACGACCGTTCGGTCGAGGCTCTGCGCACGCACACCCACCGAGTTCTCGATGTCGCCCATGCGGCGGGCGTCCGTTATTTCGACGCGGCCCGCTCGTACGGCCGCGCAGAGGAGTTCCTGGCCTCATGGCTCGAGTTGCGAGCGCCCGCGGACGTCACGGTGGGCTCGAAGTGGGGCTACGTCTACACAGCGGACTGGAAGGTGGACGCGGACCCGCCCGAGGTCAAGGACCTGAGCGTCGAGAACCTCCGCCGCCAGGCCGCCGAGAGCCGGACACTGCTCGGGCCGGCGATCGATCTCTACCAGATCCACTCGGCCACGATCCAGAGCGGGGTCCTCGAGGATGGCGAGGTCGTCGAGGAGCTCGCCCGCCTACGAGCCGGCGGACTCTGCATCGGGCTGTCGGTCAGCGGCCCGGAACAGTCGCAGGCCATCGAGCGCGCGCTCGAGCTGGGTGGCTTTGACACCGTGCAGGCGACGTGGAACCTCCACGAGCGGTCCGCCGAGACCGCGCTGGCGGCCGCCCATGACGCGGGACTCGGCGTCATCGTCAAGGAAGCGCTCGCCAACGGTCGCCTCACCGCCCGTGGCGCCGATCCGCGGCTGACGAGTGCCGCCACCGCGGCGGGCACGACTCCGGACGCCCTCGCGATCGCCGCCGTCCTGGCCCAGCCGTGGGTCGACGTCGTCCTCAGCGGGGCGGCGAGCGTCTCCACGCTCGAGAGCAACCTCGCAGCCCGGGAAGTGCAGGTCGACGTGTCCGAGCTCGACGGACTGCGCGAGCCGGGGGATGAGTACTGGAAGCGGCGGTCTTCGATGGCCTGGAACTGAGCGTGGGCGTGCGCTTCGACCTCGTCGTGATCGGCATGGGGTCGGCCGGTGTGGTCGCCACAGAGTTCGCCGCGTCGCTCGGGGTGCGCGTCTGTGCCGTCGAACGCGACCGGGTCGGGGGGGACTGCCTGTGGACGGGGTGTGTGCCCTCCAAGGCGCTGCTCGCCGCCGGGCATGCCGCTCACGCCATGCGCAGCGCGGATCGCCTCGGCCTTCAGGCGGTCGAGCCCGTCATCGACACCGCGAGGGTCTTTGAGCGGATTCGCGAGGTGCAGGCCCGCCTGGCCGCCTCCGATGACGATCCTGAGCGCTTCCGCGCCATGGGGGTCGATGTCCGGTTGGGCCGGCCCGGAACCCTCGAAGGGCCGAATGCCGTGCGGGTAGGTGACGAGATCCTGCGGACCCGCTTCGTGCTGCTCTGCCCCGGATCGCGCCCGGTGGTTCCGCCCATCGAAGGCCTAAAGGCGGCCGGGTTTCTCACGAGCGAGTCGGTCTGGGACATCCCACGGGCACCACGGGAGCTGCTGCTCCTCGGTGGCGGGCCGATCGCCGTCGAGCTCGCCCAGGCCTTCAGGAGGCTGGGAACGACGGTCACGATCCTCGACCGGGGTTCTCGCCTGCTCGCCCGCGACGAGCCCGAGCTCGCCTCGCGCCTGGTGGCCCGCCTCCGCGCGGAGGGCGTGACGATCGAGACTCGAGTGGCGGTGGAGAGCGTTGTGGTCGAAGACGGAAAGAAGATCGTCCGCGGAACCCAGGGAGGCCGGAGCCGCCATTGGTCGGCCGATGAGCTGTTCGTGGGCGCGGGCCGGCGAGCCAACGCGGAAGGTCTCGGGCTCGAGTCGGTCGGACTCGCTCCGGGAGAGACGGGGATCGCGGTCGACGACCGGTCCCGCACTCGCCTGGAGTCGGTCTACGCGGTGGGCGACGTCACCGGTGGCTACCAGTTCACGCACGCCGCCGCCGCCGACGGAGCGCGGGCGATCCGCGACATGTTCTTCCCCGGCAAGGGCCGCGGAGGCGCCCTGGTGCCCTGGTGCACCTTCACCGATCCCGAGCTCGCCCACGCCGGGCTGACGGCCGACGAGGCCCGCGAGCGCCACGGCGAGGGCCAGGTCGCCGTGCACCGCATCGAGCTCGACCGCTCGGACCGGGCGCGCGCGGAAGGGCGCGACGAGGGCGCGGTGGTCGCGGTGACCTACCGGGGCCGGTTGGTGGGTGCCCACATCCTGTCCCCCTCGGCCGGCGAGCTCATCGGAGAGCTCACGCTCGCCATCCACCAGGGGATCAAGCTCTCAGAGCTCGCGAGCGTGATCCACGTCTACCCCACCTACGCGACCTCGATCGCCCAGCTCTCGGGCGAAGCCGCCTTCGCCCGGGCCGGGCGGTACCGGTGGCTGGTGCGTGGTCGTAGCGGGCTTGGCAGGCCTGGACGCGCGGCGAAGTGGGGGTCAGGCCGCGAGAGCCGTTGACGCGAGCGGCGCGACCGGAGAGACGTTGCCCGGTTGACGGGCACGCTCGGCTCCCATCCTGCGTTCCTTGTCGAGCGCGACGATGTAGTCGTCGTAGTCGACCTGCATCGTGTGACGCTTGGACGCGACGTAGCGCTTGAATATCCGCCGGCGCTCCGCCTCCATCGGGAAGTCCGAGTACTCCATCCGCTCGCGCGAGGTGTTGATGTGCAGCGAGCGGTACGACGAGGTCGTGCCGTTCTTGTTGCCCCACACCCAGTTGCCGCCGACGGCGTCCAACTTCTCGTGGCAATCCACTTCGAAGCCGTTCTCGTAGAGCGCCTTGACGGCGGTGATCCCAGACGCCCCGGCGCCGATCACGCAGACCTCCGGCAGCGATGGCATGGGCTCAACGCTATCCAAATCCGT
>Ga0136617_10000618_pt1 | contig 30282 bp, 27 predicted proteins | sample AntDrymUQ3222106_2_FD_129672 | JGI IMG/M metagenome (GOLD analysis project Ga0136617, IMG submission 129672) | Polar desert sand microbial communities from Dry Valleys, Antarctica - metaG UQ322 (21.06) | ecosystem: Environmental > Terrestrial > Soil > Desert | place: Antarctica: Dry Valley... | reverse complement strand
CGCCGGTTCAGCGCGGTCTGCTCGCGTCAGCGGCCTGACGAACGGGACCGGCTACACGTTCCGTGTCGCGGCGACGACCGCCGTCGGCACCGGCCCGGCGTCGGCTGCGACCAGCGCGGTGACCCCGCGGGCGTCGATCTTCGAAAGCGCCACGCCGGCCACCGGCGACTCCGGCGACGCGAGCGCGGTCGTCGTCGGGGCGAAGTTCTCCGCCGACGTCGCGGGCTCCGTGACGGGCGTGCGCTTCTACAAGGCCAGCACGAACACGGGCACGCATACCGCCAAGCTCTGGCGGGCCGACGGGACGCTACTCGCGCAGGGGACGTTCACCGACGAGACGGCCTCGGGCTGGCAGGCGGTCACGTTCAGCACGCCGGTGGCGGTCACGGCCGGGACGACCTACGTCGTCAGCTATCTGGCGCCCAACGGTCACTACGCGGTGACCGGCGCGGCGTTCTCGATCGGGCCCGTCGACAACGCGCCGCTGCACGCGGTGGCGAACTCGACGAGCCCCAACGGCGTCTACGTGTACGGCGCGACGCACAACTTCCCGTCCAGCAGCTTCAACGCCGCGAACTACTGGGTCGACGTCCTGTTCGACCCGGGCGCCTGAGGGTCGTGAGCGCCGGCATGCGCACACCGAGCCTCGTCATGCTCGCGGTCCTGATGCTCGTGCTCGCCGCCTGCGGCGATACGACGACCGACACCGGGCCCGGCAACCCGGGCAACCCGGTGGCTGCGCATCCGACGCCGGTTCCGCCGCGCGGGTCGCAGGCGCCACGCGGCGATGCCTCCGCGTCGGCGGCCAGGTCACGCGAGCCGTCGGGTCGCGAGGGCGCCGCCCACGGCCGTCAGAAGGACGCGGCCGGGTCCGCCGCGGCCGCGGCGCCCGGGTACCGCGCGCTTCTCGAGCGTCAGTCGCCGCGGCCCAAGCGCCGCTTCACGCCGTGCAACCTCGTGACGCGCGCCGAGGCGAGCGCGATCGTCGACGCACCGATGCCAGAGCCGCTCGAGGCGCCGCAGGGCCCGACCTGCATCTACCGCCCCGAAGCGAGCAAGAGCCTGATCACCGTGGCGGTGCAGGCGCTCGAGTTCGACAAGCTCAAGAAGCAGATCCGCCGACGCCGGCAGGTCAGCGTCGTCGACCGGACGGGCTACTGCGGCGCGCTCGGCCAGCCGATGCTGTACGTGCCGCTGTCCGCCAAACGGGTGCTCACGATCGCCGCACCGTGCACGATCGCCCGGCAGTTCGCGGCCAAGGCCGTTCCGCGCCTCACCCGCTGACCGCACGCGATCACGGTCGCGCCGTCGTCCGCGTCACGCGGCTGACGCGATGCCGCGAAGCCGTCCAGCTCGCCTGGACGGTTTCGCGGCCTGAACGGCCGGGCACGCGCTTTGCGTCGGGCGCGGCGGTCGTCGCTCCGATGGCTCTGGGGTCACCCACCCCTGGAGATATCGCCTTATGAACCGATTTACGCGTTGTTTGCGCGATGCACCGATTTTCCAAGCATGCAAGCTCGTTCCTGTTCTCGCCACGGTCGGTCTCGCCGGCCCGGCCCTCGCCGGCGCCGCCGTCGGACCAACGACGCCCGGTAGCGCAGTGGACTGGAACGGCGCCGGACAGGCCCAGACCTGGCGCGTGCAGAGCAACGCCACCGAGCAGGTCGACACGCTCAGCGTGTTCATCGACTCGTCTTCGTCGCTGAGCTCCTCGTCGCGCTTCGCGCTCGGGCTGTACTCGAACTCCTCCGGCAAGCCGCTCACGCGCCTCGCGCAATGCACGATCAACGCCGTCGTCAAGAACACGTGGAATCGCTGCACGTTCAGCGCGGTCGCGGTGAGTAACGGCGCCACGTACTGGACCGTCGGGTTGCAACCGGCCGGCACCCCGGGCACCGTGAAGTACCGCCACGCCGTTGGGACGGGGCAGACCTACCCCTCCACCGCAGGCACGCTGACATCACTTCCTTCGACACGGTCCAACGGCACCAACTGGGGCTCGTTCACCGCGTCCGTCTACGCCTCGCGATCCGGCACGGCTCCCGTGCCGCCGCCGCCGCCCGCTCCCGTGCCGCCGCCGCCACCGGCTCCCGTGCCGCCGCCCACGTCCACGTCGTGTGACGTCGAGGTCAGCTCGCGCTCGGCGCTGCTGTCGGCGGTCCAGAACACCGCCAACGGTGGACGCACGGTGTGCGCACATGCCGCCGACTACGGCACGGCCGAGCTGACGCTCGCCGTGCGACACGCGACGAAGCTGACGCTGCGCGCCAGCAAGGGCGAGACGGTCACGTTGCCGGTGGTCGTGTTCGCCGGGGTGACGAATCTGCGCGTCGAGGGCTTCGACATGCCCCGCGGCGGCTTTGACACCAACCAGAGGTCGGCACGCAACATCGAGATGGTGCGCAACGAGATCCACGACTGCTTCTGCCAGGCGCTGCGGCTGTGGGCCGGCGACCAGAACGTCCTGTTCGAGGGCAACTACGTCCACGCCATCCACTACAACGGCGGCTGGACGACGGGTTGGGGGATCAACTCGACCGGCACGACGAGCGGCCTGAAGGTCCGTTACAACACCTTCGACGGCCTTGGCAACGACGCCATGGAGATCTCGGACTCCGCCGACGGCGAGATCGTCGGCAACGTCATCAAGCACGTCGATGCCGAACCGGGCTACGCCGACCCGCATCCGGATTCGATCATGCTGTGGGCCGGCTCGAAGCGCTGGCTGATCAAGGACAACCGCATCAGCGATGGTCGCGGAGTCCTGATGTCCGGCTCCACCAGCGACGTCCGGATGGAGAACAACCTGATCGTGCGGATCAAGAACTACTGCCACGACGGCGGTACGACAGGCACGAGCAGCGCCGGACTGATCCGCTACACCTGGGTGCGCAACACGATCTGGGACTGCGGCAGCTTCTGGGGCGGCGGTGGATTCGGCGGCGGATACGGTCTGCTCTCCGACGGCCCCGCCAGCGCAAACGTGCTGGACCGCAACCTGCTGACCGACGTCGGGTACGACAGCTCAGGCGGAGGCCAGTTCCAGACCGACACGAACAACCTGATCAAGAGCGGCGGTCTCGGTGGAACCGATCGGACGTTCACGCCGCTGTTCGCCGACCAGGTCGACTACCAGGCCACGAACCTGCCGGCCGGCTACGCCGATGTGGGCTACCGTCCGGCTCCCGCTGGGCATACTGCAGCTCCGTAGTCATGACCCAGGCGGCGTCCCGCGCGAGCGGGACGCCGCCTGATCGTTTGCCGCACCGGCTTTGCGCTCTCAAGTGTGTTGCCAAGGCGACCGATACGACCGGACCTGTCCATGGTCCATTTGAGGGAGAATCGCCTGATGATCGCCCCTTTGCGCCGCCTGCCGGCCGCGCACGCGCTTCGCCCCAGGACGGTACTGCTGCCCCTGCTGGCCACGGTCGGCCTCGTCGCTCCCGCGACGTCGTGCGCCACGATCGGCTCCACGAAGGCGGGCAGCGCGATCGAGACGATCACCCCCGGCCGCGCACAGGCCTTCCGCTCCAGGAGCACCGCGACCGTCCGCCTGCGGCGGCTGAGCATCTTCGTCGACGGCTCCTCGCAGCCCACACCCGCGACACGCCTGGAGCTCGGCGTGTACAAGGAACGGGCTGGTGCGGCGCGCCGCCGGATCGGGCGTTGCGTCGTCACGACCGTTGTTCCGAACGCCTGGAACGCATGCACGTTCAAGGCCGCGAAGGTGCGGCGCGGCGGCAGGTACTGGACCGTTGTCCTGCAGCGCGCCGGTACGGCCGGGACCGTGCGCTTCCGGACGAGGATCGGCAAGGGCCGGTCGTTCGCCTCCTCGCAGCGGTCGCTCCGAGCGCTGCCACGGCGGTGGCGAAACGGCGCCAGGCGGCGCGCGCAGAACGCCTCGATCTTCGCGTCGTCCGCGGCGGGCCCCACGGCGCCCGGTCCGGCCAAGCCGCCCGGCCGCAAACCGGTTTACTGCGACATCGACGTGAGCTCGCGCCCGGCGCTCGTGTCAGCCGTGCAGACGCTCGGCAACGGCGGCAAGACCGTGTGCGCGCATGCCGGCGACTACGGGGACGCCGAACTCGAGCTCAGCGTGCGCCACGCGGCGAAGCTCACGCTCGCCGCCGCGCCAGGCGAGCGCGTCACGTTGCCCAGCGTGCTGCTCGTCGGCGTGTCGAACCTTCGCGTGCAGGGATTCGACATGCCGCGCGGCGGCTTCGACACCGCGCAGAAGTCCGCGCAGGGCATCGAGCTCGTCGGCAACGAGATCCACGACTGCGCCTGCCAGGCGTTGCGCATATGGGCCGGCGACCAGAACGTCCTGTTCGAGGGCAACTACGTGCACGACATCCGCTACGACGGCAGCTGGAACAGCGGGTGGGGCATGAACGCCACGGGCGCCACGAGCGGCCTGAAGGTCCGTTACAACACGTTCGACGGCCTTGGCAACGATGCGATGCAGATCGGCGACTCCGTCGACGGTGAGATCGTCGGCAACGTCATCGCGCACGTCACTCCGACCGCGGGCTACCCCGACTCGCACGCCGACGCGATCATGCTGTGGGCAGGCTCCAAGCGCTGGGTCATCAAGAACAACCGGATCTCCGACGGCCGCGGGGTCCTCATGTCGGGCTCGACGTCGGACGTGCGGATGGAGAACAACCTCATCGTGCGGATCCAGAATCTCTGCCACGACGGTGGCACGACGGGCTCCAGCTCCGCCGGCCTCGTCCGCTACACGTGGATTCGAAACACGATGTACGACTGCGGGTCGCTGTGGAACGGCGCCGGCTACGGGCTGCTCACCGACGGTCCCGCGTCCGGCAACACGCTCGAGCGCAACCTGGTGATCGACGTCGACTTCGACAGCGGGTCGCAGTTCAGCCGTTCGGACCACAACCTCATCAAGGCCGGCGCACGACCGGGATCGACCGACCGCACGTTCACCCCGCGCTTCGCCGATCTGGCCGACTACCGGCCGACGAACCTGCCCGGCGGCTACGAGGACGTCGGCTACCGGTCGGCGCCCGCGGGCTACCAGGCGGCTCCGTAGCCCGGCGGCCGGTCAGGCGGCGCCGCGGGCGCGCAGCACCGTCGGCACCGTGCGCAGCAGGATCGTGACGTTGAGCCAGAGCGAACGGCGCCGCGCGTACTCGATGTCGAGCGCGATCATCTCCTCCAGCGTGACCTCGCAGCGCCCGCTGACCTGCCACAGCCCCGTGAGCCCCGGCTTCACCGCGAAGCGCGCGAACCAGTGCGGGGGATAGTGCTCGACCTCGTAGTCGATCGGCGGCCGCGGGCCGACGAGCGACATGTCGCCGCGCAGGACGTTCCACAGCTGGGGCAGCTCGTCGAAGCTCGAGCGGCGCAGGAAGCGTCCGACACGCGTCACGCGGTCGTCTTCGTCCATCTTGAACATGCGTCCGTCGGCGTCGGGCTTCTCGCCCGAGATGAGTCCGAGGACATAGGCGCGATGGGTCTCGTGACCAACGCCCTGGCGCATCGTGCGGAACTTGTTGATCGTGAACGGCGTGAGCGAGCGCCCGACCCGCTTCTGACGGAAGATGACCCGGCCGGGCGAGTCGATCCGGATAGCGATCGCGATCGCAGCGAGCAGCGGCGCGAGCACGATCAGCAAGATCGCCGACACCGCGACGTCCAGGGCCCGCAGGACCGTCGCCGACCAGCGTGACTCGTCCAGCGCGAACGCCAGCGGCGGAATGACGATCCGGTCGATCTCGACGGTGTGTACGCTCATACCGGACAAACGTGCGGGAGGGTCGCCAACTCGCGCCAAGGCCGGCGAGGGCGCTCCCGCTCCGTCGCGAATTCAGGCGGCTTGAGCGACGACATGCTCGCCGACCCGCCCGATCACGTAGTCCTGCTCGGTCTCTGTGAGATCTGGGAACAGCGGCAGCATGAGCACGTCGCGCGCGGCTGCCTCGGAGTGCGGCAGGCCGGCGTGCTCGCCGGCGTAGGCAGCCTCCTCGTGGATCGTCATGACACCGCGGCGCGTCGGCACGCCGTCGCGCAGGAGCCTGCGCATGAGCTCCGTGCGCCCGACGGGGGAGTGGGGGCTGATCCTCACGCAGTAGGACTGCCACGTGCGCGTGGCGTACGGCGGGTCGTACGGCGTCTGGAGCGTCGGGATATGCACGAACGCCGCGTTGTAGCGCTCGGCGAGGTGGCGCCGGCGGGCGAGGATGTCGTCGAGCAGCTCGAGCTGGCAGAGCCCGAGCGCGGCCTGCATGTCCGTCATCCGCGCGTTGAACCCGCGCTCCGGGTAGCGCTCGATGATGACGTCCCGCGCGGCGTGGCGAGCGAGGTCCGAGACGTCCATCGCGTGCGCGCGCAGCTTGCGCAGGCGCTCGGCGACCTCGGGATCCTGGACGGCGATCATGCCGCCCTCGCCGGTGGTGATGACCTTGCGCGGGTGCAGCGAGAAGCACGCGAGCGGCCCGAGCGAGCCGATCTGCCGGCCGTTGTGCTGCGCGCCGATCGCGCAGGCGGCATCCTCGACGATCGTGAGCGAGTAGCGCTCGGCGAGGGCCAGGAAGGCATCCATGTCGGCGGGCAGCCCGACCTGGTGCACGGGCATGATCGCGCGGGTGCGCGGCGTGATCGCTCGCTCGGCCGCGGCGGGATCGAGGTTGTAGGTATCGGGGTCGATGTCGGCGAAGACGGGCGTCGCTGCGCAGTGCCAGACCGAGTTGGCGGTGGCGATGAACGACAGCGACGGGACGATCACCTCGTCGCCCGGCCCGACTCCGGATACGTGCAGCGCGAGCTGCAGGGCGGTCGTGCAGCTCGTCGTGGCAACGGCGTCGGCCGCTCCGACGCGCGCTGCGAACGCGGCTTCGAACTCGCGCACGCGCGGGCCCTGCGAGACCCAGCCCGACGCGATCGCCTCCGCGACCGCGGCGCCTTCGCCGCCGTTGAAGTGCGGGCGTGCGAACTGGACGTTCATGATGCCGACGCCAGCTCGGCGGCCGCGCTCAGGGCGCGCTCGGCGCGCCACCACTCGACGAGCCGCCGCAGCCCCTCCTCGAGGCTGATCGTGGCTTCGAAGCCTAGATCGCGGCGCGCGAGGTCCGTGTCGGCGAGCCGGCGCGGCACCTTGTTGACCGCGCGTTCGGGCCCGTGCTCCACCGACAGGTCGGAGTCCATGACCCGCAGCAGCATCTCGGCGAGCTCGAGCAGGCTCGTCTCGGTACCGCTGGCGACGTTGTAGACCACGTCGGTGACGTCCGCGTCGGCGGCAAGCATGTTTGCGCGCGCGACGTCCTCGATGTCGATGAAGTCCATCGTCTGCGATCCGTCCCCGAGGATGAGCGGTGGGGTGCCGCTCTCGATGCGCTCCATCCAGCGCACGAGGACCTCGGTGTACACGCCGTGGACGTCCATCCTGCGCCCGTAGACGTTGAAGTAGCGCAGCGCCACGTAATCAAGGCCGGACATGCTGTGCAGGCTGCGCAGCAGACCCTCGTTGAACGTCTTTGCGGCGCCGTAGAGCGTGTCGTTCGCGTAGGGGTGGTGGTCCTCGCCGGTGGGGAACTGCTCCGCCATCCCGTAGACCGATGCTGACGAAGCGGCGATGACCTTGCGCACGCGCTCCTCGACCGCCGCCTCGAGGACGTTGTAGGTCCCGTCGACCATGACCTCGAGCGCCGTCCGCGGCTCCGCTGCGCACTGCGTGATGCGCAGCACGGCCTGGTGGAAGACGACGTCGATGCCGCGCATGAGCCGGGCCACGAGCGCCCGGTCGCGGATGTCGCCCTCGACGATGTCGACCGGGCCGTTGGCAAGGGCCCAGGCGAGGTTCTCCCGCCGCCCGCGCACGAAGTTGTCGAGGATCAGGACCTCGCTCGCGCCGGCGAGCACGAGGAGATCGGCCAGGTTGGAGCCGACGGCACCGCCCCCGCCCGTGATGAGTACGCGCGCATCGCGCAGGGAGTGTCCATGCATATCCACAGAACGGCTGGCGGCCCGGCGATCTTCCGTCATGGCAGCGCCACCTCCGAGTTGTCGCCGACGCAGAGGCGGATCGCACGCGGCAGCGAGAAGTCGCGGAAGATCCGTGCGCCGGGGCCGACGACGCTGCCGGCCAGTCGCTGGCCGACGTGCATGATGCTCGCGCCCGACGAGATGATCGACCGCTCGATCTCGGCGCCGTCGACGCGCGCATCGGGCCCGATTGAGGTGTACGGGCCGATGTACGCATCCGCGACACGGGCGCGCGGACCGATGATCACGGGCCCGAGGATGACGCTGGAGCGCACGTACGCCGTCGGGTCGATCGCCACGCGGCCCGAGATCTTGTTGGCGCTGATGCAGCCCGGATGCGGGGGCTCGGGCGTGAGCGCGTCGAGCGTCGCCCGGTTGAGCTCGAGGAGATCCTCGACCTGGCCCACATAGCGGTGCCAGCCGCGCACGAGCTGCACCTCCATCCGCCCGCCCGCCCTGGCAATCCCCCCCGCGACGGTGACCAGGTCGATCTCGCCTGCGGCGAGGTCGACATGCGCGCCGTCGCACGCGCGCAGCAGGGCGCCTGGGCCGAAGAGGCACACGCCCGCCATTCCGAGGCTGCTCTGCGTGGGCTCGAACTCCGCGATGCGAAGCAGCCGGCGCGTGGCGTCCGGAAGCCGGTCCGCGGGGCTGACGTCGTAGTGCAGGAGGAGCAGCAGATCGGCCGAGTCGTCGTTGAGCGGCGCGGCGAACGGCGCGAGCGGCTGGGCGAGGAGACCGTCGGCGAAGTGCACGATGCAGGGCGCGTCGCCGACGCGCTCAGCCGTCGAGCGCATGGCCTTCGAAGCGCCGCGCGCGTCGTCGTACGTGACGTAGCTGACCTCGATGTCGCGCGGGCGCTCGGCCTCGATGCAGCTCTGGACCTCGTCTGCGACTGCTGCGGGAACCGCGACGGCCACCTCCTCGACCGATGCCGCCGTCAGAGCCTCGAGCGCATGGCAGATGATCGGCCGGTTTGCGACGCATTCGAGCGCGGTGGTACGCCGGCGGGCACCGTTGGAGCGGTCGTCGCGGACCGTGTTGACGAGGACGACCCCGATGGGTGGCATGCCTAGCTAACGGTTGGCGGCCTGCCGCACTCGCGCGCGCCGCGCACGACGGTCCGATATACGCCTTTGCTCAGGTTCCCGTCGGCAGCCCGCGGGCAGGCGTCGCCCCGCTCCAGCGCACGACGGCCGGCGAGTCGCCGCCCGCCGCGTAGCGGCGCGCCTCCCCGCTCCCGTCGGCGGAGACCATCCAGATCTCCCTGTCGATGCCGTAGAGAAGGCGGTCGTCGTCGAGCCATTCGACCTGATCGTCGATCCCGCGCGTCTCGGCGAGCGGCGTTTCGTGCATCGTCCGCAGGTCGAGCACGGTGAGCCGCCACGTGTCCCTGCCGGGGACGCGCTGCTTGTAGCCGATCCGCGTGCCGTCCGGCGACAGTGACGGGCACTCGACGTTGTCATGGATCGTCCTCGCCGTGCGATCGCGGACGGAGCCTTCGACGAGGTACGTCCTGCCCCCCGTCGCCAGCGTCGCGTAGAAGCGATCGGAGTCGCGCGCGAACGTGACCCCCCAGAAGTTGACGTCCCCCGCGGTGACCCGACGGCCTGCGCGCGTGACCGCGAACTGCTCGAGATCGCGGATCTTGAACCCGTGCTGCAGGTCGATGAGCGTCGTCTGCGTGGAGAACGATCCCGCGTCGGCGTAGGAATGGCCCTGGACGAACATCGTCACCGAGCCGCGGCGCCCGTCGGGCGAGACCCGTGCGCGGCTTTGGATGCCGGCGAGCTCGAGCCCGAAGCGCACGTGGAAGTCCGCGCTGAAGACGAGCGCACGGTAGCTGGCCCCGAAGCCCGAGCCGCGCACGACGCAGAGCCCGTTGCGCGCGCTGAAATGCACGCGGTCACAGCGCAGGGGGACGAGCGTCCTGCGGGCGGGGTAGTCGAGGCCGGCGACCGCCACCTTGCCGTTGGACGCTGCGTCCCTGAGGTCGCGAAACACGAGCGACGGGCGGTGCTCGTCGCGCGCGTCCACGAGCACGCGCTTGGCCGCAGACCGGGTCGGCCCGGTGCCATCGCTGCCGATCGCGGCTGCGAGCGCGAGCGCGGCGGCGACGACGCACACCGCGACGAGGACCCCGAACAGCTGCGTCCGCCGCCGGCTAGACATGGACGGGATCCGCGCGCGTCCGAACGAACGACAGCGCCGCCAGGCCGATCGCGACGAGCAGCGCGGCGCCGAACACGACGAGCGCGGTGCGTGTGCTCGTCAGCGTCCAGAGCGCGCCGAACGCGATCGACGACAGCAGCTTCGCCACGCCGGTCGTCGTGTTGAGCAGCGCCAGCCCGCTGCCGCGCACGGCCGCGGGCACGATCGCGCTGCCGAACGCCGCCAGGACGCCGTCGGTCGCGGCGTAGTACGTGCCCATCAGCGCGAGCGCGAGCGCGACGAGCAGCGGGCCGTCGATCGGCGCCAGCAGCGCGCCGTAGACGCAGAGCAGCAACACGTAGCCGCCGAGCAGCACACGCCCGCGGCCGATACGGTCCGCGATGCGACCCACGGGCACGGCCAGCACCATGTAGACGGCGGTCATGCCGACGAAGAGCAGCGGAAACAGGCCGAGGCTGAGATCGAGCTTGTCCTGCAGGACGAGGAAGACGAACGCGTCGCTGGCGGTCGCGAGCGCGAGCGCGCCGGCGGCGATCAGCAGCGCCCGGAACCGCGGCACGCCGACGACGACGAGCGCCTTGCGCAGCGAGATGCGCTTCTGCGTGGGCGCAGGCTCGACCTCTCCCCCGACGTCGACGTCGACGTCGGCCTTCGCCTCCCGCGGCTGCGGGACGAGCAGGACCAGGATGCCGACGCCGATCAGGGCGATGCAGAACGAGACGACGAAGACCGACGTGAAGGCGTTGGCTGCCAGCGCGAGGATCCCGAACGCGAGCAGCGGCCCGAGCATCGCGCCGACCGTGTCCAGCGCGCGGTGCACCCCGAACGCCGCGCCGAGGTCCTCCGGCGGCGTCGAGAGCGAGATCATCGCGTCGCGCGGCGCGGTGCGGATCCCCTTGCCGATGCGGTCGATCAGGACGAGCGCGCTGATCGCCGACAGCGCGGTGCCGGCCGTCGCGAGCCCGAGCTTGACGATCGCCGAGAGCCCGTAGCCGACCGCCGCGACCTCCTTGTGGCGCCTGAAGCGGTCGCCGGCGAACCCGCTCACCAGGCCGACGAGCGCTGCCGCACCGCGCTGGATGCCGTCCACGAAGCCGAACGCGACGGGCGAGAACTGCCCGACGTAGACGAGGTAGAGCGGCAGCACGGTGACGACCATCTCCGCCGCGATGTCCGTGAACAGGCTCGTGAGCCCGAGCAGCACGACGGTGCGGCTGACCTGCGGACCGGACGACTGCCGGCCCAGCAGGCGCCGGTGCGCGCGCAGCACGGAGGATGCGTTGGAGACCTGGTACACGGGCGATGAACGTACCGGCATGGCCAGCACGTCCGAGTCGCAGCCGCTGGGCGTACAGTGCCGATATGGCGAAGACCCGCCAGCGCGCCGGCCCGCAGCCGCGCATCGACGACTCGATTCTCGACGCGATCGGCCGCACGCCGCTCGTCCGCCTGTCGCGCCTCGCCGCCGGCCTGACGCCCGCGGTCGTCGCGAAGGTCGAGTCGCTCAACCCCGGCGGGTCGATCAAGGACCGTGTCGCGGTCGCGCTCATCGACGCCGCCGAGCGCGACGGCAGCCTGCGGCCGGGAGGGACGATCGTCGAGCCGACGTCGGGCAACACCGGCACGGGCCTGGCGATCGCGGCGCGCCTGAAGGGCTATCGCGTCGTCGCGGTGATGCCCGACAAGCAGTCGCGCGAGAAGGTCGACCTCCTGCGCGCCTACGGCGCCGAGGTCGTCCTGACGCCGACCGACGTGGCGCCCGAGTCACCGCAGTCCTACTACAGCGTCGCCGAGCGCCTGGCCGGCGAGATCGCGGGCGCGTTCCGGCCCAACCAGTACGCCAATCCCGCCAACCCCGATGTCCACTACCGCTCGACGGGGCCGGACCTGTGGAGCGAGACCGCCGGGCGGATCACGCACTTCGTCGTCGGCGTCGGGACGGGCGGCACGGTCACCGGGGCCGGGCGCTATCTCAAGGAGCGCAATCCGCAGATCGAGATCATCGGGGCCGACCCGGAGGGCTCGATCTACTCGCTCGGCGAGGAGGGCGTGCGGCCCTACCTCGTCGAGGGCGTGGGGGAGGACTTCTGGCCGCAGGTCTTCGATCCGGCGATCGTCGACCGCTACGTCACGGTCTCCGATCGCGATGCGTTCCTCATGACCCGCCGCCTCGCCGAGCGGGAGGGGATCCTCGCGGGCGGCTCGTCCGGCCTCGCGCTCGTCGCGGCGCTGCGCGTCGCGGCCGAGATCGACGATCCGGATGCAATGATCGTGGTCATCCTGCCCGACGGCGGGCGCAGCTACCTGTCGAAGGTCTTCAACGACGCATGGATGACGCACTACGGCTTCCTCGAGCGCGCTTCGACGCAGACGGCCGGCGACATCGTGCGCTTCAAGCAGGAGCGCGACGACACGCTGCGGCTCGTGACGGTCTCGACCCAGGACAAGGTCCGCGACGCGATGGCGCTCATGCACGAGCACGGCGTCTCCCAGCTGCCGGTGGTGTCCGCGCACGACGCCCAGACCGTCGTCGGCTCGATCGGCGAGCGCGGCCTGCTCAAGCGGATCGTCGATGACGCCGCGCTGCTCGGCGAGCCGATCGTCGACGTCATGGAGGCGCCGTTTCCCGCGATCGCGGCCGGCGACGCGATGCAGGAGGCGGTCGAGCTGCTCGCCGCCGAGCGCCAGGCGCTGCTCGTCACCGTCGACGGGCGCCCGGCCGGCATCCTCACGCGCTCCGACCTGCTCGAGGCGCTCGCGCGATGACCCGCGTACCGCGCGACGCCGCGTTCGCGACGCGCGCCGTCCACGCGGGGCTCGATCCGGACCCGCACTACGGCTCGGTCATCCCCGCCATCCACCAGACGTCGACGTACGCGCAGCGCGCGCCGGGCGCGTTCGTCGAGGACTACGACTACGCCCGCTCCGCCAACCCGACGCGGGCGGCGCTGGAGCGCGCGCTGGGCGAGCTGGAGGGCGGTCTGGCGAGCGCGTTCTCGAGCGGCATGGCCGCGTCGCACGCGCTCATCACGGTCGTCGCCGAGGCGGGCGGGCACATCGTGCTGCCGTCGGACCTCTACGGCGGCACGTACCGCCTCGTCGACAAGGTGCTCGCGCGCTGGGGCCTGGCCTACACGCTCGTCGATCAGACCGATCTCGACGCGGTCGCCGCGGCCGTCCGCGACGACACGCGGCTCGTCTGGGTCGAGACGCCGACGAACCCGCTGCTGCACGTCGTCGACATCGAGGGCGTGATCGCGCGCAGCGGTGCGGCGCTCGTCGCTGTCGACAACACGTTCGCGACGCCGGTCAACCAGCGGCCGCTCGAGCTCGGCGCGGACGCCGTCGTGCACTCGACGACGAAGTATCTCGGCGGGCACTCCGACACGGTCGGCGGCGCCGTCGTCGTGCGCGACGAGGCGCTGCACGAGCGCGTGCGGTTCGTGCAGAACGCGATCGGAGCCGTTCCGGGGCCGCTGGACTGCTTCCTCGTGCACCGCGGCCTGCGCACGCTGCACCTGCGGATGGCCGCGCACGCCGACAACGCGCGCGCCGTCAGCGCGTTCCTGGGCACGGCGACCGGCGTCACGGACGTGCGCTGGCCCGGGTTCGGCGGGATGGTGTCCTTCCGCCATCCCGACGCGGTCCGGATCGCCGGCGCGACGTCGATCTTCACGCTCGCCGAGTCACTCGGCGGCGTCGAGTCGCTCATCGAGGTGCCGCAGGCGATGACCCACCAGTCCGTCGAGGGATCCGACGCGGCCGTGCCGGCGGACCTCGTGCGGCTGTCCTGCGGGATCGAGGCCGCGCACGACCTCGTCGCGGATCTCGAACGCGCGCTGGCGGGCTGATCGCGCCCGCGGCGAGCGCCTCAATGCACCAGGGCGACCGGAGTCTGCGACCGACCGCGGCGGCACGCGCGCTACGGTGCGGTTCCTGGCAGGACCCCGATCTGGAAGGAAGCTGCAGATGACCGAAACGACGTGCGCCGGCGACGGATGCACCTGCACGACGGCGCGCGAGGACGGCTATTGCTCGGACTACTGCGCCACGCACGAAAGTCACGCCGGCCACGACGCGCACGCGTGCCACTGTGGCCACCCCGGCTGCGACCCGGATGCCGCCGCGAAGTGAGCGGCGGGGCTGGGAAGGCGTCATGACGATCTGCCGACCGAGGAGGTCCGATGACAGACGAAGAACGATTCACCCGCGGCCTTGAGGTCATGCAGGCGGTGCAGGGCGAGGATGGTGCGGCCGCGATCCTCGAGGGCCTGGGCGCCATGCACCCGGATCTGCCGGGATACGTCGTCGAGACCGGGTTCGCCGACGTGTACGCCCGTCCCGGCCTGGATCTCGGGAGGCGCCAGCTCGTGACCGTCGTCGCGCTCGCCACGCTCGGCGGCTGCGAGCGCCAGCTCGCCGTGCATCTGCGCGGCGCGCTCAACGTCGGCGTCGCGGCGCAGGAGCTGTTCGAAGCGCTGCTGCAGGTGGGTCTCTACGCCGGCGTCCCGCGCGCCCTCAACGCGATCCGCGTCCTGCGGGCGGTGGAGGCCGAGCGCGCGGAGCAGTGAGCGCCGGCCCGTGGCAACGTGGAGGCGGAGTCACTCCTGGCTCCGCCTCCAAGCACGGCATGCCCAGCGCCCGTGGGGCGACGACCGCCGGGCACGCGGACTGGTCGGACACCCACGCGGGGATCCGAGTTGCCACGGCTCTCATGGTGCGGCCGGCGCACCTGGAGCACACTGGCCGAAGGGGTAGGAACGCCCCCGGTCACGCCGTTTCTACGTCGCGGCCGCCTCCTCTTCGGCCGGAGCCAGCTCGGCGAGCACCTCGTCGGTGTGCTCACCCAGCTGCGGCGAGGGCTTCGCCGGCAGACGTCCGGACGCGCTGAACTTCAGCGGCGAGGCCGGCGTGAGGTACGTCCCGACGGGGTGCTCGACCATCGTGAACATCGGGTTGTCCGTCGAGCAGCGCGCGTCCTCTTCGACGAGCTGGCGGAAGGTCTGGTAGGGCCCCCACGACACGCCGGTGCCGGCGAACATCGCGCGGATCTGCTCCAGCGTGCGCTCGGCGAACCACGGCGTCAGCAGCTCGCGGATGAGGTCGCGGCCCTTGTAGCGCCCGGCCTCGCCGCGGAAGTCGTGGCCGGTGGCCGCTTCGACGGCGGAGAACAGCTCCTCGGTCCCGGTCGCGTCCTTGAGCGCCTTCCACTGGCGGCCCGTCAGCGCGACGACCATCACGCGCCGCCCGTCGGCGGTCGGGAAGTCGCCGCCGAACGCGCCGTAGAGGTAGTTGCCGTCGCGCGGCTGATCGCGGCCCTCGAGCTGGACCTCGGCGATCCGGCCGAGGTGGCCGACGGTCGCGAACGCGACATCGCTGAGCGCGATCTCGACGAGCTGACCCTCGCCCGTCGCGTCGCGGTGGCGCAGCGCGGCGAGCAGGCCGACGACGGCGAGCCCGCCCATGATCGAGTCCCATGCCGGCATGAGGCTGTTCGTCGGCACCGCCGAATCGCGCGGGCCCATCGCCTCGGGGAACCCGGCCGACGGGTTGACCGTGTAGTCGACCTCCGACGAGCCGTCGTGGTTGCCGGTCATGACGACCATGATCAGGTCCTCGCGGCGCTCCTTGAGCGTCTCGTAGCTCATCCACCCGCGCGCGGGGAAGTTCGTCATGAAGATGCCGTTGCCGGGGCCCGGCAACGTGATGAGCTGGGAGAGCTGCTCGCGGCCCTCCTCGGAGCGCAGGTCGATCTCGATCGAGCGCTTGCCCTTCTGCAGCCCCGACCAGAACAGGCTGTCGCCGCCGGACGTCAGCGGCCAGCGCTTCCAGTCCAGCCCGCCGCCCGGGGCGTCGAAGCGGATGACGTCGGCGCCAAGCTGCGCGAGCGTCATGCCCGCCGTCGGCGCGGCGACGAACGCCGAGCCCTCGATCACCCGCACCCCGTTGAGAATCCCCTCGCTCATCGCGAGAACCTGCCTTTCGAGTTCGCAAGCACGATCGTCCAGCAATGGCGCGCAGTCATGCCATCGCCCCCACAAGTCGCCAGTCCAGAACGCCGTCCAGTGCATCATCCGCGCGCTGCGCGGAGACCTCGATCCGCAACGTCACGAGGCCGCCGCCGCCCGGCAGCGGCTCGGTGCCCTCCAGCTGCACCCTGCTGCGCAGCACGTCGCCCTCGAACACGGGGGCGAGGTGATTGCAGTGATGCCAGCCGATGATCGTCACGAGGTTCGGCAGCGCCTTCGTCAGCTGCGCCGCCGCGATCCCGATCGTGTGCCCGCCGTAGACGAGGCGCTTGCCGGAGTGGTGCGACCCGGGGTCGGTGTGGGCCTTGGCGATGTTCAGCGACAGCCGCGCGAGCTCGGTCGCCGCGGTGACGCTGTCGCCGCCGTCGAGGATCCAGGTCGTCGGGACGCTGAGGCCGGCGAAGTGCGTGCCGGGGACCTCGGCGCGATAGGCGTCGAGGTCGATCCCGTCGAGCGTATGGTGCAGCGCGTCCGAGGGCAGGTCGGCCGGGAACCGGTCGAGGTCGTCGGCGTGCGGCTGGGAGGCGTCGACGTCGTTGATCGGCAGCATCGCGCAGCGCCAGTAGTCGAGGATCGCACGCTCCTCCTGGTCCTTCGTGACGATATGCAGGACCGCCAGGCCGGTCGGCTTGCGGCCCTCCTTGATCGCGTTGCGCTTCAGCGCGACGATCTCGGTCGTCGTGCGCAGGGTATCTCCGATCGCCGGCAGGCGGCGCAGCATGAGCCGGCGGTAGAAGAGGTTGCCGATGACGCGCTGGGTGGGCAGCGTCGACTGCCCGATCGAGACGTCGCAGACGAGCATCGGGTGGGCGAGGCGGCGTCCTGCGACGCGCTCGGACAGGGTCGCGTCGAGCGCAAGGCGCAGGCGGTCGCCGACGATCGACTGGTGCAGCGCCGCGTGTCCTTCGTGCAGGGTCATCGCCGGAAACTCGACGTAGAGATCACCGACCGACAGCTGCTCCCAGTAGGGCCCGCCGACCTGCACCGGGTCGCTGGCGATCGTCGGCTGTGCACTCATACGGCGACCTCGTTTCGACGGCGCCGCAGGCACTCACGAGACGCGGCCCGCCGCGCGCTGACCGGTGGGAAGAGATGACCGGGCGTCGCTGCGCCCGGAGATTGAACGACCGGCCGCAACGTACACGATCCCAGGGGTCGATCGGGCCTCGATCGGGCTCGTTTCGACGCGTCCTGTGGGGGCTTAGAGATTCCTCGATGCGATGGCGCGTCGCAGCGCGCCGGTCACGAGGCGGCGCGGTAGCGCCGGCGCATGACGAACGTCACGACGTCGCCGGCGACGAGCGGCTCCTCGGGATCGCTGAGCGCGCGGCCGTTGACGCTCGCCGGGCCCTCGCCCGCCTCCGCGAGCGTCGCCGCGCGGACGTTGCCGCGGCCCGTCACGGTGACCTCCGGCGCCGGGCGCGCGCGGGCCGCGTCGTACTCGGAGGGCTCGTTGACGTTCAGCAGCGAGTGCAGCTCGGGGTCGAGCGCCGCGACCGCGGGATCGGCGAGCAGCGCGGCCTCGTCGAGCCGGCGCACGCGGCAGCGCGCGAAGAGCTGCCGCGTGCCGAGCCGGTCCCCGCGCAGGAGGTCGTCGAGGTGGCGCGCGACGCTCGGCCGGTAGGCGGCCGCGAGCGGGTGGGGAAACCCGTGCGCCTCCGGCAGCGCGACGTCGCCGCCGGCGTCCGCGGCGAGCGAGGCGATGACGTGGCGCACGAGTGCCGGGTGCAGCAGCGGCGCGTCGACGGCGCAGACGAAGACGGCGTCGGCGCGACCGCCGATCGCGGCCAGGCCCGCGGCGATGCCCTGCAGCGGGCCGCGCGCCTGGCGCGCGTCCTGCGCGACCTCGACGTGCGCTGGCAGCGCCGGCAGCTCCTGGCCCTCCGCGCGCACGACGACGACGGGACCGTCGACGACCCGGCCGACGATGCCGACGGCGCGGCGCACGAGCGTCGAGCCGTGCCATTCGAGCGTCGCCTTCGACCGTCCCATCCGCGTCGAGCGACCCCCTGCGAGGACGATCGCCGCGCTCCTCACCGCAGTGCGTTCTCGAACGCGCGCAGGGCGCGTCCGTCGAACAGCCAGAAGCGCGCCTCCGCGACCGTCGGGTGGGCCTCGAGCGCCCCACGCGTCGCGGCGATCGCGACGGCGGCGGCCTTGTCGAGCGGGTAGCCGTACACGCCGGTCGAGATCGCGGGAAAGGCGACGCGCGCGCAGCCGTGCTCGGCGGCAAGCTCGATCGCGCGCCGGTAGCAGGATGCGAGCAGCTCGGGCTCGCCGCGGTCGCCGCGGTTCCAGACCGGTCCGACGGCGTGGATGACGTGCGCGGCGGACAGCCGCCCGGCGCCGGTGATCTTCGCGTCGCCGGTCGTGCAGCCGCCGAGCGCACGGCACTCCTCGAGCAGCTCGGGGCCCGCGGCGCGGTGGATCGCCCCGTCGACCCCGCCGCCGCCGAGCAGGCCGGAGTTCGCCGCGTTGACGATCGCGTCCGCCTCGGCGTCGGTGGTGATGTCGCCGCGGTGCAACGTGATGGTTCCCATGACTTCGTAGTCTGAACCCGCGTGAGCGACGCCGCACATGAACTCGAATGCGCAGCCCCGCTGCCGCCGCGCGCGCTGGCGATCCGCGCGGGTGTGCCGGACCCCGCCGACGTCATCGCCTCCTACCGCGCGGTCGGCCGCGACTCGCGCACGACGATCCTCGACCTGCTCGGTCCGTCGTGGTCGTTCGCCGGCAAGCGCGCGCTGGACTTCGGCTGCGGAGCGGGCAAGGTCATGCGCCACTTCCTGGCCGAGGCGGCCGGCTGCGAGCTGTGGGGCTGCGACATCGACGAACGCTCGGTCGACTGGATCAACGCCGAGCTGAGCCCGCCGCTGCAGGCGTTCGCCAACGGCGAGGCGCCGCCGCTGGACCAGCCGCCGGCGGCGTTTGATCTCGTCTGGTCGGTCTCGGTCTTCACGCACCTGACCGATCACTGGGCCGGTTGGCTGTGCGAGCTTCACCGCGTCCTGCGGCCGGGCGGCCTGGCGATCATCTCGTTCCTCGGCGGCGCGATGTACGAGGTCTGGACCGACGAGGCTTGGGAGCCCGACCGGATCGGGATGACGGTCCTCCACCACGGCCAGGACTGGGAGTTCGGCGGGCCGATCGTCTTTCACTCGCCCTGGTGGCTGCGCGAGCACTGGGGCCGCGCGTTCGAGATCGTCGAGATGCGCGAGGGCACCGCACCGCGCGAGCACGGGCTCGTGCTCCTGCGCCGGCGCTCCGATGTCGAGGTGACGCCGCAGCTGCTCGAGCGGATCGACCCGCGCGAGGCGCGCGAGATCGAGGCGCTGCGCTGGCAGGTGCGCCTGCTGCAGCGCGAGGCAGGCGCCCTGCGCGCCGCTCGCGACGCGCTCGCGCTCGCCGACGCGCGGCGGCTGCCACGGCGCGTGGCGGGGAGGCTGGGGCAGATGCGCCGGGGCGAGTGAGCTTCGAAGCTCCAGATTGCCGTTAATCCGTCTTCCGGATTATCTGCGTATTTCCGGTTGCGCAGGAACCGTGGTTCATGTAGGACAGGACCATGCCTGAGGATGCGCTGTCGGTGGAAGCTCGGCGAGCGCTGGATGCGTTCGAGCGCGCCGGATGGGCAGCGAACAACGCGTATATCCAGCGCACAAAAAGGCTGTCGATCGCTCAGATCATTTGCGCGACGAGGGAACTCATGGACTCCGGGCTCGTCAAGCGGGTCCGCGGCCAGACGGGTCATCACGCCGAAGGGACGCCAGGTCCTGCAGCAGCTCAAGCACGAACGCCGACTACAAGGCGTACGCACCGGCGCCGCGAACGTTCAGGACGTGTCGCTCCTGCGCGACGCCACGATCACCAAGGCGGTGCGTCGCGTCAAGCCGCGCGCCGATCGAGAGATCGACGACGAGCGGTTGCTGCTGACCTTCGTTGATCCTGGCATCAGCGAGCAACTTGACAGTCCCAACAATCAGATCCTCTATGGCCGTCGCGGAACCGGAAAGACGCACGTGCTGCGAGTCCTGGGTGACCTCCTGCGGGCCCAGGAAGAGAACATCATCGTGTATCAAGATCTGCGGTCACTCGGTAACAGCGGCGAGTTCGAGGACGATTCGCGGCCGCTGGCGCAGCGCGTGACATCACTGATACGAGACGTCTTCGAGCCGGTTCACCTGACCATCATCGAGGCGGCGACGCAGCCCGGGCTGTCGGTCGATCTGGCGCCGTTCGACGCGTTCGCCGAGGCGCTGCGACGATCGGTGCTCACCGACGAGGTTGCCCGCGTCGAGACATCGCTCGACAGTGGAGCAACCACGCGTGCGAAGAAAGGGCTGGGGCTTCGTGCGCCGTTTCTCTACGCGGAGTCAGAGAAGAGCGGATCGCAGGCCAATCGGTCGACGAATGTGAATGAGGGGCGACCGCTCGACAGCATCCTGTTCGCCGAGATCGGTTCGTCGCTGGACCGATGTCTCGTGGAGCTCGGGGATGCGCATCTCTTCGTACTTCTCGACGAATGGACAGCGATTCCCGAAGGGCTGCAACCGCTGCTGGCAGAGTTCCTGAAGCGAACGCTGTTCGTCCTTCCGCGTGTGACGGTGAAGATCGCGGCACTGGAGTATCGCTCGCGCTTCTCGGAGCCGCTCGAGCGCAACAACCAAATCGGGTTCGAGGTCGGCGCCGACGTGTCGTCATCGCTGGAGCTGGACGACTATCTCGTGTATGACCGCAATAACGCACGCACCGAGGAAGTGTTCGCGCAGGTGCTGTACAGGCACCTCGCGGCGGAGATGACGCGCGCGGGGGCAGGCGTTTCGGCGGGTGAGTCGACCGCCTATCTGGAGAGCCAGTACGGCATCGAGGCTCCCGACCGCCTGATCGAGCTGCTGTTTGCCTCTCGGCGCCCGTACCGGGAACTCGTGCGAGCCGGTGAGGGCGTGATCCGCGACTTCATCGGGATCTTCGCCGCCGCGTACTTCGACGCCGTCCGCCGCGAAGCACGGGCGATCGACCTGCCGGCCGTCCGGACGGCCGCGCGGAGCTGGTTTGCGTCGGACAAGGAGATCAACGTCAGGCGCCAGCATCGCGATGCGCTCGATCGGATCTGCGAGGAGGTGCTCGCGAAGGGGCGGCGCCGGACGTTCATGCTCGATCGCCGGCATGAGCCGAACGAGACGCTCCAGGCGCTGGTCGATCGGCGCGTGGTCCACGTCGTGGCACGCAACGTGCTGGACGCGCAGAACCCGACACGTAGGTTCAGCGTGTACACGCTGGACTACGGGTTGTACGTCGACCTGCTCGATCGGCGCTACGCGCTGATGCCGGAGTTCGCGAAGGTAAAGCGGACGATGGCGGCGGAGTCCAGCGACGATGTGATCGCGCTCGACACGCGGCGGTATCTGCGCGGATGCGTGCTGCAGCCGGAGGACTTCGAGACGGTAGGCGGGACAAGGGCTTGATCGCTTCCCGGTCGAGCGGCGAGGCTGGGCCGCCGAACGGTCACCGGCGGGCGATGCCTACGCGATCGCGAGCACCGCGACCGTCCCGTCGTCTTCGAGCGGCTCGCGCCAGCAGTCCGTCACAGCCCGCAATATCGCCATTGCGGTGGCGGCGGCGGTTGGGTGCTCGACGCCTGCCACCGCTCGCTGGAGGCCGTCGACGCCGAATCGCCCGCCGCCCTCGGTGCGCCGCTGGGTGACGCCGTCGGTGACGAGCACGACCCGCTCGCCGGAGTGCAGCTCGCGCTGGGTGGAGGTGAAGGCCGGGTCCGGATCGCCGATCCCGAGCGCTGGGTGGGTTGGGCTCTCCAGCTCGGTGAGGTGGCCGTCGGCGTCGACGAGATAGGCGGGCGGATGGCCGCAGTTGACCCACGTCAGGGTTCGGGTGGCGGGGCGCCAGCGGGCGAGCAGGGCGCTGACGTAGAAGTCGGGGTTTCCGAGATGCCGGACGGTTTCGTGCATCGACAGCAGCGCCTGCTCGAGGGTGTGGCCGCTGCGCCGTGCGGCGCGCAGCGCTCCGAGCGCCGCGGCTCCGAGGCCCGCGGCGGTGGGACCGGTTCCCGCGGAGTCGGCGATCGCGAGCCATGCGCCGTCGCGGTTGTCGACGAAGTCGAACCAGTCACCGCCGACCTCGTAGGTGGGCAGCAGCCCGCCGGCGAGCTGGGCGCCCTGGATGCGGACGATTCGGGGCGGGAAGAGGTTCTGCTGGATCTCGGCGGCGGCGGTCGTCTTCTTGCGCCGTCGCGCGGCCTCGATGTAGTCGGTGTAGTCGTTGGCGAGCTCGAGCGCGGCGGCGCCCTGCTTGGCGATGTCGTCAAGCGGCGTGACCGGTGTGCCCATGCACAGCAGCAGCCCGGTCACGCGTCCGCGCAGCCACAGCGGCTCGCAGAAGCAGCCGGGCAGGGCCCGGCGCAGCTGATCCTGGAAGGCGGGGAGTCCTTCGGGGACGATCTCGGGTCCCAGCGCCGGCGGGTCGGCGAGGCGCTCGGGGAACTCCTCCGAGCCGGCGAGGCGCAGCAGGTGCGAGCCGTCGATGTCGATGACGTATAGCGCGACGGCGACGCCGCCGGCGCGTCGGGCCTCGGCGACGAGCTGATCGGGCACGAGGTGGGGCGGCACCTCGTCGAGGATGTGCGTGACCTCGAGCGCCAGCGGGCGGTCGCGACCGAGCTGTCCCGGCGCGCGGAACGGCATCGTCGCCACCCGGCCTGCCGTCCCGGACGCCGACGCTGAGCGGGCGCGATCCTCGAGCGCGTCCTGCAGCACCTCGCGGGTCGCGAAATGGCGGTACAGCGTTGATCGTCCGACACCCGCGGCGGCGGCGATCTCGATCATGCTGACGCCACGGTCGCCCGCCAGCAGCTCAGCCGCCGCGAGGATGTCCTCCCGGGTCCTGGCTGCATCGGCGCGAAGCGCTCCGGCCGGCTCCGAACGCGCGCCGTCGGCTTCCTTGGGCAGGGGCTCACTCATCGATCACTCATACCGTACCCGCCGCGGACGCCATTTCTCTCCGTTGTCCCGCTTGTCCCGGTTGGCGAAGGGCCAACACGGTGGGAGCCCAAAAGACCGGGTTTCAGGTCCGTCTGTGCGTGGTACACGTGCCCCACTTTGTCCTGCTTAGCACCGAGCGTGAGGAGTCGCCACATGCCAGAACAACGGCTGAAGGTCGAGTCGGGGCCACCGGAGCACATGATCGCCGAGGCCGACGCGCGCGCGTCGCACTCCGATGACGCGACGGCCGGCGCAAAGGAGCAGGCGCAGGAGGCTGCCGCGAGCGCAAAGGACACCGCCCGGCAAGCCGCCGGCAAGGCGCAGGAGATGGCCGCCCCGGCGAAGGAGACGGCACGCGACATCGCCGGCCAGGCACGGGAACACGCGCAGGCGGCGGCGGGTCAGGCCAAGGACAAGGCGATCGCGCAGGTCGACGAGCGCTCGACCCAGCTCGGTCAGCAGGTCGGGACCCAGGCCGAGGCGCTGGACGGCGTCGCGGAGGAGCTGCGCAGGCAGGGAAATGACGGCTCGGCGAGGATCGCCGAGCAGGTCGGCGAGCGGGTCAAGAGCGTCGCGAACTACCTCGAGCAGGCCGATGGCCAGTCGCTCGTCGCGGCGGCCTCCGATGTCGCGCGAGAGAACCCCGCGGCCGCGGCAGCGGCCGGCGCAGCGGCAGGGTTCGTCGCCGGACGCGTGATCAAGGCCTCACAGAGCGACGGACCTCCTGAGGAGGAGGCGTCCGGGCAGTCCGGGCAGTCCGGGGTCGGGGGCACCTGATGAGCGCGGTCGGACCCGACCCGCGCGCGCAGGCGCTCTCGAACCTGCTGCTACCGGTCGGCGGCGAGCAGGCCGCCAACGGCTCGGCGCAGCCATCACGCGAGCAGCCCGCGCCCGAGGTGCTCGACGGCTCGCACAGCGCGTCGCACGGAGATCTGCGCGAACAGCCTGTCTCGGACATCGTCAAGCAGGTCTCCGACGAGGCCAAGACCCTCGTCGGCCAGGAGATCAAGCTCGCCAAGGCGGAGATGACCGAGAAGGCCAAGGAGATCGGGATCGGCGCCGGCATGTTCGGCGGCGCCGGCTACACGCTTCACCTCGCGGCCCTGGGTCTCATGCTGACCCTCATCTTCGCGCTCTCGACGGCGATGGCCGCCTGGCTCGCGGCGCTCATCGTCACGGTCGTCTTCGTGGCGATCGCCGGCGTGCTCGCCATTACCGGCAAGAAGCGCATCGAGAAGGCCGGTCCGCCGGTGCCAGAAGAGACCATCGAGTCCGTCAAGCAGACGATCGAGACCGTGAAGGAGGAGGCCAAATGGGGTCTGGGCCAGACGAGGTAGACGAGATTCGCCAGCAGATCGAGGAATCGCGCGAGAACCTCGGCGAGGCGATCGGCGCCCTCGCCTACAAGGCCGATGTCAAGAACCGCGGCAAGGAGGCGATCGAAGACAAGAAGGAGGCAATCATGGAGAAGGTCGAGACCCTGAAGTCCAAGGTGACCGGCGATGGCGCCGGCGGGATCGGCGAGACGATCAAGGACAAGCTGCCCGACGGCGGCGCCATCAAGGACAAGCTGCCCTCCGGCGAGGGCGTCAGCGAGAAGGTCGATGCGCTGAAGACGAAGATGCCCGGCGGCGCCGGTGATGCGGCCAGCCGCGTCGGCGCTGCGGCGCCCTCCAAGGAGGACGTCAAGGAAAAGGCGCAGGCCGCCGCGGGCGCAGCGCATGATCATCCGGTCGCGCTCGCCGCGGGTGCAGCAGCGGCGGGCCTCGTCGCGGGCCTGGCGCTACCGGAGACGCAGCTCGAGCGCGAGAAGCTCGCGCCGGCCGCGCAGCACGCCCGCGAGCAGGCGCAGGCCCGCGCGCAGCAGACGGTCGAGCAGGTCAAGAACGCCGTCCAGGACGCGGCCGGCAGTACCGTCGACGCCGTCCGCCAGCAAGGCCAGGAGCAGGGCGGCAAGCTCGGCGAGGTGGTCGAGAAGACGGCCGACAAGGCCGACGAGAAGGTCGGCCGGCCCGGCGCCTAGGCAGCTGACCTCATGTGCTCTGCAGACCCGACGGCAGGCCGCGTCCTGCCGAACTGGAGGCGATGACGATGACCTCCCAGACCCCTGATGCGATGGATTGGCAAGGCCAGACGATGCTCGATCGTGCCGGCGAGAGGATCGGCACGATCGAGCAGATCTACCTCGTCGAGGAGACCGGCCAGCCGGAATGGGCGCTGGTGGCGCTGACCCGGCGCAAGCGCCGTGCGACGCTCGTGCCCCTCGCCGGTGCCGACCGGATCGACAAGGGCGTCAAGGCGGCACACAAGAAGGCCGTCGTCACGAACGCTCCGCCGATCGACCGTGACGGCGATCCATCCGAGGAACAGGTCGCCGCGGTCTACCGCCACTACGGCATGAGCGACGAGGCGGCGTCGCCGACCGCAGTTGCGCACGGAAACGGCCAGACCACCGCTGTACACCAGCCCGGCAAGGCCGACGGTCAAGCTGGTCGCGCGCGTTCGAGCTCCGGCCGCGGCGGTGGCCGGCACGCGACCGCCGGCGGCACGCTGAAGCGCACCGTCAAGGAGTTCTCGGACGACAACCTCACCCATTGGGCGGCAGCCCTGACCTACTACGCCGTCCTGTCGATCTTCCCGGCGCTGCTGGCCGTGGTATCGATCCTGGGTCTCATCGGCAGCTCCGCGATCCAGCCGCTGATCGACAATCTGGCGAGCGTCGCGCCAGGCCCCGCGAAGGAGATCCTGACCGGGGCCCTGAAGGGGCTTCAGCAGGGAGGCGGGGCGGGCGTGCTGTTCATCGTCGCGCTGGCCGGCGCGATCTGGTCGGCCTCGGGCTACGTCAGCGCGTTCATGGACGCCTCCAACGCGATCTACGACGTCGAGGAAGGCCGGCCGATCTGGAAGAAGCTGCCGTTGCGGCTGGCGATCACCGTCGTCATGCTCGTCCTGCTGGCGGTCAGCGCCGTCGCCGTCGTGCTCAGCGGGCCCGTCGCCGAGCAGGTCGGCAAGCTGTTCGGCGTCGGTTCCAGCGCTCTGGCGGTCTGGGACATCGCCAAGTGGCCGGTCCTCGTGCTGATCGCGTCCTTCATGTTCGCGGTGCTCTACTACAGCGCGCCGAACGTCAAGCAGCCGAGCCTCGGATCGGTCGTGCCCGGCGGCGTGCTCGCCGTGGTCCTGTGGATCGTCGCCTCGGCGGCGTTCGCCTTCTACGTCGCGAGCTTCGGCTCCTACAACAAGACCTACGGCGCTCTGGGAGGCGTGATCGTGTTCCTCGTCTGGCTCTGGCTCACGAACCTCGCGATCCTGCTCGGCGCCGAGTTCAACGCCGAGCGCGCACGCGGGCGGTTCATCAAAGCCGGCCACGCACCCGACCAGGAGCCGTACCTGCCGCCGCGCTCGCGCCCGTCGTGATGGTCGGCGACCGGGCGAGCGTCTGAACGACACCGGAGGGCCGCTCTACGAGCGGCCCTCCGGTACAGACCGGGGAATGAGGCCGAGCGAGGCGAGGAGCGCGAGCACCTGGGGAGCGATGCCGTTGACGGTGCCGATGACGGAGTCGATGAGGCCGGCAGAAATCGTCGCTGTGACGGCTCGTCACACCGTCCGCGCAAAGGTGCACCAGAAACGGGCGCACTGTGGCAAAACCATTCTAGAAGTAATGTGCTATAGTCAGCACGGCATGGCAAGGTGGAGCTTTCTGACGAACCACGCCCGCGTGCTGGTCTGCATCGCGCACGACCCAGGCATGTGTCTGCGCGAGATCGCCGCTGCGCTGGATATCACCGAGCGCAGCGCCTTCGGCATCGTCACCGAGCTGGCTGCAGCGGGCTACGTCGTCAAGGAGAAGGATGGCCGTCGCAACCGCTATCAGATCCAGGGGCATCTGCCGCTGCGCGAGTCCGTCGCCCGCGAGCGGACCATCGGTGAGGTACTCGACGTGCTGGTCGAGGCCAGCGCGTCTACCGACGACCACCCGCCCGACCAGAGGTCCGACGCAGCGCGTGCCTTGCCGGCCTGGGTGTGGTGGCGCTGGAGCGGGCAGACATGACCGCGTTCGCCGCTTGAGCACTCCGCGCCGGCACAGCGACCAGCCCGCCGCCGGCGCACCCTCCGGCTGAGGAACGGCCGAGCACGCCGCGCCGAGGAATCTCCGCCAACCGGCGCGGGTAGGCAGGTGCTGGCGGCGCCGATCGCGGCGGCGCCGAGAACGAGGAGGTGGATCCTGTCGATCATGTCGCGGCTGTCGAAGCTCGTCCGGACACTGACGTCCGACGAGGCCAACACCGACGTACCGCCAGGCACGCGCGTGCCCCCCGCCGACCAAGGAGCTGTGCCCCGGCCCGACCGGGAGCCTGTGGCTGGGTTCGAGCCAGAGCGCGAGTCATAGCCGCAGCCTGAGGATGCGGCTCGCGATCGCGTCGCCGGCACGAGACCAACAACGGCTCGCCGCGACAGCCTGAGCGCGCCGAGGCGCGCAGGAGCGGTTCCGCGGTCGCCCGGCGGGTGATCTTGGCGTCGAGCGATCGTGACCGCGCCCCGTGTGATGTTGCGTCTTTTCGCCGTCCGGGTAAGGCCCGATCAGTCGATGGCGGGACCTCTGCTGGACCGTCTCCGGCCGTGTAGACCCAGGGGAACGCGTATCGCTGAGGCCCGGTGGCACGCGGTACGCGGGGAGCGAACTTGCTGCCCACGGGAAGGGGGAACACGATGCTCAGCGACCGGCCGAAGAACGCGACCGTCTCGTCGACGATCGCGCCGCGTCCCACGCACCCATCCGCGCGCATGGACCGTATGCTGTTCTTGCGCTGCGCCGCCGGCGATCGTCGCGCCCGCGACGAGCTGATCGAGCGCTGCTGCCGCTCGCGCGGTCCGTCGCGCGTCGCTACGAACGCGCCGACGAGCCACTTGACGACCTTGTGCAGGTCGCGTCCTTCGCGCTCGTCAACGCGGTCGATCGCTACGACCTCGCGCGGGGCAACGCATTCTCCAGCTATGCGGTCCCGACGATCGACGGGGAGCTCAAGCGCCATTTCCGCGATCACGGCTGGGCGGTGCGTCCACCACGCGGCCTGCAGGAGCTCACGCTGCGCCTGGAGAACGTCGCAACGCGGCTGTCAGCACGGCTTGACCGCCCGCCGATCGTCCGTGAGCTGGCCGCCGCTACCGACAGCACCCAGGAGGAGATCCTCGAAGCGCTGCAAGCACGCAGCGGCCGCGACGCACTGTCGTTGCAGGCGCCCCACGGCGGCCGCGACGAACAGCAGACAGCGCTGCAAGACATGCTCGGCGAACGGGACGCCGGCTATGCCCAGGCCGAGATGCGCGCGTTCCTCGACCAGGTCATGACCGGCCTGCCGCGACGTACCCGAGAGATCTTGCGGATGCGCTTTGAACAGGACCTCACGCAGGCCGAGATCGGTGAGCTGTTCGGCGTCAGCCAGATGCAGATCTCCGGCATCATCCGGCACGCTGTCGGCCGGCTGCACGAGGTCGCAGACCAGCACGACCAGATGTCGTCGAGCGGCCCGAGTAGCCGAACGTGCTGACCGGACCCCGGCGCCGGACCGTGCCGGCGTCGGGGTACGAACCGGGGTAGCGTTGAGGGATGGTGAGGTGGCGGAGGGTCGCGTCGGCGCAGCCGCCCGCGGGGGGAATGGCTCGGTTGTTCGGCGAAGGCGTGCAGCTCGAGGTCCGAGGGCGGGAGCTGGTGCGCGCGCTGCTGGACGGCTTCAAGCGGCACGACCTGCTGACGTACGCGAGCGCGATCTCGTTTCAGATCCTCACGGCGGTCATCCCGTTTGCCCTGTTCGTGCTCGCGCTGGCCGGGCTCCTGCATCTGGGCAGCGTCTGGCAGGACCACCTCTCGCCGCAGATCGAGCACCAGGTCTCGGCAGCTGTGTTCGAGGTGATCACCGATGCGGTCAACAAGGTCTTCGCCGGCACACAGGTGTTGTGGGCGACCGTCGGTGGCGGGCTGGCGCTGTGGCAGGTGTCCGGGGCCGTCCGCGCGGTGATGGGCGCGTTCGATCGGATCTACGGCGCACGCTTCGAGCGTTCGTTCGTCAGGCACTACCTGATCTCGTTCGCGCTTGCGATCGCGGTAGGCGGGTGCTTCATCCTGGCCGCCCTGTGCCTGCTGCTCGGGCCGTTCGCGTCGGTGGAGAATGGAGGTGTCGCCTGGGATGTGTTCGCGTTTCTCGCACGCTGGGCGCTGGCCGCAGGCTTTCTGCTGCTCACCGTCGGCCTGCTGGTCCACATCGCTCCGGCGACACACCAGCCACTGCCGTGGGTCGGTCTCGGCGCGGTGATCGTGATCGCGACGTGGGTGACGGTCTCGCTCGCCTTCTACTTCTATCTGACAACGCTCGCGGCGTACGACTCTGTCTTCGGCAGTCTGGCGTCCGTGATCGTCGCGATGGCCTACCTGTACATCTCGACGATCGTGTTTCTCTTCGGCACCCAACTCGACGCGATCATCCGCGCCCAGGCCACCGGAACCCTGTCCGGCGTCGAGCTCGACTCGCACGAGGCCTGAGCCCCGGACGAGTGCACCAGGGGCGCAGCAGCGGCAGGCGACGCCAGGCATCGCGAGCTTCGCGCACCACCACCGGTCGTGGCCCATGCTTGGGCAGGTGCCGTCGGTAAGCGTGGTGGCTGGCCTGCTGCTCGGTGCGGTGGCGTGTTTGCTGGGAACAAGACCAGCTGGCCACAGCCGCCTGGTTTCCTCCGAGCTGCGCCGGACTTAACGCGGCACCGGCCGGCCTTTCGCCTCCGCATCGCGCGCTCCTGTAGCGGGGCGCACACGCCCGACGATCCGTGACCGGCCGTGCTCGCCGCAGGCGATCTGGCGGCTCGTCGGGGTGGTCCCCGGATGGGCGGGGATCGAGGCGCGCGCGCATCCGGATCTGTTGCGTCACGCCTTCGGCGATCACCTGACCAGGCAGGCGGGCATCCGTGCCTCGCCCGGGTTCCGCAGTTCGCGGGCACACGGCGATGATTCTGCGGCGGGAACCCCAGCGTTTCCGGGCTTTCCGGGCTGCTGACTCCGAGAATCGGCTCGAAAACGTGGGCACACGCCT
>Ga0136617_10000617_pt1 | contig 30303 bp, 26 predicted proteins | sample AntDrymUQ3222106_2_FD_129672 | JGI IMG/M metagenome (GOLD analysis project Ga0136617, IMG submission 129672) | Polar desert sand microbial communities from Dry Valleys, Antarctica - metaG UQ322 (21.06) | ecosystem: Environmental > Terrestrial > Soil > Desert | place: Antarctica: Dry Valley... | reverse complement strand
CGAGGTGTACGCGGAGGCTGCCGAGCGGCTAGCCACGGAGCTGCCTCGCGCCATCCCCGAAGCGTGGCTGGTGGTGGAGCGCAAACCGCCGTCCGTGGCCTTCCACTACCGGGGCGCACCCGACGTGGATGCAGCCGGCCAACGCGTTCGTGCGGCGGTTGAACGCCTCGACCCGGAGGCGGTGCTGGAGCGTTTCCCGGGACGGCGCGTGCTTGAGCTGCGGCCACCTGGCGCACCGGCCAAGGGCGACGCCATGCAGACACTCATCGCCGACTACAGACCACAGGTCGCCTTCATGCTGGGCGACGATGTCTCCGATGCCTTGGCCTTCCGGGCTCTCACGCGGGCGCGTGCCCAGGGCACGATCGATGGACTGGCACTGGCCGTGCAGGCGCGCGCCGAGGCACCTCCCGATGTCGCCGCCGCGGCCGACCTGGTGCTTGCCTCTCCGCTCGAAGCGGCTAGCTTCCTGGCCGGTCTGGTCCGGCGCCTGGCCGACTGACCTTTGCGTCCCGGAAGTGGCGCGGACGAGGTGCGAGACCGGAACCATCTGCGGGTCGTAGGTGGCTTGGCACGCACTAGCCCGCTGACGCGGGCATCGCCTCGAACGGATCGACCACCTCGATGCCCCGAAACCTCCGGAAGTCGCGATCGTGCGTCCAGATGGTTCGAACGCCGTTCTGCCACATCAAGGCGACCAGGTGGGCATCGGACACCAGGGTGCCGGTCGGACGGGCGTCGGCGGCGACCTCTCGAAACCCATGCCAGAACCGCGGCCCTTCTCCGGGCGCCTGGACATGGGGGCGTTGGAGTATGGCGTCCATGTTCCCTACAGCGCGTTCGTTCGAAAGTGGTCCTTCGAAGATGGAAGGATGGGTCGCGATGCGGAGATAGGCCATGATGGTGGGCCAGAAGAGATAGGCGATCTCCGGCCCGGCGAGCAAGTGCTCAACGAGCTGGACCGCACGAGAGTGCCACTGGCTGGCCTCATCGGAGGCGTATAGCAACAGGTTCGCGTCGACCGTGTAGCTCATTCGTCGCCTAGCGACCGACGCAGTGCCTCCTTGTCCTCCAGATCGATACGCGCGCGCATGGGTGCTGTCGTCCAAGCTGGTCGCGTGGCTGGCGCCGGCTCCTCCTTCGCCATGGCCGCCACGAGAAGCTCGGACACGAGCCGGCCGAGGGACTTCCCGTCACGCTCCTGGCGCCGTTTGAGCTCGCGCAGTACCTGCGGATCGATGTCTACTGTGGTCCGTGTCACGGCGCATGATGCTGCCATGATCCTCATCAGATGACAAGCTGGCCATGAGCCGCTAGCCCAACAGCAGCGGTTCGAAGCGGCGGGTCGTATCGCGCAACTGCCGGCTCGGTGGCCGACCGCCCTCCGCCACCGCCACCAGGTCGCGCATCTGGCGCGCCAGCCACCAGCCAAGGTCCTCCGATCGGACGCTCGCCCGCAGCCGCCGCAGGTGGACCATGCGGGTCTCGTCGGGCATGGCCAGAGCGTCGCGCAGTGTCCGGCTGGTGCCGGCCACATCGGCCGCCGTGACCATCAGTGAATCGGCCGCCAACTGCTCAGCGGCGCCGGCTGTCTCGGATAGCACAAGCACCGGAGCACCGACCAGAACGGCTTCCTTGGCCACCAGGTTCATGCCGTCGATGATGGGGTTGACCAGCACCACGTCGGCCATCGACAGGGCCGCGATGGCCAGTGCTCGATCGCTGCCGTCGAGGAGCCAGATGGGTTGCTCGTCGGGGTCGGCCATCCCGTTGACCCGGGCGATGACCTCGCGCACCTCCGAGGCGTAAAGGGCGTACTCCGGCAGGCGCTCCCGACTGACCGACTGGACAGCCAGGAAGCGGACCGATCGGCGCAGCTCAGGTTCGCGCTTCAACATGGCCTCGAAGGCCAGGAAACCGCGCAGCGCGTTCTTGGACGGCTCGAGACGGTCGACGCGAACGATGAGTCTGGGCTGACCGGCTCGCTCGAGCCGGGCCTTCAGGTTGGCCCGCTGGGTCCTGACCGCCGCGCCGGCGGCGAATGCCGTGAGTGCCTTCGGGTCGAGCGAGATGGGGTATGACCGGACCCAGATGGTCCGTCCTCGCCAGCGCACGTTGCGGCCGTTCGGGTCGACCCGCGCATCCCGCACGAAAGCATCGGCCGTGAGCAGGAAGTTCGTGGCGTAGCGGTCGGTCTGGAAGCCCAGGATGTCGTTGGCCAGGAGTCCCTCGCAGATGGAGCGGCGCATCTGCTGCGGCAAGACCTGCCAGGCATCCACACCCGGCCAGGGGATGTGGTTGAAGTGGGTCACCAGGGCATCCGGTCGCGCCTCTCGGACAGCCTGGGCAGCCAGGTAGAGGTGGTAGTCCTGAAGCAGCACGACCGGTCGGCCCACATCCCCGGCAGCTTCCACGGCCACCCGCCCCAGTCGCTGGTTGACCACCCGGTAGCCGCCGCGCCACGCTTCGATCAGATCGTCGTCGACTCGCGGCTGATATGGCAGTTGGTAGAGCTGATGCTGCAGGAACCACAGGAACGGATTGGCCACCACCGAGTAGTGCGCCCTGAAGGCGTCCTCCGGCATCTCTACCAGGCGTAAGCGCAGATCCTGGTCGGGCAGCTCTCGGCCGATGGCCTCGGTAAGCGTCCGGCCGGAGCCCTGGTCCTCCTCGAGCGCCAGTCGCGCAGCATGGTCGCCCGCATCCATGGCCGCACTCACCCAGGTCACCGGTGCGTGCCGCCCCGCCTCACCGAGCGCGGTCACGAGGCCACCGGATCCGCGCGTGACGCGCCACTCGTCGCCCCGGCTCCGGCGGAACGTCAAAGGCCCGCGATTCGAGACCACGACCAGGCGCTGGCCCGGCTCGAGCAGCCGGCCCAGATGGTCACGCAGGGCGGATCCGCGCGTGCCCTCCTGGCTTTGCCCCGTGTTCGCGCCACGTCCCGCGGGCGAGATGACCGTCTGCCCGATTGTCAAAGCAGCGCCTGGGCTGCCCCTCGGACGATGTCGATGAAGGGAGTGAGCACGAACAGGGAGAGAGCCGTCGCCACGGCCGAGATGATCAGGCCGGCCCGCGTGAACAGGCCAAGCGGTACGCCCTGAGCCGGGTCCGGCGCCTCGCGCATGTACATATAGACGACCACCCGCAGGTAGTAGAACGCCGCCGCGGCTGCGTTCAGCGTCATCAGCACCGCCAGTGCGGCGACCCAGCCACCGGTATTCACAGCGGCCAGGATGACGTACGCCTTACCGAAGAAGCCGGCCGTCGGTGGGATGCCGATGAGCGACAGCAGGAAGAGTGTCATGGCCACGCCCAGCAGCGGCGCTCGCCGGCCAAGGCCGGCGAAGCTGCCGATCTGGCTGGTCACGCCGGGGCGCCGTTGGAGGGCCGAGACGCAGGCGAAAGCGCCCAGGTTCATGAACGCATAGACGGCGACATAGAAGAAGAGCGCCTCGAGACCCTGCTGCTCCGCCACGGAGCCCGCCGGCGCACCTGCGAAGGCAGCGAGCCCGACCAGCATGTAGCCGGTGTGGGCGATGGAGCTATAGCCGAGCATCCGCTTGATGTTGTCCTGACCGATGGCCACTAGGTTGCCCAGCGTCATGGTCACCGCAGCCAGGATGATGACGGCGCCGACCCAGTCGGCCTTGAGTGGCGCCAGCGCCTCCACGAACAGGCGCAGGATGAGTGCGAAGGCAGCGATCTTGGGCCCGACCGAGAGGTACCCGGTGACCGGTGTCGGCGAGCCCTGGTAGGCATCGGGTGTCCAGTAATGGAAGGGCACGGCGGCGATCTTGAAGGCGACCCCGGTCGTCAGCAGCGCCAGCCCCATGGCCAGACCGGGCGCCAGCGTGGTCGACCCGGCGGCCACATCGGCCAGCACGCCGGCCACGCCGGCCACGCGCGTGGAGCCGGTGTAGCCAAGCACGAGGGCCAGCCCGAACAGGAGGATGGCACTGGAGAAGCTGCCCAGCAGGAAGTACTTGACGGCGCCCTCGGTCGACAATCCGTCGCGTTTGGCGTAGCCCGCCAGCATGTAACCGGGCAGCACCAGGAGCTCCAGGCCCAGGAAGAGGATGAGCAGATCGCGCGCGCCGGCGAGCAGCATCGCGCCGCTGATGGCGAACAGCAGAGTGGCGGTGAATTCGGCCATCGGCAGGCCGCGCGGCTTCAGGTAGTCGACCGCGAACAGTGCACTCAGGAGAGCGATGAAGACGAACAGGAGGTCCAGGAAGGTCGTCATCTGGTCGCGCACGTAGACCCCCGCGCCGACCGCGTCAGGGAAGACCTGGTGGCCCGCTCCGGGCAGCAGTCCTATGCCCGCCGGTAGCGGCCCGCATACGGCCACCACGACCATGATGGCCGCCAGACCGGTCACCGCCAGGGCGCTGATGAGCTGATCGCGGCCGGGCACGATCATGTCCACGACTATCACCGCCATGGCCAGGACGACCACCAGGATGAGCGGCAGCAGGGCCAGGATGTCGTTCTGGCTCACGGCCCAGCCGCCCCCACCAGCGGCGCGGCCACCCGGGCCAGCACCTCGGTCACCGGCATGGCGATGAGATCGAGCACCAGGCCCGGTGCCACACCCAGGGCCAGCGTCAGCCCGACCAGCGGCGTCACGGTAAGCAGCTCGCGGGGCGTCATGTCCGTGAGGTGGTGACCAAGCCCGCGCAGGAAGTCCGACAGCTCACCGAAGACGACCCGCTGGAACATCCACATCAGGTAGGCCGCCGAGAGGATGATCACGAACGTCGCGATGGCGGCGGCGATGGGCGAGACGTCGAACGTGCCCAACAGGACCAGGAACTCGCCCACGAAGCCGGACATGCCGGGTAGGCCCAGCGAAGCGAGCATGAAGAAGCCGAATATCGCGGCATAGACCGGTGTCGGGGCCGCCAGCCCGCCCATCTTGGCGATGGCTCGGTCGTGCGTCCGTTCATAGATCACCCCGACCAATAGGAAGAGGGCACCGGTGATCACACCGTGGTTGACCATCTGCAGGATGGCTCCCTGCAGGCCCTGCTCCTGGAAGATGAATATGCCCAGCGTTACGAAGCCCATGTGGCTGACCGACGAGTAGGCCACCAACTTCTTCAGATCCGGCTGGACCAGGGCCACGATGGCGCCGTAGATGATGGCGATGAGTGAAAGCACGATGATGGCCGGTGCCCATTCCTGGGCTGCCTGCGGGAAGAGCGGCAGGGCGAAGCGGATGAAGCCGTAAGCGCCCAGTTTCAGCATCACCGCGGCCAGGATGACCGATCCGGCGGTCGGTGCCTCCACGTGTGCATCGGGCAGCCAGGTGTGCAGCGGGAACATCGGTACCTTGATGGCGAAGGCCAGGAAGAAGGCGCCGAAGGCCAGGAACTGCAGCCCCGGGTCGAAGCCGAAGGTGCGCAACTGCTCGAAGTCGAAGGCGCCCGCCCAACTGCCCGTGGCGGCCTGGAAGCTGAACGCGGTGGCCAGGATGGCCACCAGCATCAGCAGCGACCCGACCAGCGTGTAGAGCACGAACTTGAGCGTTGCGTAGATCCGGTTGGCACCGCCCCAGATACCGATGATGAGATACATCGGCACCAGCACGATCTCCCAGAAGATGTAGAAGAGGAAGAGGTCGAGTGCCAGGAATACGCCGATGAGGCCCACTTCCAGGATGAGGAAGGAGATGAGGTACTCCTTCATGCGCGACTTGATGGGCCCGAAGCTGGCCAGGATGCTGATGGCCGAGAGGGTCGTGGTGAGGATGACCAGGACGAGCGAGATGCCGTCCAGGCCGAGCTTGTATTCGATGCCGAAAGCGGGGATCCAAGCGACCTCCTCGACCGCCTGGAAGCCGGCGATGTCGGGCCGGAAGTCGACCAGCAACGCCAGGGAGGCGACGAAGGCGACCACCGCGGCAGTCAGCGCCAGCCAGCGGATGAGACCCTCCCGCTGGCGAGGTACCAACGCGATGAGCAGCGCGCCGACCAGCGGCGCGAACGTCACGACAGTCAGCAGTGGCACGCCCGACAGGACCATCAGCGCGTCACCACCACGAGGTAGCCCAGCGCGATGATGAGCAGACCGGCCGCGATGCCGAGCGCGTAGTTCTGCACGTGGCCGGTCTGGATCTGGCGCAGTCCGCCGCCGGACGAGCGGGTCAGGCTGGCGATGCCGTTGACCGTGCCGTCGATGATGTGGACATCGAACCACCACAGCGCTCGCGCGACCAGGCCGCCCAGGCGAACGAAGAGCAGATCGTTCAACTCATCGAAGTACCACTTGTCCTTGGAGAATGCGTGGGCCGGCCGCAGGCGCTGAGTGAGGCGCTCGACCGCCTCGGGCTGCGGCCGGCGTGAAAGGAAGCCGAAGAAGCGCCAGCCGAGAAGCACGCCGGCGACCGACACGCCGGTGCTGATGAGCAGCAGGGTGCCATCGATGCCGAAGAGCTGGTAGTCACCCCCGGCGTGGCCCAACGTCTCCTCAGCGCCGTGGAACACGGGCTCCAACCAACCGTGCAGGATGCCGTTCTCGAACGGGAAGCCCAGCGCCAGCCCGACGACCGCACTGGCCACTGCCAGCACGACCAGCGGGACCGTCATCGAGCGCGGCGACTCGTGTATCCGCGGCTCCACCTCCGGATCCACGTGGCTTGGACCGTAGAAGGTCTTGCCCATCAGCCGGAACATGTAGAAGCCGGTCATCAGGGCGACCACGATGCCGATGAACCAGACCCAGGCGAAGCCGAGCTTGAAGGACTCGCCCAGGATCTCATCCTTGGAGAAGAACCCGGCCAGCGGCGGGATGCCGGCGATGGCCAGTGACCCGACCAGCATGGTCAGGTGGGTGATGGCGATCCGTTTGCGCAGGCCGCCCATCCGATCCATGTCCTGTTCATCGTGAACGGCGTGGATGACCGAGCCTGAGCCCAGGAAGAGGAGTCCCTTGAAGAAGCCGTGCGTCAAGAGGTGGAAGATGGCCGGTATGAATGCGCCCACGCCCAGGGCGGCGAACATGTAGCCCAGCTGGGACAGCGTGGAGTAGGCCAGCACGCGCTTGATGTCGGTCTGGGTGAAGGCGATCGAGGCGGCCATGATGGCCGTGAAGATGCCCACCGCGGCGACCACGACGAGCGCCTCCGGAGCCTGAGCGAAGAGCGGATTGGAGCGCGCCACCAGATAGACCCCCGCGTTGACCATGGTCGCCGCGTGGATGAGCGCGCTGACCGGTGTCGGGCCCTCCATCGCGTCGGGCAGCCACACGTGGAGCGGGAACTGAGCGCTCTTGCCCATCGCTCCGGCGAAGAGCAGCAGGCAGATGCCGATCATGTGCCACTGCTCGATGGCGCCCGTCGCCAGTGCTTCCGGCAGAAGCTGGAAGACCTGCCCGAAGTCGAGCGTCCCGACGGTCGTCCAGATGGCCACGATGCCGAGCGTGAAGCCGACGTCTCCGACGCGGTTGACCAGGAACGCCTTCTTGGCCGCCAGTGCTGCGCTTCGGCGGCGGTACCAGAAGCCGACCAGCAGGTACGAACACAGCCCCACCAGCTCCCAGGCCACGAAGAGCAGCAGGAAGTTGTCGGCCAGGACCAGCAGCAGCATGCTGAACATGAACAGGTTGAGGTAGGCGAAGAAGCGCCACCGCCCCGGGTCATGGGCCATGTACCCGATCGAGTAGATGTGGACCAGCATCCCGACCGTCGCGACCACGATGAGCATGACCGCCGTCAGCGCGTCGACGCCGAAGGCGATGTCGACCGTGAAGGCACCAGCCGGGATCCACTCGTACACCAGCACGTGCAGGCCGGCTTCGCCGAAGGCGCCTACGAAGAGCGTCTGGTAGACCAGCACCATGGCGGCCAGCCAGGTCAGCACGATGGCCGCGACGGCGATGATCCAGGCCCGTCCGCCCAGCCGCCGCCCGATCAGCGCGGTCAGCCCGAAGCCGATGAGCGGCAGCACGATGAGCGAAAGGACGAGCGCCTGATCCGTCGCCGAGACGGCGCCGGGCACGACCTCCGGCGCCGCTGTGAAGGACGGCACGCTATTCGCGCATCGACGCGTACTCGTCTACGAGGGGCGTCCGCTTGTTCCGGTAGATGGCGATGACGATGGCCAGCCCGACGGTCGCCTCAGCCGCCGCGACGGCCATGACGAAAAGCGCGATGAGTGCTCCATCGCCCGCCAGGCCGGGCACGAACGCGCCGAAGGCCACGATCGACAGGTTCACCGCGTTGAGCATCAGCTCGATGGACATGAGCATCGCGATGGCGTTGCGCCTGGCCAGGAACCCGAACGTGCCGATGGCGAACAGGAGCCCGGACAGGATGAGATAGGCGTCCAGCGACTGGCTCATGACTCGTCGCGCGGAGCTGGCAGGCGACCAAGCGTCGGTTCATCGACGGCACGCGCGCCCGGATCAGGCGAGTCCTCGCGCTTGGCCAGGAACACGCCGCCGATCACGGCCGCCAGGAGCAGCACGCTGACGACCTCGAAAGCGAGTACGTAGTCGGTGAAGAGGAGGTTGGCGATGAGGGTCGTGGCGCTGGCGACGACGCCCGTGGCCGCACCCGGCCAGTCGGTGTAGATGACGACCACGATGATGATGACCGCCAGTCCGACCGCCGCCAGGGCGCCCGCCCACGACTGGTGGTGGAAGACCAGGTTTGACGGGCCGGCTTTCGATTGGGTGAGCATGATGGCGAACAGGATGAGGACGCTGATGGCGCCGATGTAGATGAGCACCTGGGCGGCCGCCACAAGGGGCGCTCCAAGGAGCACGTAGATGCCGGCCAGGGCGGCGAACGAGAGGACCATGAACAGGCCCGAGCGGATGATGTCGCGGCCCAGCACGACCATCAGGCCGCCGCCCAGCATCAGCCCGGCCAGGACCAGGAAGATCAGGTCGTCCCAGGCCCAGCCGATGAAGGGGACCGTCTGCGGCAATGCCACGGCGGCGACCCGGGCTCAGCGGGCGTGAGCGTGGCCCGTCGGCCCGCCCGTGCCGTGACTTCCGCCCGGACCGTGATGGTCGCCATCACCAGCGCCATCGCCCCGACCATGACCGTTGCCCAGACCATGCCCGTTGCCCAGGTTGCTGGGCAGCATGGGCAGCGACCGTGCCGCTGGGATGGCGCGTCCATCGGCCCGGGCTCGCTCCACCCAATCGCGTTCCTTGCGCAGGTAGCTCAGCTCCGTGTCCTGTTCGATGGCACTAATGGCCATCAGGTCGATCATCGGCTCCTGGCGACTCTCGTGACTCAGCTCGAAGTCGGGGCCGCAACGCAGCGCATCGTAGGGGCACGCGTCGACGCAGATGCCGCACAGGATGCAGCGGCTCTCGTCGACGTCGTAGCGTTCCAGCACACGCGGCTTGGGCATCAGCGCGCCGGTGGGACAGGTTTCCGCACACCGTCCGCACGAGACACAGGGCGTGGTGTTGAGGCTCATGTCCAGCGGCGTGGTCACCAGCGTGTCGAAACCGGTGCGCATGAAGTCGTAGCAGGCGGCCCCGACGATCTCCTTGCACACGTTCGCGCAGCGGCCGCAATCGATGCACCGAGAGGGCTCGCGCAGGATGAAGGCGTGGCTGTCATCCCGGATGTAGTCGTGGTTGGTACCGGTGAACCGGTTCTCCGAGACGGAGCGGAAGCTGAAGGCGCCGCGGGCCTGCGGCTCCAGCGTCTTGAGGGTGGTCCCGTACTCGATGCCCTGGCGCCGCAGATCGCAATAGCCGATGGCCTCACAGGTGCACTGGAGGCAGCGCTTGGACTCGGCCATCGCCTCGGTCTGGCTATACGGGATCTCATATTCCACGTAGCTCTTGTTACGGACATCGGCCGGCATCGCGCGCAGCCGGAGGCGAGGCTCCTTGACCTCATCCGTGTAGGGCACGATGGAGAGGAACTCCGGCTGCGGCTCAGCCAACGTCTGGCGCGTCCGGATGGCGTCGAGGTCGTGCCCCTGGAGGTAGGCGTCCATGGCGTACGCGGCGCGCCGACCCTCGGCCACGGCCTCCACCACGGTGGCCGCACCTATCCGAACGTCGCCGGTCCCGAATACGCCCGCCCGGCCCGTGCCGAACGTCACGGCATCTGCCGCCAGCCGGCCGTTCCTGGTCGCGGCCACCCCGTCCGAGCCGCGCTCCAGCCAAGCGAGGTCGGGTCCCTGCCCGATGGCCAGGAGGACCCGGTCACAGTCGATGATGAACTCGGTCCCACTCACCGGCTCAGGCCGCCGCCGCCCGGAGGCATCGGGCTCGCCCATGCGCATGCGCTGGAACTCGACGCCGGTGATGTTGTTGGCGTCGTCGGTCAGGACCCGCGTCGGGGCTGCCTGGAAGATGGCGCGGGCACCCTCCTCGAGCGCTTCGTGGACCTCGTTGGCGGCCGGCATGTCCTTCATATCCCGCCGATAGACCAGCGTGACCTGGGCGGCTCCCTGGCGAACGGAGGTGCGCGTGCAGTCCATCGAGGTGAAGCCACCGCCGATGACCACCACGCGCTTGCCGGCGTGGCCCGGGAACGGCAGGCCGAGGGTCGCGATGCGCAGATACTCCAGGCCGTCGAAGACGCCTGTGGCATCCTCGCCGGGCACTCCCAGGCTGTTCGTGTCGTAGCAGCCGATGGCCACGCAGACCGCGTCATAGCCCTGGTTCTGGAGATCATCGAGGGTGAAATCCCGGCCCAGTGCACTGTCCGTGACCATGCGCACGCCCAGGTCCCAGAGCGACTGATACTCCGCCTCCAGCACCTCCACCTTGGGCAGCCGGTACTGCGGGATGCCGTAGCGCAGCATCCCGCCCGGCGCCGGATCGCGCTCGAAGACGGTCACGCCGTGACCCGCGATGGCCAGGTAGTAGGCCGCCGACATGCCGGCCGGTCCAGATCCGATGACCGCTACACGCTTGCCTGATGCAGGCTTGACGTCGAACGGCACCGGCGCGCTCTGACCGCGCTGCTGCGCCTTGATGACCTGGTCACCGGCCCAGCGGTGGGTATCGCGGATGGCGATGGCCTCATCCACCTCGTCGCGCCGGCAGTGCTCCTCACAGGGCGCCGGACAGACCCGGCCAAGGACGCTGGGGAAGGGGATCGTGCGCTTGAAGATGCGGGTCGATTCGCGCGGGTCGCCTTCCGCGTTGGCCTTCAGGAAGCCCGGGATATCGATGTGGGAAGGGCACTTGTTCTGGCACGGTGGCAGGCAGTAGGCGTTGTGGTCGGAGAAGATGAGCTCCAGGTTCGTCTTGCGGATGGCCCGGATGCGCGGCGTCTGGGTACGCACGACCATCCCGTCCTCGGCCGCCCGCGAGCAGCTGATGGGCGGCTGCTCCGCACCCTCCAGCTCCACCACGCACATGCGGCAGGCACCGAAGCCGGGCAGCTTGGGTTCGTAGCACAGGGTCGGCACCTCGATGCCGTTGTCGCGGCAGATCTCCAGGATGGTCTGCCCTTCGCGACCTGTGAACTGGCGTCCATCGACCTCGATGGTGAGCGCCGGTGCCGAGAGCGGGCGCTGCGGCGCCTGTGTCTCGAGCAGGCGCTCGATGGCGGCGTCGGGGATGGCCTCTCGGGTCTGCGGCAGCGTCTGGGTCATCGGCTGGGGCGCTCCGGAAGTCGGACCTGGGGGGAGGGCAGTCACGAGGCGGCTCCAGCAGCGACACGGATGGGCTGGCAGACGCCCGCCGGGCAGACACCCCGGACGATGTGATCCTGGAACTCGGGGCCGAAGTATCGCATCCCGCTCAGCAGCGGGTTTGTGGCGCTCGATTCGAGAGCACAGAGGGCGGCGGCGCGGGTATCGGCCGCCAGATCGGCCAGCAACTCGGGGTCGGTGGGCCGTGGATGACCAGTCATCATCCGCTCGCCGATCTCCGCCAGGCGACGCAGGCCGATGCGACAGGGGATGGTCTTGCCACATGCTTCGTCATTGAGGTAGCGGGTCATCAGGGCTGACAGGTCGACCAGGCAGGTCCGTTCATCGACCACCACCAGGCTGCCCGAGCCCCAGATGGCGCCGCTTCGGGCGAGCCGCTCCGGGGTCATCGGCAGATCGAACTCCGAAGGCGGCAGGAGACCGCCCGACGGACCGCCGACCAGCACCGCCTTGGCTGTTCCCGCCACGCCCGCCAGCCCGAGGATCGATCCGACCGAGCTACCCATCGGCACTTCGGCGATGCCCGGCCGCGCTACGGCGCCGGTCACCTGGATGAGCGTCGTGCCGGCCATCCCTTCGGCTCCGACAGCCTGGAAAGCCTGGGCGCCCTGGGCCATCAACCAGGGCACAGCGGCCAGCGTCTCGACGTTGTTGACCACGGTCGGCTTGCCCCACAGGCCGCTCTCGGTGGGGTACGGCGGGCGCTGGTCGGGCTGGGCGCGCCGGTTCTCCAGGGCGCGCAGGAGGACCGTCTCCTCGCCGACCACAAAGGAGCCGCTGATCTCCCGGACCTCGACGTGCAGGTCGAAGCCGCTGTCCAGCACGGCCGTCCCCAGCAGCCCTTGCTCCTCCGCGGCGCGGATGGTCTCACGAAGCCGCCGGACGGCGACGGTCGCGCTGGGTCGCAGGCAGATGTATGCCTGATGCGCACCGACGGCATAGGCGGCCAGCGCCACGCCCTCCACGACGGCATGCGGATCGCGTTCCATGAGCGTCCGGTCCAGCTGGGCACCGGGATCAGCCTCGAAGCCATTGGCCACCACGAAGCGCTCGCGGCCGGGCTGGTCAGCGCAGGCGCGCCACTTGCTGCCGGTCGGAAAGCCGGCTCCGCCGCGCCCTCGCAGACCAGCTTCGCTGACCAGCCCGATGATCTGGTCAGGGTCCATCGAATCGACCGCCGTCCGCCAGGCGCGCCACGCGCCGGCCGCCTCGGCCCTGGCCATGGACGGCTCGGTGGCTGCATCCCCGGCGCGAGCCAGCAGGATGGAGGGCGACCCTTGCTCGGTAGCCAGGATGTCCACGGCTCAGACCTGTCGTTCGGCCGGCAGGTGGACGGTGCGCAGATGGGTCGCCAACTCGGTCGCTCTGGCCACCGTCATCACCGGCTGCGGGTGGCCGTCAGCGATGACGAGCGGTCCATCCCTCGATGCACCACCGCAATCGGCCGTCGACAGGCGCACCCGACCATCCGGACTGATGCCGCCGATCTCTGTCGCCAACGCCGCCTGCAACGCGGCTGCCACGCGGCCGCTGCCCAAGACCATGCACGTGGGACAGCGACAGATGGCGATCTCATGCGCTGTGGGCGGCTCGAAGCGGAGGTGCGGGTAGCTGGTCGCGATGCCGTATATCTCGCTGTACCAGGCGCCCGTCGCGTGGCTGATGTGCTGGATGGCCGCGACGGGCAGATTCCCGTACGACTCCTGGGTCCGTTCCAGGATCCGCAGCAGCCGCCGCGGACTGCGCTCCTCCTCATCCAGGATGATCTCCAGGGGCGCCAGGTCGATGCCTTGCCAGGCGTCGAAGGTCCGATCCGCCACGGGCCGGCCCGAGCGCCGCAGCGCTGACTCCTCACGGCGTTCGGCGTACTGCTCGGCCGGTCCCCAGTGGACGTGGAAACGACTCTTGGTGTCGACGCCGCCCATGTCGATGCATTCCACCGGGCAGGCCGCGGCGCACTGGAAGCACGTCTCGCACTTGAGCGTGCCGAACTCGTCATATAGCAGCAGGAGCCGCCCTCGATGACGAGGCGCGATGGGGTACTGCTCTTCCGGATACTGGACGGTGACCTTGGGTCGCAGCATCTGCGCGACCCCGAACGCGACGCCGCGCACGATGCCCCAGCCGGGCATCCGGTCCATCAACGACATCAGTCGGTGCCCGACCGGATGACCAGGATGGCGGCGGCGGTCACGAAGATGTTGACCAGCGCGGCCGGGATGAGCCACTTCCAGGCGAAGCCCATCAGCTGATCGATACGCACTCGCGGCAGGGTGCCGCGCATGATGACGAAGAGGGCGACCAGGCTGAACGTCTTGACCAGGAACCAGAACAGGCCGGCCACGAAGGGGAAGCTCATATAGGCCCAGATGCCGATGAGCGCCATGACCACGACGTTGAACAGGATGAAGCCGACGACCAGCGACTTGATGAACGACCAGTCGCTCTTGAGCATCCAGAACGGCAGTGCCAGTAGCAGCACCACGAGCGGCGGCCCGAGCAGGACCAGCCACAGCAGGCCCATCCCCAGTGAGCCCGGATCGATGGTCGGATCGACCGTGACGCTGAGGGCGTTCAACACGATGGCCAGGTCGAATGGGGCGTTCCAGCCACCCAGGAAGAGGGTCGCCGTAAGCGCCGAGAGGATGAAGACATTGACGTACTCGGCGAAGAAGAAGAAGCCGAAGCGCATGCCGCTGTACTCGGTGGCGAAGCCGGCCACGATCTCACTGTCCGCCTCGGTCAGATCGAACGGCGTCCGCCCCGCCTCCGCCGTCGCCGCGATGAAGAAGATGACGAAGGCCAGTGGTTGCTGGAAGGCATACCAGTCCAAGGCGCTGCCGGCCTGCTGGAGGACGATCTGATTGAGGCTCATCGTCCCGGCCAGCATGATCACCCCGACCACCGCCAGGGTGAGTGGTATCTCGTAGCTGATGATGGCTGCCGCGGCGCGCAGGCCGCCCAGCAGGCTGTACTTGTTGAACGATGACCAGCCGGCCATCATCAGTCCGATGACGCCCATCCCGGCGATGGCGAAGAAATAGAGCAGCCCGATGTCCATGTCGAGACCGAACAGGCCCGGTGCGAACGGGATGACCATGATGGTCATGATCGCCCCCAGGTAGACCACCACGGGCGCCAGGGTGAAGACCGGGACGTCCACTCCGGTCGGCGTGAAGTCTTCCTTGGCCAGCACCTTCAGCCCGTGCAGCGTGGAACTGAGCACTCCCCACGGCCCCTGGCGGTTGGGACCGAGGCGCAGGTTGATGAAGGCGATGAGCTTCATCTCCATGAAGATGATGACGAATGCGGTCGGCACGGTGAACAGCAGCAGTACCGTGGCCGCCAGCAAGAAGCGCACGATGTCGGCGTTCGCGCCGAGGACCTGCGCAAGCAGGCCGATGAGCCAGGGCAGGAAGCCGGTCGCCCAGCCGACCACCAGCAGCACCGGCAGCGCGAGCAGCACCGCCAACAGCGGCAGCAGGACCTTGCCGGCCGGCGTGAGCCTCGACCAGGAGCGGCCGATGACGGTCACTTATCGACGCCTCCCATGATCGGATCCAGGCTGGCCATGATGGCCATCGTGTCGGCCACCAGGTTGCCCGGCATCATCATGCCGACGGCCTGCAGGTTGAAGAAGGACGGATCGTGGATGCGCAGCCGGAAGGGCTGGTCGGACCCGTCGCTCACGCCGTAGCACGAGTACTGCCCGCGCGGACTTTCGATGGCTACGTACGCCCGACCGGGTGGGATCCGCAACAGCCGCGGGATCTTGGCCATGATCGGTCCGTCAGGCATCTTTGCCAGTACCTGGTCGATGATGCCGATACTCTGCTTGATCTCATCGTAGTGAAGCAGGTAGCGCGCGTACGAGTCGCCCTCCGAGCGCACCGGGATATCGAACTCCAACTCCGGGTAGACGCTGTAGGGATGGGCTCGGCGGACGTCGAAGGGCACCCCGGTAGCTCGCAGCACAGGCCCGGAGAGCAGGGTCCGCCGGGCGATGTCCGCGCTCACCACGCCCAGCCCCTTCGTCCGTCGGATGAAGATCTCGTTCTGGTTGAGGAGCTTCTGCTGCTCTTCTATGCGCACCAGCGCACGGCTCATCCATTCGCCCAGCCGGCTCATGAAGTCGTGGTTGAGGTCGCCGTTCACGCCCCCGATGCGCAGGTAGTTGAAGAGCAGCCGCTGGCCGGTCAGCGCGGCCAGCATCTCGACGATCTCATCGCGTTCGGCGAAGCCATACAGGATCGGCGTCAAGCCACCCAGGTCGAGCGCCAGCCAACCCACGAAGAGCGCATGGCTGGCGATCCGGTTGAGCTCCCAGCAGAGCACCCGGATGTAGTCCGCCCGGCGCGGCACCTCCAGATCGAGCAGCTTCTCGGCCGCCAGCACCGGCATCGCCTCGGAGAACATCGAGGCGATGTACTCGAGCGGATCGCAGTTGCTTATCGCGTGGTGCCAATCGCCGTTCTCACAGATCTTCTCCACCCCGCGATGAAGGTAGCCAAGGACCGGATCCAGGTCGACCACTCGCTCGCCGTCGATGCGCAGAACGACGCGCAGGACGCCATGGGTGGAGGGATGCTGCGGCCCCAGGTTGATGAGCATCTCGCCATCACGCAGTGCGTAGAACTCGGCCTCACGCTCGGTGCGCGCCGGGTAGGGCGGGATGGCGTCGTAGATGGTGGCCGGCGTCTCGACCATGATGGTCGGGTCGTCGAGCGAGCGGATGGTCGTCGGCTCGGCGCTCATGTGGGCGCTCGCTGGCTGGCATCAGCCGTGTCTGGCGTGGAAGCGGCCAGCGCGTCGGTCGTCATCGGCAGCGCATCGGTCGTGCCAGCGCCGGTGCCCTGACGCAGCGCCGGCTGGGCGCCGGACTCGGCCGGCATGAACGTCTGCTCCATGTGGCGCACGCCCTGGCCGGGCGAGCGCGCCGCGTCATCGGCCAGGAGGAAGTCCTTGCGCAGCGGGAAGGACTGGTAGTCGGGCGGCATGTAGATGCGGCGTAGATCGCGGTTGCCCTCGAAGATGATGCCGAACATGTCGTACGCCTCGCGTTCGGCCCATTCCGCACCGTTCCACAGGAATGTGACGGACGGGATGCGCGGGTCCTCCCGGGGCAGTCCCTCGGCGATGACGCGCAGCCAATCCGGCGTGGTATCGGACCACAGGTGATAGACGACCTGCATCGTCGTGCCCGTATCCACGCCGGCGAGGTCGGACAGGATCAGGAAGCGGAGGTCGGGGTCATCGTGAAGGGTGGTCATCAAGGCGGCCACGTCGGCCACGGTCACACGTAGCTCCGTGGTGTCCCCGCGGGCGGTGATGGGCGCGGCAAGCAGGGGACTGACGCGTTCCTCCAGCCGGCGCCTCAGGCGGGTGTCCGTGGCGATCGCCTCTGGTCGTGAGCGTCAGATACCGGCCGGGACGGTAGGCCCGACGGCGCGCTCCGACCAATGCCCGCGCCGTTCACGGATGAGCTGTTGCAGCTTCATCATCCCGTAGATGAGGCCCTCCGGGCGTGGTGGGCAGCCGGGCACGTAGATGTCGACCGGCAGCACCCGGTCGATGCCCTCGACCGTCGCGTACGAGCGCTTGTACCGACCGCCCGAGCAGGTGCAGTCACCCATGGCCACGCACCACTTGGGCTCGGGCATCTGCTCCCAGAGCCGGACCAGCGGTCCGGCCATCTTGGTCGTGAGCGTGCCCGCGACGATGAGCACGTCGGCCTGGCGCGGACTGGCCCGGAAGGGGAACATGCCGAAGCGGTCCATATCGTTCCGACTCGTGGCCGCTGACATCATCTCCATAGCGCAGCAGGCGAGCCCCGAGAGCAGCGGCCACAGGCTGTTCAGGCGGATCAGGTCGAGCACGTAGTCCGCTTTGGTGGGGATGATGTCGAGCGCACCCCAGCGACCCGTGTCCGCCTTGTACTCGGCCGTCTCCAGCTCGCGCAGATGGTTGACCGTTGGCGGCTGGCCACCGTGATAGGCGACCGGGTCAGCCGACTGCCAGGCAGTGTTGGCGACGATGATGGGCTCCACCACCGTCCCCTCGGACGTGGTGGTGAGAGCCATCGTCGGCTTTGGCTGGGCGGTCATTTCCAGGTCAGGACGCCCTTGCGCCAGGCGTAACCGAGGCCCAACAGAAGGATGCCCACGAAGATGACCATGCTGATGAAGCCGCCCAGCAGGACATCCCCGAAGACGAGCGCCCAGAGGTAGATGAATACCACCTCGATGTCGAACGCCACGAACAGCAGGGCGTAGATGTAGAAGGAGAGACCGAAGCGTCCCCAGGTGTCACCGTAGGTATCGATGCCCGACTCATAGGGCAGACCCTTGTGCCGATCGCCTTTGCTGCGGTGGCTGATGAGCCAGGACGCGCCGATGGTGAGGAACACGAACGTGAAGCCGGCGAAGGCGAAGCCGAGTACGTACCACAGTCCTGTCGTCACCAGATCGTTCTCCTGAGGGCAGGTGCCGCGCAGCTTGGGGGCAGGTACGAGACCTCGCTGCGCGCCACGCTCATTCTACCGCGCGACCGGTCCCGGCCCACCTCGCCGTGAAGATGCGCTATGTGCTATGAGATGGTAGCAGGAAGCGATCGGATGCGGCGGCGATCACTGGCGATCTTCGGTCCTGTTGGGCGATGCTCTGGCCTTGGTCGGCGATCTTCTGGAATGACCGGACGGCTAGCGCGTCCGGCGGCTCCAGCGCATCTCTTCCACGCTCGATGGACCCCTGCCACCACCAGTCAGGAGCGCCATCTCAGCTCCTATCGGAGATAGTCGCCCAGATCCGTGGCTGGGAGACCCCGACGATGGGCTCCATCGCCTCGCGTCCGGCCATTCCGGCAACGTGCCCGGTAGTGTCCTCGGTCACCCTCCGCTCGACCGCCGCAACAAGAGCGGGATGCCCGGTCCGACGAGGGTGTGGGCGCCCAGCAGGATCGGGATCGTCGCGGCGGCCGCAGCGCGGGTCAGTGCGCCAAGCCATTCATCGTGGACCTGATCGGCCCGGAGCAGGTCGCTCGCGAACCGATCCGCTGCGGACGGCCAGGCGTCTTCGTTGCCGTATCGGTCGGCCATCAGGACACGCGAGTCGATGATGGCGCCGTCGGCCAGATCGCCGACGATCGATGCCAACGAAGCCGGCCCGTCGGCGGCCTCGAGCAAGCGGCCCAGCGTGGCGCGCGGGTGTCGGGCGACAGGGTCACCCACATCGCCGCCGATAGCCAGCGCCGACGACGCGCGCAGGCCGCGCTCCTCGGCCAGGAAACGCACCCGACAACGGACGTTGCGTTCCAGCCAGCGCAGCGTGCGCGATCCACTCCGGCCGAAGACCAGCAACTCCTTTCGGGGGTCAGCGGCGAGCGAGCGAAGGCGATCGAGCCGGGGGACCGTCAGCCCGTGCTCCTCCGCCAGCTCGACCAACGGACGGGGAGCGCGTGGGGCCAGGCTCAGGAGCGCCAGGTCGAGCGGCGTGTCAAGGTCGAGCGCCAGGCGGTCGCGACCGGGCAGGTCGCGGACGGTGAAGCCCGCGCGTTCCTCCAGCCAGCGGGGCAAGGCGTTGTCGGTGGGCAGCGGCGGCAGGTCTGCCAGGGCCGCCGCGTCAGAGATGGCGCAGACATCCGATGAATAGCGGTTGTTGGTCGATGCTCGACGACCATCCGTCGATGCTCGACGACGGGCTCCATACGCGACTTCCACCAGCCGCTCGGCATCGCGCATCGAGAGGCGCGGCACCGCGCCGCCGCCCATGACCACCAGCCGTTCGATCCCTTCTGCACGGATGAGCGACACGAGCCGCTCACCGAAACTGCCGGTACTGCTCGCAGCGCCATCCTCGCGGCCCGGGACGATCAGGATGCGGGTCGCGCCGGCCCGCTCGAACAGCTCCGTTTGATGTCGGAGCAGTAGCTCGCGTGCCTCCGCCAGCAGTCGCACCAACGGCGCATCCTCTGGGCGGGGAGGCTGATGGAAGATGACGATGTCGACGCCGGGCATGACGTCGAAGTCTAGGAGGCCCTCGACCTTGGCCACGGTGCGCGCATATGTCGGGCTCGGAGCGAACGTAGGCGACCCGTCTGGCACGCTGGCAGCTGGCGTCCGCTCGTTGGCGGCGCTGCCCGGTGTGCGGCTGCGTGGCGTCTCGCGCCTCTACGCGACCAGGCCGGTCGGGATCGCCGACCAACCCGAGTTCCGCAACGCTGTGGCCGCCCTGGACGTGCCGCGGGGCCCGGATCCGGAGACGGGGGCCGTGGCTTTGCTGGTCGCCCTCAAGTCGATCGAGCGGGCCTTCGGCCGACAGCGTCGTGAGCGCTGGGGACCTCGGGAACTGGACCTTGACCTGCTCATCTTCGGACGCCATCGCATCAAGGTCGAGCGTCCGAAGGAGGGCAGGAGCGACCGTGCCATCCAGGATGAAGAGGGCCAGTGGCTGCAGGTGCCCCATCCGTCGGCCCATGAGCGTCTCTTCGTGCTGGCGCCGCTGGGAGATCTGGCCCCGGGTCTCGTCCCGCCCGACTGGGCTGAGACCGTGGCGACGGCACGCGACCGCCGGATCGACATCGAGGGCGGGGACGCTGTGCGTCCTCTCGGTGGTCGGGCTTGGGCTCGGGTCGAGATGCCCGGCCTGCGGCAGACGCGGAGCGTGGCCACCTGATCGGACCGAACGCTTGCCCGACACGACTCCGAACGGTTGGGCCGCTGACCGGACGGTGTGCCGCTGACCGGACGGCTCGACCGCTGGATGGGTCTCGGAGATGGCTCGCCGATCGGACGGGCCGCTGGCCGGACGAACGAGGCGTGGCATGGGCCATCGTGGGTCCCATCCGCTCGCTGAGCGGATCGATGACCGGGCGCTGGGGGCGATAAGCCGCGGCTGGAGACGGCTCCTAGAGGCGGACGGAGGGTGGCCGCTCCCGATCGAACATGTGGACGGTGTCCACGAAGCGGACCTGCTTGGTCTGATAGCCCATCACCAGCGAGTGGGTTCGGGCGCCCCCGCCGAAGAAGCGCACGCCGTTCAGGAGGTCACCCTCAGTCACCCCAGTGGCGGCGAAGACGATGCTCTCGCCCGGCGCCAGGTCTGACGTCGAGTACACACGTTCCTCGTCGCTGCTCGTGCCCATACGCTCCGCGCGAGCGCGCTCGTCATCGCTGCGGAAGCGGAATCGAGCTTGGATCTCCCCTCCCAGGCAGCGCAGGGCGGCTGCCGTTATGACGCCCTCCGGTGCGCCCCCGATACCCATCACGCCATGGACACCGGTGCCCGAGACAGCGCAACTGATGGCTGCCGAGAGGTCACCATCGGAGATGAGCTTGATGCGTGCGCCGGATCTGCGTACCTCGTCGATGAGTGCCTCGTGGCGCGGCCGCTCCAGGATGACTATCGTGATGTCAGCTACGCGACGGCCGAGTGCCGAAGCGATGCGCTCCACGTTCTCGCGCGGACTGACCCGGATGTCGACGTGCCCGGCGGCGATGGGGCCGACACAGAGTTTCTCCAGGTATGTGTCCGGAGCGTTCAGCAGCCCGCCCTTCTCACTGGCCGCCAGGACCGTGATGGCATTGGCCTGACCGTGGGCCACCAGGTTCGTGCCCTCCAGCGGGTCGACCGCGATATCGATCTCCGGATGACCCTCGGCGCGCATCCCGACCGGTTCGCCTATCCAGAGCATCGGCGCCTGGTCGCGCTCCCCTTCGCCGATGACGATGGTGCCGCGCATCTCCACCTCGTCCATCGTCTGGCGCATCGCTTCTGTCGCCGCGCGGTCAGCGCCGTGACGATCGCCACGACCCATCAGTCGCGCCGATGCCAGTGCCGCCGCCTCTGTCACTCGGACCATCTCCAGGGCTAGCAGCGTCTCCATCGAGTCTCCCATCAGTGGCGGAAGTGTCGACGGCCGGTGAAGACCATCGCCATATGGTGGCGGTCGGCGACCTCTATGGCCATGCCATCGCGGATCGATCCGCCCGGTTGGATGATGGCGGTGACGCCTCGCTCAGCGGCCAGCTGGATGGTGTCGGCAAAGGGAAAGTAGGCGTCCGAGGCGAGCGAGCTCATGGTCGATCGCTCGGCAGCGCGGTGCAGCGCTATCTCGACCGCGACCATGCGACTCGCCTGTCCAGCACCGACTCCGACCAGGGCCCCGTGCCGGGCCAGGACGACCGCGTTGGACGTCACGTGGCGCACGGCCCGCCAGGCGAAGAGGAGATCGGTCAACTCTTCCAGGGTCGGCCGTCGTTTGGTGACCACGTGGAGCTGGGAACGGTCGATCTCCAGCCGGTCCAGGACTTCCACCAGCAGGCCGCCCTCGATGCGGTGAAGATCGAGCTCGGCGATGCCATAGTCGACCGGCCGATGCCCCGCCGCGCTGGGCCGGCTGAGGACGGCCAGGCCCCCTTTGGCGGCCAGCACGGCGTGCGCCTCATCGCTGTAGCCGGGCGCTACCACCGCCTCGTAGGCGTTACCGGCTATCTCTTCGGCGGTATCGGATTCCATCCGCCGGTTGACCGCCACGATGGCCCCATAGGCGCTGACCGGGTCGCCCTCGAGGGCACGCCGATAGGCTTCCACGAGCGTGTCGGAGGTGGCCAGACCGACCGGATTGGCCTGCTTCACGATGGCGCAGGTGGGCGTGCTGAAGTCCGAGGTGATGCGCACTCCGGCGTCAAGGTCGAGCAGGTCGTTGAAGGTGGGCGCCGGACCAGACAGACGGACCGCGTCGGCCAGCGAACGCCGCCGGAAGGCGGTCTCACGGTAGAAGGCAGCCGGTTGGTGCGGGTTCTCGCCGTAGGGCAGGTCACGCAACTTCTCCAGCACCATCGTCAGGTGGGTCGGGAAACGGACCCCGTTGACGTGGTTGAGGTAGTTGGCGACCTCGGCGTTGTAGGCGGCTACCCGCGCGAACGAATCAGCAGCCAGGCGCTGGCGGGTCTCGACCGAGACCTGACCCAGCTCGCGCATCTCGCTGATGACGTGCGGATAGTGGACCGGGTCGCAGATGGCGGCCACGCCGGCATAGTTCCGCGCTGCTGCTGACAGCAGAGCCACGCCGCCCACATCGATCATCTCAATGGCTTCGTGAAGCGGCCAGTGATCCTCCGACGGGGGCGGCCCGAACGGCTTGAGGTTGACCACCACCAAGTCGATCAGGCCGATGCCCTGGCCGGCCAGCTGGGCCAGGTCATCGGGCACATGGCGGCGTGCAAGGATGCCCGCGTAGACGACCGGATGAAAGGTCTTTACCTGGCCACCGACGAGCGTCGGCGCGGACGTCAGGTCGCTGATGGCGCCGACGGCGATGCCTGCATCCGCGAGCACCTCGCGGGTCCCATCGGTGGCGTACGTCTCCACACCGAGTTCCAACAGGTCGCGCGCCAGAGTCGTGATCCCGTCACGGTTGGCGACCGAAAGTAGGGCACGCAGGCCGTGGTCCTCCATCCCTCGGTCCCTCTTAGTCGCGTAGGCACGGCGCCGGTTTCCGACTGGGGGTGGCGAGTATAGCAACTGGCGCGACCAGGATGGCCGCGCCAGGCTACCGGCTGGGCTGCATCGTGCTTGCTGGCCGGTCGAGCGGCGCTGCTATCCTGCCGTCGCACCCGGCAGCGATCGGCACGGGCGACCACGATGGAGGCACCGTTTGAAGAACGCGCCCTGGGACTACCTGCTCGGTCCGCCATTCCAAGGGCCGACCATCGATCAGTGGCTGAGCGCTGGGCGCGCCACGGAGACGATCGGTTTCCCTGACCTGGCCTTGCCGTTGGTCATCGCGGCGGCTGCATTCCTGGTTCTCCAGATCATCCTCTACAACGTCCAGACACGGCGACTTCACCGGCACTTTCCGCTCGTCAACATGCAGGAATGGTTGCTCTGGACAGGCTTGGCGACCTTCAGCCTGATCCTCGTGTCGTACATGTTCCGCTTCTACTTCATCTTCCCGCTGACGGGCCTGGTGTTGGGCATCGCCGCTTACATCTGGATCAGGTTCTTCCGCTTCCCGCCCCTCATAGAGGCGTACAACCAGCAGCTCCGACGGGCTCGCTTCCAGAGCCAGCAGCGCCTGAGACAGCCGGAGGCGACGCTCCGACCCAAGCGCTCCGAACGCACCCGGCGCCGGCGCCGCCGCTAGCCTCCGCCGACCCTCTGTCCGCGGAACGGGAAGCAGGACTGTGGAGATCCGTCGATTCGGGCCTGGTCATCGGCGCCCTGAAGGTCCACCCGGTACCACCGGCCTGACCAGCCAGGTGATCCACTCCGACAAGAGCGGTGTGATCAGTGAACTCGCCTTCTCCAGACGGGGCGTGATCGTCCCGCACAGCAACCCGAACCAGTCACTCTTCATCGTCATCAGTGGCGGCGGGTTCGTGCAGGTAGGCGACGAGCGAGCACGGATCATCCATGGCGAGGCCGTGGTGTGGCCGCCTGACGTGCCTCACGGCGCCTACACCGATGGGACCGAGATGCGCGCCATCGTGGTCGAGCTCTTTGCTCCTCGGGCCGGTGATGTACTCGAGGGAAGCGCTGCCGAGATCGCCACGCGGCGGGCGGAAGTAGCCCTGGCGGAAGCTGCCCGCGGTTCTCTGGCCCAGCGCGACCCCAAGCGCGATGACTACGACTCAGGTCAGGGTGAGCCCTGGTGAGCAGCACCAACGGCGTCTACGGCCCGATGAACCAGGATAGGACGCCCTATGTCGACCAGGCCGACATCTCGGGGTCAAGGACTCGCCAACGCGGCATGGGCGCCCACTCAGGCACTTCCAGGGAGCCCCTCGTCCAGGAGTTCGAGCTCGTCCAGGTGGGTCGACCGGCCACTTGATCGGCCGGCCTGGTCCATAGAGCGCCGGCAACGCCCGATTTGTCGATGTCGTCGACATCGACCCCATCTTCCGGGGCGGCGGGTAGGTGACCGGCTGGTCCCAGCTACCCGCCGCTGGCTCGCGGCTTGCCCAGGACCGCGCCCAGCTGACCGAGGATGCGTGCCGTGGCGCCCCAGATGCGATGGCCGTCGAAGGGGTAGACGCCGTACCGCAGGCGGTAGCCGTCGCGCTCCTCTTCCACCAGCTCGATGGACGCGTCGGGAAGGAAGTGAGTCACCGGGACGTGCAGGATCGATGCCACCTCGCGCGCATGCGGGGTCAGCCGCGGCACCCGCTGGGCGATGGCGAGCACCGGCCACAGAAGGAAGCCGGAGACGCGCACATCGACCGTTTCGAGCAGGCCGAGCGTCTGCACGCCGGCCGCCGCGGCATCCAGTCCGACCTCTTCGGTCGCCTCCCTGAGCGCCGTGCCGACGGGGAACTCATCGCCCCATTCCTCGGCTCCACCGGGCAGGCTGATCTGGCCCGAGTGGCGGAGTTCGCCGGTCGGTCGTTCGGTCAGCACCAGGGTGGCTTCGCCATCCGCGTCCGGATAGAGCAGGACAAGCGCCGCGGCGCGCCGTCCCGATCCGCCCTGGCTGGTGACCCATCCGGGCAGGGCACCGACCTGACCGACGACGACAGGCCCGACGGAGCGCGGCACCGGCGGCAACGGATCGGGCAGCGCCGAGAGTCGTTGGCGCACCTGATCCATCTTCACCGCTCGGGGACCGGACCTGGCCGGAAGCCTGATAGAGGAGGATCCGTCGGTGCATCCCGGGCCCATGCCAGAACGCGGAACGCACCCAAGTGGCGCGGGTCGAGCAGGCGCACCACGGCCGAGCGGGCGAGCAGGTAAGCCTCCGCCTCCGACGCCGGATGGGCCCCCGATGCCTGGAGCATCTCGCCGATGCCCAGCGCTGAAACGAAGGCGGCCTGAGTCACCGATCCACACGCCACGAGACCAGTCCGGCGGGCCGCCCGATCCAGCGCGGTCAGATCGACATGGGCCGTCAGATCGGTCTCGCCGACCGATCCGTATGGGTCGTCCACGACGCGGTGACCGCGATAGCCCAGGAGGGTGCCAGCAGCCCGGTGGGAGCCATACAGCTCCGTCGCGGGATGACCGTAGTCGATGAGCAAGAGGTATCCGCGCGACAGACCCTGAGCGGCAGCCGTCATCCAGGCCACCGAGGCGAGGCCGATCTCCGCGACCTGGCCCTCGGCAAGCGTCACGCCGTCCTCGGCCAGCTGATCGGCCAGCGATATCGTGGAGGGCTCGGCGAGTCGATCGGTGAAGCGACCATCCCGCCAGGACACGTAGCACTCCAGCAGGCGTCCGTCCTTGATGGTGACGCGATGGACGGGCAGCGCATCCACGAACTCATTGGCCAGGATGCAGCCGACGACACCCTGTGTCGGGTCGGTCGGACCGGTCGGATCGGTCGTGCCCAGGTCGAGCGACTCGTGGATGAGCGCCCCCGCCAGCGCCGAGCCATCGGCTTCCAGACCGGCGCGGATGGTCTTGGCCAAGGTCCCGCGACCGGCTCCGAACTCGCGCACAGTGAACCGATCCGGGCGGCCCGTCCGGACCCACATCTCGTCGAGCTGACGAGCGATTATCCGGCCGAAGAACGGATGGAGTTCCGGTGCGGTCAGGAAGTCGCCCTCGCGCGTTGGGCGGAGGTCGCTCCGCGAGTAGTACCCGAGGCCGGGTTCGGTGAGCGCCCGTTCCATGAATCGAGCGAAGGTGATGCGCCGCTCGGGTGCCCCATCTATCTCATCGCGGATCAGGTCGACCAGCGGCTGATGGGACGCTCGCACTACTGGGCGTGCGCCGGCCACGATCCTATGCTGCCCAGCCATGAACGGCTACGCACCCGGCTGGGTGATGCGATGTGGGGCCTGCGGTCGATCGGCCCCAGCCGCCGACTACGGGCTGATCCGCGTCGGGGCATGGTCGCGGGGAAAGCGATTGGGCGCCTGGTGCCGGGTCTGTCGACGCCTGCGCATGCTCCACGTGGAGAAGGTGCCAGAGCCTCAGACGGCCTAGCTGCCGACTTCCGCTTCGGCGGTCAGTTGAGACGCTCGCCACCGTTACGATCACGAGGCTGAGAGTCCGGCAGGTCCAGGATGGCCGGGCGCCGTCCGGCGGCCACGGGCTCGCGCGGACCGCTGCGAGCATCCCGGCGCCGAGCCGCGGCATCGGTGACCACCGTCTGGCCACCGTCCTCGCCGCTGAAGAGCAGCGTGCCACTCACCGGGTCGGCATCGACCCGGATGGTCGAACCAGCGGCGAAGCGTCCCTCCAGGAGCGCCCGGGCGAGTGGGTTCTCCACCAGGCGCTGGACCGCCCGCTTGAGCGGTCGTGCTCCGAACGCTGGGTCGTGCCCTTCCGTGGCGATGAGCTGCTCGGCAGCCGGGGTGAGCTGCAGCACCAGGTCGTGCTCAGCAAGGCGTCGCTGCAGGTCCGCCAGCAGGAGCCCCACGATGCGCGACAACTCCTGCTCACCCAGCGTGTGGAAGACGATCACTTCGTCGATACGGTTCAGGAACTCCGGCCGGAACACGGAGCGCAGCGCCTCCGTGACGCGAGACTTCATCGCCTCGTATCCGGCCTCGCCGGCGTCATCCGCGCCGGCGGTGATGAGCTGGGAGCCGACGTTGCTGGTCATGATGATGACCGTGTCCTTGAAGTTCACGGTGCGACCCTGACCATCGGTCAGGCGCCCGTCATCGAGCACCTGGAGCAGGACGTTGAAGACATCGGGATGAGCCTTCTCGATCTCATCGAGCAGGATGACCTGGTAGGGCCGCCGCCGGACCGCTTCGGTCAGCTGGCCGCCTTCGTCATAGCCGACGTAGCCGGGCGGTGCGCCAAGCAACCGGCTGACCGAGAACTTCTCCATGTACTCGCTCATGTCGATGCGTGTCATGGCGTGTTCGTCGTCGAACAGGAACTGGGCGAGCGCCCGAGCCAGCTCCGTCTTGCCTACCCCGGTCGGGCCCAGGAAGATGAACGAGCCGATAGGCCTCGCCGGATCCTTGAGGCCGGCCCGAGCGCGACGCACGGCATCCGAAACGGCCGCGATGGCCTCGTCCTGACCGACCACCCGCTCGTGCAGCCGCTCCTCCATCTGGATGAGCTTGGCTTGTTCGCCCTCCATCAGGCGGGTGACGGGGATACCGGTCCAGGAAGCCACGATGCGCGCGATGTCGTCCGCGTCGACCTCCTCCTTGAGCAGCCTGGACGCGGCACCGTCCTTCTGGGCGAGCGCCGCTGACTGGTCGGCCAGCCGCTCCTGGAGCTCGCGCTGGCGACCGTACTTGAGCTCGGCGGCCAGCCCGTAGTCGGCGGTTCGCTCGGCCTCCTCGATGCCGTGCTGGAGTTGCTCCAGCTCCGTCTTGGTCTCCTGCAGCCCGCCGATAGCGCCCTTCTCCTGCTCCCACTGGCTGCGCAAGCCCCCCGCTCGCTCACCGACATCGGCCAGCTCACGCTCAAGGGTCTCAAGTCGAGCCTTCGAGGCGTCGTCACGCTCCTTGCGCAGCGCCTCACGCTCGATCTCCAACTGGATGCGCCGTCGCTCGAGCTCATCCAGCTCGACCGGCATGGAATCCATCTCCATGCGCAGACGACTGGCCGACTCGTCCACCAGGTCGATGGCCTTGTCGGGCAGGAAGCGGTCGCTGATGTAGCGGTTGGAGAGGACGGCCGCGGCGACCAGCGCGGAGTCCGTGATGCGCACGCCGTGATGCACCTCGTACCGCTCACGCAGGCCGCGCAGGATGGAGATGGTCTCTTCCACGTTGGGCTGGTCGACGAAGACCGGCTGGAAACGGCGCTCCAGGGCGGCGTCCTTCTCGACGTGCTTGCGGTACTCGTCCAGGGTGGTGGCACCGATGGTATGGAGCTCGCCGCGGGCGAGCATCGGCTTGAGCAGGTTGGAGGCGTCCATCGCGCCCTCCGCGGCACCGGCCCCTACTACGGTGTGCAGCTCGTCGATGAAGAGGATGACCTGACCGGCCGAATCCTTGATCTCCTTGAGCACGGCCTTGAGGCGCTCCTCGAACTCGCCGCGGTACTTGGCACCGGCGATGAGCGCGCCAAGGTCGAGCGCCGTCACCCGCTTGTCCTTGAGGCCCTCCGGGACATCACCACGGACGATGCGTTGGGCGAGACCCTCAGCGATGGCCGTCTTGCCCACGCCGGGCTCGCCGATAAGGACAGGATTGTTCTTGGTCCGCCGCGACAGGACCTGGATGACCCTCCGGATCTCCTCGTCCCGGCCGATGACCGGGTCCAGCTTTCCCTCGCGTGCGTCGCGCGTCAGGTCACGGCCGTATCGCTCAAGGGCCTGGTAGGTCGACTCGGGATGCTGTGAGGTGACGCGCTGACCGCCGCGGACGCCCTCGAGGGCCCTCAGGATGGCTTCCTTGTCGGCTCCCGCTGCCGTCAGGATGCGCTGGGCATCGCCACCGGCCTCAGCGGCGGCCAGGAGCAGGTGCTCGGTGGACACGTACTCGTCGCCAAGGCGCTTGGCCTCATCCTCGGCGCGCTCCAGCAGACGGCGCGCCCGTGGATCGAGCGAGATCTGACCGCCGGCGATCTTGGCGCGCCGGGAGAGGGCGGCCGCCAGCTCGGTGGCGACTTGGGCCGGCTCTGCGCCGAGTCCGGTGAGCGTCAGGGCTGGGATGCCTTCCGGATCTTGCAGCAGAGCGGCCAGCAGGTGCTCGGCGTCCAGGATGGGGCTGCTAGCGTCAGTGGCCAGGCGCTGGGCGGCCAGAACGGCCTCCTGCGCCTTCTCGGTGTAGCGGTCGAGTTTCATCGCTCGACAAGCTAAACCATGACAACACCATTGTCAAGGTTGTTGCCGGATCGGCGTAAGGCCGGAGGCTGCTGAAGAGGCAGAGCTCGACCTCTCCTCCGTCAGTCGGAACGCCGCACGATCCAAGCCGCGCCGGACGATCCAAGCCGCAGCAAGGCGATCCAGCTCGCCGCACGACGATCGGAAATGACAACCCAACGATCCGTCCGGGGGCCGGCGTCCGGGGTGGCACACTGGTCGCCAGCGCAAGTCAGGGACGGAGGATCGGTATGGATGATCCCAGCGCGGCTCGCATCACGGTCGCCACCTACACCATCTATCGCGAGGCGCAGAGAGCCGTGGATCATCTGTCCGATAGCGGCTTTCCGGTCGAGCGCGTGGCTATCGTCGCTGAAGGCCTGCGCCTGGTGGAGCAGGTCACCGGCCGGCTGAACTGGGGACGGGCCGCCCTGGGTGGTGCTGTCAGTGGCGCCCTGATCGGTGCTTTCTTCGGAGCTCTTCTGGGCCTGCTCGGCTTGGCACCGCTGGGGAGCGCCCTGGTGCTGGTCGTCTACGGGCTCATCGTGGGCGCGTTCGCCGGGTCAGTGCTCGCGCTCATCAGCTACGCCTTCACCGGCGGTAGGCGAGACTTCACCTCGACCGGCGGCCTCCAGGCTGACCGGTACATGGTCATGGTCGATCCCGAGTTCGCCCCCCGCGCGGCGGAATTGGTCCGGACGATGAGCGCGCCGTCCTAGCCCGGCAACGCCGCCTCGCCTAGGTGCGCGGGGGGCCGGGGCGACCGCACTCTCTTTGTGGCATAGGTCGCTCGGGGCGACACTCGATGAGCCAGACGGCCATCGAGCGGCTCGATCGCGCTTGCGAACTCTGGTCAGCTCGGCGAAGGTGGGCTGCGGCCTCGACCAGGGGCTCTGATGCCTCAAGTGCCTCGCTGGGCCGCGAAGTGCCCAGCTAGAGGCTCAAGCGG
>Ga0136617_10000616_pt1 | contig 30323 bp, 27 predicted proteins | sample AntDrymUQ3222106_2_FD_129672 | JGI IMG/M metagenome (GOLD analysis project Ga0136617, IMG submission 129672) | Polar desert sand microbial communities from Dry Valleys, Antarctica - metaG UQ322 (21.06) | ecosystem: Environmental > Terrestrial > Soil > Desert | place: Antarctica: Dry Valley... | reverse complement strand
TCTCGCCGCGATAGCCGGCTTTACGATCCTGCTTACCTTGCTGGGTGTCTACCTGGCCGGGGTAAAAGTTTATGACCAAACCGAGGAGATGGCGCTCAGAGATAAATCGCCCTTTTCCTTTCTCATCGACTTCTCCTACAAGCGGCGAATCTTCGAGGTCTTGTTGGATGTGGTGCTGATTATCCTCTGCTACTGGAGTGCCTATGCCATACAGTTTGGCGCGCTTTCCGAAAGCGCTGCCTGGAAACTCTTTCTCAGAACCTTGCCGGTTCTCGTATGCGTGAAGATGGCAACCTTTCTGGTGATGGGCGTCTACCGTGGTCTCTGGCGTTACACCAGCATCGACGATCTTATCGTGTTTGTGAAGGCCGTGGTGCTTAGCTCTATCACTAGTGTCCTGGTGGTCCTTTTTGCGTTTCGTTTTGAAGGCTTTTCGCGCACGGTTTTTCTGCTCGATGGACTCCTGATGTTCATGTTTCTGGCCGGGAGTCGCTTGGCCTTTAGACTCTTTCGGCAAATGCTGCCGGCGCCGAATGGTCAGGACGGCACGCGCGTTCTAATTTACGGAGCAGGCGATGCCGGCGAGTTATTACTGCGGGAAATCTTAAACAATCGCGACTTGAAGTATTCGCCGGTCGGATTTCTTGATGACGACCCGGCCAAGAACGGCAAAGTGATTCATGGATTGAAAGTACTCGCTGCCAATGGCGATCTGACAGCGGTTTGTAAACAGCATGAAGTTGATGAACTGCTGATCTCAAGCTCAAAGATGTCGGAAGAGCGCGTGCAGGAGATCTTGCTTCGCTGTAACGAAGAAGAGATTACCGTAAGGCGTATGCGCATCACAATTGAGGAACTGAGACCAAAAAATGTCTAAAAGGCATGAAGTTAGGGAACATGGCTGAAGGGCATGAAGCTAATAGCCGGGGGCAACGCCCCGGTTAAGTGAAGGTTTTAGTCCTGACCCTGAAAAGGTCTGTCGGGAAATTTGTCTTGTCCCCGAAAGGGACGAAGTCAATAGCCGGGGACAGCGCCCCCGGAAAGGTCAAACCGTTCCCGGCCCTGAAAGGGTCGAACCTCGTGAAGCCAAAAATGGCGCAATCCAGAAGGGTTGGATTTACGTTGCCGCTATGTCTTTAGAGTTAAATCGTTCGACCCTTTCAGGATCGGCAATTTAGATTTCACCTAGCCGTGGGCGTCGCGCAACGCTCGCCCACGGCTATTGAATTCATCCCTTTTCCGGGATGGGATCAGTAATGCTTCCAATGCCGGGAGTCTGAAACAGGCTCAGCTAGACCCGAGTATTTATGGCTGAAGAAGTAATTCATATTGACGCCACCAAACCGCTGGTCCGCATCGCTATGATTCTGGCTCTGGGACTGGCCCTGCTGGGATCGTGGTTTGTCGTGCGTTGGTATATCGGCAATACACTGGCCGAGTATCAAAACGCCGAGGAAAACGGACTTGCAACAGTAAGACGAGCTGTATCCCTGGCCCCCAGCGATCCGCTTACTCACTGGCGACTGGGGGCAATCGCCCAGAGACAGTTGTCGCCGGATCAGCTCCATCAGGTGGTCGGTGAGTTTGAAAAGGCAGCCAGCCTTTCGCCGAATGACTACCGGTTCTGGATGGCATTTGGTACCGCTCTCGAGCAATGGGGCGAGGTCGAGCGCGGCGAAAAGGCGCTCCGGCGGACGACGGATCTCGCACCTTCCTACGCTTACCCTCGGTGGTATCTCGGAAATCTGCTCTTACGCAGCGGTCGTTATGATCAAGCCTTTGCCGAACTTCGTCGCGCGGCCGACGCCGATCCTGACCTGAGATCTCAGCTACTTAATCTTGCGTGGGCAGTCTACAACAAGAACCTGGACGCATTCGTTGAGGCGGTGGGCAACTCCGCGAGTGCGCGAGCCGAGTTGGCTGCGTATCTCCTGGGAAGACAGAGGTTCGAAGATGGGATTCTCTTATGGCAACGTCTGAACGAAGCCGAGAAACGAGCAAATCGGGCCAAGGGTGAAGCCATGGTCGGCGCTCTGGTTACGGCCAAGCGTTTTCATCAGGCGGCTGAGGTGGCAAATGATCTGGTCCCCGCCGCCGCCTACCGGGCCGGGGAAAGTAAGTTCGTTGATGGTGGCTTCGAGGACGACCTTATCCCTCAAACGGGAGCAGTGTTTGGGTGGCAGGTAAAATCTTTGCATCAGGCACAGGTGGGTATCGATCCGGACCGGGGTAATAACAGCAGCCGAAGTCTGCGAATAGTTTTCCAGGTGCCCTCTCGTCTGGACTCGATGAGCGTCGCTCAACTCGTGCCAGTCAGGCCGGACACTCAATACGATTTTGAGTGCTTCGTAAGATCTCAAGATCTGCAGAGTGCTTCTACTCCTCGAATTGAGATTATCGATGCTACTGAAGGACAAGGGGTGATAGCCTCGGATCAAGCCCCAACCGGAAGTACGGATTGGCAGCGAATCGCTTTCGGCTTCAAGACCGGAGCAAAGACTGAGGCTGTGACGGTGAAGATTATTCGGACTTCCTGCCCTGAGGATCCGGTTTGTCCGATTTTTGGCACAGTGTGGTATGACGACTTCAATCTCAAGCGCAGAAGTTAGCTCCCCGGGGGATGCGAATGTGGAGACCTCCGGTCCCAGGACGGAAGCTCCTATTCCGAAACCCGTTGAGCCACCGGTTTATCGCGTCCAGCATACGTTGGCGAGCAGATTTATTTTCTTGAACCTTTGCGTCGCCATTGTTCTCTCAGCCCTGGCTTTCGGAACCGTACATTACTGGGCCCTGATCCTTTTCAGCTTTGGTGCCTTGGCCACTGTGGTCCTCTGGGTCATCGACGCCTGGAGTTTGGGAAAGCTGCGCATCAGTCGAAATTCTTTGCAGATACCACTGCTCGGAATGTTGGCACTGGGTCTGATCCAACTCCTGCCCCTGCGCGATCCTGCTGCCACGGGTGCGCTAATGGTACCCGCATCCAGAGCTCTTTCTTTTGATCCTTACTCAACCCGAATGGTGCTGGCGCAGGTAGCCACATTGGTAATCTATTTCGCCGCCACCCTGGTATTCACAGATTCACCTCATCGATTAAGATTACTGGTTAGAACGATAATCATTTTTGGTTTCTTCCTGGCAATCTTTGGATTGACGCAGTCTTTTGTAAGCCCAACCAGAGTCTACTGGGTTCGTGAACTCGCCCAGAGCACCGCCTTTGGTCCCTTTATCAACCGACACCACTTCGCGGGTTACATGGAGCTGACGCTGGGATTACCCCTGGGTTTGCTTTTTGCCGGGTCGTTGGAGAAAGAGAAAAGGTTTGTCTATCTCTTCGCGGCCCTCCTGATGGGCGTGGCGTTGATTATGACCAACTCCCGGGGTGGCATTATTAGTGTAGTGGCGGAAATACTGTTCCTGGTGGCGCTTACCATTTTTCGCAAGCGCAAGAGACGAGTACCACAAGACACGGCGCAGCGCATCAGATCTGCGGCCCTGCGGAGCGCGCTCGCGCTGGCCTTAATTGTCGGACTTTTTGCCGGAGTTGTGTTGCTCGGTGGCGAGTCAGTGTTGAGCCGGTTGGTGGGCACGGTGAATTCGGACGATCCGACTACTGGACGCGCTCACTTTTGGAGTGTGACCACAGACATAATCAAGGCTCAGCCATTTCTCGGCACGGGTTTGGGGGCTTTCGCAGTTGTCTACACTCGGTACGATTCGCGCAACGGCCTCTATCGATTGGAACAAGCGCACAACGATTACCTGCAGGTTTTATCAGACGGCGGAATCGTGGGAGCTGCGCTGGGACTCTTCTTCATCGTGACGTTGTTCCGGATGGGGTTCGCCCGCCGGGAATCTCGCGATGAGTTTAGAAGCGGAGTAGCGGTCGGCGCGCTGGCCGGATGTTTTGCCGTGCTGGTCCATAGTTTTTTTGATTTCACGCTACATACAACTTCTAATGCTCTTCTGTTTCTGGTGTTGACCGCGCTTGCAACTATGAATGGTCGCTTAGAGCAACCCAGCGCTCCGCGAAGACGACGGCGGCGTAGTCAGCACACCAGTGCCCAGCCGACAATGATTAGACCGTGACCCAAATCCCACTCAAGGTAGTTGGGTCCTGGTTCATATCGAGTCATTAAGGAGATGCAACACGTGGCTTCGGCGGCTTCTGCAAAAATTGATGTGGATGGTGATAAGTCTTCGCCCGGCTATTCATCGGTTCCCGGTCTCTGCCTTGCAGCGACTTTGAAGTACGGCAAACCGGATGCGCTGAACCATAAGATTGGCGGCGAGTGGATCAATTTGAGCGGGGAGACAGTAGTGGGACGGGTTCGGGATGTTGCGCTTGGGCTTGCGGCCATGGGAATAAAACGAGGAGATCGGGTGGCGCTCCTCTCTGAGAACCGTGCGGAATGGTCAATCACGGACTTGGCCATTCTGAGTCTCGGTGCGATCAACGTCCCCATTTACACCACCCAGGCTATCGATCAAATCCGCTACATTCTGACCGACTCCGGCGCCCGCGCCATCTTCATCTCGAACCGCCAGCTTTACCAACATGCTCGCCAGGCGCTCGAACGTTTAGGCTTCCTCGATAACTTGATCTTCTTTGACGCTGAGGGATCTGAGGGTATTGAGCGGGCAATGAGTCTTGATGCTCTGGAAGAAGAAGGCCGCGAGCAGGCGCGCCACACCCCCGGGGCGTTCGCCGACTCCCTGAGTGCGGTTCGGCCACAGGATCTGGCGACGATAATTTACACCTCCGGCACTACGGGCGAGCCGAAGGGCGTGATGTTGACCCATAACAACTTCATTTCGAACGTGCTGGCCATTTCCGATGGACTACCTATCTCGTCGAGCGATGTAGCTCTATCAGTTCTTCCTTTGTCGCACATCTTCGAGCGCACCGGGTTCTATGTCTTCTGTTACAACGGAATGTCGGTCTACTACGCATCATCCTTCGATCAGGTAGGCGAGAATCTGCGCGAGGTTCGGCCCACAGTCATGACAGCCGTGCCGCGCCTTTTCGAAAAGGTTTACCACCGCATTGTGAAGAAAGGGATGTCGGAAAAGGGCTGGAAACGCAAAGTGTTTCTGCGCGCCCTGGCAGTAGGACAGCGGTACGCTGAGTTGAAAGACAAGGACCAGCGGGTGCCGAATACCCTGGCCCTGCAGCAGAAGATTGCCAGTCGTGTGGTGTTCTCCAAATGGAGGGAGGGCGTGGGAGGGCGATTGCGATATTTCGTCTCCGGCGGTGCGCCCCTCTCTCCCGCGCTTTCCTATTCATTTCTCGCTGCGGGGATTCCGGTGCTTCAGGGTTACGGCGCCACGGAAACCTGCATCGTTTCGGCAAACCGGCCTGACAGTAATCACGTCGGCTCCGTCGGCTTGCCCTTTGCCGGGATTGAATTGACCATTGCCGAGGATGGCGAAATTCTGGTTCGTGGCCCCAATGTGATGCAGGGTTACTATGGTCAACCCGAAGCCACAGCAGCCGTCATGAAGGATGGATGGTTTGCGACCGGAGACGTTGGGCATCTAGATGAGGTCGGACGTCTTTATATCACCGATCGCAAGAAGGATCTGTTCAAGCTCTCGAATGGCAAGTATATCGCGCCGCAGCTAATCGAGAGTCTGCTCAAGCAGAGTGAGTTTGTTAGTCAGGTGGTGGTGGTGGGCACGGGTCGCAAGCAACCTGCGGCGCTGATCGTACCCGAATGGGAAGCCGTGAAGCAGGAACTCTCCGCGCAGGGAGAAGATGTTCCTCAAGGCCGTAATGAACTCAGCCAATTCCCGCCAGCAATCAAAATAGTTCAGCGCGACGCTGCCGCACTGACCCGCGAGCTTGCCGACTATGAGCGCATTCGTCGCATTGCGCTGTTGCCGGATGAGTTCACTATCGATAAGGGAGAGTTAACTCCTACCTTGAAAGTGAAGCGGCGAGTCATCGACGAAAAGTTCGGTGAGTTGATCGAAGAGCTTTATTCTTAAGCCCTTTTGCGCACCGAGACCCATGGTGTAAGTTTCCAAACAAATTCCGGTGAGGGGTTCGACTTATAACCATCCTGCTTGGTTGGATTGATGACTCCTAATCATGGCGGCGTATAGTCGCGAAGTGGTTAGGAGTCTTTCTGTAATACGGACAGTGGCCGCCTTCAGCTGTCTTGTCAGATTGCTGGCGGTGCTGGGCTTTTTGCTCAAGAAGAGTCATGCAGAAAATCATTCTCATCGGTTTAGCTGGTCTGGTTGGAACGCTGTGCAGATACTGGCTTTCCGGTTTAGTCGCACGCCAGTTCGGCGAGACCTTCCCGTGGGGGACCCTTGTTGTGAACGTCTTGGGCTGCTTTTCAGCCGGGTCTCTCTTCTACCTAATGGAGGAACGGTTTCAGGTGAGTCCCACGTTGCGGACCATAATTTTTATCGGGCTTCTCGGGGGCTTCACCACCTTTTCTTCCTTCGGTCTTCAAACTTTTACCTTGTTGCGGGAAGGGGAATTCGCACTCGCCACTTTGAACGTCACTCTTTCCAACGTGCTCGGGTTGCTGATGCTGTGGGCGGGATACAGTTTGGTAAAGGCTCTGTGAGGGGACCTTGAGAAAGCCCTAGCGATCCAGTACAACGCCGGTGGCCTGTAAAATAATGAACCTAATCTAGCATTTACGTTAGGGACGCGTGTAATTGTGAAAATCTTCCTTGCCGCGAGCTTGGGGCCCACCACCGAAATACTCCTCGCGCTGTTCTTAATGCTCCTGACTGCCAAGCTGGCGGCCGAACTCTTCGCGCGATTACGGCAGCCCACTGTGGTGGGTGAAATTCTTGCCGGAGTGATTATTGGTCCTAGCGTGCTCGGCTTGGTAGCGCCTTCTGAGTTTGTAAGCATGCTCGCCGAAATTGGGGTCATCCTCCTCCTGTTCACCGTTGGTTTGGAGACGAAACCCTCGAGCATCTTTCGAGTAGGCAAGACCGCTGCTCTGGTTGCCGTTCTGGGCGTCATCCTGCCTTTTTTGGGTGGCTGGCTGTTGATGAGAGCGTGGGGTAGCACAAACATTGGTGCGCTCTTTGTGGCTACTGCGTTAGTAGCCACTTCAGTAGGCATCACCGCCAGAGTGCTCGCCAGCTTGAATCTCCTTAACACGCCCGTGGCGCGCATTATACTCGGCGCCGCAGTCATCGACGATATTCTTGGACTGCTGGTGCTATCAGTCGTTTCCAGCACTTCGGCGGGGACTATCAATTATTGGGAGATTGGTACCACAGCTCTGTTGGCACTTGGATTCACCGCGTTCGTTGCACTCATCGGGGCTCGGGTAGTAACCCGAGTGGCGCCGCGCATCCACAACTTACATATTAGCGAGTCACTCTTTATAGCCGGACTGGTTCTCTGTCTAGGTTTGGCGGTGGCAGTATCTTTTATCGGAGTCGCCGCGATCATCGGTGCATTCCTGGCGGGCATGGCTCTTGCCGAGGCCACCGAAGGTGACGATCGCTTGCACACCCAACCGAACGGCGTGATGGAATTCCTTGTCCCCTTCTTCCTCGTCAACATCGGCATGCAGCTTCAGCTGTCGGTCTTCCGCGACTGGTCGCTAGTCTGCCTAGCGCTCGCCGTCACGCTGGTTGCGCTCGTGACGAAGTTAATTGGCTGCGGCGTATTCAACCAGCGCCTGGTCTCTCGGATTGAAGCGAGCCGCGCAGGTTGGCGTGGGCATGATGCCGCGCGGTGAGGTCGGGATTGTGGTCGCTCAGATCGGACTCAGCCTCGGAGTGATCGAGGCGCGGCTTTATGCAGTGGTGTTCTTTATGTCAGTGGCCACAACCTTGATCGCACCGCCCTTGCTTACCGTGCTCTTCAAGAGCGAGCTACGCGCTAGAAACATCTCTCCAGTGAAGCCGTTTCAGATATAGTTAACACCTTATCAAGTCCGAGTTCACGCGACAGCACTAGGCTGACTACTCTTAACACGCCTGCTGGAGGTCAACATGCGAAGCAAACGGAAGTTCGGATTGGTTTTGTCTGTAGTTTCTGTCTTTTGCCTGCTCCCGGCGAGCGATGGGTTGGGCCAAACAGTTGCGACAATCAAACCTCCACCGGCGGTCGAGGGTGAAGCTGCGATCGAAACAGTTGCTTCCGCCGTTTCGCCCAAAGACCGCTCCGACACGGAGCGCATCGGCGTGCTCGAAGAAACGCTGCGCCAACAAGGCTCGCAATTGGATGAACTCCGAAAGCTGTTGGTAGAACAGCAAGAGACGATCAGGCTGCTGGCAGGGAAGTTGGCCGGCGGCGCGCCCGCTCCCGCGAGAGAAGATCTGACAGTTAACGCGAAAGCGAGTGCGGAACCTGGAAGCCCACGAATGGCAGTTGATCCGCAATCATCTCCGACTGATGACCGGTTGAAAAAGGTCGAGGCTCGCTTGGCAGAAATCGGACCAGTGAAATTCAGCGGCGACATACGTCTGCGGTCTGAATCGTTTTTTGGACTATCAAACATCCTGGCCAGCGGCAGTATTCCGGGAGCGCTAGGCAATGATATGAGTCCGCGTCACCGAGTGCGCCTTCGCGCGCGACTCGCGGTGCGGGGGACGATCGGCGAGGAGTTTGACTGGGGGTTACGCATCGCAACTGGCAGCTTCGCTGATAATATCTCGACCAACCAGACCCTTACGGATTTTTTCAACCGGAAACCTTTCGCGCTTGATCAAGCCTTCATTACCTATAGGCCGCGTCGAGTTCCTGGCTTGCGACTCCAGGGAGGTAAGTTTGAGCCGCCGTGGATGTCTACTGAGATGACAATTGACAACGATCTGCAAGTCGAAGGTTTAAACGAATCCTATTCGCGCTCATTCAAGAATTCCACGGTCAAGGACCTTACATTTGTCATGTGGCAACTGCCCATGTTGGAGCGTAACTCTGCTTTCGTGCGCAACCTCGATGGCACAATCAATATCGAACAGTCGCGCCGCGATGGGCGTGATCTAGCGCTTTTCGGAGCCCAAGTCCGCACGCTCCTGGAACCGAACGCCAAAACAGCACTCACTTTTTCGATAGCGGATCTTTATTTCTCTGGGACGCAGTTCATTTCCCCTATCCAGGTCTTCGGCAGCCAGTTCCTGCTTCCGTTAACCTTCACAATCCCCGCCACCGGTGCAACGCCTGCACAAATTGTGACCACACAAGTGTCCGTGCCACGTGATCTCCTGGTGGCGGGCAATGGGAACTTGGGGTTATCCACAGCCAGTAACAATGCTGTTAATCGTGACGGGCGACTCGCCTCAGGCTTCAACCTTATAGATCTAATAGCTCGTCTTGAGTTCAAACACAGCCAGCGGTTTCCCGTTACAATCCTTTTGAATTTTGTGACCAACACACAGACGCGTGACGTTGTCAGGGCTGGGCCCGGAGGCGCTGATTTGGTTCTCCCTAATCACGAGAACCAGGGCTTCTGGGGTGAAGTTCAAGTGGGGCAAACGAGAGCACGCGGTGACCTGTCGTTTGGCTACACGTTTATGCGACTGGAAAAAGATGCGGTGTTAACGCCTTTCAATATGTCCGACATAACCCAGCAGTCCGACATGCGCGCACACCGGTTAGCTTTCTCCTATGCAATGGATCCGCGTGTAACATTTTCCATAACCGGTATCGTTACACAACGGACGAACGGATTGCTGGGTCCTTTTTTACCGACTCCACCGGGCTCATTGAATCGCGCGACGACACGGCTGCAATTCGACACCTTGTTTAGGTTCTGAAGTCAGGAGCCAGAAGTCAGGAGTCAGGAATGAGGGGTGAGGAGTCAGGAGCGGAGACAGGGGGGCCTACGGTAGTTTGCAAGTGTTTCGAATCCCGAAGGGATTTAAGTCAATAGCCGTGGGCGAGGGGTTGTGCGACGCCACAGAGGAGCAGAGTTAAGATTCCTGACCCTGAAAGGGTGAAACCAGGCCCGAGAATTTGACCCCTTCAGGGTCAGGCTTGGTACTTCGACAAACCGTGGGCGTCGCGCAACGCTCGCCCACGGCTATTAACTTCTCCCTCCGGGATGATGCTGAACCCCGCACCTACCGAGCTACCCTTCCTCTTTAGAAACATGCCTGTAAGTTATTGATTCTATTACAGGCGAAAAAATGTTTCTAACTTGATATTTGCTCGCCGCTTCGGCGAGCTGGAAAGCTGTCCTGTAAATCATCCGAATCCGGTCTCCAAGTCGCCCTCTCTTAATCAAGATTTAAGTTGACAGTAACAGCCAGTTAGGATTCAGCGGGCACAATCTGCCTCAGGTACTCGTTACTGGTCCTTCGCGTAAGCGACACGTTGACATTTCGTGGACTGAATTTCCTGTGCTGCGGCGCTGATTCTGGGGGAGTGAGCGCGGTAGCTGAAACGGGAGAGGAGATCGCCAGTGTTGGGTATTCCCGCCAGCGACACCCGACACGCCCGAAGGATTCCAGCAACTCGGGTGTGTTGCGGCCCCAAAATGCTCCTTTCAGCCCCGGCGGTTTGCCGACCTGCCGGGGCTTTTTTTCGAATTCCAGCCACTTCCCAAGGAATCTTGCTCGCTTTCTACGTGCTACTTTTCATGCTCCATGCAAGCATGCGAAGGCTTCCGCCATTTGACTGCGGTTTGAATTCTCTACGCAGACGAAAGCAGCTTCTTTTTCGCTTTCCAGTTCACTTTACACAGAAATCGAATCCGGCCTTAAGCAACTGCAAGTTCAGAGTGATGTCAGACCATATTCAGTTCATGTTCAGATGGACATTCGTCCGCCGCTCGGCTATATTGCGGATTCTTCGAACAACAATTCACCAATGGGGTCGAAACTCTTAAGATGGGCCTGCTAAATTTCCTGCCAAAAGAGGAACAGTATTTTGCCCTTTTCATACAGATGACTGTCTATATCACCGACGCTGCGCGCGAGCTCAAGGAAATGCTGGCGGACAAGAACCATGATTTCGTGGAATATATGCGGCGCATCAAAGGCCTGGAACACGCCTGTGATGAGTTAACGCACAGCATTGCGACTCGTCTCAACAAGTCTTTTATTACTCCTTTCGACCGCGAAGACATTTACATGATGTCTACCGCGCTCGACGATATTGTCGATCTCATAAATGATGCCGCCAGGTCAATTGTTGATTATGACGTTAGGGAGATTAAGGATTACGCAAAAGATTTCGCCGATGTAATCGTTCGCATGGCGGAACAACTTCGAGAAATCGTTTCCACGCTAGAGAAGCCTAAAAACATCACGCCGCGGCTGGTGGAGATCCACCGTTTGGAGAATGAGGGCGACGATATTTACCACGCCGCGATTGCAGAGCTCTTTCACGAGGAGCGCGATCCGCTGACTGTGCTGAAATGGAAAGAGGTTTACGAAAAACTGGAAGCCGCCGTCGATCGTTGTGAGAATGTCGCTAACATCATCGAGAGTGTGGTTATCAAGCATACTTAGGATCGGCGAGCTTACTTCACCTTATGACAATTGCCCTCGGGTTAATCATCTTCATCATCCTCATTGCTTTTGTCTTCGATTACACCAACGGTTTTCACGACGCTGCTAATTCGATAGCCACCATCGTATCCACCCGCGTTCTCCCGCCCGGCATGGCGGTCATTTGGGCGGCATTCTTTAATTTTGTCGCCTTTGCCGTGCTTGGAACGCGCGTAGCTAAAACAATTGGTGGCGACTTGGTCCGTATTGAACTCGTCGCCGAAGACATGCGGCTCTACATGTTGCTCGCCGGTTTGCTGGGGGCAATCTTCTGGAATCTCGTTACCTGGTATATCGGACTCCCTACGTCCAGCTCGCATGCGCTTATAGGCGGCTATGGTGGTGCGGCCATTGTTGCGTACGGCAGTTTTGTCGGCATTCTAAAATCCGAGGGTTGGACGAAGACAATCATCTTCATAGTCGCTTCGCCGCTTATCGGCATGACGCTAGGGTTCCTCAGTATGGTGGCGGTGCATTGGATTTTTCGACGCTCGTCGCCTCACAGCGTGGACAGATTCTTTCGAAAGGGACAACTGGTATCTGCTGCTGCCTATTCACTCGGTCACGGCGGCAATGACGCACAGAAGACGATGGGCATTATTACCGCGGTGCTTGTAGCAGGTGGAATGCTGGCCTCCGGACCGGGTGGCAAGCTCCCTGAGATTCCCCTTTGGGTAGTTCTTTCAGCGCACGCGGCGATCGCGCTCGGTACACTGTCAGGCGGCTGGCGCATTGTGCATACGATGGGCTCGAAGATCACGAAACTGAAACCTGTCGGCGGCTTCTGTGCTGAAAGTTCGGGCGCCCTGGCCCTGGTCGGCGCGACGCTCGCGGGAATTCCTGTTTCTACCACTCATACAATCACCGGCGCCATTGTGGGGGTCGGCTCAACACGCAGACTCTCAGCCGTCAAGTGGGGAGTGGCGCGCCGTATAGTCTGGGCGTGGGTCCTCACGATTCCAATGGCTGGGATCATTGCAGCGCTCTCATTCCTAATTATCCGGACCATCCATCAAGTAGCGAACTAAAGCGTTCCTCAAACAGTCGTAAGCATGTGCCTCAGAACCATTGAATGTCGCGTAAAGAAGATCAAAACCAAATGGGAAGCTGCACTGCTGAAGCGCGCCGCATCTGGCTTAGTCTTGAACTAGCCAAGAAGCCAGTGCAGTGTCTCAAGTATCTCATTGTTCACGAATTAGCCCATCTGATTGAGCGACATTACAACGACAACTTCGTGGCGATATGGACACACCTGCCGCAGTGGCGACTGAATCGTCAGGAGCTAAATTCCGCTCCTCTCGCGTGAGACTTGGAGCTACTGATATCTCAGAGATGCGGGAACGGAGATGCGGAACAGATATTCGTATGCGTTGTCATCCGAACGAAGGGTGAGACAGAGGCAGCGACCAGATGCAGAGTCGGCAGAAGTGACCTAAGAGGAACGTCTCAACCAGCGCCGGAGGCGCGGCAGAAGGTAGCCAGAGGCAAGCGGCTTTGCGCGCAGCCCCTGGTATCAAGTCCGACAAAATACAACCGCGCCCTGAAAAGGGCGAACCTGATTGGCGGCACTAATGAAGATAAGAACATTGCGTTTCTGCGGTAACTCGCTCCCTACGTTCGGCTAAAGCTCTTCCGAAGACAAAAAAATGTGGGTACGGTGATGTGCAGGCCCGTTCGCACTCTTAGCGGGCATCGGGCCAGCTGTGCCGTGCTGCTGGCTTTGTCACTGATTGGGCCTTTCCTCGATCACTTCGAGCATCATGGCCCAACCGTTCGAGCGTGGCATGGATGGCAAAAACCATCTCCTTAAAATCATTTAGCTCGCGAGGAGACCTTTCCTTGGCCGCGAATAATGCGGTAGCAATCTCGCCACTGAGCTCATGTGAAATTGCCATAGAGTTACCTGCATTCAAGCGCAGTTTGGGTACCTTAAAGTTGTTGCCGAGCGGAGGTGCATTTTACACACCACCTGTTACGGACATGTTAATTTCGTGTTAAATAACCCAGCCGCATCTCTGCTGCACTTATTCTCTCCTTCACCGATCTAATTCACCCGCAGTAACAAACATTTAAGGTGCAATTCACAGCGCCTTAACCTCTCGTCGTTAAAGTCCACTCTTGAAACTCAACACCGAATACCAATCAAGCATTGAAACTAGCTAACGTCCGTTAGGAGGCGAGCCCATTCAAGCAATCGCGTCTTATTCACAAACGACAGGAGACATAGTTATGCACAGCAGATAATCCCAACGGCAACCTCGCGTTTCTCTAATACTGTTTGCTCTTGGTGCACTGGTTTCGTTCCAATTTTCAGGCGACGCGGTTCTGGGCCAGTCAGGCTCGACCGGAACACTGACAGGGGTTGTTCAGGATCCAAATGGCGCCGCGTTACCGGGGGTCGCTATCATACTCAAGAATGTTGGCACTGGTGCGACGCGTACCATTACCACTACCGAAGAGGGACGATGGACCATGCCAGGTTTGGCCGTCGGAACCTACGAGATCACTTACGAGCTTGCCGGCTTTAAGAAGCGAGTCAGAGAACAGGTTGAGGTGGAGGCGAGCGTCCCACGAACGCTTGAAGACAAGCTTGAAATCGGTGAAGTGGGGGCAACTATCAACATCGTGGAAGGTGCTGCTTTGGTCACCCCGGAGACGGCCACCACGTTTCGACAGCTATCAGCGGATGAGTTGGTATCGGTTCCCACCTCGACTCGCAGTTTTACCCAACTACTGTCAACTGAGGCTGGAGTAAACACGGAATTGTCGCCTGTGCTGACAAACGGAAATGGCAATTAGTCGCCCTCCGTCAATGGCACACGTACTACCAGCACGAGCCTTTTCTTCAACGGCGTGGACGCCACCAATATCACCTCAAACGAAGGTTCCTTGAATGACAATATCGCACCGGCTCCGGAAACCCTCCAAGAGGTGAAGCTGCAGACCAGTCTTTACGACGCTTCGACTGGGCGTTCGGGCGGCGGTAACTTTCAGCTGGTTACCAAGAGCGGCGGTAATAATTTTAATGGGACCGCCTATTACTACATCCAGAACGAGAAGTTCAACGCCAACGACTTCTTTTTCAACAAGGAAGGCATTGACCGGCCGAAAGCGCGGCGCAACGAGGGGGGCTTCACAATCGGCGGACCTATCGTCAAAGAAAAGTTCTTCTTCTTCGGCGGCTACCAGTACACAAACGCTATCACCGGCTTCGTGCCGACGGCCAGAAGCACATCGGTGCTGCCAAGGGCTTTGGGACGGATTAGTGGGCTCGAACGGCCCAGAATCTCGCCGACGCCTTCAATGCGGACAATGGCTGCACCATTGGCGTGAACTGCCTGTCAGCCGCTGACATTTCGCCTGTGGCATTGCGGCTATTTAACTTAATGAACCCGGCAACGGGAGACTTCATTATCCCATCGCCGCGTACCGATGCCCGCCTTATCGGCGTTGATCGCGCCGGCGCGCGAGCGTTTCAGTTTGGCAACGCACCGGGGGTTGTTAGTCGCACATTGCGAGAGAACAATCCGCTGGTCCAGCAACTCAACGTGCGCCCCTCTGAGTTTGAGCAGCACCAGTTCACCACTCGTCCTGACGGGCGGCTAACTACGAGCAATACGCTGAGCGGCACCTTCTTCTTCAGTAACTTCCCGGCACTTGACTCCTTTCCGGATCCGTCAAGCTTGATCTCGCCCTTTGTGCTGCGCCGCGCCGATCGCAACCGTACGTTTGCTATCTCCGACCAGCACGTCTTTGGTCCGACTCTCATTAATGAAGCACGCTTCGGCTTCTTCCTGCTGAACAACACGAGGACTCTCGACGAGCCGTTCCTGTCGCAGGAACTGACCAGCGAGGCAGTAGGGATCGGCAACCCGGCGCTTCTATTTGATGACAGCCCTGGCACCCGACGCCTCGGACACTTTATCGGCAGACCCGGAACTAATCTGTCGCAGTTTTCCTTTGGTGGACCAAACGACTCTTTCAACCGTCGCAAGCAGCAAACTTACAGCTTTGCCGACAATGTCACGTGGATCAGAAATAATCACACGTTTCGCTTGGGTGGCGACTACAAACGTCATCAGTACGACTCAAGTTTGCCGGAAGAACAGGCGACGGAATTTGAAAAGTTTGACAGCATCACGCAGCTCCTGACGGGCAACGCCACCGAGGCCGACACGCAGTTCGGAATTACTGAGAAGAGCTTCCGGTTCCAGGATTTCAGCGGCTATATAGCGGACGACTGGAAAGTCTCCCGCAAGCTGAGCCTGAACCTCGGCCTGCGTTACGAACTCTTCATGTGGCCGACTGAGAAACAGGGCCGCATCGGCAACTTCGACTTTTCCAGCTTCCAGCCCTGTTTCTCGCAGACGGGCGGAACCCTCGCGCTTTGTGACAGTCCGTCGTCGGGCTTCATAGTGCCAGACAACGTGCAGCTGACCGGACTCAGTAATGTGGACGGGGCGATTGCGGCGACGGCTCGTGCCGGCAACCAGCACACACTCAACGGGCAAGATACAAACAACTTCGCCCCGCGAATCGGATTTGCCTATTCCCCGCTCGACTCAAACCGCATGGTATTTCGCGGTGGCTTCGGTTTCTTCTACGACCGGCCCAGCGCGGCTTTCATCAACACCGTCTTCAGTAACTATCCGTTTCTGAGAGAAATTGAAATTACCGTGCCGTCCGGCAACGTGCCAATCACAACTGCTTTCTCAGCGCAGCCGACCACGCTGCCGCTTAGCAACTGGCTGCCTTTTCGCATCACCCGGGCTTCCGGTACCGGTGGCACTTACGTCATCCGCGACAACACGGGCGTCGCGTTCGACGCGCGAGGCAACATGAGTAGTGCCGCCAACCTCGGCAACATCGCCGAGACCTTTGAGTTTCGCGCCGTGGATCGCAATCTTAAAACTCCCTACGTCCAGCAGTGGAACCTGGGGGTTCAGTACGAGATCAACAAGAGCATGCTGTTTGAGGCCCGCTACGTCGGCACACGCGGCAGGAATCTGTTGCAGGCCGTCGCTTTCAACCAGGGATTTGATCTTAACGACACCAACACGCCGGACCACATCTACGAGCGTTTCAATCTGGCTTACCTCGCGGCTGGCGCACCTAACGGCCCGCTTAACGCAGGGTTGAGCGCGCGTGACCGAGGGATCGGTCGTGCTTTCGGGTTCTCGAACCCTTATGTCGGCGGCCTCGCGGCGTCCTGCACGCCCGCCGGCGTTTTGACCTTTGCCGCTGGCACGCCGATCGACTTGAATTTGGCTAACCGAATTACCTGCACCGCCAACGCGACGCCCGGAGCAACTGCGGGCACTATTGGCGGCGGTCAGGTAATCAACTTCGAGGCTCGTGTGCCAATCCTCGGCTTTAACGTGCCCGAAGCATTGCAGCTGCTGTCAAACGGGGAATCGAGTTATCACGGCGCACAATTCAGTCTGAGCCAACGACTGACTCGTGGCCTCCACTTCAACGCGGCCTACACCTGGTCCAGGTCGATTGATACAAGCTCAAGTGATCCGGGAAGTACGGCTGGTTCCGGTAAGCCGGACGTGCCTAACACTGGCTTTGTGGTGCAAGGCGACCTGCGTAATCTCGATGCGAATCGCGCCGTCTCCGATTATGATCGTACGCATCGCTTTAGTCTTAACTTCGTTTATGATATCCCGGCATTCGGCCCGGGCGGTAAGTTCTTTACCGGCTGGCAATTCTCAGGCTTTTTCCAAGCACAGACCGGGACGCCCTACAGCATCTTCTCTCCAGAACCTGAAATTCAAACCGCCACGCAATACTCTGATTTGGTGCGCGGTTCCGGCGGCCTCTATCGGCTTGGCTTCGGGAGGCCGGCGCTTTGCGGTGACTTGGACCAGCAAGGTTCTGACATCACTGAAGGGGCGTTCAATCGCTCGGCTCTTTGCTCTCCTTTAGGGCAAAACGGAAGCCTTGGACGCAACGTTCTGCGAGCCCCATCACAGTCCAGGTTTGACCTTGGGATCGTAAAGCGCACGAAGCTCACGGAAAACGTAGCCGTCGAACTCGGTTGGGACGTCTTCAACGTCTTCAACCGAGCAAACTTCGCTTCGCCGGACTTTGAGTTGGGTAGTCCGGACTTCGGGCGCATAACGAGCACGGTTGGCGGACCGCGCGTGATGCAGTTCAGAGCCAAGCTGAAATTCTAACCATAATCGGGTTCGGCATCGTTCATCCGCCGGCGCGGACGAACGATGCCAAATCGGCGAAGCTCTAAACCCAAACCGAGTCAGATATCAAAGAGTTTAATATGGTGCTTGACGAGACATCACTCGTCGATCGGAAAGACGAAAACCCGCCGACGGAAGATGTCTATGATGACGGTTTTCTCCGTGTCGAACACAAGAACTACTATGTCGCGTGCGGCGGCCAGTCAATCAAGCTTCCCCGCACGGAGTTTTTGATTTTCTCCCGTTTAGCTCGTTCACCAGAGAGAATAGTGTCGGCTGAGGAACTCTGGGAATACGCTTGGGGAAATGACAAGCCCCTTAACACCGAAAGTCTGCACGTCTATATTTACCGGCTGCGAAGCAAGCTTGTGCCTTACAACCTCCGGATAGAGACTATGGTCAATGTTGGCTACAAACTACTCCTAGCCAGTTCCCATCGAGCTTAATGATTCCCGCTTTATCCGCCCACGGGCGGTCAGAGTTTATCTAGAATTTAGACGAAATTCAGACGGATGTAACAGCCCACAAGTAGGATTCAACGGAAAATCCAAGCGCACTTTAGGAGTTGCATATGTTCCTTGCCCGGAAAACACGCCGATGGCCTGCCGTACTCGCTGCCATTTCATCGGCAATACTTGGAGTTGCCTGCAACGGCGGTGGCACCCCTTCAAATACTGCGCCCACTGAATCAGCCGTCATCAAGGTCGATGGTTCAAGTACTGTCTTCCCCGTCACCGAGGCAGTCGCCGAGGAGTTCCAGAAAGAGAAGCAGGGAAAGGTACACGTGACGGTCGGTATTTCGGGGACCGGCGGCGGTTTCAAAAAATTCGTGCGCGGAGAGATTGACGTTGCTGATGCTTCGCGTCCCATACTCACCGACGAGATGGCCCAGGCGAAGGCCAATGGCATCGAGTTCCTCGAGCTGCCTGTTGCTTTCGATGCACTTACGGTGGTCGTAAACCCTCAAAATAACTGGGTGACTTCCATGACAGTAGTTGAGCTCAAGAAGATCTGGGAACCTGACGCGCAGGGCAAGATCACTCACTGGAACCAGGTTCGTACCGAGTGGCCTAATGAAAAGATCGCACTCTTCGGTGCGGGAGCCGATTCAGGCACATTTGATTATTTCACCGAAGCCATTGTCGGCAAGGCTAAAGCAAGCCGGGGCGACTACACTGCAAGTGAAGATGACAACGTGCTGGTTCAGGGAATTGAAGGTAACAAATACGCCCTCGGTTATATCCCTTACGCCTACTTTGCTCCTCACAGCAATAGGATGAAAGCAGTCGCCATTGACTGGGAAAAAAACAAGATTAAGGAACCAGTGCTACCGAGCCTTGAGAACGTGCTAGCCGGAAACTACAACCCCCTGTCGCGTCCGCTGTTCATCTACGTCAGCCGCAAGTCGCTCGATAAACCTGCCGTGAAAGAATTCGTGGAGTTCTATCTCAAGAACGTCAAGACTCTTGCTACGGAGGTCAAGTACATGCCGCTTCCCGACACGGCCTACCAAATGGCTATGGACCGGGTCCGCACCTTGCAAACCGGGACGGGCTTTGGCGGCGTCCCGGAGGTCGGACTTCCAGTGGAAGAGATCCTCAAACGACCGCCAAAATCATAAACCATCGAACGGGTGAATGACGCTTCCGCCTTCCGTCACCCCAGCGGCCAAAATAGCCATGGACGAGATACCTGTTCTGCAACATCCTGTCGCCGCTGCCGCCGACCTGGGAATGGGAACACCATCCGCGCGCACGCCTTCATCCACAAAGCGGCTGTCTCATGTTAAGGAGCGTTTTATAGAAGCGCTACTATTCCTGGCAGCCTTCTCGTCGGTTGCGATCACGGTTGGCATCGTAGGCACCCTGCTCTACGAGTCTTCGAGCTTTTTCACGCACGTTTCTCTTAAAGAGTTTCTAACCGGCACGCTCTGGACGCCGCTTTTTGCATCACCGCGCTTCGGTATCCTGCCGCTCGTCACCGGCACACTCATAACCACGGCAGTAGCTTTGGCCGTTGCGCTGCCAATCGGCACCGTGGTCGCTATCTATTTAAGCGAGTTCGCACCTTCGTATGTGCGCGAGATCATCAAACCGGCGCTCGAGCTTCTGAGCGCGGTGCCCACTGTGGTTTATGGTTATTTCGCTTTACAGTTCATGTCTCCGCTCTTGCAGAAAGTCCTACCTGGCTTGCCTACCTTCAATATGCTGAGCGCCGGAGTGGTCATGGGAATCATGATCATCCCTTACGTAAGTTCGTTGAGCGAGGACGCGATGCGCGCTGTTCCTATGTCGCTTCGCGAGGGCGCCTACGCCATGGGCGCGAACCGAATCATTACCGCTTTAAAGGTTGTTTACCCCGCTGCGTTATCAGGGATCGTTGCCTCTTATATCCTCGCCATTTCACGCGCCATTGGGGAAACGATGATCGTGGCTATCGCGGCCGGAATGCAGCCCAACCTAACGCTCGATCCACGCGAGCCGGCAGCCACAATCACGGCTTTTATCGTGCAGGTTAGCCTCGGCGATTTGCCGCACGGTAGCATCGGGTATCAATCAATCTTTGCGGCGGGTGTAACGCTTTTTATCATGACTCTCATATTCAATATCCTCGGGTACATTCTGCGCAAGCGCTTTAGAGAGGTGTATTGATTGAGCGACTTCAAGCGCATTATTGCGAAGCGCAAGCGCCAGGACTTCGTTTTCAACATCGTGGGGATAGTGTGCACCCTGGTAGGCATAGCCACGCTGGGGGCGCTTCTCGGCGATCTCCTGATGGACGGACTCACCCGTCTTAACTGGACTTTTCTTACTTCATTCCCTTCGCGCTTCGCCGAGCGTGCAGGCATTCTCTCTTCCTGGGTCGGAACGCTGCTTATAATGCTCGTGACCGCGTTTGCAGCAGTCCCGTTGGGAGTGGGCGCCGGAATATATCTCGAAGAGTATGCGCGAAAGAACTGGCTGACGAACCTTATTGAAATAAACATCGCCAACCTGGCCGGCGTACCGTCGATAATCTACGGCTTGATGGCGCTGGGATTGCTCGTCTACCAATTCAAGTTGGGTCAGAGTGTGCTAACGGGCGGGCTGACGCTCGCTTTCCTGATTTTGCCCATCGTAATCGTCGCTACGCGGGAGGCGCTAAGAACGATTCCGCAGGGTATACGCGAAGCGGCTTACGCGCTCGGATCCACGAAGTGGCAAGTAGTCAGACATCATCTCCTTCCGTATTCGCTGGGCGGAACAATGACGGGAATTATCATCGCTCTGTCTCGGGCCATTGGCGAGACCGCTCCGTTGATTACCATCGGGGCGCTTACATTTATTGCTTTCTTGCCGCCGCTGCCCCTCAAAACGCAGCCCCCATTTCTATCTCTTGAATGGTTATGGTCGCCCTTCTCCGTGCTGCCGATTCAGATGTTTAATTGGGTATCGCGTCCAGACCAGAATTTCGTTGTGAATGCCGCCGGGGCGGGATTGGTATTGATCGTGGTGACGTTGCTACTCAATGCGATTGCGATCCTGATCCGCTACCGGGTGCGCAAGCGCATCAAGTGGTGAGAAACCGGAGGCAATCAGCAAGTTTGGAAATGGGGATTGGTCGCCTAGAGTAAATGACGATGAGAGATCAATATGCTCGCCCGGAGGTTAGCCCGGATGTCGCCGTGGCGGCCAGCAGTCCTGTCGAGAGTTCGCCGAAGATCAAAGCCGAAGTGGAAGGTCTGAACTTTTTTTATGAAAAGCTGCAGGCTCTCAAGAATATCAACATGGTCTTCATTGCCAATCAGGTGACAGCCATCATTGGACCCTCGGGTTGTGGAAAGTCCACCTTACTGCGTTGTTTCAATCGAATCCATGACCTTTACCCGGAAACCCGCTATGAGGGAAAGATCATCTTGCAGCCAAGTGGTATCAATTTGATTGGCCCGGAAACGGATCCTCTGGAAATGCGTATGCGCATGAGCATGGTTTTTCAGAAACCCAACGCCTTCCCCAAGTCAGTTTTCGACAATGTGGCCTTCGGACTTCGATTGCGAGGTATTTCAGGTAAAGAACTCACGATCCAGGTTGAACAATCCCTTCGTGCCGCGGCCCTCTGGGACGAGGTAAAGGATCGGCTGCGCGAGTCTGCTTATACTCTTTCAGGGGGGCAGCAGCAGCGCCTCTGCATTGCCCGTGCACTGGCGACGGAACCGGAGATTTTGTTGTTTGACGAGCCAACGTCGGCGCTTGATCCCATAGCCACTGCCAAGATAGAAAATCTGATTTTCGACTTGAAGCGGGAGGTGACTGTTGTCATTGTGACGCACAACATGCAACAGGCAGCGCGTGTTTCTGATTCCACAGCTTTTATGTACCTGGGCGAGCTTATCGAGTTAGCGCCCACGAAGGTAATGTTTGAGAATCCAGCTATCAAGCTGACCGAAGAATACATCACGGGGCATTTTGGCTAAACTGAATTCCATGTCCGCTCAGCTCTCAAAATCAGTCGATCCGAATTCGGCGACTAGGCGACCCGGCAGCAGCGTTGAGGCGATCACCTCGCCAGTCAAGATAGGCGTGCGCCATCTCAACTTTTATTACGGTCGCGTGCAGGCTCTCTTCGACGTCTCTTTGGATATTTCGGAGCGGATCGTCACGGCTTTCATTGGTCCATCAGGCTGCGGCAAATCGACATTTCTGCGCATCTTGAATCGGATGAACGACATAATCCCGGGCACCCGAGTGGAAGGAGAGGTCTTGATTGACGGTAGGAACATCTACGCTACCGAAACCGATGTCGTAGAACTGCGGCGCACAGTGGGAATGGTTTTTCAGAAGTCGAACCCATTTCCCAAGTCAATCTTCGACAACGTAGCTTATGGATTAAGGATCAACCGAATGACCTCGAGCAAGAGTGAGCTTGAGGGATGTGTGGAACAGGCGCTCAAAGGCGCCGCGCTTTGGGTTGAGGTTAAGGATCGCTTAAAGCAATCCGCGCTGGGCTTATCAGGTGGCCAGCAGCAAAGACTATGCATAGCCCGGGCGCTCGCCATTCGTCCCGACGTTATCTTAATGGACGAACCCGCATCGGCTTTGGACCCGATGGCCACGTCGAAAATCGAGGAACTGATTGTCGAACTAAAGAAGCAGTACACGATAATAATCGTTACCCACAACATGCAGCAGGCGGCACGCGTTTCCGATATAACGGCGTTCTTCCTGCTGGGTAAGCTCATCGAAGTGAACGCAACCGAGAAGATGTTTACCAACCCCGACGAGAAGTTGACTGAGGACTACATCACGGGAAGGTTTGGGTGAAACGACATTTGATTTGTAATTTGTGATTTTTGATTTCCCCCCCCGGCAGGAATCGGAAGCTTACTGACGTGTCAGTCACCGACGAACCCGAAATCACAAGTCTAAAATCTAAACTCTAAAATCGGAAAAAACTACATGGAATACCACAGACACCTTGACGATGAGCTGAATTCGCTACGGGATCGTGTGTTGTTGCTGGGCGGCGAAGCCGAAGCAGCCCTTCAAGAGGCCATGCACTCGCTGATGGACCGGGACAGCGATCTCGCGCGCGGTGTGTTGAATCACGACGACGCAATCGATCGGATTGAAGTGGAGATCGATCGGCAATGCATAGATATCATCGCCCTCAGGCAGCCTGCCGCCCGGGACCTTCGCTTTGTCATTTCGGTAGCCAAAATGGCCCCCGTTCTGGAACGGATCGCTGATCACGCCTGTAACATCGCGCGCGCGGCCATCGATCTGAATAATGAGCCGGAGCTCAAACAGAATATCGAACTCCGGCAGATGGCCGAACAAGCTTCTGCCATGTTGCGCGCCGCGCTAGACGCTTTCACTTCCAACGACGCGCTGGAGGCGCGAGAAGTCATCAAGCGAGATATCGATATTAACGAACTTTACAATCGAGTATTTCATAACCTGATCGAGAGAATGGTATCGGAGCCTTCGACGGCCAGTCGCGACGCGCGCTTGATCTTCGTGGCCAAGCACCTGGAGCGCATCGGTGATTACGTTACCGATATCTGCGAGTTGACCGTCTATATGGCGGAAGCCGCTTTTATCAAGCACAGCAATTGAGGCTTATGGCACGTCCTATTTTGATCATCGAAGACGATCCTGATATTTCGGAGAGTCTGAAGTATAACCTCGAGCGAGAAGGCCTGCTAACCGTCGTTGCGGCTACGGGTGAGCAGGGATTGATCGAGGCGCTGAACGAACGCAATCCACCAATGCTGATTGTGCTCGACCTGATGTTGCCAGGTATGAGTGGCACAGAACTCTGCCGCCGGTTTCGCCGGGAACCCTTAACCCGACGCACGCCGATTATAATCCTGACTGCCAAGGGATCAGAGTCTGATCGGGTTGCCGGTTTGGACCTGGGCGCTGACGACTACATAACCAAGCCTTTCTCCGTCAGAGAACTCCTGGCGCGCGTGCGCGCGATCTTGCGCCGCATTGATGAAGGCGCCACCAAGACTTATGAGGACGATCACCTGATGATCGACTTCGCCGATATTCGTGTCGTCTGCGATGGTCGCAAAATTAAGCTTACCAATAAGGAATTTAGCCTGCTCTCTGTGCTAGCCAAAAGCGCCGACCGAGTAGTAACGCGGCAGCAGCTTCTGGATAACGTTTGGGGCTACAGTTATTATGGCGACGCCCGCACGCTGGATGTGCACATCAGGCGTTTGCGCCAGAAGTTAGAGACTTGTGGCAATTGCATAGAGACGGTTGTCGGAGTCGGTTACCGCTTTACTGGGTGTTCCGAGAAGCCGGAAGGCAATTGACCATACACCAGTCCTGATTCAGCCGCGGATTAACGCGGATCAGCGAAGAGAAATATAATAGGTCAACCCGAATGATGGCAGAACCCTTTTATAGTTTGTTCTTACCCGCGTGTATCCGCGTAAATCCGCGGCTTAAGAACGGCCAAAGGTAGTGAATTGTGTCCAGGCACCACAGCTTTTCGCTTGCCCTATGTGCCGCACTTGTCGGGATTATCATCCTCATTTTCTCGTTTAGCTTCACTGCATTTGTGGCAGCCACGCTTGGTTTTCTGGCGGGATACTTCCTGCTGAAGGGCCGCCACGCCAACCAACCGCGCACGTCCTCGCTCCCCGCTCAGAATGTACCCGGCTCTGCTGAGTCTCGGTCAACCGAGATCTTCGCTCTGGGTAAGCTCTTCGAGGCGACTTTGGATGAAATGCGCGAGGGGTTGCTTGTCGTCGACAACGACATGCGCGTAGTCGCTTCAAATCCTGCCGCGCACCGGCTCTTCAATTTGGCGATTGGCAGACTCGAGTCTCAGCGTTTGACGGAATTGACGCGGAACCCGGCAATCTACAGTGCGTTTCACGATACGCTCAAAGGAAATGAGCGGTCGGGCGTGGAGATCGAAACACACGACCCCGGCCGCCGCGTTTTTGATCTAAGAGTGGTGCCCTTAAGCAGCAGCGATGGTTCAAGCACTGCGGGAGCGATTGGCGTCTTCTTCGACATAACACAACTCGAAAAACTCGAGCGGGTGAGGCAGGAGTTTCTTTCGAATGTCTCCCACGAACTGAAGACCCCTTTAACAGCGATCGTGGCGTTTGTAGAAACACTCGAAGCAGGGGCACTCGATGACCGTGAAAACAGTGAACGATTCCTTGAGATAATTCGCAAGAATGCCGCGCGGATGCAAAATCTTATCGACGACATCCTCGAATTGAGTGCAATTGAAGCCGGTAATGTGGGTGTTAAGTCCGAAGAAATAGAGCTCAGTCCGCTAGTTAATGATGTGATCATGTCTCTTGCGGCGAAGGCGTCTTCGCGCGGCATTACCGTCAGCAACCAGGTGCGGCCCGACACACTTGTCTTCGTTGATCCTCGACGCCTTGAACAGATGCTTAACAACCTCGTGGATAACGCCATCAAGTTTAACCGCGATGGAGGAATAGTCACAATCGGATGCGAAGCAGACACGCGCACTCACATTCTCGTCAAAGACACCGGGGAGGGGATTCCGGCGCAGCACCTCGAACGTCTATTCGAACGTTTCTACCGGGTTGATCGAGCCCGCTCCAGAGACATGGGTGGAACTGGTTTAGGGTTGGCTATAGTTAAGCACTTGGCCCGGGCTCATGGCGGGGAGGTGAGAGTTAGTTCGGAGTTAGGGCAGGGAACCACTTTTGAGATTGATCTGCCGCAAGCAAACGGGGGTTCCGCAGGACCGGCAGTCAAGCGCGAAACCAGTTCAACCGCCGGCTATTGAAAGACCAATCTTCACGCTTTTCTTCCCCTCTGACACCCTCCGCACCGCGCTGCTCTTCCAAAGCAAAGATTCAGCCAGAATCCGCAGATTGATCGGTATGTCGGGCGATTTGCAGTCTCCCTTGAGCGGGCTTTCATAGTGAGCGAGCAACGGCATCTCGGCACAACAAAAGTCACAGGCAGCCAGATGGTATCTAATGAGAGTCATGATTTCAGGCGAGAGGGCCTGGAAAAGACACGAGAGTAGTAGATTAGACGAAGGGCAAGCGGTTGTCTTTGTAAACGAGGTAAACGTGTTTACGCTTGAGGCTTTCATTTGAACCCCTGATGCCGCACGAATTCGGACTTCGATACTCCAATCTGCCTAAACAACGAAGAGCCAGGGGCATTGGCGGTTCGCCTAACGGTGAAGGAGCTCACTTATTCAACAGCAGGAAAGATCTAATTCATATCTAATTCCAGAGATTTTCGCCTCCCGCCCAAACTATTTCCCCAATGTTATCAATGCTTTCGGGCAGGTGTAAAAAGATGTTGCCCATTATTTAAAATCTTGCTAAGATAGGCCCCGTTAAGTCAGAGGGCGCCGGCTCTTTTGACTCTTTCTTTCCAGGAAGAACTTCCCTTTGATCATCGGCTCCCACAAGAGCCAGCTCCCCAACTGACCCCCTAAACGGTAGGTATCTTCCCTATCGGCAGCAAATTAGCTTGAACCGTAGGCAGCCGTGATCTGGCTCTCGTCCTCCAGGACATTCACTTCACCCAATCCGCACTGCGACGTTCTACACCTCTTTTTGATAGATCACCCGGGCGGTAAGGGTTTTCAGCTCAATAAACGACCCGCCAAAACAGCTAACCTTGCCTCTCCGAAGTAAGAAACCGATAAACCATCTGCGCCACAACGGATAATCCAGTGAAATCCATAAGTCACGAAATCGAAAAAGAACTCGAACCCCGCGCCGGTGAAACCCAGCCGTCGCCGTCACGGACGCGACGTACTGCTGAACGACAGACGAAGAGTGGCAAGTGGGTTGAAAGCCTTCGTTCCTCAGACGTAGGCCGTCTTTGGACCGAGCTCCACCGCATTGTCTCCCACCACCCCCTGGTCAGAGCTTCGCGTAGCGCAGGACTCCTGGTGGAGGAAGGCGCCACCACCGCCTACACAGATTTAACCCAGGAACTATTTGTTCAGCTCTTAAGTAAGAACAGATTTGAACACTATCTCGAAACGGAGATGACCGATTACGAGATTGAGTGTGAAATCAGCCAGATTGAGCTCACGAACCTGTTGACGGCAGAACTCCGGAAGCGTCATCCCGAAAGCTACCGTTTAGCACGGCGGATTTCCACCCTTATTCAATCCAGTTCTAATTTCCGCCGCTTTGATTCAAGCGGCACCAATGACGAACCGCATCGGCGTTTGGCTGACCGGGTTTACGGCTTGAGCGAATGGCTCGACGGAAAACGTCGTCGGGATTCGCATGACCTTGAACAGCGAGCTCACATGGTTTCCGTGCGAGCACGGGACACCCGCATGGTTGGCTGCACCGGGGATTCTCAGGTTGTTATCAGCAACCCGGATCTCGAGGACCTCATCGTTTCGGTGTTGGACTCCATGGACTCACCCGCCGACGTGCGCACTCTGCGCAGCCTGGTGATGTCTCGACTACCGGTGATGGATATTTATCTTGTCCCGTTAGATGGCGACGACAGCGACAACGAGAATCATTTCGAACCTGTTGATAAGCGAGAAAATGCGGAACAGGGACTATTAAGGCGCGAGTCGGAGAACGCAGCTGAAGGCTTTGTGGAACAATTTCTGAAGAGCTTAAACGAAATTGTGCGCGGGAAGATCAAGCAGTACAACCGCATCCTTGGTGTATTGTGGCACTGTTACCTGAGCCCCGAGCAGTCCACCCAACTCGAGGTGGCTGCCGTTCTCGGCGTGTCCGATTCGCTCGTTTCAGATTATCGCCGGCGCATTGAGCTGGAGTTGCGCGCCCTTTCTTTCTCGGAAGTGGAAGAAGCGCGTCGCTTTGAAAGTGCCCTGCGCGAGCGTGTGCGTGAGCAGGTCGTAGACGGTGAGGGCCAAAAAGTATCGGGGTAACATGACTTCTGTGGTTCGAAATCACATTCGTTGAGTATCCCATCCAGACGCTTTAGGAATCCAGCATTTTTCAGTATTTCGTGGGTTAGTCGTGTAGTCTGGCAGGGTGCGAACTGGCATAGGGTTTGAGGCTAATGCTGTTGGCGACGAGCCTCGGGTGCATTTTTGCATCTAATTCGCCTAGAAGGCGGTGGCTTCGCTTGCGAGGTGGTTAGTACTTATCGGCTGCAATATGTAAGTTTTCGCAGTGGATGGATATCTGACCCTCCGTTCAGCGAACGGCGATGCCGCCCATGTAACCACTTTATGTGTTCAACCTCCGAATCACCTTCTTTCCTCTTCGTCCCCCCCTGCTCGCTAGAGCAGCTGGATAGCGATCTAGCTGAAACGCGGTTAGTTGGAGATGAACGCCCGGGGCGTTGCACTTCTGCAGCCTTTGGGATGGGGACCCAGGAAAACTGCCAAAACCATTACTCGTGCTTTACAATGGGTTGGCAAAACAGTCGCCGGAGGCGGGAGTGCCATACCCTTCCGCATGCCTCTTTGTCCAAACCGGCGCGTTTGACCAAGGAACTGGGACGAGTGCCCGCCTGCGAATGAGAGGACAAGAGCCACAGATGCCGTCTAATCGTCAAGTCTTCGAGTACGAACCCGTCACGCCGTCGCGGCGGCCCCAGCCGTGGGAGCGCAGCACCGGGGCGGAGTGGCCGAGCGATGGCGACAACCCGGCGAAGGATTATACGTCGGTCATCTCCGCCAGTGGCGAATCCCCGGCGACGGGCAGGACGACTGAAGCCGACCTCGAGCGCGAACAACACGGGGCGGATGAGACGCGGGCTGCGCTTGGGATGCCGGCGGAATTTTGGAGCGTAAAGCGCAGCCACAGGATTAGCTTCATCGGGCTGTTCCTGTTTACGGTAATGCTTTACTTCCGCCCGTACGAGCTCTTCCCGGCCCTCGCTTTCCTTTCGACCGCTACTTTCTGGATTGCCATTCTGACACTAATCATTTTCGTCCCGACTCAGTTGGTGCTGGAGGGCCGGATGACGGTGCGCACGCGCGAAGTTAATCTCCTGATGCTGCTGAGTGTTACGGCGCTCCTCTCGATTCCGCTTGCCATCAGCCCAGGCGAGGCGTGGGAAACCTTCTCCGACACGTTCATCAAAGCCGTCCTAGTCTTCATCGTGATGATTAACGTGGTGCGCACCGAGCGGCGCTTGAAGGGAATTATTTTCCTATCCATGGCGGTCGGCGCGTTGCTCAGCGTGACCGCCTTTAATGACTATCGGTCCGGCAATCTCACCGTCGAGGGTTACCGTGTGGCTGGGTTAATTGGCAACATGTTCGGCAATCCCAATGACATGGCAATTCATCTGGTGATGATGGTTCCAATCGCCGTAGTTTTTACGATCAACGCGCGCCACTCGATCACCAAAGTTCTGTCCGCGCTGTGCGTCGTGCTGCTGGTGGTCGGGACGGTAGTAACTTATTCGCGCGCCGGGTTCCTCGGCCTGATGGCGGCGGCGGGGGTGCTGGCGTGGAAACTCGGACGGCGAAACCGGCTGACCGTCGGGTTGGTGGGCACCGTCGCGCTCGCGCTGTTCATCGGACTTGCGCCTGGCAACTATGCCCTCCGCATCATCTCAATATTTGACAAGAGTCTTGACCCGGTGGCCTCGTCCACCACGCGCCAGGACATTCTTATGATCTCGCTCAAGTCCACGCTGGCAAACCCGGTCTTCGGCCTCGGCATGGGTAATTTCCACACCGTTTCGATTCAGGAACTCGTCAGTCACAATGCTTACACGCAGGTCTCAGCGGAGTTGGGAATCCCGGCTTTCATCTTTTACATGACGTTTCTGCTGTCGCCGCTCTGGCGACTGCGGCGGATCGAGCAGGAGACTTACGGCGACCGCCAGAGATTGCACTATTATTATCTCGCCGTCGGGTTGCAGGCTAGTTTGCTCAGTTACATGGTGACCAGTTTCTTTGCCTCCGTCGCATACCTGTGGTACGTCTATTACATCATCGCTTACGCCGTGTGTCTGCGCCGGATGTACGCGAGCGAGGTGTACGCGGTCGAGGATTTGGACTTAGCCCCAAAAAAAATCTCCGCAGAGGTCAAGCCCAAATACCCCAATCAACCAATCCTCCCTGAGATTAGCGTTCCAAGCGGACAATGGAAAGATGCATAGCTGGCGGTTAGCGGAAGCTGTTTTCTGGTCGAGCGTGGTCGTGCTCTTTTACACGTACCTCGGCTACCCC